>Ga0335084_10008611_pt1 | contig 10172 bp, 10 predicted proteins | sample Lox_Sample_44_FD_206721 | JGI IMG/M metagenome (GOLD analysis project Ga0335084, IMG submission 206721) | Soil microbial communities from Loxahatchee National Wildlife Refuge, Florida, United States - Lox_Sample_4.4 | ecosystem: Environmental > Terrestrial > Soil > Wetlands | place: USA... | reverse complement strand
AGGCCCGGCCGCTCCCATGGATTTCGGGTGGCATCTGCCCTGCTACGGCCGGCTGGCGACGCGAGAGAACCTGATTCTCGTCGCGCGCGAGGCGGAATCCCGCGGCTTCGAGTCGGTCTTCGTCTCCGACCACGTCGCCCTGCCGTTCGAGCCGCAGACGCCCTACCCGTCGAGCCGGACGGGCGCCTTCCCCCTCCCCCCGACGGATGCCTTCCTCGAGCCGCTGACGGCCTTGGCCCTCGTCGCCGCGGTGACGGAGCGGGTCAGGCTCGGCACCACGGTGCTCGTGCTGCCCCACCGCCACCCCGTGCTCGCCGCGAAGAGCATCGCCACCCTCGACAATCTGTCGGGCGGGCGCGTCATCGTCGGCGCGGGCGTCGGCTGGCTGCGCGACGAGGTCGAGCTGTTTGGCGTGCCCTTCGGGCGCCGCGGGGCGTGGAGCGACGAGGCTCTTCAGGTCATGAAGCGCTGCTGGGCCGACGAGCGCTCGAAGCACCAGGGCGAATTCTTTCACTTCGACGACATCGGCTGCTTCCCCAAGCCCGCGCAGAAGCCGTATCCTCCGCTCTGGATCGGCGGCCGCGCGGCCGCGGCCTACCGGCGCGTGGCGCGATTCGGCGACGGTTTCCACGCGGCGTGGTCGGCTCCCGACGTCATGCGGGACCAGATCCGCGAAGTGTGGAAGGAGTGCGAAAGGGTCGGCCGGCTCGGCACGGACCTGACCTTCTCCGTGCGCGCGGGCTACACCATCCGCGAGGGGGCAGAGCCGCACCCGAAGGCGAGCCTCCTGGGCTCGCCCGAGTTCATCGTTGAGCAGATTCAGCGCTATTCCGACGTGGGAGTGAGCCACCTCGTGCTCGAGGCGCCCGCGCGCGACGTCGACGAGCACTTGACCCTCATGCGCCGCTTCACCGAAGACATCCGCCCCCTCACCGAAACCTAGCTCTCCTCCGGCGACGCTTCCTGCATCATGCGCGAGGCGGGCGGGGCCTGTCGCCGGGGGCGGCCGCTGCGCAGCCGGCACGCCACCCTACGCATGCGTGAATCGCAGCCCTGCGGGCTGCGCACACCTGCGAAGGGCCCACTTCCGCCGGCCGCGCAGCGGCCGCCCCCGGCGCCACCCGCCCGGCTGCCCAAGCGGCGCCCCTCCGCGCAGGGCGGCGAGAATGGTCCAGATGCGAGGCGGCGCCCGAGGGCTGCACGCGAGGCGCACTTTCCGTACGTTGAGCGTGCAGCCGAAGGCGCCAAAGAAGCAGATGGGCCCTTATCGGCGGCCTGCTAAGCGGCGTTGTGGAAGATGACGCCGAGCGTATAGCGCTGGCCAGAGAGCACGCGGCTCACGCCGTGGCGCATGGTGACGCGGTGGTGGCCGCGGGCGCCCGCGGCGGGACGGTAGCGCGTGGTGAAGATCACCGCCTCGCCCTGCTCGAGATGCACCACGCTGCCGCGCGACTGGGCGCGGGGCCGCTGCTCGACCAGCAGGAACTCCCCGCCCTCGAAATCTGTGCCCGGCTCGCTCAGCAGCACCGTCAGCTGGATGGGAAAGGCCACCTCGCCGTAGAGATCCTGGTGGAGGCAGTTGTAGCCGCCCGCGCCGTAGCGCAGGAGCAGCGGAGTGGGCTTTCCCTGGCCGCGGCGCGCGCAGATCGCCAGCAATCCCTCGAGGTCAGGCGAATGGCGCACGCGCGTCTTGAGCGCCGCCTCCCACCGGTTAGCGATGGACGCGAGCGGCCCGTAGGCGCGCTCGCGAATCTCCCGGACGATCCGCGGCAGCGGCTCTGAAAAGTACTTGTACTCTCCGACTCCAAAACGGTAGCGCGCCATGTCGACCCGGCTCCTGAAGCGCGCATCGTCCACGTACAGCGCGCGAAGCTCCGCGCACTCCGAGGGCGTCAGGAGCGCGGGCGTCCGCGCGTGGCCCCACTCGTCGAGCGAGGCTCCGATCCCGGCCCAGTCGAGCCGGCCCAGCCGCTCCGTGATCGATGGGCTCACGCCGCCTGAGGCTTGCAGACCTTGCATGGGCGGTAACCGACGGAGCGCGCGTCGTCCACCGACGCGAAGACCACGCGGTTGTCGGGCCGCATGTGGCGGCCGTGCACGCAGCCGACGCGGCAGACGATGTGGGTGCTCGCACACCCTTCGTAGACGGGCGTGGTCCGCTCGAGAGACAGGAGCCGGCTCTTCACATCCGCGCCGAAGAGGTAGCCGCCGAGCCCGCCGCCCGTCTGGAGGACTCGGTGGCAGGGCACGATGAAGGGCACGGGATTCCTGCCGAGCGCCGTGCCGACGGCCCGCACCGCCCGAGGATGCCCGATCCTCTGGGCGACCCAGGCGTAGGGGCGCACCTCGCCGAACGGGATGCGGCGCGCTGCGGCAAGGACCTTCTTCTGGAAGCCCGGTGCATGCGACAGGTCCACCGGCACGGAGAAGAAGGCACGCTTGCCCTGGAAGTACTCGGAGAGCTCCTCGCGAGCGTGATCGGCCACCCTGCGCGCGGCGGCAGTGGCCGGCTTGTCCAGCCGCTCCGCGCGGATCAGCGAGACGCCGTCGGGCGTCGCCTGGATCGAGATCTTGTCGAGGAGCCGGCCTGTCTCCCGCGCGGACGCGCGCGCCGCCGCCAGCACCTGCTTCGCAAGATCGCCAGGCTCCGCATCCGGCTGGAAGTACCTCTTCAGGATTTCGTCGACTCGGTCCGTCTTCATGCCGCCCCTCCCTTGGTAAGTTGCGCCTTGAGCAGGCTTTTGCCCCGCTGGAGCTGGCTCTTCACGGTGTTGATCGAGATGCCGCGGATGCGTGCGAGCTCGCCGTAGGAGAGCCCGTCCACGTATCTCAACGCCAGGAGCACGCGCGCCTCGGTCGGCACGCGGCCGAGCGCGCGGCGGAGATCGAGGTGCTCGCCCGGCGGATCGGGGCGCGCCGGCGGCTCAAGCTCGCCCGAGCGGCTCTTGCGGCGCCTGAGCTCGTCCATGCAGACATTGGTCAGGATGCGGTACAACCACGTGGATACCGCCCACTCCGACCGGTACGTGCCCGAGCCCAGGTAGCACTGCAGGAGCGCGCGCTGCACGGCATCTTCGGCGTCGGCCCGCGACCCAAGGATCCGCCGCGCCACGCCGAGCAGCCGCCCGCCATACCGCCCGACAAGCAGGCCGAAGGCCGCCTCGTCACCCCGTGCGACTCGCCCCATCCACCGCCGCTCCTCATCCATGGCGCCCATACACCCTCATATACGCAGAAGGGCCGCCGAACGGGCGGAACGCAGATTGAAGGGGCTCCCTAGCGACGGCGGCTTAGCGCTCCCGTAGACGTGGGTCCCGCAAACGTCTGCCCCGCCGGCGCCTGACCATCTCTTGGAGGGCCCCCCTGCGACTAGTAACTCCAGACTAGTAACTCCAATTTGACCGCTTATCTCCCGTCTGGCAGGATCGGCCCGGTTGGGAAGGGAGGTATCCGCGCGCGCGAAGGCAGGCTTCGGGAGCCGCGTCCGAGAACAGGCTTCGTGTCGTCCATGCGATTCACGACCAGCCAATCCAGGTCGCCGCGCGGACGGACCAGCCGGAGAGGGTGACCAGTTGATGCAGATCGCTATCGTGACGATGGCTTATAACGAGCGCGTCAATCTCCCCATATGGATTCGTCACTACACAAATCACTGCCCGGGCGCGATGCTGTTCGTCATCGATCATGGTTCGGACGATGGGAGCACGCGAAGCCGGCCCGGGGTCAACTTCGTGCCATTGCCGCGGACGCCGTTCGACGATCAGACCCGGGTTGAAATCGTCGCGGATTTCCAGCACGCGCTGTTACGGGTCTTTGATGTCGTCGTCTATACCGATTGCGACGAGATGCTGGTCGCCGACCCGCGAGCACACGCATCGCTCGCCGCGCTGCTGGCGGTCGCCGAAGCGGATGTGATCGCGCCCATCGGGCTGCACATGCAACATCTTCTTCGAAGCGAGCCGCCCATCGATTTGAGTGCGCCCATTTTGGGTCAAAGACGCTATGCGCGGTTTGCCTCCGGCATGTGCAAGCCATCCATCGCGCGCGTGCCGCTCCGCTGGGTGCCGGGATTTCATTGGTGCGACCGGATGCCGGAGTATCGCACCGACCTGTATCAGTTTCATCTGAAATGGATGGACATGGGCACATCGCTGGCACGCCTCCGCGTCACCCGCGACATGGCGTGGTCGGATCGCGCGCTGCGAAACAACTGGGCTCCGCGGCTGCGGCAGAGCGACGAGGAGACCATCCGCAAGAATTTCGAACGCCCCACCGAGCGTGTCGAATTACGCGGGCCAGCACCATTCGCATTTGACTCCGAAATGAGACGTCATTTCGACAGCCTGAGGATGCATCACGGCCTCTACCGGGGTGATCATTTCCGAGGCCCGATCGCCGAAGTACCGGAGGTGTTTTTTGGCCTCATCTGATCGAGGCCTCGAAGCCTGGCCACGCCGCGTGAACTGGAGGACGGGCCGCGTTTTGGCTGTCCCGACCTTTGGAATCGGTCCAGCACATCTTCATCGCTGTGCGAAGGCTGGTCTGGGGAGCCACGTCCGGGAACAGCCTTTGTGTCGCATCTGCTCCCGCCTGGGGAATTGCGAGGGGGCTAGCGAAAGTCCATAATCGGGCTGGATCTCCGGCCGGTTCGTCAGTCTCCGCTCGATCCAAGCTTCCTACGCTCGCTCCAGCCGGACCTTCGTGCCGGAGCGAACCTTCTTGAACACGGTGGCGTCGCCCTCGACCTTGCCGAAGACGTTGACCGGGCTGGCGGGGCGAATCTCGTCGCCGCGGCTCGAGGGCGTGGGGCCGAAGAAGATGCAAAAGGCAGAGCCCGGCGGCCAGTAGCCGAGGTCGCCCATGCCCACGGTCGCGCGGGGTTTCTCCGGCTTGGCCTTGACCGGAATGGTGAAGTAGACCTCGTCACCCCAGGTCTCCGCCGCCACGGCGAGCGGGAGCGCGTCCCACACGAGCCCGGCTGTCACCGAGTCGTCGAGCACGGCCTCGGCAACTACCGAGCCGGCCATGATGCGGATCCGCCGTGGGGTCATCCGGCCCAGTGTAGTCGCGCCGCGCGAACTGGGCAAAACTTAACCGCCCCGGTGACGCCGATACGCCAGGAGCCGCGCCTCGAGGCCCGGCCTGTCGAGGATGGCCGCGGGCCCCTCGTCCTCGACCGATGCCGCCCCCGCGCACGCCGCTGCGGCCGCCGCCTCCCACGCATCTCCAAGACGCTGGTATTCGATCAGGAGCGTGCTCGCGAAGACGTCGCCCGCGCCCGTCGGGTCGGTCTCCCTCGCCGGGTCGGCCTCGACGTGGTAGGGATCGCCGTTGACGTAAAGCGTCGCCCCGCGCTTCCCGCGCGTGATCGCGCCCAGCGGCACCTGCTGGAGCCAGGCGACGGCGCTCGCGTCGCCCCCGGGCAGGTCCTCCTCGCTGAGAACGAGGAGCTGCGTGCGCGGCAGCACGGCGTCTGCATCCTCCCACGGCTGCGGGCCCATCAGTCCGCCGCGGCCGCGCTTGCGCATCCAGCCCTGCGGCAGGACGGCGACCGCCGCGTCCTCGAAGGCGCCTGCCAGCGCCGGATCCACCTCGCCCGCCACGGGACACAGGAGAGCCAGCGGCGCTGCCCGCCAGGCGGCGGGCAGGTGCTCCAGCTCGAGATCGGTCGCGCGCGAGAGGAGGGTCAAGGTGCGCGCGCCCTTGGCATGGCCGAGCCGATAGCGCGTCGTGTGAGGTGACGCCACCGTCGCGACCTCGATGCCCTCGGGAAACACGTCGAGCGGGAAATCCGGAGAGACGGAAGTCAGGAGCCCGACGCCCAAGCCAAGCCGCCGGGCGGTCAGCGCGCAGTAGTAGGCCGAGCCGCCGGGCCTCACGCCCGACGGCGTCTCGTCGAAGGTCACGTGCCCGATGGCGACCAGATCGATCATGGATCCCCCCTCCCCGTCCAGGAGAGGGCCGCCCTCACAGCTCCATCTGCTTGGCGATGATCTCCTTCATGATCTCGGAGGTGCCGCCGCCGATGGTCAAGAGCCGGATGTCGCGGAAGAAGCGCTCGATCGGGTACTCGCGCATGTAGCCGTAGCCGCCGTGGAGCTGGACGCAGTCGTACGCGACCTTCTGCGCCATCTCCCCGGAGAAGAGCTTCACCATGGAGATCTCCTTGACCGCCTCCTCGCCCGCCTGGAACTTGAGGCAGGCGGCGTAGGTCAGCCAGCGCGCCGCCTCGATGACGGTCGCCAGATCGGCCAGCCTGTGGCGCACGACCTGCTTGGCCGACAGCGGCCCGTCGAAGGCGTGGCGCTGCTTCACGTACGCGATCGTGTCCTCGAGCGCCCGCGCGCAGCCGGCCACGGCGTGAAGCCCGGCCACCAGCCTCTCTCGCTGGAAGACCCGCATGACCTCGTAGAAGCCCACGCCCTCCCGCCCGAGCAGGTTCTCGGCCGGCACGCGCATGTCCTGGAATGCGAGCTCGGCGGTGTCCGAGGCGCGGTTGCCCATCTTGTCGAGCTTGCGGCTCACGGAAAATCCCGGCGTGCCTCGCTCGACCAGGAGCATGGAGATGCCCTGGTGTCGCTTCCCCCGGTCCCCGCTCTCGATGCGCGCCGCGACAAAAAAGATGTCGGCCATGACGCCGTTGGTGATGAACATCTTGGAGCCGTTCAGCACGTACGCGTCCCCGTCCCTGACGGCGCGCGTCCGGATGGCGGCCACGTCGGAGCCACCGCCGGGCTCGGTCACCGCGATGGCCGTCAGCTTCTCGCCCCGGCAGATGCCCGGCAGGTGCTTCTCCTTGAGCGCCTCGCTGCCGGTCCAGTAGAGATGGGGCGAGGCCATGTCCGTGTGCACGCCGAGCGCCATGGCGAAGGCGGCGCAGCGCGAGCGCGCCGCTTCCTCGCAGAGCACGGCCGTCGTGAGGAAGTCGGCGGCGCCGCCTCCGTACTTCTCGTCGTACTCCACGCCGAGGAAACCCAGGCGCCCCATGCGCGGCCAGATCGACTTCGGAATCTGCCCGGCCGCTTCCCACTCCTCGATATGCGGCTCGACCTCCTTCTCGACAAAGGCGCGGACGGCCTGGCGGAACATCTCGTGCTGCTCGTCGAAGATCTTCATGCGCCGCTTCCCCACTTCACCTTGACGGCCTCCCGGTCCACCCCGCCGTCGGCCGAGCGCGCGAGGGCGTCCACGAACACCACCACGTGGGGGCGCTTGAAGCGCGCGATCTTCGACGCCACGAAGTCGCTGACCTGCTGGGCGGTGTAGCGGCCCGCGATCTTCACCTCGACCACGGCCTTGATCGCCTCGCCCCACTTGGCGTCGGGGATGCCGTAGACGCACACGCCGCTCACGCCCTCCATCTGCATGATGACCGTCTCGACCTCCGCCGGGTACACGTTCTCCCCGCCGGGCTTGATCAGCTCCTTCTCGGGTTTGCGCCTGACGTAGTAGAGATAGCCGTCCGGATCGAAGCGTCCCACGTCGCCGGTGTGGTGCCAGCCGTTTCGGAACGTATAGGCCGTCACGTCGGGCTGGGCGAAGTAGCCCTGAAACACCAGCGGGCCGCGGACCGTGATCTCGCCCGGGGTACCAACGGGCACTTCGCGGTCGTAATCGTCCACGAGCCTGATCTGGCAGAGGGGCGCGGGCTTGCCGGCCGCGCCGGGCCGGTCGGACACGCGCTGGAGGCTGACGAAGCCGCTCGTCTCCGACTGGCCGAAGCCGGTCCAGAATTTGGCGCCCGTGCTCTCGTGGAGACGCTGGATGGTCTGGGGCGAGTCGAGACCCGAGACGTGCTTCAGGCTCGGCAGCTTCGTGCCCAGCTTCGCTGCGGCGTCGAGCAGGCCCGCCAGCACGGGAGGAAAATCCGACACGTGAGCGACACGGTGGCGGTCGACGAGCCGCGCGGCCTCCTCGGCGTCGAAGCGCGGCACGAGCACGCTGGCGCTGCCGGCGTGCATGTGGGCCATGGCCATGCCGAGCGCGGTGATGTGGAACAGCGGGAGCGCCAGGAGGTAGTGATCCGCTGGAGTCAGGCCCAAGCAGGCGATGGCGGTCAGATTGGCGGCGACGACGTTGGCGTGGGTGAGCACGGCGCCGCGCGGAATCACGTCGACGGCCGCGGTGGAGATGACGGCGAACGGGTCGGCGGGCGACACCTCGGCCGGAGCGGCCCCGCCCGTCGAACGGTACGGCACGCTGCCATAGAGCGAGTCGAAGGGCGTGAAGCCCGGACCCGCGGATTGGCCGAACTGATACCAGCGCGGGACGGTCTTGACGCGCTGCGGCCACCCGGCGACCACGGCGAGCGTGGAGGCGTCGACCACCATCATCTGGGGCGCCGCGCGCTCCAACACGCGCTCAACCTCCTCCCCGGTCAATCGCCAGTTGATGGGGTAGGCGACGATACCCTGCCGCGCGCAGGCGCCGTACAGCTCGAGGTACGCCCCATCGTTCTGCGCCAGGATGCATATGCGCTCACCCTTGCCGATGCCGAGCGCCGCGAGCACCGCCGCCAGGCCGTCCACACGGTCTTTGAACTCCCTGAACGATATGGCGCGATCGTCCTGGATGACGGCGGGCGCGTCTCCGTAGACGGATGCGCCGCGGGCGATCATGTCGTAAACGGTGAAGGCGTGGATATTCATGCCCGGCGCGGGGCCTCTCGTCACTGCCCGACGATGTCCTTCTTCATGCCGCCGAGCACGCTCAGGAGCTCCTGCTGCTCCTTCGCGCCGACCTTGAACTTGTTCAGCGACTTGACCAGGTCCTCCACCGTCGCGTTCCACTCGGCCTCGGTGATGCCCATGCCGGCATGCGCCGCCTTCATGTCCTTGCCCAGGTAGGCGCAGGGCCCGCCCGCCGCATCGCAGATCTGGTCGGCGAGATTGGTCTGAAGCTTCGCGATCCGGCCGGCGTCGAGGCCCTTGAATCGCGCGTTGATCCGGGGATCGGCCGCCATGTTGGCCACGGCGTCATCCACGACTCCCTTGATCGCCTCGCGCCCGCCGAGCCGCTGGTACAGCGTCGGCTCCGGCGGCGCCGAGGCGCAGGCAGAAACAATCAGGACAGTCACCGAAAGCAGCACGGAACGGATCATCGGTCGCATGGACACTCCTCCTCGTTGAGGGATGAACTAGCTCAGCCACCGTTTCCGGCGCTTGTAGTGCTTCACGTCCCGGTACGACTTGCGGGCGCCCACCTCGGTGAGCCCCAGGTAGAACTCCTTGATGTCCGCGTTGTCCCTGAGCTGGTCCGCGCTGCCGTCGAGGACGATGCGGCCGTTCTCCATCACGTAGCCGTGGTCGGCGATCCCGAGCGCGAGGGTCGCGTTCTGCTCGACCAGGAGCACGGTCAGCTTCTGCTCCCGGTTCAGCCGCTGGACGATCTGGAAGATCTCCTCGACCAGCATGGGCGCAAGACCCAGCGACGGCTCGTCCAGCAGGATGACCCGCGGATCGGACATGAGCGCACGGCCGATGACGAGCATCTGCTGCTCGCCGCCGGAGAGGTAACCCGCCTGGACGGAGCGCCGCTCCCTGAGGCGCGGAAAGTACTCGAAGACCCGCTCGATCCCGGAGGACACACGCTGGCGGTCGGGCTTGATGTGGGCGCCGACGACGAGGTTCTCTTCCGTGGTGAGGTGCTCGAACACGCGCCGTCCCTCGAACACCTGGACCACGCCTCGCCGGACCACCTCGTACGGCCGCAGCCGGTCGATGCGCTGGCCCGCGAGCTCGATGTGTCCCTTGGTTACCTCGCCGCGCTCGGTGCGGAGCACGCCCGACACCGCCTTGAGCGTCGTGGTCTTGCCGGCGCCGTTGGCGCCGAGGAGCGTGGTGATCCCGCCCTCACGCACCTCGAGCGACACCCCCTTGAGGACGAGGATGACGCCGTCGTAGATGACTTCGACGTTGTTCAGGTTCAGCATGGCGTTGTCGCACCGGAGGGGGCGCGGCGCCCCCTCCGGTGCGCTCCTCCGCGGCGGCCGCTACTTGGCGGCCGCTTCCTTGGTGTGCTTTGCTATCACCTCCGGGTAGGCCGAAAACCAGTCCGTCACCTTCTCGAACTTGCCTCCCTTGACCTGCCAGATCTGGACGAGCCCGCCACCCTCGTGGTCGGCGGACGACATCTTGAGCGGCGGCACCAGGCCGCCGAGCGTGAATCCGGAA
>Ga0335084_10008609_pt1 | contig 10173 bp, 7 predicted proteins | sample Lox_Sample_44_FD_206721 | JGI IMG/M metagenome (GOLD analysis project Ga0335084, IMG submission 206721) | Soil microbial communities from Loxahatchee National Wildlife Refuge, Florida, United States - Lox_Sample_4.4 | ecosystem: Environmental > Terrestrial > Soil > Wetlands | place: USA: Florida... | reverse complement strand
ACCGTCATGCGCATGGTGAAAGCCCATATCGAAGCAATTCACTTTCTGAAAGCGAACAAAGAAGCCAGCACCAAGATCCTGGGCAAATATTTGAAGACCAGCGACCGCGAGCTTCTCGACGGTTCGTATGAGATTTATCGCAACGATTTCATCTCGGTTCCGTATCCTATCACCCAGGGATTGCAGCCAACCTACGAATACGTAGCCCTCCAGCGCCCCGAGATCTGGAACCACAAACCCGAAGAGTTCATGGACCCCAGCTTCATCTCGGAATTGGATAAAAGCGGGTTCATCAAGAGTTTGTCGCAGGGCGTGCGGTAGCGCTTCGACTGTTGCAATTGTGGATTGCGTGTGAAGCTTCGCTATCGCGGCTGCCTAGCGATAGAGCTACTTGATCGCCTCCGTCTTTTTTAACTCCTCAATCTTCTCCCGGCTTAGTCCCAGAATTCGTCCGAACACCTGATCATTATGTGCGCCGATCCATGGCGCGGGGCGGGCGGCGCTGGCGGATGATTGTGACGGAATGCCCGGCAGGCCGTGGTGCGTTATTCTTCCCCACGGCTCGGCTTCCGTTTCCACGATGTGGCCGCGCTCGCGCAGGTGAATGTCGTAGTAAAGATCTTCTCCCGACATGGGGATTCCGGCCGCGACACCTGCTTCTTGAAGAAGACGAAAGGCTTGGCGCGGCGTCCACTTGCGTGTCCACTGGAAGAGATTCTTATCAAGCTCGTCGCGGTGCTCTTTCCGCCCGTTCTTTGTAGCGAATATCGGATCAGCGGCCCAAGAGGATTTGCCGATCAGATGAACCATGCTTTGCCACTCTTCATCAGTCTTGCACGCGATAAGGATCCAGTTGTCCTCTCCCCTGCACGGATAGCAGCCGTAGGGCGCATAAGCTTCGCCCAATACTTCTCGATAACCCATCGCGTCCCACTCGTGCCCGTTCACCGTGTAATCCAGAATCGCCGGTCCCATCATGGCGCCCTGAGCTTCAAGCATTCCGGCTTCGATGAATTGTCCTTGTCCTGTGCGCTGTTGGTATTCAAGCGCAGCAAGAACCCCAAGCGTCATTGTTGCTGCGCCCACGCGATCCGGCCATGCGATCTTGCAGCGGCTTTCCATCGCCGAATCAGGATAACCCCACAGCCGCATAATTCCGTTGTAGGCGAGCAGCTGCCACCCCCAGGCGACCCACGATTTGAGTGGCCCGGTGAGCCCCCAGCCCGGCATCACTGCTTGGACAATGCGAGGATTGATCCGCTGCAACGCGTCGAAACTAAAGCCGAGCCGTTCCAGCACGCCCGAGCTGAAATTGTCCACCACGACATCGGAAACGGAGACAAGTCGCTTGAAAAGTTCCTTTCCCTCGGAATGCCGCAGGTTGATCGTGCAACCGAGTTTACCGCGGTTCATGTCCGCATGAACGGCAGCTTCGCGCTCCTTGCTTGGGATAACGTTAGTCTCGATTTTCACGACTTCCATTCCATAATAGGCCAAGATCGTCGTCCCCAGTGGACCTGCATACTGTTGGGTGAGATCGGCCATGCGGAGACCTGCGAGCATCGGTCTCTGTGCTTGCTGTTGATCAGGCAACTTGCCGCGGGCGTTCACGGGGCGGTCTTTCAGTTCTGCTAAGATTTCATTCTGATGCTGGCCCAAAAGCGGCGCAGGGCGGCGAATGCACATCGGGGTCAAAGAAAGACGCATGGGAAATCCGGGCGCGGTGTAGCGGCCAATCACGGGATGTTCGATCTCTTGAAGCCACTGGCGCGAGCGCACCTGCTCGCAGCGAACGAACTCCCCTACGGTATTGAGCGGAGCCGCCGCCAGGTGTCGGCGCTGGGCTTCGTTGGCGAATTCATCGGCGGTAAACTGTGCGATGAAATTCGCGAATTCTTTTGATACTTCCTCCGAGCGCGCGTCGCGGTATTTTGGATTTTCCCACTCAGGCCCAGCGAGAATCGAGTCGGTCATCCAGTTCTGAGCGAACTCGCGCCACATGTGCGGCATATTCGTCGTAAAATGAACGTAGCGGCCGTCCTTGCAGCGATAAATGTTGGTGCCCGCGCCGCCATAATTCTTAACTCCAGGGCGGCGCTCCAGCCGATTTTCTCGGGTGTAGCGGGCGACCGAACTGCTGTTGGTAAAGGTCAGCGCTTCCTGCAGAGAAACGTCGATGCGCTGACCCGCGCCGGTGAGTCTCGCGTGGCGGATGCCGGCGAGCCCCAGCGTCGCCGCGACGCACGCGGCCACCTGGTACGCCAGGTGGCTCGGTGCGGTGCATTGGCCCTTGGTATTATCGCCTTGACCGAAAAGAAATCCGCCGGTCGCATTGGCGATGGCATCGCTGCCCTTATAGTGGCGATACGGCCCGGTGCGGCCAAACGGAGTCAGAGACAGAACCACAAGGCGCGGAAAATCGTCGTGGAATCGTTGATCAGTGAAACCGAATTTTTCCAGAGACCCAAGCGGCGTCGCTTCGACGAGAAGTTGCGTTGAGGCGAGCAGCTTGGCGAAAACTTCACGATCAGCGGCAACGTTTTCCAGATCAAGAACGATGCCTCGCTTATTAGTATTGGCGTTAATAAAAGTGAGGCTTCGTTCCGGGTCTTCGATGTTGCCGGCGAAGGGTGGCAACATCCGGTTAGGATCGCCGTCCGGGGGTTCGACTTTGATTACATCAGCGCCAAGATCCGCTAGAAATCGCGTGGCATAGGACGCGGGAATATCTCCTAGGTCGACGATGCGAATGTGGCTCAGCGCAGTAGATTGGTTGTCGTTTGGTTGATTAGGCATAGCCATTGTAGGGGCAACCCTCTGCGGTTGCCCTCCCGGTGTTGCTGGCGCCCTATTCAGGGCAGGCATAGAGGCCTGCCCCTACAGCAATATCGTTGCCGGAATATCGCGCCACCGCTCACGCAGTTAGATTGACTACCACCCGTCCGCGAATTCCACCTTTCAGAATCTGGTCAATGTAGGGGCTCAGCGCTTCCAAGGAACATTCCGTGATGACATCACCGGATAGATCGAGCTTCCAATCCTGTGCGAGCTTTTGCCAGGCCCGTATGCGTGTGTTGATCGGAATCTCGACAGAATCGACGCCCAAGAGGCTCACGCCTCTAAGAATGAAAGGATAGACGCTGACGGCGAGATCGGCGGACATCGCGTTGCCGCACGCGGCGACGAGCCCGCCGTATTTCGCGGTTTTGATGGCTGTGGCGAGGATATTGCCGCCGACAGTATCGACCGCGCCGGCCCAACGCCCTTTCTGGAGCGGTCTTCCCGAAGTATCATTCGCTTCTTCTCGAGAGATGATCGTTTTCGCACCGAGACGTGTCAGAAAATCTTTTTCCTCCGTTTTACCGGTGGCGGCGACAACGTTGAAGCCGAGCTTCGCAAGAATGCCGACGGCAATACTTCCGACTCCGCCGGTCGCGCCTGTAACAAGAACTTCTCCTGAATCTTTCGTGAGCCCGGATGCCATCAGTCTCATCACGCACAAAGCAGCCGTTAAACCCGCCGTGCCGCAGGCCATACTATCCCTCGCCGAAAGGCCTTGCGGCAGCTTCACTGCCCAGCCGGAGGGCACGCTGATGTATTGGCCGAAGCCCCCGGGCGTATTCATTCCGAGATCGAATCCGGTGACGATGACTTGATCACCCATCGCGAACGACCGGTTCGAGCAATCCACGACGACACCAGCGGCGTCTACACCCGGCGTGTGCGGGTATTTTCTGGTCACCCCTTTGTTACCAGAAGCCGACAAGGCGTCCTTGTAATTCAACGAGGAATACTTCACCTCGATGATCAATTCCCCAGCCGGCAAATCGCTCAATTCTTTCTGCGTAATCTCGCGGACGAATTTCTTATCGGCGGTTTCGCTTACAACCATCGCTTTGAAGCTCTTCGGTAGCGTCATGCTATGACTCCTACTCTTTTTTGATATAACTTACATTACGGGAGTATAAATCTACAGGCAAACTGTCAAGTGTCCCCGTTTGTTTGCAATAATCGCTGCGATAGGTGAGAACTAAAAACGGAGGACGAGTATATGGCAACCGACAATACTGCTGGCCTCGCCGGGGTCGTCGCTGGGCGGACAGCCATCGCGACAGTCGGCAAAGAGGGCAAAGGCCTCACTTACCGCGGCTATTCGATCTACGATCTCGCCGAGCATTCGACGTTTGAGGAAGTCGCCTATCTTCTCATCTACGGCCGCTTGCCAGGCCAAAGCGAACTGAGCAGCTACAAGAAAACTCTCGCCGGACTGCGCGGGCTGCCCGCGCAACTCAAAGCGGTGCTCGAACAAATTCCTCGCGACGCACACCCTATGGATGTGATGCGTACGGGCTGCTCGATGCTTGGGACGCTAGAGCCGGAAGGCGCCGCACGCGATCAAATCGCCGTGGCTAACCGCTTAACGGGTTGTTTCAGCGCGATGCTCCTCTATTGGCATCACTTCGTTAACGGCGGCAAACGAATTGATACCGAGACTGACGACGACACCACTGCCGGAAATTTTCTCAATTTGCTCCACGGTAAAAAACCTGACGAGCTCCATCGTCGCGCCATCGATGTTTCTCTCATTCTCTATGCCGAGCATGAGTTCAATGCTTCCACCTTTACCGCCCGCACGATCGCTTCGACGCTACCTGATTTTTATTCAGCTGTCACCGGCGGCATCGGCGCGTTGCGTGGCCCGCTCCATGGTGGGGCCAACGAAGCGGCGATGGAGTTGATCGAGAAATTCAATACTCCCGACGAAGCCGAGAAAGGAATTCTCGATCTGATCGCCGCCAAGAAACTGATCATGGGCTTTGGCCACCGCGTCTATAAAATATCCGATCCGCGCTCCGATGTGATCAAAGCGTGGTCTAAAAAGCTTGCCGCGGCTCACGGTGATGAGCGGCTCTATCCGGTTTCGGAGCGCATCGAACAAGTGATGCGGCGTGAAAAAAGACTTTTTCCCAATCTGGATTTCTACAGTGCCAGCGCGTATCACCTCTGCGGCATTCCGACGGTAATGTTCACGCCGCTTTTCGTGGTCTCGCGTATCACCGGTTGGGCAGCGCATATCATCGAACAACGCGCGGACAACCGGCTCATCCGGCCGAATGCCGACTATATAGGCCCTGACCCTCGGCCTTTCATTCCCATCGCGAAGCGGTGAAGAAATGAGCACGGTGATTTCCAATCTGCGCCCGCCGCCGGACAAAATTCTCGTCGACATCGCCGATTACGCGGCGAGCGAGGGTCCTGGGAGCCAAGAAGCCATCGATACGGCGCGCTATTGTTTCATGGACACCTTGGGGTGTGCCCTGCTCGCGCTGCGCTTCCCGGAATGCGCCAAGCACCTGGGCCCCGTGGTACCCGGCGCAGTGTTGGTTAATGGCGCCCGCGTTCCTGGCACCGATTGGCAGCTCGAACCCATTCACGCCGCTTTCAATATCGGCGCCATGATCCGTTGGCTCGATTTCAACGACACGTGGCTCGCCGCCGAATGGGGACATCCGTCGGATAATCTCGGCGGCATTCTTGCGCTGGCGGATTACTTGTGCCGAACACAACAAAAATCATTGACGATCCGGGATATCTTGCATGCCATGATCAAGGCTCACGAAATTCAGGGAATCCTGGCGTTGGAGAACAGCTTCAATCGAGTTGGTCTTGACCACGTGCTCCTCGTCAGGGTGGCGACCGCGGCCGTTGCGACCGACTTGTTAGGCGGGAACAAAGATCAAATCATCGGCGCGCTTTCCAACGCCTGGATCGATGGCGGCAGCTTACGCGCATACCGCCACGCGCCGAACACAGGCCCGCGCAAATCCTGGGCCGCCGGCGACGCCACCAGTCGCGGCGTCAGACTCGCACTCATGGCAATGAGAGGGGAGATGGGCTATCCGTCGGCTTTGTCGGCAAAAGCATGGGGCTTTTACGATGTCCTCTTTCGCGGAAAGGAATTTGTCCTCGGGCGACCGTTTGGCTCCTACGTCATGGAAAACGTTCTTTTCAAGATTTCCTTTCCCGCGGAATTTCACGCCCAAACGGCGGTGGAGTGCGCCATTGCGCTCCACGACGAGGTCAAGGCGCGGCTCGATCAAATCCAGAAAGTCAGCATTGTCACTCAAGAGTCTGCCATCCGGATCATTGACAAGACCGGCCCGCTGTACAATCCAGCCGATCGGGATCATTGCTTGCAATACATGGTCGCCATTGGCTTGATTTTCGGTGAGCTGACGGCGGACCACTATGAAGACAAGGTTGCCCAAGATCCCCGCATCGACGCGCTGCGGGAAAAAACCGTCGTCGTCGAAGATGCGCGCTACTCGAGCGACTATCTCGATCCCGAAAAACGGTCCATCGCCAACTCCGTGCAGGTCTTCTTCAAGGACGGCACCTGCACAGAGAAAGTCGGCGTCGAGTATCCCATCGGCCATCGGCGTCGGCGCGCCCAAGGGATACCGCTGTTGGTGAAAAAATTCGAGGCCAACCTAGCCTCAAGGCTGGCGCCGCCGTGGGTCAAAAAAGTCCTCGATCTTTGCCTTGACCTGAAGGCGCTACAGGCAACTCCCGTCGATCAATTCATGGATATGTTTATCGTGCAGTCTGCCTGATCTCACAGGCGCATGAATCAACTGGAGGAAGAAATGAATCCGAGACAAGTTCTTCGACAATTGCTCAAACGTAACAAGCTTTTGGTTGCGCCCGGCTGCTTCGACGGGTTATCCGCCCGTCTTGTTGAGGAAGCCGGTTTCGAAGCGGCTTATTTGAGTGGCGGCGCGGTAGCGCGCAGCATGGGAATACCCGACATCGGCCTGGTGACCATGTCCGAAGTGATTGAACGCGCCGCACAAGTCGTGTCGACCGTAAGAATTCCCGTTATCGCCGACGCCGATACGGGTTATGGCAACGCCATCAATCTCGTGCGCACTGTGCGTGAGTTCGAGCGCGTCGGCGTCGCCGCCATTCATATCGAAGATCAGATCACACCGAAGCGCTGCGGCCATCTCGATGGCAAGGAGGTTATCTCTCTCGCCGAGATGGCAAAGAAACTTGAAGCGGCCATCGCTCACCGAAGTGACCCCGACTTTTGTATCATCGCGCGGACCGACGCCCGCGGCGTACATGGACTAGACGACGCCATTCGCCGAGGGCGAGCGTTCGCTAAACTTGGCGTCGATGCGGTGTTCGTCGAAGCGCCCCAATCGGAGGCTGAATTGGAAGAGGTCCCACGCCAACTCCGCGAGGTGCCGCTCTTGGTAAACGTTTTCAAAGGCGGGAAGACACCGATGCTGCCGGTGGAGCGATTAGAACGGATGGGCTATCGCATCGCGATCTATCCATCCGAAACGCAAAGAGCCGGCATCCACGCCATGAGGCTCGCGCTGGGGGTGCTCAAACGCGAAGGCACGACGGAGGGCATGGACAAGGCACTTACGACCTTCAATGAGCGCGACAAAATTGTCGGCCTCGATGACTGGCAAGATCTGGAACGGCGTTTTTTAGCGGTCGAAGCCGACAAGTCATGACGTTTTTTCGCCTTCCGCGCACTTTTTATGATGCAATGATCGGCTCCGTAGGAAAGCTCAGTGTGAAGACCGTCCCTTCGCCGGATCGGCTCTGGTAAGTCACTGTCCCGCCATGGGCGGATACGATCTTTTTTACGATCGGCAGACCTAAGCCTGTCCCGAGGGGCTTGGTGGTGGCGAAGGCGTCGAAGATTGGAGTGCCTTCGGGAATCCCAATTCCCGTATCGCTGATGTCGATGAGCGCTTGAGAGCCGCTCCCGTAAGCGCGAATTTTCAACATCCCGCCACCGGGCATGGCCTCGACTGCGTTTTTGAAAAGATTCAGCAGGACCTGCTTCAGCTTTTGACGATCCGCCTTTATCAAGAATACATCGGGATTGAATTCCTGCTCGACTCGAATGCCCCGCTTCGAGTAATCCAGCGTCTCCGTCGCCAACACTTCCCTGACAAGCTCCTTCACGTCAAGCGGCTCTGGATAGATGGATGCGGGACGCGCGAAAGTACGAAACTCTTGGAGCAAGTTGCCCAACCGGCTGATTTCGTTCAACGCGTCTTGCAGCATCTCACGGGATTCCGGGTCGCCGCTATTTTTCCCGCGCAATAACATCTGCAACATCGTCGAGATGCCATTGAGCGGATTCGCCACCTCATGAGCAAATATGCTTGCAGTTTCTGCGAGGGCGGCGAGCCGGACGTTTTCTTTGAGAGCCTCTTCGCGCTGCTGGCGTTCGGTAACGTCATTGACCAAAACCAATCGTGCGGACCTACCGCGAAAGATGATGTCATAAACGAATATCTCGACGGCGATGGCGGTGCCATCTTTTTTCTTGTGAGTCCAGACGCCGACCCGTTTCAGACCTGAAGGAAGGCTTCTCATGTTTTCTTGCAGCTTAGGAATGTCTTCGGCCGGGCGGATGTCCTTGATCGTCATGGCGAGAAATTCTTCTCGCGAATACCCATAATAGCGGATCGCCATCTGATTGACTTCAAGAAAAGCAAGGGTTTCAACATCGAAAACCCAACCGGGCAGCGGATTCCAATCAAATAAAATCTGGTACTGTTCTTCAGCTTTGATCATAATTGAGATACTGAAGGCGGAAATAAAGTTTCCAATTCTTCTTAGAGCTTCGCGTTAACTTTATTCACTCTTTCAGTTTCTCGCAGTAGCCGTCAACATGCAAGAAGGATGTCCTCCCTTTTCTGTTAGGTCCGGTGGCGCGCATTCATTTTGATTCCGGAGGCGAACCGCGATCACTTTTGCTTGACAGCGGCTTTTTGCCTGCCCTAAGTTAGCGCTGTCATGAGCAGTAAATCGATCCCTGACATTGTATCTATCCCTGGCGGCTTCTTCTCGATGGGAAGTGAGTACGGGCCAGAAAACGAGAAGCCGCTTCATCGGGTGTGGCTCGATAGCTTCGGCGTTAGCAGATTTCCCGTTACCAACCGAGAGTTCAAAATCTTCGTCGACGAGACCAACGCTCCAGCTCCTCCTTTCTGGTCGGATCCCCTATTTTCCGATCTTGAGCAGCCGGTGGTAGGCGTAAGCTGGGACGACGCGACCGCGTACTGTGAATGGTTAAGCCAAGGGGCAGGTAAACATTTTCGTCTCCCCACCGAGGCGGAGCGGGAGCGAGCGGCGCGGGGCGGCCGGGAAGGCTGTCTGTACCCCTGGGGAAACGAACCGTCTACGGGAAGACCGTTTGCCGGTTACAATCCGAAGACAGGTGGACCGGAGCGGGTGGGCGTCAACGAGCCCAACGATTTCGGCCTCTATGATATGAGCGAGGGCGTGCATGAATGGTGCAGCGATTACTACGATCCTGGATACTACCGGTGTTCGCCGGAGCGAAACCCCCGCGGTCCCTCTTTCGGACAAAGGCGGGCCTCACGCGGCGGCTCCTGGCGCCACCGGATCAAATTCAGCCGCTGCGCAGCGAGAAGTTCGCTTCCGCCGACTTTCAAGTACGCGGATTATGGTTTTCGTCTCGCGCAAACGTTGTAAAGTTTATTTTCATCGTACCGCTTTCATGCATCGAGCGCAGCAAACTGACTAGGCGAGAAAAGGAGAAACTTTTATGGCGAAATCAACAGCGCCGTTTAACGTTCTTGAGGCCACTATCGACGACATTCACAGCGCTTACAAATCCGGCCAACTCAATGCCCGGCAACTCGTACAAATATATCTTGATCGCATCGAAGCCTACGACAAGAAAGGCCCCGCCATTAACGCGATCATTACGATCAATTCCAAGGCCCTCGAAGAAGCGGACCGGCTCGATGCCACATTCAAGTCGTCAGTCTTTGTGGGCCCGCTGCACGGGATTCCAATTATCATCAAGGATCAGGCTGACGCCAAGGGCATGCCGACGACGTTGGGCTCTGTGTTGTTCGAGAACTACTATCCGGATCGCGATGCCTTCGTCGTGGAGAAACTTAAGAAAGCCGGGGCGATCATTCTAGCCAAGTCTACGCTCGGTGAGCTCGGCGGCGGTGACACCCATGGTTCGCTGTTCGGATCGACGCGGAACCCGTACGATTTGGATCGAACGCCCGGCGGTTCTTCGGGGGGTTCCGGGGCGAGCGTCGCGGCAAATTTCTGCACCGTGGCGGTCGGGCAGGAGGGCTTCGCATCGATCCGCAGACC
>Ga0335084_10008608_pt1 | contig 10173 bp, 8 predicted proteins | sample Lox_Sample_44_FD_206721 | JGI IMG/M metagenome (GOLD analysis project Ga0335084, IMG submission 206721) | Soil microbial communities from Loxahatchee National Wildlife Refuge, Florida, United States - Lox_Sample_4.4 | ecosystem: Environmental > Terrestrial > Soil > Wetlands | place: USA: Florida... | reverse complement strand
TCTTCCGTTCCCCCCCGTCGCCGCTCAGTCCAGCGTTTCCAGCGTTCTCATCACCACGTCGCCCACCACCTGAAAGCTGTGCGCGCTCAATTTGTCGATGGTATCGGCTGAGGTGTGCCACCAGGAGTTGGACGAGCCGTAGTCGAAATCGATCAGGTCTATGGCGTTGACTCCGCGTTCGCGGAAAGGCATATGATCGTCGTCGATCGCGTCCTCGGAGTTGGTGAAGTACCGGCCATAGCCGCTCTCGTATGCGATCTTCCACACCGTCTGGAGCAGCTCGGGCGATGAGTTGGTCTCCTTCACAATGTCCAGGTTGCGGTCGCCGATCATATCGACGTTAATCAGGGCACGCACGCGCGCGAGCGTGCCGTCGTGAGACCAGCGCTCGGCCAGATGCCGGCTGCCGTAGACGCTGTCGGTGTCGGACCACTTCCCGTACGCCTCTTCGCCGTCGAACCAGACGAGGACGATGTCGCTCGACCAGTGCCGGGCCGCTACGGCGCGCGCCAGTTCGAGCAGGAACCCCGTGGATGAGCCGCCGTCGTTCGCGCCGACGAAGCCCGGCTGCTTCTTCGTGTCATAGTGGCCGCTGACGACCAGAGTGCGGCCCGACGTGCCGGGCAGCGTCGCGATGATGTTCCGCATCTCGACCGGTCCGTCCGGCGTGCGCGCAATGAACACGTCTTCGGATACCCGGAAGTGGAGGGCGCGGAGCTGGCCTTCAACGGACGCGCGCAGACTGCGCAACGCTGCCGAACCGGGCGGACGCGGCCCGAAGGCGACGGCGTGACGCGTGTCCTCGAGCGAGCGTGCGCCATTGAAATCGGAGGCCCGCAACGGAAACGCGAGGAGCGCCGCGGCGATCAGTCCCTTCGCCGTGCCGTGCATATGTACCCCATCGTAAAGTTGCGGTCACGGTCCAGCAGGTCGAAGAGCGGCAGCACGAGTGCTAGCGGAGCAAAGAAGAAAGCGCCGACCACGATCAGCGGGCCTGGGAAGAACTGCAGCCCGTTCAGCAGCCGGCGCGACGTGAGACGGAACCAGCCGCCCACCGGCCGGATCTCCACAGCGGTGAAGCCTGCGCGGTCCAGCAGATACTCAACGCCGTAGCGCGTGTAGCGGAAGTAGTCGTGCGGCGCCTGGTGCACTTCCCATTCCTGCGGAACGATCAGCAGCAGACGTCCACGGGGCTTCAGAGTGCGCGCCATCTCCGCCAGCGCCGCGGCGGGTTCACGCACGTGCTCCAGCGTCACGACGTTCACACACGCATCGAAGGCGGCATCGGGGAACGGGAGCGTGGTCAGGTCGGCAACGGCGTCGAGAGCTCGATAGTTCCAGGCTGCGTCGCCGATCCCGAGATCCACGGCGGTGTAATACTGCGCGCGGAAGTGCGATGCATACTGGCACTCGCCCGCGCCCGCGTCGAGCACGCGCGCGTTGGCAGGGAGCGATGAAGCGAACGCAGCAACGGCGCGCTCGGTCTCCGCCTCGAAGAAGAGAAGGTAGCGGCGCAGCGGCCCCGGCAGCAGGCGTTCGAGCGTGCGATAGATCACTTGCGGATTCGCGCTTCCACCATTAGCGTAGAGCCGGCGCGGCACGCCGCTTCCACCATGGTCAGTGGAAACGCCAGGCACACCAGGCCAAAGTAGAGAAGGTCGCGCAGCATCCGCTGGCGCGGGGTTTCCTCAACGCGGCGCACGCGCCGGGCCATGGGGTCGAGCGACGGCGCCAGACTGCTGGCCAGCCCCGCCGGGTTGTCGCGCAGCGAGAAATGCTTGACGCGCAGGACTTCGAAGCCGCCATGGTCCAGCAGATTCACCAGATCGTCCTGGCGGAAGTCGATCAGATGGCGAGGCACATCGATGCCGTTCCACTTTTCGCCCAGCAAAAGGAACTGCCAGCAGCCCGCGTTGGGCACCTGCACAATCAGCCGCCCATCGGGCTTCAGAAGCTGACGGGCCTGCTGGATGTACGGCTCGGGGTCGTGCAGATGTTCGAGGATGTGGAACATGGTCACCGCCGCGCAGCTCTGCGCCGGCAGCGGCACCTGGCCCAGGGTCCCGCAGAAGGCGGGAACCGAATTGCTGGTGGTTGCTACGCGGGCGGCGTCCAACGAGAAATCGAGGCCGAGAACGGGCAGGCCGGTCACCTCCCGGACAAGGTTCAGAAACAGCCCGCCTCCGCAGCCAACGTCCAGCACCAGGCCCTTCTCGCCCGAGTCGCGGAGGGCGCGCTCCACGAAATTGACGTGATCGCGCAGCGCGAACCGGCGCCACCGTTCCTCCATGCGGCTGGCGGCATCCTCGGCCGGAGCGAACCAGTAGTTCTTCGGATAGTAATTCGGCAGCTCCTTCACGGTGGGGCGCGGATCGAGGCGGATCAGGCGGCAACCCTTGCACTCGACGATGCGGAACTCCCTCGTGGTGGTGCGGTAGAGGCGGTCGGTGGCGCGGAACAGGATCCGGAACTCGGGTTCGCCACAGGCTGGGCACGCTTCCGTGCCGTCGGCGCCGTTTGCGGTGGCCTCTAGATCGCTTGTTCGCTGAGCTCGGCGAGGGTGATCCGGTGCCGCCACAGAAGCTGCCGCAGCTCGCGCGGAGAGAGCTGGCGAATCGAGCGGAGCTGACGCCGTTTTCGGAACATCCGCGGTAACAGCGGAATCGCCCGCAGATCGCCCGTTAGCAGCGCCATTGCGACTTTCCACCGTTCCATTCCCCGAAAGCGGCCCACTTCCCCCCGGCCCCGCAGCGCGGCCACCAGGCCCGCCGCCAGTCTTGCCATGTAGAACACGCCGTTTAGACACAGGAGACTCCACGGAAACAGCTTGGCCGCGAGCAGGACGCGGTTGCGCTCGATGAGTTCCACCCGGCGCAGCGAACGAAGGCCGAGCGTTTCTCCACGCCGGTGACGGACCACCGCCGCCGGCATGTACAGGCATTTCCATCCCGCGATCCGCGCGCGCAGGCCCAGTTCCGCATCATCGGCGTAAGCGAAGAAGTCCTCGTCGAACCCACCGATCTGGTCCAGCATCGACCGCCGGTACATGGCGGCGCAACCGTCAGGCCAGAGCACCTCTTCCACGCGATCATACTGTCCGTTGTCCAGCGCGCCGGAGCCGCGGCCCCGGTTTTGACCATCGAGATACATCAGATGTCCGGCTTTATCGATCCGCCCCGGGTCTTCGTAAACCAGCACCCGCGAAGCGGCCATGCCGACATCCGGTCGTCCAAACGCTTCCAACAGGCCGGCCAGCCAGCCCGGTTCGGCCTCCGCGTCGTTGTTGAGCAGGGCCACGAACTCGGTCCGGCTCGCCGCGAAGGCCTGATTGTTCGCGGCGCAGAAGCCGCGATTCTCCCGGTTCCTGATGAGACGCACCGTAAAAGGCCCTGCGTCCCGGAACTCTGTCTCCACCATGTCGGCGGAGCCGTCCACCGAACCATTATCCACAACCACGATCTCCACGTCGCGGTCGGTCTGCTGCGCCATCAGCGACTGCAGGCAGGCTCGCAAAAGCGCGCAACGGTTCCAGTTGACGACCGCCACGGAAATGGCGCCATCCCAGTACGTTTCCACCGACTGTTGTATTATACCGATTGGGCACTGTGCCACCGCGTCGCACATGACCTCGCCAGGTACCATACTCCGCCGCGCCCGCGCCGAAAAGGGGCTGGACCTGTCTGCCGTCGCCGCTCAGCTCAAGGTCAATCGCAAGTACCTCGAGGCCATGGAGGCCGACGACTGGAAGAGTCTGCCCGGCGGCTTCTTCTACAAAAGCTTCGTTCGGCAATACGCGGACGCGCTCGGGCTGGATCCCAACGAGATCGACCGGGCGCTCGCCGAGATGCACGTCGAAGAAGCGGCGCTGCCGACCGCGATGCAGCTTCAGGAGCGGGTGAAACCGCACGATCTTCCGCCCGTGGGCGGCGGTTCCCCGATGCCGGTGACACGCATGCTGCCGTCGATTGGGCTGTTGCTTGCGGTGGTGGTCGGGTGCAGCATCCTTTATACGTGGTGGCATCGGATTGAGAGCCGGGTTCGCGCGAATGAGGCCGGCACTCCGGTCGCATCGGCCGCGAAACGGCCGGCTGTAGCGCCGACGGAAACGCACGCGGTGGTGCCCCAGACCACGGAATTGACGGCGGCGGAACAGCCTGCAGCCCAGGCCGGCACCGCGGCGGCGCCTCCCGCGGCCACACAGCCCGCCACATCGTCCGACGGCGTTCACATAACGCTGGCCGCTACGGAAGATACCTGGGTCAGCGTGACTTCCGACGGCCACAACGTCTTTTCCGGTGTGATCAGGAGCCAGGAGAGCCGCAACGTCGAAGGCCGGGAGAACACGCGGATCAAGATTGGCAACGCCGGCGGCGTCAACGTGGAATGGAACGGGCGCGCCATCGGGCCGCTCGGCAAGCGGGGCGAAGTGCGGGACGTCCTCTTCACGCGCGACAGCTACAAGCTGATCGAGAAGACGCCCCCGCCCGACGAGGACAACAGCTCCGCTCCGCCCGAGGCGACCACTTAGCTACTCCTCACGCAGCACCTGCATCGGTTCCACGCGCGCGGCCCGCAGCGACGGCACCAGCGACGCAACGACGGCCACCACAATGGTCAGCAGCGTGACACCCGTGAGCGTAATCGCGTCGGAGGTGGACACTCCGTAGAGCATTCCCGAAATCAGACGCGCCAGCGCGGCCGCCAGCGCCAAGCCGGCGACGCAGCCGAGCAGCGAGACTCCGAGTCCCTGGAACAGGAAGCGCCGCAGAATCTGCCCGCGCAGCGCGCCCAGCGCCAGCCGCAAACCCGTTTCGCGCCGCCGCACCGTGACGAAATAGCTGAGCATTCCGTAGAGGCCGATCGACGCCAGCGTGATTGCCGTGAGCGCGAAAAACGTCAGCAGCACCGTGCGCATGCGATTTTCCGCGAAGGCGTCGTCCAGTTGCTCGGAAAGCGGCATCACGTCGAAAACCGACCGCGTGGGCTCGATTTCGTGAATCTTCCGCCGCACAGTTTGCGCCATGGCCATGGGATCGCCATAGGTGCGGAGGAGGAAGTGCGGATCGGGTTCCGGAGTGCTGTCGCACAGATACAGGGTGGGAGCCGGCGCGACATTCAGACCCGATTCGCGCGCGTCGCCCACAACGCCGCTGATCTCGATTGGAGGAAGCCTGGCAAAGCTGGGGACCGTCATGTGGCGGCCGATCACCTGTAGTTGCGGAAAATACGTATTTGCTAAGCTGCGATTCACCACGGCGCTGAGTTTGCCGGCGTCCTCACGACAGAGACCCCCGGCCATCAGTGGAATGTGCAGCGCCGCGAAATAGCCGGGCGTGATGGAGCGGCCTTCCACGACGATCTTGTGCGCCGGGTCGGCGCCGGGCTCCACGGCTTTCATTTCGACCTGGAACTGCTGCGGCACGCCCGGCAGGCTGCCCGCGCTGGCCGCGGCTTCCACACCTGGAAGGCTCCCCAGCAACTCGTTGGTTCTCTGGATCCGCTGGCGAAGAGCGTTCATGTTCACGGTTTCTCCCCAGCCCGCGCTGATGCGGAACGTCAGGACGTGGCTCGAGTCGAATCCGGGCGAGACCTGTCCCAGAGCCTGGAAACTGCGCACCAGAAGTCCCGCGCCGGAGAGCAGCGCGACGGCCAGCGCCACCTGCACGCCCACCAGCAGCAGATGAAGCGGGTTGCGCGAGGAAACCTGGGTGCGGCTGGCTTGCGCGAGCGATCCGGAAAGCCCGCTGCGGGTGGCGCGAATCGCGGGGATCAGCGCGCACAGCAACGTCGCGGCCAGCGCGCAGACCACCGTGTAAAGCACCAGCCGCCAGTCCACCGCGATCTCCTCGACGCGCGGCAGATCGCGGGCCAGAGTGCGAAACACGCGCGATGTCCCGTTTGCGAGAATCAGCCCCACGGCGGCGCCGGCCAGAGCGAGAGTGAAGGCCTCGGACAGAAGCTGCACGATCACCGACGCGCGCGATGCGCCGAGGGAGAAGCGGATCGCGATCTCATGCTGGCGTTCCGAAGCTCGCGACAGCAGCAGCGCCGCGATGTTGGTGCACGCGATCAGCAGCAGCAGCGAAACGGAGCCGTAGAGCACCCACAGCGATCTGCGCACGCCGCCGATGGCCGTTTCCTTGAGCGGCAGGACGGTGACCGCAAGATCCGCGTCGGGCTTCGGAAATGCGCGTCCCAGCCGCGACTGCACCGTCGTTATATCCGCCTGAGCCCGCGCCACCGTCACGCCGGGCTTCATGCGGCCGATTACGATGAACCAGGTGGAATCGCGGCTCTGCGCGTACGGCGCGTCGAACGGCACCGCCGCCCACAGATCGACTTCCTTGTCCGGGAAGCGGAAAGACGGCGGCATTACACCGACAATGGTGGACACCCAGTTGCCGAACCGCAGGCGTTTGCCGAGGGCGGCCGGATCGGCGTTGAAGCGGCGCCGCCAGAAACGGTCGCTGATCAGAATGGCGTCGGGGCCGCCGAACCGCTGCTCCTGGGGCGAGAAATCGCGGCCCAGCGTTGGCGCGACGCCCATCACCTCCAGAAAACGCGGCGCCACAAAAGCCCGCGTCAGCTTCTCCGGCAATGCCCCCGACGTCTCCGAGTCGTTCTGCGTGTAGTAGCCGCTGATCGCCTGAAACGTGGAGTTCATCCGATCCCAGTCGCCCACGCGCACCGGCGCGACGAACGGACCGGTTCCCGGCGCCTTTCGATTGAATTGATCCAGGCGCGTGAGCTGGTCGCCCTGCGGGAACGGCAGCGGCCGCAGCAGAATCGCGTCGATGGCCGAGAATACTGCGCTGTTGGCGCCAATGCCGAGCGCCAGCGTCAGGATCACCGTGATGGAAAACGATGGCGACTTGCGCATGAACCGGAAGGCCGCGCGCAGGTTCGCCCGCAGCGTGTCGAGGATGGCAAGCCGATGGACATCGCGCAGCTCCTCCTTGATCTGTTCCCGGCCGCCGAACTCGATCAGCGCCTGACGGCGCGCCTCCTCGGGCGTCATACCCGCGGCAATGTTGGCCTCGATCATCTCCTCGACGTGAAAGCGAAGCTCGGCGTCAAGCTGCGGCTCGCGATTGCGCCCGCGGAACCACCTGAACATGTTTCCACTCCTATCGGGCGGTCTCCAGAATGAGCCCGATCGCATCCGCCAGGCGCCGCCAGTTGGTTTCTTCCGCTGCCAGTTGTTTGCGCCCCGCCGGGGAAAGCTTGTAGAACCTCGCCATGCGGCCCTTGTCGGATTCGCCCCATTCGGCGGAAATCCATCCGCGCTTCTCCAGACGGTGCAGCGCCGGATACAGCGAGCCTTGCTGCACCTGCAGCGCTTCTTTGGAGATCTGGCGGATTCGCTGGGAAATGCCGTATCCGTGGACCGGCCCGAGGGCCACCACCTTGAGGATCAGCATGTCCAGCGTGCCTTGCAGCAGGTCGGGTTTAGTCGGATGCATTCACTCTCCTAGAGACTCTACATATCATACGTCTCTACCCATGGAGAGTTTCGAAAAAAGTTACCGGACTGTGTGCTTCTGCCGGGCGATCTCCAGCAGCGTCGGGTAGAACTGGACGAAGGTGTTGTCCACCGCGCCGTTCTTCGCATGACACGAATAGCACTGCGCCCACTCCGGAATCGCGTCCACCGGCTTTGTGGAAAGGCCGAAGTTGTAGAACATCCACTTGCCGTGGGAGCGCGATGGCTCGCGCGTCTCCACAACGATGCCGCGGAGAGCGCCCTGGTAGTGCCCGGCCCGGTTGATGGAGCCGTGGCTGACCGCCTCGCGCTCCTCCAGCACAAGCGTGGTTCCATCGGGCCAGTGCCCGGTCTTCTCGAAGGCGCGGTAGGAGGCCGGGTCGGCGAAGACGTTGGTGAAGATGGGGTCCTTGTCGGCCGCCGACGCCTCGTACGACATCCCAAGTCCGGAACTGAGCCACACCCACTGCCGGTATTCATCCGGAAACACGAGCCGGTCGCCGCTGACGAAGCGGCTCACGCCGCCGACTGGCTGGTCCCCCAGCCAGGGCTGGAATCCGGCGGGCACAACTGTGAGAACCAGGCAGGCGAACCACGCGCGTTGTTTCATACGTTACTCCTGTCGAAGCGCGATCAACGGGTCGATCGACGTCACCTGGCGCGCGGGAATGAAGCTGGCGACCGCGGCCACGGTGAGGAACAAGGCTGAGATGCCCGCGAACGTGAGCAGATCGGTCGGGCTGGTGTCGTAGAGCAGGGACGCGAGCAGGCGCGTCATGACGAGAGCGCCGGCGATACCGATCGCTGTTCCGCCGATGGCAAGGGCGAGCCCCTGCCGGACCACCATCGTCACGATCGCGTTGCGCTGCGCCCCTAAAGCCATGCGCAATCCGAGCTCATGGGAACGCTGGCTGACCGCCAGAGCCATCACCGCGGCGATGCCACAGGCGCTCACCACTGTCGCCAGCACCGCAAACAGCCCCATCAGGATGGTCATCACGCGCGGCGACGTGATCGATTCCTGCTCCAGGCTCTCGACGGTGGAGATCTGGTCCACCGCCAGCAGCGGATCCACATCGCGGATGGCGGCGCGGACCAGAGGCGCGAGATTTGTGGGCTGGAACGTGGTGCGCACAACCAGGTTGCCCGCGAAGCCGGACTGATCGAGCGGTGTGTAGATTTCGTCGAGCACCTTGCGGCCGAGCCCGTACTCCTGAGCATCGCCCACCACGCCCACGACGGTCATCCATCCGCCGTTGCCGCCCTGGAAGCGCACGTGCTTTCCGATGGGCTCCTCCGTAGGCCAGCGATGCCGGGCCATCGTCTGATTGATCACGGCCACTGGCTTCGCGTTCTGATCGTCGTGCGGCGTGAAGGTGCGCCCACTCAGCAGCGGCTGGCGGATGGTCTCGAAATAGCCGTCGCTGACAATGGTGCTGTCCACCAGCGGCGCAAGTTCGCCCTTCGAGACGGGCCGCCCTTCGATCTCGAAAGTGGCATTGCTGGGACCGCTCTGGATTCCGCCCGGGTTGAACGGAAAATTCGTACACAGCGCTGCTGACTGGACGCCGCCGATGCCGCGCACGTGGCGCAGCAAGTTGTCCCACATCGCCTGCAACTGGCTGGTTTGCGCGTAGTGCGAGAAACTCGGCGTGATGCGCAGCGTGAGCAGACGCTCCGGCTGAAAGCCCGGATACTGTTCCTGAAGCCGGACGAAGCTGCGGATCATGAGGCCCGCGCCGATCAGCAGCATAAACGAGACCGCTACCTGCGCCAGCACCAGCGCGCCGCGCAGACGCTCGCGCCCCCGGCTCATGGTGGCGCGGCCGCCCGCCTGCTTGAGCGCGTCGTTCGGATGGCGGATCGACGAGAACGCCGGGGCGAGACCGAACAGCAGGCCGGTCACGAGGGAGATCAGCAGCGTGAACACCAGAATGGGCCAGTCCAGACGGATCTCGTCGGCGCGCGTGGTGAACCGTTCGGCGAACTTCATCAGCAGGCGCATCGCCACGGGGGCAAGCAGCAGGCCCACCGTGCCGCCGGCCAGTGAGAGCAGCATGCTTTCGGAGAGCAGTTGCCGCATCAGCCGGAACCGGCTGGCCCCCAGCGCGGCGCGCACCGCCAGTTCGCGTTCCAGCTTCAGCAGCCGCGCGAGGAAGAGATTGGCCACGTTCGCGCACGCGATGAGCAGAACCAGTCCGGCCGCTCCCAGCAGCACCAGGAAGATGCTGCGCGCGCGCCGGGTGAGGTCCTCCTGCAGCGCTTCCACCTTGATGCCATAACCCGCGCCTTTCGGATAGGCTTCGGGATATGCGCGCGTGAGTTGCCGTGCGATGGTGGAGAGATCGGCCTGCGCGCTGGTCAGTTTCACGTCAGGCTTCAAGCGGCCGAACACCGTCATCATGCGCGCCTGGCGATTAGCGATGAAGCCGGGCGCGGAACGGAACGGGCACTGCGACGTTGGCATGTAGACGTCGCTCTCCACCGGATACTGCGGCAGCGCCGGAAGCACTCCAATCACCGTGTGCGGACGGTTGTTCATGTGGAACACCGTGCCCACGATGTTCGGGTCGCCATGCAGGCGCGTCTGCCAGTACTTGTAGCTGAGTACCAGAACGGCGTCGGCTCCGTGCGCCTCGTCGGAGGCGACGAAAGTGCGGCCCATGAGCGGACGCACGCCCAGCACGTCG
>Ga0335084_10008606_pt1 | contig 10173 bp, 7 predicted proteins | sample Lox_Sample_44_FD_206721 | JGI IMG/M metagenome (GOLD analysis project Ga0335084, IMG submission 206721) | Soil microbial communities from Loxahatchee National Wildlife Refuge, Florida, United States - Lox_Sample_4.4 | ecosystem: Environmental > Terrestrial > Soil > Wetlands | place: USA: Florida... | reverse complement strand
AGGAATTCAAGGTTGACCTGGTGCACGATGCCCGTGTCGGGGGGGACAATGGCGAGATTGCGAAAAGCGGTCTGCCCCCATCGAAGGAACGCATAGCGCTCCTTATTCCGCTGGAATTCGAGGAGGGCATTGACATCGAATGCATTGGGCGAACCAAACTCATCCACCTGCACGGAGTGGTCAATCACCAGTTCAGCTGGCTGCAGTGGATTGATCAGCTTCGCGTCGCCGCCCAAACGTTTCATCGCATCACGCATCGCCGCCAGATCGACGACCGCGGGCACGCCGGTGAAGTCCTGCAGCAACACACGGCTGGGCGTGAAAGCAATCTCCTTCTCCGGCTTCGAGCTCTTGCTCCAGGCAGCCAGCGCGCGCACTTCTTCCTGCGACACGTTGCGGCCATCCTCGGTGCGCAGCAGGTTCTCCAGCAGAATGCGCAACGAAAATGGCAGGTGCCTCGTCGAAATGCCCTGCTGGTCGAGCGCATCCAGCCGAAAGAATTCGTATTCCTTGCCGCCGACCTTAAGAGTTGCGCGAGCGCCAAAGCTGTTGAGTGACATGAATTGCCTTCCTAAGAATATTGATTCGTGCGGCCACAAAGAAGCACGAAACTTTTGAGGCTGAAGAGTTCTTACTAGCGTATCAAAGGAGAGGTTTGCATTGCGCGAGACGACGTTCACTTCGCTTTCAGCAACAGCACCGGCACATCAATGCTGTGCCGAACGCGCGTCACCGTCGTCCCCAGGAACACATCGGCGAGAAAGCGGTGTCCATGGGTGCTCATCGCGACCAGGTCGCACCCCTTTCCCTGTACCCACTTGATGATTTCACTCGCGGGGTCGCCATACGCCAGTTCAGCCTCAGTCGGGATGCCCGTGGACTGAAACTCACTTTGGACCTTCTCTAGATACGCGGTGTCTTCGCGAATTTCAGGGCTGACCGCGTCGCGCCCATAGGTTCTTGCCGCCCAGCCATCGGCGACGTGCAGCAATACCAGCCGGCTGTTCGCAAGTTTCGCGAGACGCTTCACGTGTTCAATGATCGCCCGATCGCTCGGCGTGCCATCAAGCGTAACGAGAATAGTTTCGTACATGAGGTTCAGTCCTGTTTATCCGCCGGTGATGACCTGCCACGCCGCCCGGAGTGAGTCCGGCAGGCCATAGAGATCCATGGCGGTGATCAGAATCGCGCTGGACCAGCCGGCGATCAGCAGGAACCAGCCATTCTTCCATTTACCCATCCGCTTGCTTGAGCTTGTAAGGCCCAGCAAGGGAAACATGGCGAAAGGCAACTGCAACGCCAGCACCACCTGGCTCAATGTCAGCAAGTCCGTGACGCTGCCCTCTCCTCGCAATCCGATCACGAGGACGGCCGGAAGAATTGCCAAGCCGCGCGTGATAAGGCGTCGCACCCATGGCTGGATTCGCCAGCGCATGAAGCCTTCCATCACCACTTGCCCCGCGAGTGTGCCAGTGATGGTGCTGCTCTGCCCGCTCGCCAGCAGCGCCACCGCGAACACGGTGCTCGCTGCAACTGTCCCCAGCAGCGGCGCAAGCGTCAGGTAGGCGACTCGAATCCAATCGCTGTCGGCGCTGAACCTGACGATCTCCCCGCCCGGTACCGTAACGCTTTCTTTTCCATAGAAGACCATCGCCGCGAGAACCAGGATCGCTGCATTGACGAAGAAAGCAATCGTCAACGCGGCGATCGAGTCGATCGTGTTGAAGCGGATCGCGCTCCGAACCGACGCTTCGTCCTTCTGCAGCTTCCTGCTCTGCACCAGCGCCGAGTGCAGGTAGAGGTTGTGCGGCATCACGGTTGCGCCGATGATGCCGATCGCGATGTACAACATTCCTGCCTGCCGGAAATGCGGCGACACCAATGCTCGTCCCATTTCCAGAAAACTCGGCTGAGTCTGCGGTAGGACAAAAATCTCGATGAAGTAACACACCGCTATGGTTGCGATGAGCACCAGAACAACCGCTTCAATCGTCCGCATTCCGTACCGCTGCAGCGCGAGCAGCAGCAGCACATCGACGCCAGTGATAATGACCGCCCACAGAAGTGGGATATGGAAGAGCAAATTGAGAGCGACCGCGCTCCCTAACACTTCGGCCAGGTCGCACGCGCCAATCGCTATCTCGCTCAACAGCCAGTTTGGCCAGCGCGTCCATTTGGGTGCCCAGTCGCGGCAACATTGCGCTAGATCCTTCCCGGTCACGACACCCAAACGAGCCGAGAGCACTTGCATAAAAATCGCCATCAAGCTCGCCAACCCTACGATCCATAGCAGTCCATACTTAAAGCGGGCTCCAGCCTGCAGGTCCGTCCCCCAGTTCCCCGGATCCATGTAGCCAACCGAGACCAGGATCGCCGGTCCGACGAACGCCTTCCATTGTTCCCAGAATCCGGCGCGGTGGTGCGGGACTTCGACTGTGCTGTGAACGCCCTCCAGCGACACAGTGCCGCTGCTCGAAGTTGCGGTGGAGACCACCGAGGCCTCGTTGGCGGCTCCGTCGGCTTTCGTCACTGCGTTCGTCCTCTTCATCCTGACATGCGAAGTATGGCACTAACGCACAGGTTTCGTGAATTCCGCCCGGGAATCCACGAAACACAAATTGTCCCAGAAACAGAAAGACGAGAATGTTCCTGGAGCGCCGGACCTTACGGCGACGGTTGCCCTTGCGTGATGAGACAGAAGCTGAATGCCACCCTGCCGGTAACCGCCGGCCGCCATACCCAAAGTAACCACAGCCTGGGCTCTCAAGTGGCGTTGACCAAACGAAATTTGGGATAGTAGCATCTCACAGGCTAGGAAACTGGTTTGTTCGGGAACTGAGGGCGTACTCGGTAAGTCTTTGAGAATTATGATGATTTCTCCTCGGCAGTCTCTGCTGGTCGTGGTCTGCGCCGTCCTGGCGGCGACTGGCTGCCCGAGCAAGAATCCGACGGCGTCTGTGCCAGCGCAGGCACATCCGCCCGCGCTCGCCGCGACGACCGCTCCTCAAGCGGAGACCAAGAGTGGAGCCGCGCCAACGCCTGTGCCAACCGCCAAGGCGCCCGACCTGCCTCCCGTACCCCAGGTCGATCCCGTCCCCGATCTCGTCGCGCAGATCGAAAGGCTCTATCAGAACGGGCAAGACAACTACCGCGCCGGACACTTTGAAGCCGCCAAGAGCCACTTCGATCTTGCCTACAACCTCCTGATGGCGAGCAGCACCGATGTTCATTCCGACCCGCGGCTGGAACAGGAAATGGACAAGATTCTTGAGGCTCTGAACCTGCCCGAACTGGCTGCCCTTCATCAAGCAGACGTTACCGAGCAGAAGAGCGAACCCGCCCCGATCGACGAGGCCAATGAAATAACCCCTCCGGTCGATGCCGCCATCAAGGCCAAGGCGGAAGCCGAGATCAAGTCCACGCACTCCGACTTGCCCCTGATGCTGACCGACCAGGTTGCCGGATACATTAATTACTTTTCTGGCCGGGGTCGCGGTGTTCTGGAACGCGGCCTGATTCGTTCCGGCAAATATGAAGATATGATCCGCGCCACTCTGAAAGAAGAGGGCGTGCCGCAGGATCTGATCTACCTCGCCCAGGCCGAGTCGGGGTTCCACCCTCTTGCGGTGTCCCGTGCTGGTGCGCGTGGCTTGTGGCAGTTCATGGGCAGCCGCGCCCGCGGTTATGGCCTTCAGCGCAACATGTGGATTGATGAGCGGCAGGATCCCGAAAAATCGACTCGTGCCGCCGCCCGGCACCTGAAAGACCTCTACGAGCAGTTCGGCGACTGGTACCTGGCAATGGCCGCCTACAACTCGGGTCCAGGCACAGTGCAAAGCGCAGTCAAGCGTACCGGCTACGCCGACTTCTGGGAACTCTATCGCCGCAACGTTCTGCCCAAAGAAACACGCAACTACGTTCCCATCATCGTGGCCGTTACGATCATGGCGAAGAATCCCGAGCAATACGATCTCGATCAGATTGAGCGCGAAAAGCCGGCCGCCTACGACTCCATCCGGATCAACTATCCGATTGATTTGCGTTTGGCAGCGCAGTGCATTGATGCTTCCGCCGCCGACTTGCAGGAACTGAATCCCAGCCTCCTACGTCTGACGACGCCAAGAGACCGGCCCTTTGAGTTGCGCCTTCCGGCAGGCACGAAGGACCAATTCGAGTCTACGGTCGCTGCCATCCCCAGCGACAAGCGCCTCTGGTGGCGGCTTCACACAGTGCAATCGGGCGAGACGCTGGCTTCGATTTCCAAGACCTACCACACAACAGCGAAGGCCATCACCGAAGCCAACAAACTTGAAGACAATTCTCTAGAAGCCGACAGTCGTCTGATCATTCCCATTGCGTCCGGCAAGTACAGCGAGACTGGAACCTACGCCCGCCGCATCACCCGTTACCGCGTTCACAAGGGAGACACGGTCGAAAGCGTGGCCGAGAACTTTGGCGTGCCGCCGAAGATGGTCCGCTCCTGGAATCGGCTCAAGGGCAATAGTCTGGCGGGCAGGAGAGTTCTCTATTTACACCTGCCCGTGACGCCGGGAGCGCCCGGAGAGCAGGCAGCCTCGAAGAAATCGAGCGCGCCACGCAAGCCCGCAGCCTCCACGTCCTCGACCGCCACAGGCAGCGTGGTTCACCATACGGTGAAGAGCGGCGAGACGCTCTATTCCATCGCAAATTCATACAACACAACCGTCGCCGCCCTACAAAGGGACAACCAGAATACTGATCCCCTGCGTCCGGGAACGATTCTGGTCGTGCGCGACGCGCGCTGACAGATCACCCCATCAACATCCCACCGTTCACGTTTAGCACATGCCCCGTGATGTACGACGCCTCTTCTGAAGCGAGGAAACAGACCGCATTCGCGATGTCATCCGGCGTTCCTACCCGTCCCAGCGGGATCATCTTCACGGCATTCTGTTTGAATTCTTCGCTCAAAACGGCAGTCATGTTCGTTTCAATGAAACCCGGAGCCACGGCATTGCAGGTGATATTTCGCGACGCGACTTCGCGCGCCATGGCCATGGTTAGTCCAATCAGCCCCGCCTTGGACGACGCATAGTTTGCCTGTCCCGCCTGTCCGGTCTGGCCGAAGACGCTGGCGATGTTGATAATCCGTCCCCAGCGCTGTTTGAGCATCGAACTGATCACTTGCTGAATGCAGAGGTAAGCCGATGTCAGGTTCGTATTGAGCACCGCGTCCCAGTCTGCCCGCTTCATCCGCATCACCAGTTGATCGCGCGTGATGCCCGCGTTGTTGACGAGAATGTCGATCTTGCCGAACTGAGCGAGTGCTGCCTTGATTCCGGATTTGATCTGCTCCTCGTCGCCGACATCGATGACAAACGCCGCGGCTTTTCCACCAGCAGCCGTGATCTGCTGAACCAGTTCATTCAGCTTTTCCTGGTTGCGTGCCGCCACCGCGACGCCAGCGCCATGACGGGCTAGCGCTTGTGCGCAAGCACGCCCAATCCCCTGCGATGCGCCCGTCACGAGCGCAACTCGCCCCTCGAGTTTCATGAGAGCTCCTATGAAAGCAACGCGAGATTATAATGCGCCGGAGCATCTTCAGTGCGGCTACGCTGCTGAAACGGCGGCTGCGGCCTCCCACCGCAACCAATAACGCAGCCCTAGTGGCGCCAATATTGTTGTGACTGCCGTCATGAATACGACGATGCCGTAAGTGGACGGCTCGACAATGGCAGCATTCAATCCGGCAAGAGCCACGATCAGGGCTACCTCGCCTCGTGGCGTCATTCCAATCCCAATCGTCAATGCCCGGCGCCAGCCCCGGTTCAAGACGGGGAGCGAACAGCCCAGGATTTTCGAGATGATGGCCAGCACAGAGATCACGAGCGCTGTTTTCAGGATGCCGCCGGAAAAGAGTTTCACATCGAGCCGGGATCCGATGGAAAAGAAGAAATAGGGCGCAAGAAATTCGTTGATGGCATGCGCCTTCGGCAGCAGATTCCAGCGTGGAGCGAAATCGGCGAACATCATGCCGGCGAAGAAGGCGCCAATGATCGCGGCCATGCCAATTTTCAGCGCCAGCCACGACAACAGCAAACAGATCATCAATGCGACGACCAGCGGAGCGTTACGCGCGGAGAACCGTTCGACGCCCCCCTGAATCCGGCGAACGATGTGCGGCGCTACAAAAATCATGAACAGCGCAAAGGCCGCCGCTTCGATCGTCAGCACAACCAGGTGCAACCAGCGCAGTCCTTCGCTGCTGGTCATTCCCGCCACCACCGCTAGCAACACCATACCCAGAATGTCATCGAAGACAGCCGCCCCCAGAATCACCTTGGCAGGCTCAGATGCCAGCGCGTTGAGGTCTGCCAGGGAGCGTACCGTTATGCCCACGCTGGTCGCCATCATCGCGACTCCGACAAAGATAGATTCCGTCGTTGCATTACCCGTCAGCTTCATGTAACCGAAGCCCAACGCGAACGGAACCAGAATTCCCCCCAGGGCTACCACGAGCGCTGTATGTCCGACCCGAATCAAATCCCCCGGGCTCGTCTCCAGACCGGCATTAAAGAGAACAAAAATGGCGCCGAGTTCAGCGATGGAATAGATCAAATCGCTGGGATGAATCCAATTCAATGCATATGGGCCGAGTAGGACTCCGGCCAGAATCTCCCCCAATACAGCAGGCAGACGCAAGCGCTCAAACACCTCCCCAACAACCTTGGCCGCCAGGAAGATAGCGAACAAAGCAAGGAGCAGTGGTTGCGTCCCCGAACCCATGAGGAAGAAGGATAGGCAGAATGACGCGCTACCGCAATCTCCGAGTTCCAACTTGTACAGCTTCCAGTTTCTGAGAAGGCCTTCATCTTCCCAGCCATGCGACACTCAGCAACACCTCACGATCAGCGCAGGCCGGATGAATTCCTTCGCTGAAGTTCCAACCAAGGTCTGCTGCCGCATTCGCTCCGGCACGAAAGGATCTGGCAGACTCCCTGCTATTCTGTATGGTGAATAGCTTCTTTCTTTTCTCGATACTGCCCGTCCCAAGCTTCCGTTCAAGTGTTGTCAGTCTCTGCCGATGGTCAGATTTAGTGCCATTGGGGAGAAATCCCTTCTTAAGAAGGCGCGATCATACCAGTGCCATACAAAAGGAATATCGTCCCAATCGTTCTCGTCCTCTGCCTGGGGCTGCTTTTTACCCAGGCGAATGCGGCCGAAAACAAAAGCTCCGCCGAAGGCAAGAGTTCAGCAGGCGGAGCATCCGAGCAAACATCCACATCGACCCCGGCCTCGTTCTGGTCCCATCGCCTTAAGTTCCTTGCGGCCGACGACATCGGGCAATTTCGATACTGTGACACGAAGCCTGGCAATGTCACCGTGCGCGATGTTCTCTACAAGATCAGCGCCCGTGTGCAGGTTAATCTGCTGGGAGAAGGCACAACCTACATCCAGGGTCGAGGTGAGTCCGGCCGTGTCTTCAACGTTAGCTACGATTTCACTGGAGTCGGGCTCAATGAGCGTTATTGGTCGTTCAATCTGAAGTCCTTTTTCCTGGGCCAGAAGTTCGGACAGCATTTCGAGGTGCAAGTCGGGGGCATCGAGTTTGAGCGTGGTGCCGGAACCGAAGCCTCCTACGCTGACAATGACGGTTGGCTCGAGGGCTACCGTTTTCGCTACTCCGGGACCAACCACAAATGGCTACCCAATCAGATCTTGGCGACCGTCGGCTATGTCGGTGACTTCAAGCAACCCAACACCTTCGCCCGCTTGCACCACCTGAGCGAAGAGAACCACGTCCAAATTCTCGTCAGCAAGGAGCTTGGCAAGACTCGCGACGTATCCGCCGAATTCGATTCGATGCAGGGTATTCGCTATACCCGCGAGGCGCTGCACTGGCAGAAACTCCCTCTGTTCACTGACGACCTCTTGGTTGAAGCGATCACGCGCGCCTCCGACGATGCGTCCTTTGGCTGGTCCAGCAGCCTTTTGAAAACTCTGGATCGCAAAGGGCGTTTCCGCCCCGGCGTGTTCTACAGCGATATGCCCAAAGGAATTTTTCTGAAAGGAACCACCGTGGTTCTGATGAATGGAGATTCCTACGCACTGGGCAAACGGATCGGACCAACCCTTCGCGTCACGCCTTTCAAGAATTTCGAAGTCAGCCTGTTTGGCTCCGGCCGCCTCGACAACACCCCCGGAACGCGATACCGCGGGCAAGTAACGGTCCGCTATCAGTTCGCGGACCTGCTGAATCGGATGTTGCCGTGAGATCCATCGTCCTCAAGCGTCGCCGGCAAGCGGCAACGGAATCGACGAGCGGTCGACAACCAAAGCAATTTCTTATTCGGAGGCCTTGCAATGCGTAACCTGAGCTTAAAGATGAAACTCGGACTGGGGTTTGGCGTGCTTCTCGTCATTTTGACGTTGGTGGGGGCCGTTGCCTACAACTCGTCGGCAACGGAAAAGGAACTGTCCCAGGAAGTGGAGCGTCAGGTCGAGAAAAAAGAACTCTCCCTCAAAGCCGACAAGGGCGTGGAGATGCAACTCGCCGGATTACGAGCCTTCCTCCTTACCGGACAGGAGGACCGTCTGAAGAATTATGAGATCGGCGCCAACTTGTACCAGGAAAGTATGGACAAGCTGGAGCCGATGTTGCAGACGGAAAAGGGTAAGAAGGTCTTCGGCGCCGCTCACCAGTCCTACAGCACATACGCGCCCCTGATGGAACATGCCATTCAACTGCGCCGTGCCGATAAGACGAGCGAAGCCACCGCTCTGGTGTTCAGCGCCCAAGTCAACGAGATGCGCGATGCCATACGCGACCGGAACGAGGAATTGATCGGTCTGATCGACGCTCTCAAGCAGAATGCCACGGAAAAACAACGCGCCGACCAGTCCCGCAGCCAGACGCTGATGTTTGTCTTTACCGGGTTGGGTTTGGCAATTGGAATTGCCACGGCGATTTTTATCGTCCGCTCGATCTCGAAAGTTGTCTCGCGGATGGTCGCCATGATCGAGGAAATCGCGGCCAACAATCTGTCCGTCGCTGATATGGAGGTTTCCTCGGAAGACGAACTGGGCAAGGCGGCGGTTGCGCTCAACCGCATGAAGAACAGCCTGCGCGAACTGATTCAATCGATTGCCGGAACCTCGGAACATGTGGCGAGCGCCAGCGAGGAGATTTCTTCCACTTCAACCCAGCAGGCCCAAGGTGCGGAAAGCCAAAAAGACCAGACCACTCAGGTGGCAACCGCAATGCAGGAAATGTCCGCCACCGTCGGGGAGGTTTCCGAACACTCGACCCGGGCTGCCGAAGCGGCCCGCCAGGCGGCAGAGACCGCCCGTCGCGGCGGCAACATCGTCGATGACACGTTAACCAAAATGCGCATGATTGCCGAATCGGTCAGTGGGACCGCCAAGAAGGTGGACGAACTGGGCAAGAGTTCTGACCAGATTGGCCGGATCGTGGGCGTGATTGACGACATCGCCGATCAAACAAACCTGCTGGCGCTTAATGCCGCCATCGAAGCCGCGCGCGCCGGCGAGCAGGGCCGAGGCTTCGCCGTCGTGGCCGACGAAGTGCGGAAACTGGCCGAGCGCACCACCGGAGCGACGAAAGAAATCGCTCAGATGATCAAGACCGTTCAGGGTGAAACCCGCGTGACTGTGGAAGCCATGGAGACTGGCACCAAGCAGGTGGAAGAGGGTGTGAAGGCGACCGCGCAGGCGGGCGAAGCGCTCAAGGAGATCATCCGCATGGCCGAGCAGGTCGGCGAAATGATTACCCATATCGCCACTGCGGCCACAGAGCAGTCAACCGCGTCCGGGCAGGTGAACGAGAACATGGCCCAGATCATGCGCGTGGTGAACGAATCCGCTGCCGGAGCGCAACAGACGGCCAAAGCCTGCCAGGACCTCTCCGGACTGGCGCTCGACCTGCAGGAAATGGTGGGCAGGTTTCAGTTGTTGCAGGGGAATGGCTATGGCGCGACTTCTCGCACCACCGGCTACGAGCGGAAGACGAAAGCGGGGGATTCAGAAGCGCCGAAGACGTTTGCTGCTTCCGCCCATTGACCGATGCGCAGCCGCTTTGCGGCGCAACGTTCATAACGAGGTGCAATTATGCAAGCCATAAGCGCAACACCCGCTCTCAACAGTGAGCACCAGGCTCATCAGGATCTGGTGCAG
>Ga0335084_10008605_pt1 | contig 10174 bp, 7 predicted proteins | sample Lox_Sample_44_FD_206721 | JGI IMG/M metagenome (GOLD analysis project Ga0335084, IMG submission 206721) | Soil microbial communities from Loxahatchee National Wildlife Refuge, Florida, United States - Lox_Sample_4.4 | ecosystem: Environmental > Terrestrial > Soil > Wetlands | place: USA: Florida... | reverse complement strand
AGTAGGCGTCCTCGAACTCGCGCCCGGTCTTTTCGTGGAGATCGGGGCAATCGGACGGCGAAAATAGCGTCCACTCGGCGTCTTCCATAACGCGCTTCATGAACACGTCCGGGATCCAGTTCGCCGTGTTCATGTCGTGCGTGCGGCGCCGGTCGTCGCCGGTGTTCTTGCGCAGTTCCAGGAATTCCTCGATATCGAGATGCCACGTCTCGAGGTAGCAGCAGACCGCGCCCTTGCGCTTGCCGCCCTGATTGACGGCGACGGCGGTGTCGTTGACGACTTTCAGGAAGGGCACGACGCCCTGACTCTTGCCGTTGGTGCCCTTGATGTGCGAGCCCAGGGCGCGCACCGGCGTCCAATCGTTGCCCAGCCCGCCCGCGTACTTGGCGAGCAGCGCGTTTTCCTTGATCGCTTCGTAGATTCCGTCGAGATCGTCGGAAACCGTCGTCAGGTAGCACGATGAAAGCTGGGAATGCAGCGTGCCACTATTAAATAGTGTCGGCGTCGAACTCATGAAATCGAAGCTCGACAGCACCTCGTAGAACTCGATCGCGCGGGCCTCGCGGTCGATCTCGTTCAGGGCAAGACCCATCGCGACCCGCATGAAGAACGCCTGCGGCAGCTCGAAGCGGCGGCCGCGATGGTGCAGGAAGTAGCGGTCGTAGAGCGTCTGCAGCCCGAGGTACGAGAACTGCATGTCGCGCTCGGGCTGCAGCGCTGCGGCGAGCCGCTTGAGATCGTATCCGCCGAGCCGCTCGTCGAGCAGTTCGATCGCGATCCCATGCTTGATGAACTGCGGGAAATACTCCGGATAGCGGCGCGTCATCTGCGCCTGGGTGACTTCCTCTCCCAGCGCCTCGCGCCGCACCGTGTGCATCAGCAAGCGCGCGGTGACCTGGCTGTAGGCGGGATCCTTTTCGATCAGCGCGCGCGCGGCGAGGATTGCCGACTTGTAGACCTCGTCGAGCGGAACGCCGTCGTAGAGGTTCTTGACCGTCTCGCCGACGATGGGCTCTGCTGCAACGAATTCGTCGAGTCCCGCGCATGCAGAATCGATCAATGCGCGGACCCGCTCGAGATCCAGCGGCACGCGGTTGCCGTTTTCGAGCATCGTCAGTTGCGGAGCCTTGGGCTCGGACCGTTGCTGTCTCGCGGCACGCTCCTGTGAGCGCCTTTCCCGGTACAGGACATAGGCGCGCGCGACGTCGTGCGCGCCATCGCGCATCAGCGACAGCTCGACCTGGTCCTGGACGTCTTCGATATGGAAGGTTCCGCCCGCGGGGCGGCGCCGCAGCAGGGCGCCGATCGTGACGCCGGTGAGACGTTCGACCTGATCGCGCACTGCCGCCGACGCTGCGCCCTGCCCGCCGCGCACCGCGAGAAATGCCTTGGTCATCGCCACGGCGATCTTGGCCGGCTCGAAACCGACCACGGCGCCGTTGCGCCGGATCACCTTGTAGTCCGCATACGACGTCGCGAGCGCCGTGCCGACGCCGCCTTGCTGTGCAACGCCGCCGCCGCCCGGGAAAGTGCCCTGCGCCACGCCGGCTTCCTGATACTGCATGCAACCTCCGTCCCGATCCCGAATCCACGCGTCGCGCCGACTACAAAATCTCGTGCGCAGCCTCGAATTGACCACTATCTGTTGTTGTTTGCTTAAAACTGCCGCCGCCAGCGGGCGGCCCCTGAATGGCTGGCGATGGCCCGGCCCGCGGCTAACCTCGCCGCCGCGGACCACAATATGTTGGGCCTCCCTCTTATTTGTGCACAATGCCTAGTGTGGACGCGAGCATAGTCAACATTGCCGTGAAACTCAACACGCGCGCGCAATCGCGCACCACCAGGCGTGTCGAAAAGCGCCCGCGCTCAGGCGCGGGAATGGTCGGGAAGCATTGCGGGTTCGATGTGCGCACCGGTGCGCAGCCGTGCCCAGTCGAAGTACGGACCGGGATCGGTCTTGCGGTCGCGCGCAATGTCGCTATGGCCGCGGATGGCCCGCAACGGACATGCCGCGCGCAGCGCAACGACCAGATCGCACAGCGATCGATATTGGGCATCGGTGAACGGCGCGAAGTCGGTGCCCTCGAGCTCGATGCCGATGGAGAAATCGTTGCAGGCGGTGCGGCCCTCGAACTGCGACAGGCCCGCGTGCCAGGCGCGCTCGTCCGTCGAGACGAACTGAATCGCGCGCCCCGTGCGCTCGATCAGGAAGTGCGCCGACACGCGCGCGCCGGCGAGGCCCGCATAGAACGGATGCGCTGCGGCGTCGAGCGAGCCGGTGAACAGCCGCACCACGTCGCCCCTGCCGAAGACACCCGGCGGCAGACTGATGTTGTGGATGATCAGAAGATCGACGGTCGTGCCAGGCGGCCGGGCATCGAAGAACGGCGAGTCGACGCGCGTTACACCAGTCATCCAACCCGATGCGTCGAGCGGACCCATCGTCGGCGCGCTCTAGCGGATGACGCGCTCTCGCCGCGCAAATCGCGGGTTGCGCGCAAGGCGTTTCACTTCAGGCCGAGCCGCTGCATGCGATAGCGCAATTGGCGAAACGTGATGCCAAGCAATTGCGCCGCAGCGGTTCGATTGTTGCGCGTCTTGCCGAGCGCCGCGCGAATCGCGTCGGCTTCGAGGTGATCGAGGTACGCGGGCAGCTGCGACGGCACTCCGTCGACGAGTTCGAACGCCTGCGCCGGTGCGCTCGCCTCCGCGGCCGGCGCGCTGTCGTTCGCGGGCTCGGGCTCGGGTTCGAGAAGGAGATCGACCTCGGGCTGCGGCAACATGAGATCGAGCGGCTCGAGCACCCCGCTGGGAGCAAGCGCCAGCGCGCGCTCGAGGATGTTTTCGAGCTCGCGTACGTTGCCGGGGAATTCGTACGCCACGAGCGCGGCCTGCGCTGACGGCGAAAGCGTCGCCACTTCGCCGTTTCCGCGGGCTGCAAGCCTGGCGAGGATCGATGCGGCGATCAACGGGATGTCTTCTGCACGGCTGCGCAGTGCGGGAACGCGCAGCTCGATCACGTTGAGTCTGTAGTAGAGGTCCTGCCTGAAGCGGCCGGCCGCGACGGCCTTGCCGAGATCCTGATGCGTCGCGCTCAGGATGCGAACATCGACCGGATCTTCAACGGTGCTACCGACCTTGCGAACCCGCCGCTCCTGGATGGCGCGCAGGAGCTTTACCTGCATCGTCAGCGGAAGCTCGGCGACTTCGTCCAAGAACAGAGTGCCGCCCACGGCAGCCTGGAAGAACCCTTCGCGGTCGCGATCGGCACCGGTGAAGGCACCCTTGCGATAGCCAAAGAACTCGGCCTCCATCAGCGATTCGGGGATGGCGCCGCAGTTGACCGCCACGAAGGGCAGCGCGCAACGCGCCGATGCATCGTGGATCGCTCGCGCAACGAGCTCCTTGCCGCTGCCCGACTCGCCGAAGATCGCCACCGGCGCCATGCTGTGCGCGAGGCGCGCGATCATCGAGCGCAGTTGGCGCATGGCCGGCGCTTCGCCGATCAGCCTCGCCATCGCGGTGCCGCCTGCGGACACGCCACGCGAAGCCGGAAGGTCGGGCGGCTGCTGCAGCGCCGAGCGCACCAGCGCGCGCAGTTGCTCCAGGTCGACCGGCTTGGCGAGGTAGTCGAAAGCGCCGGCCTTCAGAGCCGCGATCGCATTCTCGGTGCTGCCGTAAGCGGTAATGACGGCGATCGGCGGGCCATTGCGGGTCGCGACCTCGCGCACGAGGTCGAGACCGACGCCGTCGGGAAGCCGCATGTCGGTAAGCGCGAGCGCGTAGCGATTGCGGCTCAGCAGGTCACGGGCTTGTTCGAGCGATTCGGCGGAGTCGACGTCGAGGCCAAGGCGCACCAGCGTCAGCGCCAGCAGCTCGCGTAGATCGGCTTCGTCATCGACCACGAGCACGGCCGGCGAACGGCGCACGCTCGGCTCGGACGCACTTCGTTCCACTCCTGCAGTTGAAGTTCGTTCGTTCATTGGGTGACGATCAGAGCACCGGCATCGTATCCAAGAAACCACCACCGGTTTCAGCGCCCGCGGTCGAGGTGCGCGCAAACCGCAACACGAATCCTTCGCGCGAGGTTCCATCCAGGTCGCGCCGCGCCGCATAGGCGAGATCGGCACCGTTGGCGAGCGCGAATTCCCGCGCGATGTACAACCCCAGGCCGGTGCCGCGCGCGTGTGTCGTGTAAAACGGCTCGAACAGAGCGGCGCGCGCGTCGGCGGCAACGCCGGGACCGTCGTCGAACACCCACAGCTGCGCACGTCCGCCTTCGTCGGCCGCAAGTTCGCCGAGTACCTGGACCGCGCCCGCGGCAGACGTCGCATAGCGCAACGCGTTGTCGACGAGATTGAAGAGGATCTGCCGCAGATGCGACGGCTCGAACTTGACGATCATGTCGCCATCTGCTTCGGCACGTACGCGGCCGGCAGCCACCGAGCGATCACGTTCGAACTCGCGCAGCCATTCGCCGACGAACCCGCCCAGCCGTATCTCGTCGCCGAGCGGCGGTTCGCGGCGCGCGACGCGCAGTACATCCTCGACGAGGCGGTTCAGTCGCAGCGTGTTCTCGCGCACGATGGCAACCAGCCTCTGCTGTAGCTGCGCGTCGGCCTCCTCGGCGAGCAGCTGGCCGGCGTGGCTGATTGCCGCAAGCGGATTGCGGATCTCGTGTGCGATCGACGCCGTCAATCGTCCCATACCCGCCAGCTTGAGTTGCTGGGCGCGCTGCTCGATCGCGCGCACATCCTCGAGAAAGATGACGAACTCGTCGTTCGTCTCGGAAGTGGGACGCGCGAAACGCGCACGCAGCCGCAGCTCCGGCGCCTGCGCGGGAGCGCCGCTTTCTTCCGCTGCGGGAAGAACTGCGTCGAACCAGTTGCCGCGCGGATTTTCGTCGGTGAGCCAGTCGGTGAACGCCTGCGCGAGCGGCTGCATGTGCGGGTACTCGGCGAGGCGACGCCCGGTGAATTGTGCTTCGGGATGCAGCGACAACAACACGCGCGCGGCGCGGTTGTTGGCGCGCACACGCGTCTGCGCATCGATCACGAGCACGCCCTGGTCCATCTGCGCGATCACGAGTCGATTGATTTCGAGCTGGTTCTCCAGGTCCCGGCCACGCCGCGTCGCCAGCGTTTCCTGCACCGCCAGGCGCGCTGAAAGCAGGCCCAGCAGCCCCGTGATCGCAAACAGCGCCGCGCCATAGAGCCCGGCCTGGAACACGACCGGCTCCTGGATGCCCGGCTGCAACCCGCGCAGCAGCGAGTCGATCAGCAGCGCGAGCACCGCGAGCGAGCACACGAAGAACGCCGCGATCGTGGGCAGCAGCAATGCCGCGCCCGCCAGCGGCAACAGGTAGAAGATCATCATGCCGCCGCGCACGCCACCGCTCAGCGCAAGCAGCATCGAGGTCATTATGAGATCGATCACCAGCTGCGCGCCGAGCTGCAGCGCGAAGTTGTTGCGCACGAACAGGGCGAGGATCGCGAGCCCAGCGGCGAACACGAAATACACGAGCCCGACTGCGAGCAAGCGCGGCGCCCCGGCTGCGCCTGCCTCGCCGAGCGGTGGACCAAACGCCGCGAGCACGAGAACGAGCGCGCTGACGATCAGCACGCGAATCAGCGCGAGATATTCGAGAGTGCGCCAGCTCGGCGTGCGATCGGCCGGCAGCGATCCGAACAGGTTGTCAGCACGCACCAAGGTCTTGCTCCTGGCGGCCGGAAGCCCGTATCGCGAAGGCGGACCGGTTCCCTCGCGAGGGACCGGAGTTCGATGACGACGACCGACTCACGCTAGGCCGGCCCGCGCCGGCGGTGTTCGTCGCTGCAGTACCAGCGTCCGTTTCCCGGGAACGCCTCCGACTGCGGAACGTTCAATCCGCAGACGTCGCACGGAACCATCGTGTCTTCGATCTTCTTTTGCCCCGTTGCAGCCGACTGCTCATCGCGCAGGCGCTGCTGGCCCCACCAGCGCCAGACGATGTAAGCCACGAAGCCCAGCACGACCCAGAAAAGTATGCGACCCATCGCGCCCCTCAGACCCGATGCAGGATGACTTCGAGGACGAAGCGGCTTCCGACGTACGCGAGCAGCAGCATCACGAAGCCCACAAACGTCCAACGCAGCGCGGTCCGGCCGCGCCAGCCGAAATAGTGCCTGCCGATCAGCAAACCTGCGAACACCACCCACGAGGCGATCGCGAAGACCGTCTTGTGATCGAAACGCAGCGCGCGCCCGAACAGTTGCTCGGAGAACAGCACGCCCGAGATGAGCGTCGCCGTCAGCAAGAGAAAGCCCGTCCAGATGAGGCGAAACAACAACCGCTCCATCGCGAGCAACGGTGGCACCTCCGCCAGCACGCGGCCGAGCGCGCTCGTGTCGCTGCCCGCGCTGTGCAGGCTCCGGTCCATCGACGCCATCAGCAAGGCGTGCATCGCTGCGATCGTGAACAGGGTGAATGCGGCAATGCCGATCACGATGTGGGCGCGAAACGCGAGAGTCTCGCTGGCTGCCGCAATCTGGGTGCCATGGAAGATCGCCGGAAGCATCGCCGCCACCGCCGCAAGAGGCAGGACCATGACCAGCAGCCCCCGGATCGGCACCAGAAACCCCTCGGCCCACACGACGAGCACGGTGAACAGCAACGTCGCAGAGAGTGCGTGGGCAAAGCCGAAGCGCATTCCTTCGGCATCGACCACTGCGCTCGCAAGCAGAGCCGCGTGGGCGGCGGCGAGCACCGGCAGGAACCAGCGCGCATCGCCGCGGCTGCCCTTCTGCAGACTGCGCCACATGGCCCACGCGAGCCCCGCGTAAGCGAGGCCGACAACGACATGTGCCGAGACGTAAAATGCAGTCGACGTCATGCTCTTCTATATAGCACGCAGCGCGCAATGCAATCGCGCTGCATCGGCCTGAAAAACCATGCTCGACACTCTTACCGACAAACTGGCCCGCGTCGTCAAGACGATGCGCGGACAGGCGCGTCTCACCGACGCGAACATGCAGGAGATGCTGCGCGAAATCCGCGTCGCACTTCTCGAAGCCGATGTCGCGCTGCCAGTGGTGCGCGACCTCATCGCGCGCATCAAGGAAAAAGCCCTCGGCGAAGAAGTCGTTGGAAGTCTGACGCCAGGGCAGGCGCTGGTTGGGCTGGTTCACCGCGAACTCACCGCAGTGATGGGCGGGGATCTCGAGCCGGCCGCGCGGGAGCTGAATCTCGCGATCCAGCCGCCCGCGGTGCTGCTGCTCGCGGGGTTGCAGGGATCGGGCAAGACGACGACCGCCGCAAAGCTCGCGAAGTGGCTCATCGACGAACGCAAGAAGAAGGTGCTCACCGTGTCGGCGGACGTCTATCGCCCGGCGGCAATCGACCAGCTCAAGACGGTGAGCGCGCAGGCGGGAGCGGAATTCTTCCCGACGGCGCCAACCGACAAGCCGGTCGAGATCGTTGCGCGCGCGCTCGATCATGCGCGCAGGCATTTCTTCGACGTCCTGATCGTGGACACCGCGGGCCGGCTGGCGATCGACGAGGCGATGATGCAGGAAGTCGCTGCACTCGAGGCCGCGGTCAAGCCGATCGAAACATTGTTCGTCGTCGACGCCATGCTTGGCCAGGACGCCGTCAACACGGCGAAAGCCTTTTCGGAACGGCTTCCGTTGACCGGCGTCGTACTGACCAAGCTCGACGGCGATGCGCGTGGCGGGGCGGCACTGTCCGTGCGTCACGTCACCGGTCGCCCGATCAAGTTCGTCGGCGTCGCCGAGAAGATTTCCGGACTCGAGCGCTTCGATCCCGAGCGCATGGCAGGTCGCGTGCTCGGCATGGGCGATATCGTCGCGCTGGTCGAAGACGTCAAGAAATCGATCGACGTCCAGGCTGCGGAGAAGTTCGCCAAGCGCATGCAGTCGGGCGATCGGTTCGATCTGAACGACTTCAAGGAGCAGATCGGCCAGATGCGCAAGATGGGCGGCCTCGGCGGCATGCTCGACAAGCTTCCGGCGCAGTTCGCCCAGGCGGCGAGCAGCGTCAACGAGAAGGACGCGGAGCGGCAGATCCGCCGCGTCGAGGGGATCATCAACGCGATGACGCCGCAGGAACGCGCCAAGCCCGATCTGATCAAGGCATCGCGCAAGCGCCGGATCGCCACCGGCGCCGGCGTACCGGTGCAGGAGGTCAATCGCATGCTCAATCAGTTCGAACAGATGCAGGCGATGATGAAGCAGATGAAAAAGGGCGGGCTCGCGAAGATGATGCGCGCGATGGGAGGCATGAAGGGACTCGCCGGCGGATTGCCTGGCCTGCCGAAGCGGTAGCCGCTGCGACGGGCACGTCTTTCAAGCCCGCGTCTTCTCCGGCGGTTCGTAACTCCAGTTCTTCTTCCAGGCGTCGATCACCGCATCGGGATACTCGCGTCGTCCGCGGCTGCCGTTGTATCGGCCGAGCGCGAGGAACAGGTCGCCATTTTCCAGGTCGAGATAGTGGCGGAGGATCACGCAGCCATAACGCAGGTTGGCGCGCATGTCGAACAGCCGACGCGCATCGCCATCGCCGATGACCTTGGTCCAGAACGGCATCACCTGCATGTAGCCGCGCGCGCCGGCGTTCGAGATTGCGTACTTGCGAAACGCGCTTTCCACCTGGATCAGTCCCAGCACCATTTGCCGGTCGAGCCCGGCCCGGGTCGCTTCGTAATCGAGGGTGCGCAGGAAATCGAGCCGCGTCAGGTCGTCGGCTTTGCGCGCACGCAGGCGGTCCGACATCGCGTCGAGCCAGTCGACGAAAGCCATCCGTCCCTGGTGCGTATCGAAGTTGCGCACTGGAGGGCGTGTGTCGGCAATCTGTGCGGCGAGCGCATTGCGCACGGCATCGGCAAGCGGCTCATAGATCTGGGCTCCAGCGCGTGCTTCACGCACCAGGACGAGGGCCGCGCTCCCGAGCAGCGCCAGAGTGCACCGCCGCCGCAGCTCGTAACAGCGGTCCGGCTCGCTTTGCTTCATCGAAGCCCCACGCAAGCGCAACACCGAAACGGATCCTGCACCGCCCCGGTCAGGATGCGAGGCGCCCACCGATGAAGAGCAGCACGTCGTTCACCGGAACCAGCGTGGTCTGCAGTGCGCGCCGGTCGATATATTCGACCTTGCCCTCCTTCAGGCCGCGTTCGCCGACGGTGATCCGATGCGGAACGCCAATCAGCTCCCAATCCGCGAACATCGCGCCCGGTCTTTCGCCGCGATCGTCGAGCATCGTGTCTACGCCAGCAGACGCCAGTTGTTCGTACAGGTGGTCGGCCGCCTGGCGAACCGGTTCGGATTGGCGATAGTTGACCGGGCAGATGACGACCTGGAACGGCGCGATCGGCGCAGGCCAGATGATTCCCTTCTCGTCGTGATTCTGCTCGATCGCGGCGCCGAGCAGCCGCGTGATGCCGATCCCGTAGCACCCCATCACCATCGTGCGGCTCTTGCCGTTTTCGTCGGTGTATGCGAGGTTCATCTTCTCTGGATACGGAAGACCCGCGAACACATGGCCAACTTCGATGCCACGCTGGATTGCGATTACGCCCTTGCCGTCGGGCGATGGATCGCCTGCGACCACGCTGCGCAGGTCGGCGACCTCGGGCTCGGAAAGATCGCGGCCCCAATTCACGCCGGTGAAGTGGAAGTCCTCTTCGTTGGCGCCGCACACGAAGTCGCTCATGTTGGCGACGGTGCGGTCCGCGACAATGTGGATCGGCCGCCGCGCTCCAATCGGTCCCAGGTAACCCGGCTTGGTGCCGAACGTCGCAAGAATCTCAGCTTCGGTGGCGAAGCGAAAGCCGTCCCTCAGGCCTGGAACCTTGTTCGCCTTGACCTCGTTCAACTCGTGATCGCCACGGATCAGCAGTAACCAGATTGCTGCATCGGCCGGCTTGCCATCCGCGTTCGCGTCTACCGCAAGCACGATCGACTTGACGGTGCGCTCGAGCGGGATTCCCAGGAGCTCAGCCACGTCCTCGCATTTCTCCTTGCCCGGCGTAGGCGTTTTCTTCATCGCCTCCGCGGGCGGCGCGCGGTGCGCGATGAGCGGGAGGGCCTCGGCCAGTTCGATGTTCGCCGCGTAGTCGGACGTCGGGCAATACGCGATCGCGTCTTCGCCGGTGTCGGCGATCACCTGGAACTCGTGGCTC
>Ga0335084_10008603_pt1 | contig 10175 bp, 14 predicted proteins | sample Lox_Sample_44_FD_206721 | JGI IMG/M metagenome (GOLD analysis project Ga0335084, IMG submission 206721) | Soil microbial communities from Loxahatchee National Wildlife Refuge, Florida, United States - Lox_Sample_4.4 | ecosystem: Environmental > Terrestrial > Soil > Wetlands | place: USA... | reverse complement strand
TAGTTGGCACTGCCCACGCTCGGCCTCAAGCACTTATCCAAGCGAACAAAAAGCGCACACTTGTGCTAAGGCCTGCTAACGTCAACTGACTTCGGCCTTAGCCTTCAGTCCCCATATAATGCTCCCTTCTGAGAAGCAGGTCGAAGATATGAAGAAAACGTGGATCGCTCTGGTTGTTGTTTGCGGGGTGCTGTCGGGATGTGTATACGCCCAGCAGCGGAAAGAATCTAATTCCGCCGATTGGAGGAAAGTAGCCGACTCATTCATGGCCGATTTGGTGGCAAACCGAATTGACAAGGCCGTGGAACGATTCGAGCCTGAGTTCGTCAACGGAGTAGGTGGAAAAGAGAAAGCCAAGGCCGCTGTGGAGCAGTTGTTCGGATACTGTGGGAAACCAATAGACAGCGAGTTCAAACACGAGGAGCAAGGCTTCAAGCAATATGCTAGTGGCCCTCGGAAAGAGATGCGGAAGTTCTACTACGCCGCAGCAACGAACCAGTACGCCAAAGGCGTATGCTTTTTTTCCGTCGAGGTCGTTCCCGCCGATAAGGCTGGTTACAGCGTGACCACGTTTGGTCCGCTAAAACTCCAAAGTGGACAGCTTCCTGATTGGCTCAAGTAACAGGAGTGTCAATTGGCGAAAAATCCCGATTTCACTCATCGTCCGCCAACACGTGAAATGGCCCTCGTTAGACATTCTGGTTCTGCTGGCGCAAAGAACCGTTTAGATGTACGTTGTCGGCATGAAGCGATGCGGTTGTTTCTTGGTGATCGCCATTGTGTTCGCGTCAGTCGGATGTCAGAGCGGTGATATACGGGGCTCGTCGAAACCTTCTTCTGATGGGAAGACTTACCTCATTGTTGCGGATGATAACGGAGGGTACTGTCCACTGAAACTGGATGGCAAGTTGTGGGCACACGCCAAAGGCGAAGCAGGTCGTATTGAGTCGGGCCAGCACACTCTTTCGTCTTGTGATTCGGACATGATTTTCGATGTTCCTGACGGCTACACGTACACATTCAACTACTGGGGCCCCTGACAGTAGGTGGCGTAATATCCCATTTCACTCAAAATGCCGGCGCAGGGGGTTTTGAGCGCCGCGCCTGTTTTCGTCAGCTATCCAATTTGACGTTTTGTCCTTCGCTGATACGCTGACACAATGATTGTCATCTGCTCCCCGAGGTTGCAGCTCATTCAGTTCCAGATGACGGACGCACAGGAGGTTTTTGGATGCATTACGCCCGCGATCGCCAAATTCATGCCGTGGGAGCCGCCATCGTGGAGCGAATACTTGGGGCGATGCGAGAAGAGAGCACAAGCCCCGGAACCGAATAAATTCTCTTTCGTCATCCGGCGGCTCGACAATAAGGAATGCCTTGGTATGGCCTCGTTCGAAGGGGCGGATTCTGTTTCACCCGAGATCGGCCTTTGGCTTAAGGAAAGCGCGCACGGAAAGGGTTTTGGCCGGGAAGTCGTGGCCGCACTTGTTGAGTGGGGCCACGCAACTCTTGGCAAAGACAGTTTCCTCTATCCAGTGGCAGTACAAAACACCGCCAGCAGGCGCATCGCTGAGTATCTTCACGGCGAGATCATAGGCAATCTCAAGAAGCCAAAATACGAATCCGTGGTTTACAGGATTCCCTTCGACAAAGCGCCTCCGGGACGATGAGTGCAATGGCTTCCATGAGAAGGCTGGTCGGAACCCGTAATCGCGGCGTTCACACCTGTTCCAGCAGGTGCTTGGAAGGAGAATAAGCAACCTTCCATCCGGCGAAGCAGCCCAAAATGCCACAAGCGAAGCAACGTTCTCCGACGTAGAGCCAGCGAATCTCCCCGTCATCGTAGAGCGAAAAGCCAACTCCGACATTGGCGCTCATCGAGCCACACTCGACGCACTTCCACTTCTCGGGTTCTGATTCCGCCCAATATTCTCCGCTGTCGCAGATGAAATGCTCTGAGCCGCAGGACGTGCATATTCGTTTTGCGCAACCTTCGTCGTCGTCGGCAAGAAGCGCGAAGGTTTCGCCTCCGCAGGTGCACTTGGCCTGTCGGAACGCTTGAGAACCATAGCCTTCAGCAGAGTAGGCTTCGAGATATTCCTTGATGTCGTTCGGTTCCGTACCTATCCACCACTTTCCAGACTTGTCGATGCTCATCGGGTAATTGTAAATTGGCGAAAAATCCCGATCTATAAGAGGAGAAGTCAAGGACGTTTTTCTCCGTCGACCGGAAGGAGAAGATATTTCTTTGCCTTCCAGCCCCTGTGCGTGAACGAGCGGTTTGGTCGTGCGGTGGATCTTGCATGGTTCCATCTCAGGTTGCATCTTTATTGAGTGGCGACAACGTTGATCAGTTTCTGGAGCTGGCAAGCCGCGGCGGTTGCTTGGTTGGCAACACATAGATCTATCTGAGGCTCGTGGCCTAGAGCTTTTTCGGGTTGTCCGAGAGGGTATAGAGATTACACAGAGGCTAAGTGCCGGGTGGGCACTTCATGCCTACGGGATTCTAGGATACTCATTCTCGAACCCGAGCGTCTCAAGAACCGATCCGCTACTCCCCGAAGAAAAATCACCGGAGATGGAAAAGGCTCTTCCGCGAGACGCTCAAGCGGCTTGCGAGTTCAGTTTCTGGATGTCGAAGTCTTCTCCCTTCTTCCACAGTGTCAGCGTAATAGCTGCAATCTTGCGTGCCAGGGTGAGGCGCACCATGGTGGGCTTGATGCCTTTGGCCAGCGAGACCGAGAAGCTGTTGCAGCACTCCCTTCGACGGAACACCAATTGTCAGAGTTCCTGATTTCGACAGTTGACAGGCAAGCAGCTAAACAGGAGAAGAGGCAAGGCGTTTCTTTCGCTACGCGATGTCACCCCGCCCGCCCTTGGCCTTCGATCAAATTTCCCAACACCATCTTCCTGTGGATAGCTGTTGCAACCAATCGTGTTGCGGTAGCAGTGGGACGGCCCGGTGGGTGCTAGGATTGGCAGACAAAACGGCGGGAGCATTCCTTTGGGCGAGTTCCAGATATTCGGACTGATTAGCGGACTGCTGGCGCTGGCCTTCGTCGCCAACCGGCTTTTTCGCATCACGCGCATTCCCGATCTGGTCGTTCTGCTGGTGATGGGCCTCGCTCTGGGGCCGGGACTGCATTGGATCAACCCCGAGCAGTTCAGAACTTTCACACACATCCTGGGCTCGCTTGCCCTGATTCTTATCTTGTTTGAAGGCGGAATGGAATTGAACCTCCGCGAAGGGATACGGCACTTTCCAGGCGGGGTCGTGCTCGCATTTCTCGGATATGGCCTCGCGTTCGGTGCCGTGGCTGGCACCGTTCACTGGAGTTTGTGGCTACCCTGGAAGTCGGCCGTCCTGCTGGGCGGAGTTTTCGGTTGCACAAGCAGCACAGTCGTGATGCCTGTCCTTCAGCAAATGCGCGTGCGAGAACCGGTGCGGGTCACGCTCCTGCTGGAGTCAGCGTTGGGGGATGTGATTGCAGTGCTTGTGGTCAGTACTCTGCTGAAAACGTCCACCGGGGTTGGGAAGTTTTCGGGGTTCATGTCCGGATTCCTTCGGGACGCCGGCATTGCCACCGCGATGGGAGTGGTAGCAGGGCTTCTCTGGTGGTGGCTGTGGCCTCGCTTGGCGCCACAGAAGTTCAGCAACACTGTCGCCTTCGGAGTAGTCCTGGGCATTTACGCGGCAACGCATGCGATTGGGGGCAGCGGATTACTGGCGGTCCTGGCGTTCGGCCTGATGCTCGGCAACCTGCCCAACCGTGGGGACGTTGCCGCGCAAGAAGTCCAATTCCTCAGCTTTCACTCCGAACTAAGCTTTCTGGTGCGGTCGTTCTTTTTCGTTCTGCTGGGCGTAATCGTTGAGTTCCTGGGCAAGGCTTACATACTGCCCATCCTGGCGATTCTGGGGGCCCTTTTGTTATCGCGGTTTCTGGCCGTCCAGGTGAGCCGCATCGCACTCCGAGGAATCTCCTCCCAGGAGCGGGAGTTGATGATGATGATGATGCCCAGGGGACTGATCACAGCCGTTCTGGCGGTGCAAGTCGTCCAAGCCAAGGGAGAGGAATTCTTGTTCTTGCCGGCGATGGCCTTCACGGCGATCCTCGCCACGAACCTTCTTCTGGTCGCTGGGTCGATTCGGTCCACGCCCGAGGCAGTGCTCGAACAACCTTCCTCAACCCAAGGTGCGTCGTCCGAGTCGCCGTCGGGGTAATGACGGCGCCGCAGGCCATACAAGCGCTGGAGGCAGGGAAATAGTGTCCCGCCCTCAAACCCAAACGGCAGGGGCATCCTCTGGATGAGGGTGTTGGCTAGCTTCCGAGCGTTTTGCTCTTGAGCTGTTCTTTAATCTCTTTCTGCTGGATCGCGACAACAAAAATAAGAAGAACAGCGGCAAACTCCAGCAGACGACCTCCCGAGTACAGTCGCAGTATCGTATAGCCGGCCGTGTTTGCGATTCTCTCAATCACGGCGAGCACGAATAACGCGAATGCACCCAGAAAGAAAAGGCGAGACATCAGTGAGATCAGCTTGTCCAGGCTCATAGGTCCTCCTCAGACCTTTTCTGATTTGTGCTGATTGCTTTGCCTCTATCTACTTGCGTGGGATCGTGATGATTTTTTCGCCGATCTTGCCCGCTTCCGGGCTGACGGAAACCATAGTGATGGTTCCGTCCGCTGCCTGGAACCATAGTCCAGCCCAACCTTGTGCTTGGTTATACGTGAGGCCGACTAGCGATCCGTATTCCTTCGGGATCGCATCAGTAAACTTAGCGGCCTCCCGAGTTAGCGGTCCCGGCGATTGGAGCTTTGTGCACGAGACTGTTGCGATGCACAAAGTAAGGATGGATATGGCGACGACACATCTTCTCTTCATTGTGCCCCCCTTCTCGCCTGGAGGCCCAAAGCTAAATCGAACCCGCAAAGTGCGGGTCCGTACCCAAGATTCCTCACTACGAGTCCCCAGGCAGGCGCCATTGTACACCCGGTTTTCCCGGTTTAGGGGTTTGCGTGCACACGCCGATTTCGCCAAAAAGTCCACTTCCCCGCCCCTCTAGAATCCAAAATCTGAGAAAGATCACTGGGGTAGGTAACGATCGATCATTGGTAGCAGCTGCGACCCGAGCGTCATCATGCGCGCCTGCGCTGCTTCGGTCGACTCGCCCTTAATCATCGGAGTCATGAATCGCACCATCCCACCGTCGCTGCGGTTCATGCGAATCGAATCGGCGATCAGATAGTACTTGGCTTGCCACTCGCTGGCGACCACTCGACTGTGCGCCTGAAACCAGTAGAGCACCAACTGCCGTTGTCCCGACTTTGAAACCACGTAGCGATTGACTGGCATTGTAGATCCATCCGTCCGCTTAACCTGAACTACCTCACGTGAAAGCGGAAACCATCCCGCACCCAACAAACAGTGATCCGGCGAATGAATCGTGTCGCCTGCTGCTTGCGACGGTAGAAATGGAATAAAGAGATTAACCTCTGTTGGCGGCCGACCTGCGTCGCTGTAATTGCGCTGCAGATACTCGCCCGGTCCGAGAATGTCGAGTTCCTCCTGAGAAATGGAGACCTCACTGCTCGTCCAAGCGCCAATCTGTTTTGTTAGGAAGCCGGCATGTTTAACTTCCCCACTCGAATGGGCCTGCAAGCCGATGAAGACTGCAAACAGAAGGGCGGCTACAATCCAATAGCGAAAAGAAAGTGATTTGAATGGCGCCCCTCCGGGGAGTTGTTCCTCTGGGTGTGTGCCGATAAGTGGTACCACCGGGCCGCTTTTCCAGACGATCGAAATCAGACGGTGCACAGCGAACAACATCATCAATGCCACTGCAAAGATCAGAACTGCAGCGAGAGCATGGGGAGTCCCCTCCGCTTCGTCTATATATCCGAACTGCCTCAATAGCCCCGTAGTAAAGACTCGGAAGCTGTTGGCCAATACTGCGATCGGTAACGTCAGGCATACCAGAGCGACCCGCACCCACTTGCGGGTTTCCATGAGATACCCATAGACGATGGCCAGCGTAATCAGAGTCAGAAGCGAGCGGATTCCGCTGCAAGCCTCCGCGACGTCCAACTGCTGCCCAGAAGCCAGCGTGAGTATATTTCCTTGTAGTAGGACAACGACTCCTACCGATTCGAGTAGCCTTGCCGACAGCTTTGCCGCGAGCAACTGAAGCGGAAACGTGACTCTGTTCATGATCAGCGCTGGGATCGGAATCATCAGAACAAGAAACGCCCAGGGGAAGAGGACAGCGCGAAAGAGCGCCCATCCCTGAAACAGAATAGTCAGGCCGGCTAGCAGGATCAGGAGCGACACTCGCGGAAAGAAAATGTCTGCGCCCAACGTTCCCAGAACCAACATGGCCATGCTCAGGACAACCAGAGGAAGACCAGCCCATGATGGGGCTGGCGTAACTGGGGTAAGGTTCTTGCGGTCTTGCCAGATAAGGTATAGAGCAAAAAACGGGACGACAATGCCGTGGGAAAAATCTTTTCCGTGAACCCACTCCGAGAAAAGATGCGCCAGAACTCTGGCGTAAAGTATAGCGATCAGGAACAGCAGCGCTAATGAGTTTCGGTAGCGCACGGGGCGATATTATGGCACGGCTGCTGACGATTGTCGCCAAATCCCTATATCCCATTGACGCCAAAGAGCGAACGCCAATTCCCCAAGTCATAATCTGCGGGCATTGCCATCACTGTCACCTGTTCAAAGCCAGCGACGAACATCATTTTGGTATTGCTTATATTCAGCACCAAATACCGAGTGCAGCCGCTCTTCCTCGACAGGAATCACAACCCAGTTCAGGTAAGCAATGGTCAGCGGTAGAAGCACGACGGGGACGATCTGGTGAAGAATAGCGGCCTCTCCGACATACGCCACAGACAAACCAACGTACATCGGATTTCTCATCAGCCGATACGGGCCACGGATCACCAGCGTGGTGGAAGCCTCGCCGGGAACTCGCGTCGTTCGCGCACGCCAGAAGATCAACCAGCCCCACGCGGCCAGTCCCGCACCCACGATGAAAATAATGCAACCCGCAAAAGTCAGCAATTTGGAATTCGGAAGAAATCGACCCAGGCCGAGAGCAGCCTCAACGCCAACGCCCGCGAGATACGTCAATACAAATACCCACGGAACCGGAACCCGCAGCAATGCTGTCGCCAATTTGCCAGAATTTGCACGTTCAGGCATCTGTGCACCGGGTTGACATTGTACTCGCGAAGGGTGACGAAGTGATTCGCACCCTGAATCCTTTTCTCCAATCCGCCGCTCTTCCCTGGTAGGAGGCGGGGCCTTGCAAGCCAGCCGCTTCCAGACAGGAGCTTTCGGGGAGCTGTCAGTGATTGTGGACACAGCCGTCGTCGGCATTCGGCTAGGAGAATGTGAGTATGGCCGTGATTTTCACCCAGCCTGGACCACCGGACTTCGATGTCTTAACACGCCAGCACAAAGATTCCGTCTACCGCCAGATGCTGCGTGTCTGCGGCAATCGCGAGGATGCCGAAGACTTCCTGGTCGAAGCACTGCTGAAGGCTTATCGGCACCTGAATCAACTGCGCGACTTGGTAGCCTTCCGCGCCTGGCTCGCGCCCGCGACCTTGTATGCACGCACCTGGACGCAGCGCTGACACGTGGTGAAAGACCGCCGATACGAACGAACGATTGATGTAGGCAGCAAATGAAAGAACGCCGCTGGTGCAGCGCAAAAGATCATCGCCATGCGCTGGATTGAAGATCATCGCTGATGCAGCGTGGAAGAGCGGCGCTTTAGCGCCGCGTTAGCCAGAGACTTTTCTAAGGGGCTTTAGCCCCGGAAGAAGCGAGGCCATCATGGAAGTCACAGTCCAACATCTCGGCGCCGTGCAATTCGAAATCAAAGCCCGTCAACACACTATCGCCTGCGATCAGCCGCCGGAGAACGGAGGCTACGACGAAGGCATGACTCCGCCGGAACTCTTCCTCGCAGGGCTGGCATCCTGCGCCGGATTCTACGCCGCTCAATATCTACGCAAATTCAAACTGGCTAAGGAAGGCACGCACGTGCGCGTAAGTGCAGACAAAGTAAAAGATCCTGTCGCACGAATCGACAACATCCGCATCGAGATCGAAACTCCGCTAGATCTGCCAGACCAGCACCGCGCCGGAGTGGAACGCGCGGTCCATCACTGCCTGATTCACAACACGCTGCTGCACCCGCCAAAAATCGCGATCGAAATCAAAGAGCACGCAGTAAGTGTTTAACGCCGAGAAGAGATGTCATCCTGAGCGGCGGCAAAGCCGGCGCGAGGGACCGTACGAAAGCATCAATCAATACGGAAGTAGGTAAGGCCCACTGTCCCTGAATAATCCGCGGAAATCCGCGGAAAAGAAGTTATTTCAAGCCCCCGAACGAAAGTCCGTCCACCAATGACTCCACCTCATCCTCGGTTCCGCCAATCACCGTAATCGACACCGCATATCCCTGCGCCAGAAACGCCAGCGTCGACTGCCGCATCACCCGCGTTCCGACATTTTTGTGAAAATCGCCGCGCACCACCTTCTTCGTCCCCATCGAAAATTCATACGGTTCCTCATCCACCGCGAATCCCTGCGCCTTGGCAACTTCAGTCAGCGGACCGAAATACTGCACCGCCTCTTTCAGGCCTGGATACGCTTCCATCTTCTCCGCGGCAATCACAATCGACGCATTCACATCCTCGCCACGCGCCTCCGGAGGCCGCGAAAACGCCGCCAGCAAAACCCGCCCGCCTTCCCCTGTGGACCCCTGTGCGCCCTGTGGTGAAGATTTCTCTTCTGAAGTATGAGGCTCGGGCTCCTCCCGAGCATTCATCTCCTCCGTCCGCAAAACCCATCCCGCCGGAACCTTGCACAACAAACCCAGCAATCGATTGTGATACATGCCATTCGCAATCGAAGCAGAATCGATGTCGGCAGCCAGCCGCGCCGATGAACTCTTACTATGTTTAGAAGACGATGATTCAGGCGGCTTAGCGGATGGTTGGGAAGTCTGAGCAGCCAAGGTGGCCGAGACCGCAATCACTCCCAGCCCGACATAACGAGGGTAAAACCGCATCGACTCATGTTACGCGAACTGGAAGGCGGGCACCGCTCTGGGCTGGGTGCGCCACTTCCGGCCGATGTTGCCAGAAGTGGGGATTTTCCTAAATGCGAGATCTTCGATAGTGCAGCTAAGCCGCCCGGCCCATCACCGGCTGCGTGCAGTGCGCACACCGCTTCGCCTCGATCGGAATATCGCTCAGACACTCCGGACACTTCTTGGTAGTCGGCGCCGCGGCGGGTTCATCCTTATGCATGCGCGCCATCAACCAGTTGATCGGAACAACCACAAAGAAATACACGGCGGCAGCAATCAACAAGAAAGAAATAATCGCATTGATGAAATCGCCGACGAGAAAAGTGCTACCCCGAACCTCATACTTCAGATTGGAAAAATCCGGCAACTTCACCACTGCGCCGATGAACGGCGTGAGCAAACCCTTCGTCAGCGACCCAACCACGCCGCCAAACGCCGCGCCAATCACCACGCCCACCGCCATATCCACAACATTTCCGCGCAGGATGAATTTCTTGAAGCCGTCGAGCATCGGAGCTCCTCCGAAAGTTGAAGTGCGGCCAATGTATGCCTGCGAGGAAAACAGGTCAAGCCCACACCGCATCGTGAGAGCGGTGCGCGTTCGCACCAAACAGAAAGGCGTCCCGAAGGACGCCTGATTTTAGCTTGCGCTGAGGGCGCCCGCCTGGAACGCCACTCCTCAAATCCGCATCGGCATCACAATATACCGATACTTATAATCATCCCCCTCCGCCGGCCTCAATTGCCCAGCCGACTGCGGATCCTTCAGCTCCAGCCGCACCTCGCTCGTGCCGGCGGCCTTCAAGAATTCCACCAGGTACGCGGCGTTGAAGCCGATCGTCAGCGGATCGCCGGTATACGGAGCCTCGAGCGAATCCTCGGACTCTCCCGCCTCCGTCGATGAGGCCGAGATCTTCACTTCACCTTTGTCCAGCTTCATCCGCACGGCGCGCGAGCGTTCGTCGGCAAATTGCGCCACACGCAAAATTGCGGCATTCAGCTCATCGGCATTCAGCGGGATGATCTTGCTGTTGTCCTTCGGCAGGACTGCTTCAAAGTT
>Ga0335084_10008601_pt1 | contig 10176 bp, 13 predicted proteins | sample Lox_Sample_44_FD_206721 | JGI IMG/M metagenome (GOLD analysis project Ga0335084, IMG submission 206721) | Soil microbial communities from Loxahatchee National Wildlife Refuge, Florida, United States - Lox_Sample_4.4 | ecosystem: Environmental > Terrestrial > Soil > Wetlands | place: USA... | reverse complement strand
CCCCCTTGCGCGGGGCGGCTTTGTCCCGGTGACGGGAATGTAAATTATCCCTGTGAAGAAGTCTGCGTTCTCAGCAGAAGACAGACGGGCGGTTTCACTGATCGCCGGATCATCCGGCGGCCAGTTGAGCGGCCAGCGGGGCGACGATCACCTCAATTCCTTTGCTGCGAAGAGAGGCGATCAATGCTTCCGGAGCTTGGGCATCCGTGACGATCGAATCGATTGGCTCAAAGTCTGAAAGAAAGAACGTCGAGCGCCGGTTGAACTTTGTATGGTCGAGGCAGAACACGACTCTCGCGCTGCCGGCCATCATCGCGCGCTGGATGTCGACGAGGAGGGCATGCGAGTTGTAGATACCCTCCTCTGAAATGCCGCTGCCTCCCAGGAACGCCACATCGGCGTGCACGCGGGAGAACGTCTCGACGGCATGCGGACCGACGAGCACTCCCAGCCGTGGATAGATGGTGCCACCGGCAACGAGCACCTCGAGGCGGCTGGAACCGGAGAACAAATTGGCCACGGGGAGCGAGTTGGTAATGACCTGCGCGACCAAGTCGCCCAAATGCCGGGCGACGTGATAACAGGTGGTGCCGCCATCAACGCTAACCGTCTGACCCGGCTGGACGAGAGATGCGCAGGCTGCGCCGATCGCCTCCTTCTCATCGAATTGCCGCGTCTCGCGGATGTTGAAGACAAATTCGTCCGATTTTGGCTGGAGGGTTCTGGCACCACCGTGGGTACGCCTCGCGATGCCGAGGCGCTCCAAGGCGGTGAGGTCCCGCCTGACCGTCGACACCGACACTCCCACCTGCTGCGCAAGCTCTTCGAGCGAAGCGAATTCGGCCTCTTGAAGACGAATTCCTATCTTCGCTTGGCGCTCCTCAGGATTCATTCATGATAGATATTGGAAGATTATGAACTAAAATGCAACTTTTTCTTTGACTAATTTCAACATACCTTTCAGAAACAGTCGTAATCTATCATATTATTCCATGATAGCCCCACCCCCATTGCCCCATCGCTCCGAAGTCGAGCATCTGGTTCGACGGCTTCTTTATGAGCGATTGGGCCGGACGGTTCCGCGTGGGGCGCTGGCGCCCAACCCGCTCGTGGTAAACGTGAGCGCACGGCACTGTCACCTGACTCCAGCGGCGGTCGAGGCTCTCTTCGGGAAAGAGCGTACGCTCACGCCGATGAAGTGGCTTTACCAGAAGGGCCAATTTGCCGCGCAGGAAACGGTGACATTGGTCGGGCCGCGCAGCCGCGTAATCTCCAACCTGCGTATCCTCGGGCCTTGTCGCGACCTCAACCAAGTCGAACTCGCATTAACTGACGCGATCGCCCTCGGCTTTGATGTCCCCATCCGTCTGTCGGGAAACGTCGCGGGAACGCCGGGCTGCATGCTGATGGGACCAGGCGGCTTCTTTGAAATGAAGGAAGGGGTGATTCGCGCCGCGCCTCACGTGCACATGAGCCCGGCCGACGCCGCGTTCTACGGGGTGAAGCCGGGCGACTACCTGAAGCTCCGCGTAGGAGGATCGTGCGCGACGACCTTTGACCGCCTCCTGGTGCGCGTTCACGCGGACTTCCGGCTCGAGGTGCATATTGACACTGATGAGGGCAATGCCTGTGCCCTCCAGCCGGATACCCCCGTTGAACTCCTTAAGTGAAACCGCCGCCATTTCTCGAAATAACCTCAACCCTCACCCACCAACCCACATGAGTGATTCCATCGGCATGGTAGAAACCCGTGGCTACGTCGGCTCCGTCGAAGCCAGCGACGCCATGGTCAAGGCCGCAAGCGTTACGCTGGCCCGTCAGATTCAGATCGGCGGCGGTTATGTGACCGTTGTCGTCAAAGGCGACGTCGGCAGCGTGAAGGCGGCGATCGAGGCGGGCTCCGAAGCCGCCAAACGCGTCGGCGAGCTCGTATGCTCGCACGTCATTCCGCGCCCGCATCCCGAACTGCTGAAACAGATCGGCCTCTGATCCGGCGCTCAACGCTCACTTCAACGATTTTCCTCATGACACAAGAAGCACTCGGCATGATTGAAACAAAGGGGCTGTGCGCGCTGCTCGAGGCGGCGGACTCCGCCCTCAAGGCCGCCAACGTGGTGATGACCGGTTACGAGGCCGTCGGCAGCGGCTACGTGGCCGCGTTCTTCCGCGGCGACGTTGCTGCGGTCAAGGCGGCGATCGACGCCGGGGCCGAGGCGGCCCGCGGCGTGGGCGAGGTGGTCAGCGTGCAGGTCATTCCGCGGCCGCACGAAGAGCTGGCCCAGCTCGGCCGCTGGATCTCCGGCGCGGCCTGAGGCGATTCCGCCCGTCGCTCGTCGCGGCGACCCGCCGGTGCGATCCACCGCTCCGCGCGCGACCAGCCTCCATGAACATTCTCGTCGCCAATCTGGGCTCGACCTCCTTCAAGTTCCGACTTTTCCGGTTCGCCGGCGAAGACGCGACGCTGGTGGCGCGCGGCGGCTTCGAGCGCGTCGCTGACCATGGCCGGGCGATCGACGACTGTCTGGCCGAACTCAAGGCGGCCGGCCATGTCCGGGCCGCGGGGGATCTGCATGGCGTGGGCTTCAAAACGGTGCTGGGCCGCGATCTCACCGGCTGTGTTCCCGCCGACGAACGGGTGATCGCCGCGCTGGAGGGTTTCCGCGAGCTCGCGCCCGCCCACAATCCGCCCTACGCGGAAGGCATCCGGCGGTTTCAGGAGAAGCTGCCCGGCGTGCCGCTGGTCGCGCTTTTCGAGACCGCCTTTTACCAGTGGATGCCGGAGGCCGCGACCCGCTATGCCGTGCCCGAAACGTGGCATCGGGCCGGCGTCCGGCGCTATGGTTTTCACGGCGCGAGCCACAAATTCGTGGCGGAACGCTCCGCCGAATTGCTCGGGCGGCCCGACATCGCCGAGCGGGTCCGCCGCCTCTACCAGGATGGACCCGGGCCCGGGAGTCCCGCCCGGCCCCGGCTGCGCGTCATCTCGTGTCACCTGGGCGGCAGCAGTTCCATCACCGGCATTTGCGACGGGTTGGCCGTCGGCACCAGCATGGGGCTCAGCCCGCAGTCGGGATTGCCACAGAACAACCGGGTGGGAGACCTCGACTCCGCCGCCGTGCCCTATGTGCTCAAGACCTTCGGCCTGCCCCTGGCGGAGGTTGAGCGGCAGATGACGAAGGAGAGCGGCCTCCTCGGGCTGTCCGGTGTGGGCAATGACGTGCGCGACATCCGCGCCGCCGCCGCCCAGGGCAACACGCGCGCCCGGCTCTCGCTCGAGGTTTTCATCCATTCCGCCCGGCACTGGATCGGCGCGTTGCACTTCGAGCTCGGCGGCTGCGAGGCGATCGTCTTCACCGCCGGCATCGGCGAAAACGATGCGGAGCTCCGCGCCGCCAGTCTGCGCGACCTCGGCGACCTCGGCATCGTGCTCGATCCGGCGAGGAATGCCGCCGTGCGTGGCGCCGAGGCCGAGATCTCGGCGCCGTCCTCGCGGGTGAAGGTCCTGGTCATTCCCGCCAACGAGGAACTCGTGGTCGCGCGCGAGACCCTGCGCGCCCTGGCCGCGCGCAACTGAATTTCACTCCCACCGCAACTCCAACTCCACCCACCTATGTCCAAAGCCATCGGACTCCTCGAAACCCGGGGCCTCACCGCCCTCGTCACCGGCACCGACGCCATGCTGAAGTCCGCCAACGTGGCGCTGGTCGGCCCGGTCAAGCAGGTCGGCAATGCGCTCGTCAGCGCGGTGGTGGTCGGCGACGTCGCCGCCGTCAAGGCCGCGACGGACGCCGGCGCCCAAGCCGCCCGCGCCGTCGGCGAGGTCGTCAGCGTGCAGGTCATTCCGCGCCCGCACGACGATGTCCAGACCGTGTTGCCCAAGCCGGCGGCGAAGAAATAACCCTTGCTGCGCCGCGACCGGGCTCGCCATCGGGGTCCGCTGACGGGCCGGGTCGCGCGCCATTCACCATGTTTCTCGCACGCGTCATCGGCCAGGTCGTCGCCACGAAGAAAGACGAGGCGATGAAAGGCCGCAAACTGCTGCTCCTTCGGCCCCTTCTCGTGGACGAAGCCAGCCCCGGGCAGTTCCGCCCGGGCGTCAATACCGTCGTGGCCGTCGACGCGCTCGGCGCCGGCACCGACGAACTGGTGTTGTTCTGCCAGGGCAGTTCCGCGCGGCAGGCCGCCGGCATGAAATCGCTCCCGGTCGATGCTGTCGTCACGGGCATCGTCGATACCGTCGATGTCCTGAACCAAAAGATCTATCCTCCGAAGAAGTGAGTCCGCCGGCGCCCGCGGCGGCGCTGTGCACCTCAAGCTCACCCGCATGCCGCCGCCGTCCGGGGCTGAACTCCCGCCCGCCCACCATGGCCACCGACTTCCAGATTGATGAGAACACCCTCCGCGGCGTGGTCGAGGAGGTGCTGCGCGGATTGGGCCGTCCCGCCACGAACCGAACGGGGGAGGCGCCCGCCCGGGGCAGTGACCAGCCGCCCGCGGCGGCGCCGGTCGCACCGGTCCGTCCGGCTCCCGCCCGCCGGGGTTCGCGTTACGGCGTGTTCGCGGATGCCAACGAAGCGTGCGCGGCCGCCCACGAAGCGTTCCTGCAGCTCAAAGCGAAGGGAGTGGCGGCGCGCGCCAAGGTGGTCGACATCGTCAAGGAGCTGGTCACCGCGAAGGCGGTTGAGTGGGGTCGGCTCGAGTTCGAGGAGACCAAGATCGGCCGCCTGGAGCATAAGATCGAAAAGCTCCAGATCGTGCGGCTCGTGCCGGGCGTCGAGTGGCTGCGCCCCTACGGGCTCAGCGGCGATCACGGCATCACGATGGAGGAGAATACCCCCTTTGGCGTGGTTGGCGCCATCACGCCCGTCACGCATTCGGTGCCAACGCTCAGCGGCAACATCATCAACATCGTCGCGGCGGGGAACGCCGTCGTCTTCAACCCGCATCCTGGCGGCGCGCGCTGCGCGGTCACGGCGGTGCGGGCGTACAACGAGGCGATCCAGGCCGCCCTCGGCATCGAGAATCTGGTGTGCGTCGTCGAAAAGCCCACGCTGGAGTCGTTCGACGCCCTGGCGAAGCACGAACTCGTCCGCCTCCTCTGCGTCACCGGCGGTCCGGGCGTGGTGCAGGCCGCCATGCGTTCGGGCAAGCGCGCCATCTGCGCCGGCCCGGGCAACCCGCCGGTGCTCGTCGACGGGACGGGCTGCGTGAAGAAGGCGGCGCGCGACATCATCCAGGGCGGCGCCTACGACAACAACCTGCTCTGCATCGGTGAGAAGCAGGTGTTCGTCCTGGAGGCGGTGGCCGACCAGTTCATCGCGGGCCTGCTGGCCGCCGGCGCGGTGAAGCTGAGCGCCGCGCAGTTGGAGAAGCTTACCGTCGCCGCGTTCACCGTGTCCAAGGATGCCGGCGGCTGCTCGCACGCGGTGCTCAACCGCGCGCTCATCGGACGCGACGCCGCCGTCCTCGCCCGGGAGGCCGGCGCCACCGTGGCGGCGGACACGCCGATGCTCTTTGCCGAAACCGCGCTCGAACATCCGTTCGTGATGGAGGAGCAGATGATGCCCATGCTGCCGGTCGTGCGCGTGAAGAGCGTGGAGCAGGGGGTCGAATACGCCCTGCGCTCGGAGCACGGCTACAAGCACTCCGCCATCATCCATTCGCTCAACGTCGACCATATGACGCAGATGGCCCGGGCGCTCGACACCACGCTGTTTGTCAAGAACGGCCCGAGCACCACCGGCTTGGGACTCGGCGGCGAGGGGTACTTGAGCTACTCGATCGCCACCACCACCGGCGAGGGGATCACCAATCCGCGCACCTTCACCCGCACGCGCCGCTGCGTGATGGTCGACAACCTCCGCATCTACTGACCGCCATGCTTCTCGCCCGCGTTGATGGAGTCATCGTTGCGACGGTCTGCCACCCGAGCCTGCGCGGCTGCCGGACGATCATCTGTCAACCACTCGACGCGCAGGGGCGCGACGAGGGCGCGCCGGTCCTCGCCGTCGATCCGCACAGTGCGGGGCTGCACCAGCGCGTCATTCTCTCCACCGACGGCTCCGCCACCCGCGACTACGTCAAGGACCCGCAGTCGCCGCTGCGCAACATGATCATTGGCGTCGCCGATGCCGCCGCGGAGGGCGGCGCGGGAAGTACCAAGTGACAAGTACCAAGTATCAAGAGACCGGAAGTCGGAATCAGCCGCACCTTACACTTTACACCTCAATCTCGAAGCAATGCGCCTCGGACACGTCATCGGCAGAGTCACGCTGGCCAAGCAGGATCCCTCCTATCGGGGCGGGCGCTTCCTGCTCGTGCAACCGCTGTCAAAGGCCCAGTACGCGGGCGCGGCGATGACACCGCTCGCCCCGGGCGTCAGTCTGGTGGTCTATGACCGGCTGGGCGCCGGGGTGGGGCACATCGTGGGCTTCACCGAGGGCTCCGAGGCGGCGATGCCCTTCGATCAGCCGACGCCGGTCGATGCCTACAGCGCCGCCATCGTCGACCAGATCTTCTACACGCCACCCGCCTGAGCCGCTTTCACCATGCGCAAAGTCATCACCGCCCGCGAAGCCGAGGAACTCCTGCGCACAGGGCAGGCCGCACCGGCGGATGCCATTCTCACGCCGTCGGCGCGCGATGTTCTGCGGGGCCACGGACGGCCCGGCGGCCCGCCCGCCGCCCGGCCTGCGCCGGCACCCGCCGCGGGCAAGGAATTCATCGTGCCGGATTTTGAGTTCAGGTGGACAGCTGGCGCCGACCCGCGGACTGCGACCGAGATCGAGCGTTTCTTCAACTCGCCGGCCGTCCAAACGCTGAAGGAGCGCATTTGCGAGATCGGCCGCCGCATCTGGGCGAAGGGTTACGTCGACGGCAACGGCGGCAACATCACCGTCCGCGTCGGGGACAATCTCGTGCTCTGCACGCCGACCCTCATTTCCAAGGGCTTCATGACCCCCGCCGACGTGGGTCTGATCGATCTTGACGGCCGGCAGCTGGCGGGCGCGCGCAAGCGCACCAGCGAGGCCATGACCCACCTCGCCATCATGAAGCGCCAGCCCCAGGCCAAGGCCTGCGTGCACGCCCACCCGCCGCACGCCACCGCGTTTGCCGTCGCCGCCGTGCGCCCGCCCACCTGCATGATCCCGGAGGCGGAGGTTTTCCTGGGTGAAATCGGCTATGCCCGCTACCAGACACCCGGCACGCCCGCCGTCGCGGACGAGGTGGGCACGGTGGCGGTCGACCATTGCTCCGTGATCATGGAGAACCACGGCGTGATCGTGTGGGGCAAGGACGTCGAGGACGCCTACTGGAAGCTGGAGAACACCGACGCCTATTGCCAGACCGTGTGGATCGCCTCGCAGTTGGGCGGCAGCCTCCACTCGATCGGTCCCGACAAGCTCCGCGATCTCATCGCGCTGCGAAAGACGCTGGGCATGCAGGACCGGCGCGAGGGCCTGAAGGAGTGCGAGCTGTGCGACAACAGCGAGTTCCGCCCGGGCGTGGTCTGCCAGGTGCCGGCCGCGGAAGGCGCGCGGGCCGGTGGCGGGCAGGCGGACCCGCAGCTGGAGGCCCTCGTGCAGCAGCTCACCGATCAGATCATGAGACAGCTCGCGGGGAAATAGGGCGGGCGTCGGCAAGGCGGCTTGCCGCCGGCGGGGTGGCGACAGAGAGTTTGCCCGGGAGGGAAACGCGGTGTTGTGTGGGCCGTCGTGACACCGGATCGTTTTCACCGCATTGCCGTCGTCGGGGCCGGGGCGATCGGCACCTTTTACGGCGCGCGGCTCGCGCTCGCGGGGAGCGAGGTGCATTTTTTCGTGCACAGCGGTCTGGCGCCGATGCGGACGCGGGGAATCACGCTGCGGGAAGGGGAGCGGGAATGGCGGTTGCCGCCGGAGCGGACGGCGGTCCATGGCGCGACGGCCGAGATCGGGCCAGTCGACGTGGCGCTCGTCACCCTCAAGACCACGGCCAACGACCAGCTGGCGGCGCTGCTGCCGCCTTTGCTTGGACCGAAGACGGCGATCCTCACCCTGCAGAACGGCCTGGGGGCCGATGAATTGCTGGCGTCGTTGTTCGGCGCAGGGCGCATCGTCGGCGGCCTGGCGTTCATCGCGGCGGTGCGCGAAGCCCCCGGGGAAATTCGCATTTACACCCCGGGGCACGTGACGCTCGGGGAATTCGGCCGGCCGGCGGGATCGCGCGTGCATGAGTTGGTCGCGCTTTTTCAGCGCGCCGGGGTGGTGTGCCAGCCGGTGGACAATCTCGACGAGGCTCGCTGGCGGAAGCTGTTATGGAACATCCCGTACAACGGCCTGACGATCACCGCGGGCGGCCTGACCACCGATCGAATCCTCGATTCCCCCGAGTGGGAACGCGAGGTGCGGGCCCTGATCGACGAGATCGTTGTGGCAGCCGGCCGGTTTGGCTACGTGATCCCGGCGGATTTTGTCGTGGAGCAATTCGCGCACACCCGCCGCATGGGCGCCTACCGGCCTTCCAGTCTCACGGATTACCTCGCCGGCCGGGAGGTCGAGGTCGAGGCCATCTGGGGCGAGCCCCTGCGCCGCGCGCAGGCCGCCGGCGCGGCGATGCCGCATCTGGAGAGACTCTACGCTGAGCTCAAACGGCTCACCGCCGGCCGGAAGGCGGACTTGTCAACCAATCGTTGACAAGCGCTCTCGAGGTCCCCGTCGATTTCGCGTGGCGGCTCGTCCGCCTGCCGGAACGGTTTGTCCACCGGAGCACGGCAAACCAGTTCCGCCGAAGCGGCCGGCGCGATGAGCCTGGCCGTGCTGACAGGCTCGGTTTTCGGGGTCGCCCCGCTCGACGGCAGGTCAACTATTCGCTGACCTGTCGGACTTTACTTCAACTGCACATCCCAGACCTTGGAGCGGCGCGCAGTGCCGTCAGGTCCGCTCACCTCCAAGACCACGACCAGGTTGCCGGGCTCCTTGTACTGGTGAATCGGGTTCTGCTCCGCCGAGGTCTCGCCGTCGCCGAAATCCCATTTCCACGCGGTGATCTTGCCCCCGGAAAGATCCTGGAACGCGACGAGGCGGCGATCCATGTCGATGACCCGCCAGGTCCACTGCGCCTCGATCTTCTTCCGGAACTGCGGCTCGAGCGGCATGAGCCGGAAGGCGCACAGCTCGGAGGCGTTGCCATACATGGTGTGGTGCCGCGACAGGTTCCAGAACGCGCTGCTGCCGCGCTTGTTCACGTCGTCGTAGTCAATCACGGCGAAGCTCAGGCCGATGATCTTGTTCTCGGCGAGCACCGACTCCACGGCGCGCGGCGGGCCCTCGGGGCCGGCGTAATCGAAGGGTGTGATCCAGAACTCCAGCACGAGTCGCCCGGACTGGCCGGGGCGAAAGCGGTAGGCGGTGGCGGCGTTGGCCCACGGGAGTTCCTTGAGCCAGGTCGCGGAACTCCACGCCATGCACCAATCCTTGCCCTCGGCGGGCGTGAAGATGTGGTAGTTCTGCGCCTGGACGCCGTGGATCGCCCAGTGCGCCTCGTTCACGCTGATCCGCTCGTCCGCCGCCGCGCGCGCCGTCCCGACCTCGTCGGGTGTCCAGAATTCCTGGTGGCCCTTGTCGATCAGCGGCCCGCCGGAGGCGTCGCCGTCCACCACGACTTCGAACGTGTCATTGTGCAATCCGGGCAGGGCGAAGTCCCAGTAATCGTCGAAGGCCTCGTAGAGGAAGTACAGACGGTTGAGCCCTTTGACCCAGCCGACGCGGATCTTCACGTCCAGGTTCTTGGGGTCGGGCGTGGCGTGTCGGCTGGAATCGTCGACGAATTGGTCCATGCCGATGACATAGTCGTCCGGCACCAACGCCCAGTCGTCCGGGTTGCCGTCAACCCGCGGAATCTTGTCGGCCGGGAATTGAAAAACCTTAAAGGTCACCTCGGGCCGATCGAGGGCGGCGGTGGAGACGACCGCCAGGAGCGCGCCGAGCGCGCCGAGCAGAACACGGGAGGATCGCATGGCTCTTTCCTTCGCCGCGCGCAACGGCGCACGCAATCCCCGAATGAGCTCCGTCAATCCGGTTCCGCCGTGGTGTGGGCCCAAGCGGGCGGATTCCCGGAGCGGAATTCAGGGTGGCGGATCTTGCCGCCCACAAAGGCGAGGAAGCCGCCCAGGCTTACCGCGGCCACGGCGGTTGC
>Ga0335084_10008600_pt1 | contig 10177 bp, 7 predicted proteins | sample Lox_Sample_44_FD_206721 | JGI IMG/M metagenome (GOLD analysis project Ga0335084, IMG submission 206721) | Soil microbial communities from Loxahatchee National Wildlife Refuge, Florida, United States - Lox_Sample_4.4 | ecosystem: Environmental > Terrestrial > Soil > Wetlands | place: USA: Florida... | reverse complement strand
GCCCGCGCTCGTCAAGCACGTCTCCGAAGGCGACACCGTCAAGCTCAAGTCGATGGGCCGCAACGCGGTCATCAAGAAGAAGCTCGACGAGAATCACTTCGACGTCGAAATCGGCTCGATGAAAATGCGCATCGCCCGCGAAGACATCGCCGAAGTCATCGTCCGCGCCGCCGACTCGCCCGTGAAGGCCGCGCGCGCCCGCGGCATCAACGTCTCGCTCGAAAGCGACGTGAGCGACCTGACCATGCCGACGGAAATCAACGTCATCGGCCAGACCGTCGACGACGCCACTCGCGAGGTCGAAAAGTTCGTCGACCGCGCCTTCCTCGCCGGGATGCCCCGCGTCCGCATCGTCCACGGCAGCGGCATGGGCATCCTGCGCAAAGCTCTGCGCCAGTATTTGCAGAAGCATCCCCACGTCGCCACCGTCACCGAACCCCCGCAAAACGAAGGTGGAGGAGGGGCGACGGTGGTGGAGTTAAGGGTGTGAATGCAGTTTTCCACGCAGACGCGAAAACGGACTGGGTATTCCACACGTTTCCCACAAAGCGCGCTATGAACTCCCTTTTCTCAAGCGCGGCGAGGCCTCACAATGAAGGCGCGCCATGACCTCCGACTTCAAAGAGACCCTTAAGCAGCAGGCCGACATCGTCCGCATCGTGGGCGACTACGTCAAGCTGAAGAAGGCGGGGGCGCAGAATTTTTCCGGGCTGTGTCCGTTTCACAGCGAGAAGACGCCGTCGTTCTCCGTGCACGCCACGCGGCAGTTCTATCACTGCTTCGGATGCGGCGCCTCGGGCGACGTCTTCAGCTTCGTCCAGAAAGTCGAGAACATCACCTTCCCCGAAGCCGTCCGGCTGATCGCGGGGAAGCTCGGCGTGCCCATGCCGAAGATAGCATTCTCCAGCCCGCAAGAGGCGCACGACGCCAAGCTGCGCATGTCGCTGCTCGACATTCACGAGCGCGCCACGGCATTCTTTCAGGACTGCCTCCGCCGCCCCGAAGGCGCCAACGCCCGCGAGTACCTGAAGGGCCGCGGCCTCGACGACGAAACCATCGCCCGCTTCCGCATCGGCTACGCGCCCGACTCCGGCTTTCTGCTCCGCGACGCCCTCCGCCGCGAGTTCGACGAAGAGTTATTGCGGGACAGCGGACTATTCTCGTGGAAGCAGACGGAAGAGGGTAGGGGTCCTTCGACTCCGCCGGAACCTCGCTCCGCTCATTCCGGCTCCGCTCAGGATGACAAGAAGTTAACGAACGGCGATCAGCGAACGGCGAACGACGAACAGCGATCCGTGCGGAACGAGAGCTCGCCAGAAGCTAGCAGCCAGAAGCTAGCAGCCATGTACTCCAAATTCCGCCACCGCGTCATGTTCCCAATCGCCAACGACCAGGGCAAAGTCATCGCCTTCACCGGACGCACCCTCTCGACCGACGAAAAAGCTGGCCCGAAGTATCTGAACTCTCCCGAAACGCCCATCTATTCGAAATCCAAGGTTCTCTTCAATCTCGACCACGCCAAGGAAGCGATCCGCAAGCTCGACTACGCCATCCTGGTCGAGGGCCAGATGGACTGCATCTCCGTCTACGCCGCCGGATTCCACAACGTCATCGCCAGCTCCGGTACCGCTTTCACCGAGCTGCAATCCAAACTCCTAGGTCGTTTCTCCAAGAACGTCGTCGTCAACTTCGATCCCGACACCGCCGGAGCTCGCGCCACCGAGCGCACGCTCGGCCTGCTGGTCGAAGAAGAATTCAACATCAAAGTCCTGACCCTCGAAGCCGGATTCGACCCCGACCTCTACATCCGCCGCAAAGGCAAAGACGCCTACGCCAATGCGCTCAAGCACTCGCAGCGCTACTTCGACTACCTCATCGAGCGCGCCCGCGCCCAGTTCCCGCTCCGTAGCCCTGAGAACAAAGTCAAAGCCGTCAACTATCTACTCCCTCACATTCAGCGCGTGCCCAGCCGCATCATCCGCGACGAACTCGCCATGGAAATTTCCCAGAAGCTCGGCATCGACTCTTCGGTCCTTCGCCAGGAGCTGAAGCACGCCGCCGGCACGCGCTCGACGACCCAGGTCAAGGCTCCCGCCGAGACCCAGGTCACCGGAGCCGAGCGCATCCTCATCCGCGCTCTCGCCTCGGCGACACAAATTTCGCCTGAGCCCAGCCGCCTCTCCGCCCGCGACGGCGCCGAAGAGGACTTCGATCCCGCCCGCCAGGCGCAGTACACTCTCCAATCCGAGCGCCTCCACGAAGGCATGGCCACGCAGTCCCTGATGGAAGCCTTGCTCGCCGCCACCCCCGACGCCGCCGACCCCATGCAGCTGCCTCGCACCGAGGACGACCGCCGCCTCCTCGCCTCCATCCTCATGCAGGAGGACGAAGACCTCACTCCCGAGACTCTCGAAGGCGCCTGCCGCGCCCTGCGTCGCATCCACCTGCGCCGCCGCCTGGAAGAGATCCAGCGCCAGCTCACCCGCCCCGGCCTTTCCGCCGCCGAAAAGCAGGCCCTGCTCCAGGAGAAAGTCCGCCTGAAGCGCGCCGCCATGGATCCCAGCTTGGACGAAAAAGCCTCCTAAAAGCCCGTGTGGGGGGCATTCCTGCCCGCCATGGCTCTGATCGGCACTCCTCCGGCCTCCGTGCTCCCCTGTGTCCCTCGTGGTCAAAGAGGTTTTGCCCTTCCTGAGACCTGACTCCCGGCACCTGCCTTCCTGGAACCCATCCGCCCCACCCGTCATCTAAGTGATTAGCGGATCGCAACTTCGGGCGGGTTGGTGACGGGTCACTCGAGAAGTTCACATCGCATATACTCTGGTTGTTGGAGCAACCTGCGTGCTATACTTCTAAAGTTTGTGCCCCCAGGCACAACTCCGTTACAACTTCCTACCGCTGAACAAGTTGGCGTCTGCCCCACGGCAGAGGCCCTAAGGAAAATCTGTCTTGGCTCTTGATGACAAGTACGACGACATTAAAAAGCTGATCGATACAGGCAAGGAAAAGGGATATCTGACCTATGACCAGGTCAACGACCTTATCCCGCACGATGTGCACTCTCCTGAAGACCTGGACGATCTGCTCACCACGATCGGTACGCAAGGCATTGACGTGCTCGAACCGGGCAAAATGCCTTCCACCGAACTGGAAAAAAAATTCGAAGAAGTTGAGGAAGGCTCCGAGGACGTCGAACTCGACCTCACCCCCGGCGCCCTGGAAAAGACCAATGATCCCGTCCGCATGTATCTGCGCGAGATGGGGACCGTGCCGCTGCTCACGCGCGAGGGCGAAGTCGAAATCGCCAAGCGCATCGAGCGTGGCCAAAACCGCGTCCTGAAGGCGCTTTCGCGCTCCCCGATCGTGATCAACGAACTCCTCGCCCTGGGCGAGGACCTCGAGAAAGGCGTCCGCTCCATCAAGGAACTGGTCACCTTCGACGAAGAGGAAATCACCGAGGAGATCGTCGACAAGCGGCTCAAGGAATTCCTGGGCAAAATCCACGCGATGGAGAAGCTCTATCACAAGATCGCGCCCGCCCAGGAAAAGCTGAACAACGTCAACCAGAAGAAGCGGCCGCGCGATTTCCGCCGCTATCGCTTCAACCTGGCCCGTGCCGTCATCAACATGTCGCGGGCGATGCGCAACCTCGGCTTCACCAACAACGAACGCAAGCGCCTCATCGATCGCGTCAATCGCACCGTCGACGGCATGCGCTCGCTCGACCGCCAGATCCAGAACCTGGAAAAGAAAGCCGACGCGACCCGCAGCGAAGAACAGCGCAAAGAGTACAAGAAGCAGTCGCGCGCGGTCCGCGGAGAGCTCGAAAAACTCGAGCAGGAAGCGGGCGTACTCTTCCAGGATCTTAAGCGCACGCAGCGCGAGATCATCCAGGGCGACATGGACGCGGAGCACGCCAAGCGCGAGCTCATCGAAGCCAACCTGCGCCTGGTCGTCTCGATCGCGAAAAAATACACCAACCGCGGCCTGCAGTTCCTCGACCTGATTCAGGAAGGCAACATCGGCCTGATGAAAGCCGTCGACAAATTCGAATACCGCCGTGGCTACAAGTTTTCGACCTACGCCACGTGGTGGATTCGGCAGGCAATCACTCGGGCTATCGCTGATCAGGCGCGTACGATTCGTATCCCCGTGCACATGATCGAAACGATCAACAAGCTGATCCGCACTTCAAGACAGCTCGTTCAGGAACTGGGACGCGAACCGACATCGGAAGAGATCGCCAAAAGAATGGACATCCCTGTCGCGAAAGTCAGAAAAGTCCTGAAGATCGCGCAGGAACCGATCTCGCTCGAAACCCCGATCGGCGAAGAAGAAGACTCGCACCTTGGAGACTTCATCGAAGACCGCGCCGTCGTCTCGCCGGCCGAGGCAGTGATCAACGTCAACCTGAAAGACCAGACTTCGCAGGTGCTGCGCACGCTAACGCCGCGCGAAGAAAAGGTCATCAAGATGCGCTTCGGCTTAGAAGATGGCAGCGAGCACACGTTAGAAGAAGTGGGCCAGTCGTTTGCGGTCACTCGCGAACGCATCCGCCAGATCGAAGCCAAGGCGCTGCGCAAACTCCGCCACCCAAGCCGCTCGCGGAAGCTGCGGGCGTTTATGGATGGGGTTAGGGACTAGAACGGCAGTGCCGGCGCCACGCCGGCAAGTAAGTGTGTGGGGCGGGCATTCGTGCCCGCCTCCTTTTTTCTTGCGGAGCGCGGGCAAAAGTGCGGCCCGCCGTTATCGATTTTCTCCTCCCATGCCTGCGCTCTCGCCATCTTGCGTATCAATCGAAATCAGGAAGGCGTTGCGATCGGTGTACGAGAATTGGTGGCCTTGAGTATCGGCGCTGTGTTCAATGGAGCGGTACAGTTCGAAGCCGCTATTGTCCTGTGCGCCAAAATACTTCACGTTCTTCAAGACGACTCCTTTGCCATCAGCTCCAGGCTCGCGTTTCAGTTTCATTTTGGCCAATTGACCATTGCCGAGCTTGGCTTCCACGATATCGCCACTACGGCTGATCTCAATCGGGGCTTCCTGTACTTTCAGTTCGCTCCACTCCAGGCCATAGGTCTTGAGAATCATCGGCGCCAGCGCATCGCGCTGCTCTTTTGTGGTGGAGGGGTCAAAGGACACGACCACCCACTTGCCTTTCTTGTTCGTGCCCCACTCATCCCCCAGATCGCCGGTAAGCCAGTACTTGGCTCCGGTCAGGCTGGTGCTGCTTGAATGACCTTCCTTGACCCTCACTGCCATGTTGAACTCGCAATGGGGGTGTTCCGCATGCTTGTTGAAATAGCACTGACAGAAAACATGGCAGCTGCAGGCTTCGACATAGTCGGCCTTCATGCGCCATCTGGGTTTGTCCGGCGTTGAAGCCATGAGCACGAACGCGCAGATTGTGAGAAGGACGATGCGACTCCATTTCTTCATATTTGTCTCCTGTTAGGCAGTGGGAACTTCGATCGAAGGCAGGTTTAGGATCGGAGCCCTTGATCGCTCACTTCGTGGAAAAACCAAAGACCTGTCCGGTGCTGTTGCTTGCGCCTGACCAGCGAACCTGGTATCGCTACGGCGTGGAGAACGCGAAGACTTGATGGGAGCTGTTAATCCCCCAGACTCCACCGCCGCTGCCCACGCTGATGGAAGACAACGAGCCCGTCACCTGCCTGAAACCGAAATCGCTTGCCTGCCATCGGAGGATCTCGTTTCCTACGAGGACCCACACTCCATCTCCGCCCGCTTGAACCCGGGTGGTGCCCGAACCTAAGGCATCGAATGCTCTGCGGAAGACATCGAATCGGTAAAGCCGATTAGAACTGCCAGTGTCTATGGCCCACACTTCTCCGGTCGGGCCGACCGTAAGGGCCGGAAACCCAGTGAATGGGCTAGAGATTGGGAAGAAAGTTCCGGTAGTAAAGTCGAAGCGAAAGGTATTTGGGCCGCACTGTGCTCCCCACACGTCGCTGCCGCCCACCTGGATATCGCACAGGATTCCCGGAACCTGATCGAAACTGTTGTTACAGTAGTTATAGCGAAAGATCGCGGAACCACTGTTGAGTCCCCAGACTTCGTAGGGATGGCACGCGTCTTGGTAGCCCGGACCTACCACGATGCCAGTAAAGGAGCCAGGAACTTGCGTGAAGATCCACGACGTTCCGCTCTTGCTGGCTCGATAGATACTGCCGGAAGAATTCAGCCCCCAAACCTCATCCGCCTGGGCAGCATTGCCTCCGCCAACCGCGATTTGGGATAGCGAGATAGTATTGGCCAGCGCGAAACTCTTGCCGTTGAAACGGTAAGGGTTGCCATTGCTGGCGAGAGCCCACACGCTGGCGCCCCCCGAAGCGACTTGAACGAGCGGGGCGTTTTTGGCGACCTTTATTTTCTTGAAGGATTGGGCAGTAACAGACTGCGCGAGTCCCATCACAACTGCGAGAATCGCAATTGAAATCTTTTTTGTTCGGTCTTTCATGACAGCTCCTTTGCCACGATGGGCGTGAAGTTCTTTGAGCCGGTCGGCCTCACTACTTGAGAATTGCTCAGAGATGGAACCGCGCATTTACTGAGCTTGGCTCCCAAATGCCGCACAGGAAACGTTCGGGTGCCAGTTCACGAAGGCCCCGTTGGGATTTGGCTTCCACGCCCAAACGTGCAGGGTATAGAACGGCGGCAGGCCGAAGCGGTTCGGGCTCTCGAAATAGTGGAACAACTGCCCCATTAACTGTGGCGCCCCTTGCCCCGGATGAGCCTTGTCCCACTGCTCGGCCAGCACCAGAAAATCGGCGCCAATCAAACGGAGATGACCGTCTGATTGCGGTTCATAAATCACGATCTGCGGCTTCGTAGCATCAACCACACCGCTGCCTACCAGATCCATGTTCACGTAGTGAAGTCCCATGGCGCCCGAATCGGGACCGGTAACGCAGCCGAACAGGAGGTTGTACCCATCCGACTCGGCCATTGAAACGTCTTTGTATTTCGCGGTTGACTCGCGCACAGCGTGGAGGAGTGCGCCCTGAGCAGCGGTAAGTCCCTGAGTATTTTTGACCGCGCTATGTGTATGTGCAGATTGCGCCGTGGCGCTTCCAAGCGTCATGCCGGCCAGAATCAATCCCGTCGCGAAATAGTGTCTTAGAAGTCGTGCGATCTTCATTGTCGAGCCTCCGTCTGAGAAATGTGATTAGCTGTTCAACCCCACGTTCCCTAACCAGCCAGAATGGGCTAAAATCGCCGACATTCGCGGTGATGGCCGGGACACAACGGCCAGGTTCTGAGCAAGATGCCTATCCGGCGTGAAAAATGTCTTTGAGGAGTTCTGGAAGATTTCTTGAGAATTTCTTCCGGCAAGCATGTCCTTGAAAACAAAACATGTTTACGAATTCGGCCCCTATCGTCTCGATGCCGAAGAAAAGGTGTTGATGCGCGATGGCCAGGCGGTTCCGATCCAGCCCAAGGACCTGGAGACGCTTCTTGTTTTGGTCGAGCGCGCAGGGCACATCGTCGAAAAAGATGAGCTGATCGAAAAAGTGTGGCCGGGTGTTTTCATCGAGGAGGGCAATCTTTCCAAGCGCATATTCAATCTGCGGCAAGTGTTGGGTGCGGGCCCCGATGGACGCCAATACATCGAGACTATCCCCAAGCGGGGCTATCGGTTCGTGGGCTTGGTGCAAAGCGAAGCGGACGACAGAGAATCGTCAGAAACTGAGACTCCTGCGCAGCCACAGGCAGCGGAATCGGCCGGTCACAGGAGGAGCTTCTGGTTGCGGGCATTGGTTCTGTCGTGCACCCTGGCCCTGATAGCGATTCTGGTATCGCGATATCTCCGGCACCCATCCACGGCTTCCACGCAGAAGGTCATGCTGGTGGTTCTGCCCTTCGTGAACTTGAGCAGTGACGCGCATGACGAGTACTTTGCCGATGGGCTTACAGAGGAGATGATTACCCAGTTGGGGCAGTTGCAACCGGCCCACCTTGGTGTCATCGCGCGGACCTCTGCCATGCGCTACAAGAATACTCAGCGGAGTGCCGCTCAGATCTGCCACGAACTGGGCGCAGACTACTTGTTGGAAGGCAGTGTGCGGCAAGTCGGGCCGCGTGTGCGGATCGCGGCACAGTTGATTCAAGCAACCGATCAGACCCACCTGTGGGCGGAGAGTTATGAGACGCCCCTTACCGATATCCTGAAGATTCAAACGGAAATCGCCGGGCGCATAACTCAATCTCTGCGACTTGAATTGCTTCCAGCAAGAAGCCACACTGCGGAAGTTCCCATCCAACCCGAGGCATACCGCAAATATCTGCTCGGGCTGAACGAATCTCGAAAGGGGACAGGGGAAGGTTTTCAGAACGCGATTCGCGACTTTCAGGATGCGATTGCCATTGATCCGCGCAGCGCGCGGCTGCATGCGGCGCTTGCTGAGGCGTACAGCGAATCGGTCCCTTACTACAATTCTCCCGCCGAAGGCATGCCGTTAGCAAAACAGGCTGCTCAGAAGGCTCTCGAACTCGACCCGAACCTGGCAAGTGCACACGCGACGCTGGGGGACATCCACCTGCTGTTCGACTGGGACTGGAAGGCGGCCGAAGCAGAATATCGACGAGCCCTGGAAATCAATCCGAACTCAGCCCAAGCCCAGTTGGGCTACACCGACTATCTGTCCACCCTGGGGCGGCACGACGAAGCGATCTCACATGCCGAGATCGTTAACCATATAGATCCACTCGCACTTGACAGCCGCAACGAGGCGCTATGGGCCTATTACTTCTCTGGCCGGCTGCAAGAAACGATCCAACAGGCGCGGAAAGCAATCGAATTGGAACCGGACGCCGGCCTTCCGTATGCCATGATGGCGCTTGCCGCTGCCGACCTGGGGCAACGCACGGAAGCTGTGCGCGCGGCCGAGCAAGCCACTCAGTCAGCGGAGAGTATGAGGAATAATGTCTGTGCCACGAACTGCAGCCCAACTATCCTCGCAACCGCAGCCTCAGCACTCGCGCGTGCCGGACAGCATGACCGGGCAAAGCAAGTGTTAGAACATGCGTTGGAACTGGCGAAGACGCGTTACGTTTGCCGTTTTCTTATTGCGGCAGCTTACACTGACCTCGGAGAAACACAACGAGCATTCGACTCTCTCGACCTCGCATTTCTTCAGCGGTCCACTTGAATACCTTGGATCGGGGTGGATCCCCGAATGAACCCGCTTCGTAAAGACCAAAGATTTCAGGATCTTGTCCGACGTGTCGGACTCCCCAACTAACCGTGACCATCCTCACGCCCCGAACTGTCGCAGATGATGATCCACGTGAAGGTAGGCCAGGCGCATCCACTCCGCCTCGGACATCTTTCCGAAGTGAGGATGCGACTGCGGCCACTCGAAATCTCTCGGCTGGCTGGTGAAGCGGTCCAAAAGCGTGTGCAGGGCGCGGACATCCTCCTCGAACACCGCAGGCCGGGTGCCCTCAGCCTCCTGATCCATTTCTGGCTGCAGTCTTGAATGCCCACGCCGGGTGACGGGGGGCCAGTCCTGATGATTCCTTACACCGGGTTGACAAGAATCGTAGAAGAATGCGAGGCTGTGCGGACCCGGTGCGACCCCACGCACCCTACGTATCCGCATCCCAGGAGAGTCCCACACCATGAAGCGTTGCCTCGCTGTTTTCTTGTCCTTCGTATTTGTCATGCCGCTTCCCGCGCTGGCAGGCTCCAATGCCTTCCAGCAGACGAACCTGGTATCAGACCAGGCTGGAAAAGCCAATCACACCGACAGTCAGCTGGTGAATCCGTGGGGCATCGCGTTTATTCCTGGAGCTCCCTTCTGGGTCGCCGACAACAGCAGCGGCGTCTCAACCATCTACGACGCGAACGGGGTCAAGTCCGGACTGGTGGTGACCGTCCCGAAATTCGGCGGCGGTACCGGCACACCCACCGGGATCGTGGCCAATAACTCCGTGAAATTCGGCGGCTACACTTTCATCTTCTGTACGGAAGACGGCAGCATTGTCGGATGGAAATCCGGCACGACCGGCATTTTTCTGGCGAACCAGCCGTCAGCGGTTTACAAGGGCCTGGCGCTGATCACGAACGCCAGCGGATCGTTCCTGCTGGCGACCAACTTCCTCGCCGGCACGGTCGACGTCTACGACACGAATGTCCAACTGACCTCGCTCCCAG
>Ga0335084_10008599_pt1 | contig 10177 bp, 9 predicted proteins | sample Lox_Sample_44_FD_206721 | JGI IMG/M metagenome (GOLD analysis project Ga0335084, IMG submission 206721) | Soil microbial communities from Loxahatchee National Wildlife Refuge, Florida, United States - Lox_Sample_4.4 | ecosystem: Environmental > Terrestrial > Soil > Wetlands | place: USA: Florida... | reverse complement strand
ATCTGGACAAACTGATTTCGACACTACAGTCCGTTGTTCCTGCGAATGGCGGGACAGTGAAGAACGTCGAGAAGATGGGCAAGCGGCGGCTGGCATATACAGTGCGTCGCTTCTACGACGGTATCTACGTGTTGATGATCGTGGAGGGTGGCGGCCCGGCGATCCACGAACTTGAGCGCCGTCTGCGCGTGACGGAACCGGTGATCAAGTTCCTCACCGTACGTGTCGACGAGGAGCAGAAGCGCTTGGGCAAGATCAAAGCTCTGCGCGACGCGAAGAAGAAAGTGAGCGCGCAACCGGCTGCGAGTGCGGAAGAGACCCCGGCGGCTCCGGCGGCGGAGACTCCGGCGAGCGCATAAACAGGGGCTAGGGTGCAGGGGCCAGGGGTCAGTGGCCTCTGGAACTTCAAGCATTCTGGCTGAACCCTGACCTCTGATTCCGGACCCCTTGCGTGGGGTCGCAACAAGATCAAGGAGAACTAGGCAATGGCAGACGAGACGAAAGCACCAGAGCAGCAAGCGGCGCCGAGCGAGCGGCCGCGGAGTGAAGGCGGAAGGCCGGGCGGAGATCGTCCGCGGTTTGGCGGCGGTGGACGCGGTCCGGGCGGGCCTGGGCGTGAAGGCGGACCTGGTGGCCGCAAGTTCTTCCGGCGCAAGAAGGTTTGCAAATTCTGCGTCGAAAAGATCGAAGACATCAACTACAAGGATTACCGGCTACTCGGACAGTTCGTAGCCGAGAGCGGCAAGATTGTGCCGCGACGTCTGACCGGCGTCTGCGCGCCACATCAGCACCGGCTGTCGTCGGCGATCAAGCAGGCGCGAAACATCGCGTTGCTGCCGTTTGCGGGAAGAGCAAGCTAAAGCAGCTGCTAGCTTCTAGCCACTAGCTCCTAGCTCAAATCGAACTGGGATAGTGTCTAGCTGGAAGCGGGCGGCTAGAAGCCAGGAGCTATTTTTATGGAAGTCATTCTTAAAGAGGACGTAGCGAAGCTGGGGTCGCGGGGCGACGTGGTAAAGGTTGCCGAAGGATACGGGCGTAATTTTCTTCTCCCGCGCAAGCTGGCCATTGAGGCCAATGAAGGCAACAAGGCCGTCATCACGCAGATGAAGGCTGCCGCCGTGCGCCGCTCTGCCAAGGAGAAGGCGCAGTCCGAGGAACTGGCGAAGCAGTTTGAGGGCGTGACTCTGTCCTTCACGCGCAAGTCGGGCGAAAACGATCAGTTGTTCGGATCGGTGACGTCGAGCGATCTAGCGGATGGTCTGGCGAAGAAGGGATTCAACGTCGATCGCCGCAAGATCCAACTGCACGAGCCGCTGAAGACTCTGGGCGAGTTCACTGTCCCCGTGAAGTTGCACAAGGATGTGACCGCGCATCTGAAAGTCGTGATCGAAAAGGAAGCGGCGGCGGAATAGTTCTCATGAATCGGCCCGGTGGTCGCCTCCGGGCCGAATTGAATCTCGCCAACTATCGTTCCAGATAGTACTGCACAGACGTTACGACGCGAACGGTCTTCATCAAACTGCTGTCTCCGTTGCTGCTCCCGTATCCATCCTCTCCGGTGCCACCGATCTGATCTGCTGCCTCAATCGAGAAGGCTCCCTGGTTCGCGTACCGAATCGACCCTACTTTACTGCCGGAGTCAGCCGCGAAACGTGTCGCAGCTGCTCGAGCGTTGCGGGTGGCCTCCGTGATCATGTCCGGTTTGATCGAGTTAAGGCCTGTGAATTTGTATTCCGCAGCCGTGCTATTTAGCGCGATCCCTTTATGAACTAGCAGCATTGTTCTCTGCGCCGCGGTTGCGACCTGATCGACTCGTGAGGTGCGCACTTTGATCTCTTGTCCAAGGATGTATCGCTTCGCACCGCGTTTGCCGCCATACTCGTTCGCTTCGGTGTCCGTGACCTGGACGACGCCTAATTCGATCTCGGATGGCTGGATTCCCTGCTCCGCCAGGAACTGCAGAATAGTCTTTTTGTCCGTTTCAGACCTGTCGTACAAACTTGCAAGGTCGTCTCCAGCCTCCTTGTAACTGAGTGGCCAGGTGACCAGATCCGCCTTTACGGTGCGCTCCACCAGTCCCTTGACGTCTACGTATCGATCATTGAGTCTCGTGGCTTTGATTTGAGTTCCCAGCGTCCAACCGCCAAGAACGAGCCCCAGGCCAAGGAGTGCACCCAGGAGTGTCGTGCTGCCGGAAAACTTCTCCATGCCGTTCATCGTTGTTTACCCGCCATCTTTCCCAAGCTATTTCGAGTTGCAACTGATCCTTTTTGGTGTGTACAGGCACACACAGCGTGTTATTGGGAACACATACCGAGAGTCGACGTTGGGCGTTGACCAATCCAATCCGCGCCGCAATCCGTCGAAAACCGGAAAAGTATCGCCACCCAGGGCTTGTGCATGTCCGTTTGCACAACAATAAAGGCAGTTCGCATGCCAAACGTGATCAAAGCGCTGTTAGCAATTGTTCTGTTTCTTCCCTAAATCGTTGCTCCTGAACAATCTAGGTACCGCACAAAATCCCTGTAGGGCCTATAATTTCTGCTCACGGTTCGCCTGACACTCCGTCTATTCCTGTGCAAGCCCGGAGGACATTAAAGCCGGGTAGGTAGAGGACATAGGCGACATGCCGGCCGGTGTATGGGCAGTATCACTTGCGGTTGGCGTACGGGCCCACTCGAAAGCGAGTGAGTCGAGAGAGAAAGTCAGCAGAACCGACCCCCCGCGGGGTTGCATGGCTGGGCTAGAACGCCAAAACCAGGATCGTCGTATCGACGACACGATGTTGATCCGCGAGGCGCAGCGCGGGAATCGCGCAGCCTTCGAGGAACTCGTTCGTCATTACGACCAAGCGGTACTACGGTTGGCCCTTCATCTCACCGGAACTGAACACGATGCACAGGACGTGTATCAGGACGCCTTCCTCAAGGCCTACAAAAACATTGGCAGTTTCCGGTTCGAGTGTTCCTTCTATACGTGGATTTACCGGATCGTAACCAATCTGTGTCTGGATCATCTGCGCAAGAAGACCGTGCGCAAGGAAGATGCGCCGGTTGCGAAGGATTCGGACGGCGGCGAGTATGACCTGCTCGATCAGGTTGCGGATGCGAGAGCGGGAGCGAATCCGGAGCGCGACTTGATGCGGCGCCAGTTGGGCGCGCGGATCGCGGGAGCGCTGGAGAAGCTGACTCCACGTGAGCGCATGGTGTTTGAGTTGAAGCATTATCACGGGCTGAAGTTGCGAACCGTGGGCGAGATTTTGCATACGACGGAAGAGACCGCCAAGAACACGCTCTTCCGGGCCACGCAGAAGTTGCGCGGGGCTTTGGCGGATATGCGGTAGGTGTTGGGTCATAGGTGTTGGGTCTTAGCATTTTCCTGACACCCAAGACCTACGGCCCAAGACCTGAGAAGGTGAAACTATGAAGTGTGAATGGGTTCGAGAAAATATCGTGCTTCACGTTTATGGCGAACTGGCCGATGATGCCCGCCATGAACTGGAGCAGCACATCGCCCGGTGCGCCGACTGCGCACTGGAGCTGAGAGCCGAGCAGAATTTTCATGAGTTGCTCTCTCAGGATCGCGCTGTGGAACCGACGCCGAATCTGCTGACATCGTCGCGCATGCGGCTGCAGGAAGCTTTGGAAACGGCAGAACAAGGAGCCTGGTGGCACAAGCTGGCATTTGATCCCGCAAACTGGCTGCGGCAGGTTCGATTCTCTCCCGCACTGGCTTCGGTGATTCTGCTTCTTGGTTTTTCCAGTGGCATGGTTACCGCGTACCGTATGATTCCGCGTGGCACGCCGATCATTGATAGAGGCGGACCTCCGCCGCAAGCAGCCTCCATCGCTGGCATTGAATCCGTAACTCCCGTCCCAGGCTCAGACCAGGTAGCAATCAAGTACAACACGGTCTCCACACAAGAAACTCAGGGCACGCTGAATGATCAGAAGATCCAGGAGCTGCTGCTGTACGCAGCCCGTTACAACAATTCCGGCGTGCGCGTCGACTCGGTTGGCCTTCTCGCGCAACGCAGCAGCGACCTGCAAGTGCGTGACGCTCTGATCTATGCCCTGCAGAATGACACGAATCCGGGAGTCCGGCTTAAGTCGCTCGATGCGCTTGGAAATTATGTGAAGAGTGATACGAACGTCCGCGATGCCGTGCTGCGGGCCCTGGTGAATGATGACAATTCGGGAGTGCGCATCGAAGCGCTGCGTTTGATCGAGCCGGTGAAGGCAGATGGCAGCGTGCGCGGCGTGCTGATGGCGTTGGCCTCAAAGGATTCGAGCCAGTACATCAAGTCGCAGGCTCGGACCATGTTGGCGCAGTTGCCGGAGATTGATTAGGGAATACGGTCTTAGGTGATAGGTCGTGGGTCTTAGACAAGGAAATTCCCAAGACCTAAGACAGATTAGAAGTCGTCTCAGAGAGACGCAGAAGAGGGGTGGTTCAGTTGAGAAAAGCGCTACAAGTCATTCGGTTGGCCGGAGTGCTGACCTTACTTGCGTCGCTGGCCGTGGCGCAGGAAACACGCGTGACCAAAGATGGCGGATCCTGGTCACAGGAAGTCACAGGGTCGCTGGCTGCGGTAAAGAATTTGCGAATCAAGGTAGACATGGGCTCCGTAGTGGTACGTGGCGGGCAACAGCAAGGCATTAATTACGCTTTTCATTCACGTTTTGGCAATTCTTCTGAACAGGAAGCTCGCAAGCAATTTGAAATGTACAAAGTATCCGCTTACGTGAAAGGCGACACCGCCTGGATCGTTGGGGACTGGCAAGGCGGACATCATCCGCGCCATTTCTCGGGCGAGTTCTCGGTCATGGTTCCTCGCGAGATATCGCTGGTGAAGCTGGAAACCCAGGGTGGAAATGTGGATGCCACGGGAGTGACCGGACGTGTTGAGGCGGAAACCGGCGGCGGCAGCATCCGCGTGGATGACATTGGCGCGGGCGTCAACGCCGAAACCGGCGGTGGCTCGATTGAAGTCGGAACAGTTACCGGCGATCTTGGCCTTCAGACCGGCGGCGGTTCGATCGAAGTGCGGCAAGCAAATGGAAAACTGTCTGCCGAAACCGGCGGGGGCAGCATTGAAATTCAGTCGTGCGCACAAGGTGCGGTGATCGAGACCGGTGGTAGCAGCATTACGGTTCGTCATTGCAACGGGGCCGTGAAAGCCACGACTGGTGGTGGCAGCGTTGATCTGAGCGACATCGGCGGGCCGGTTGTAATTGAAACCGGTGGCGGCGGCATCAAGCTCACGTCAGCCAAGGGACACGTTCATGCTGAAACCGGTGGCGGAGGCATTGAACTTTATGGAGTGCCTTCGGCGTCCGCAGAAACCGGCGCGGGTGGGATCACCGTGAAGCTGGTAAACACGGGCGGAGAGCGGCACGACTCTTATCTGGAGACTGGCGCAGGCGACATCACGGTATACGTCGCGTCCGATGTTGCGCTCAACGTTCGCGCCAGCGTGGACATGGGTAGCGGGCACCAGATCAAGTCGGATTTCCCTGACATTCATGTCAGCAGCGAGGGGTCGCAATGGGGTCCAAAGTCGCTGACCGCCGAAGGTACCCTGAACGGGGGCGGACCGCTGCTGAAAGTGCATACGTCGACCGGAGACATCTGCATCAAGCGAGCGGGCCGGTAAGCAACGTGGTGCGTGATTTCACCTAAAGGCGAAATCGTGGATCACCAACTGTAAGTCAGAAATCACTGAGTGAGGGAATGCCATGCGTAAATACGTTGTGAGCAGCCTCGTGTTATTGCCGTTCCTCCTCGGACTTTCCTATGCCGACCAAAGTTGGTCGATCGACCAGTCCGCTCCATGGGTGTATCCCGGCGAGGAAGGTGGCACCAGTTCGTATCTCGGCGTCGATATCGCTGACGTCACCACCGAACGTTTGAGCGCTTTGAAGCTAAAGGAAGAAAAGGGCGTCGAAGTGACGATGGTGGATCAGGATGCGCCAGCAGGGAAAGCGGGCATCAAGGAGCACGACGTCATCCTGACGATGAATGGTACGGCCGTTGAAAGCGGGGCACAGCTTCGCCGCATGATCCACGAAACACCTCCCGGACGCACCGTGACGTTAGGGTTGAGCCGGGAAGGGCAGCCGCTGGAGCTAAAACTCCAACTCGCGGACAAGCACAAATCCTTCCCAGTCATGAGTGCGAGGCCCGATGTGCATGTGAACATTCCAGAGATCCATATGCCTGACGTCGATATTCCAGCCATGCACATGATCATGGTGACTTCTTCGGCGCGTAGCGGACTGACTGTGGAGAACATCACCCAGCAGCTGGGAGATTTCTTTGGCGTCAAGAATGGCAATGGCGTGCTGGTGCGGGCCGTGGAAAAAGGCAGCCGCGCTGAAAGAGCGGGTTTCCGTGCTGGTGACGTGATTGTCAAAGTGAACAATGAGGCAATCCACGACACGAGCGATTTTCAGCATGCAGTAAAGTCGCGCAATGCTGATTCCGTGAGTGTGGGCGTGGTTCGCGACAAGAAAGAGCAAAATCTGAATCTCACGCTGCCGCCACGCAAAGAATCGGGCGACCTTCTGGATGAATCGAGCTTCGATGTCGAGCCTTTGATCAACGCAGAGGCCGGGGTCGAACTAAGCGAGCTAACGGGGGAACTCGCCAGGTTGCAGCCGTTGCTGGAATTCGCAGTCGAGGATTCGCGTAGATCGGCACAGGAACTCCGCCAGGAACCCTGTCCGCAACGTAGAGAGCACCTGAGACAGGCAGCAAAGGAAAAGAAACAGGTCGAGAAGAATCTGGAGCACCTGCGACTGCAGCTTCTGCAAATGCAGGAAGAATTGATCTAGGGTCAGTTGGATCGGGTAGCGGCCAACGCTACGGTGGCCACGCATACGCGATTGCGCCCAGCTTGCTTGGCTGCATAGAGGCCGCAATCGGCAGCACGAACCATTTCATCGCGCGTCTTGCCGTGAACCGGGAAGGCCGCAACTCCCGCACTAATGGTGATGGTGCGCGGAACCCCAGGGAATTGCCAGGCTTCCACCAGGCGCCGCAGCTTTTCAGCGACAGCCTCCGCTTGTTGAGCATTCGTTTGGCTTAACAGGACAGCAAACTCTTCTCCGCCGTAGCGACACACCACATCAATTTTCCGGACCTGCTGGTGAAAGATCGACGACACCTGCCTTAGCACTTCATCCCCCAGCAGATGGCCAAACTCGTCGTTCAGGCGCTTGAACTGGTCAATATCGGCCATGATCACGGCCATGCCTGTGCCGAAGCGGCGGGCGCGCTCCAGCTCTTCCATGATGCGCAGTTCGAAGAAGCGGCGGTTGAAGATGCCCGTCAGTCCGTCGAGATAAGCGAGTTGTTTGACACGCTCCACGTAGTGCGCATTCTGGATCGAATTCGCACAGATATCGGCTACGGATTCGAGCGATTGCAGTTCGCTCTCGCGGAACGCATTGCGTTGTGAGCTGTGCAGCGTGAGGACTCCGAGGGTTTGACCAAATGAGATTAGCGGGATGCTCAACCGCGATGCCGATTCCTTAAAGAGGCGGAAGGCATCGGAGGCGGCGCTCAGGTCCTTCTCGATAACCGTCCCGTTCGTGGTAATGACTTGAGCCCAAGGGTCCTGCGTGACTGGCAAGCGGCCGGCCGGCGGGACGCAGGGCGTAAGTTCTCCATGGTGCGCTCTCATCACGAAATCGCCTTCATCGCGCAAAAGCAGGGAGACGTGGGAAACCTGGAATGCGTGCTGAATGATGGAGCAGACGCGGGTCAACAAATCCTCCAGTTCCATCACGGCCGTGCTTTGCTGGGCGATAGTGTTGATCGCTTCGAGCTGGCGGGCGCGTTTACGCTCCAGGGAATAGAGCCGGGCATTCTCAAGTGCAATGGAAGCCTGTGTCGAAAAAAGTGTAAGGAGTTCGATGGTCTCCTTATCGAAGGCATCCAGTCGGTCGCTCTGGCAATCGAGAACGCCAGCGACTTCATCTCGCACCATCAAGGGAATGGCAAGCTCAGAGCGCGTAGATTGTGCGGCACAGATGTAACGCGAGTCCTGGGAAACATCGGGAGCATAGACCGGTTGCTTCCTGGATGCGGCCGCGCCAGTGATCCCCTCATGGGCCGCCAGCCGGATGATGTCTTTGCCAAAGTCCCACCCGATCTGCGAACGCACGCAAAGCTGCTGCGTCTCCTTATCGAGCAGGAGAATCGCGACGTTCGGCAGGTGAAAATAGTCGCGCGCGATGGTCAGGATTCTCTGCAGGACCTCATCGAGATCAAACGTGGAGAGAACCGCTTGCCCCGCGTCGTACAAAACCGCGATCTTTGGCATTCCAAAGGATTCTACTGTTGCAGGTAATAACAGCCGAGGTGCCGAAAGTAACCGGCTATCGCCAGCGTCTTACGCTGCGGATCAGACTGTAGGCGACCAGACAGAGGCAGAAGTCGAGGACTGTGCCCAAGTCGAACTGGAATCGATGATGCTGGACAGCGGCAGGCAATAACGGCATCAAGGCAAAGTAGATAAGATTGCCGAGTATGATCGCGACCAGCGCTTGACGTAGATTGAAGACCACCGGTGATTTAGACACTCTGGCGCTCCTGGCGGTTTCCGCCAAAAGTGATCTCCATGCAGAACCAGCTGCTGTCGGCACCTGCTACCATGCTCTCGGAGCTTCCTCTTCGCGGAGAAGAGCGCAAAGTCCACCGATTTCGCTTTCCATGCTCGAACTTTCCACCCCAGTCCAGTACGTGAAGGGCGTCGGTCCCCGCATTGCGGAAGTGTTGGCCGGCAAAGGGGTTCGTACCGTCGGCGAGCTGCTACATTATCTCCCTTTTCGCTACGAAGATCGGCTGAACCCTCGGGGGATCTCCGAACTGCGGGCAGGAGAGATGGCGAGCGTTGTTGGCGAGGTGCGGAACTCCGGGCTTTTCCGGACGCGCAAGGCGCCGATTTTCCAGTTGACCGTCGGGCAAGGTAGAGCGCGACTGCGCTGTCTCTGGTTTAACGCGACATATCTGCAAGATAAGTTCATTCCAGGCCAGTTGATCGCACTTTACGGGAAAGTAGAAGAAGATCAGCGCACGCGGGAGCTGCAAATCATTCAACCGCAGTTTGAGGTCCTCGGCGACCCTGCGGATTCCAGCGAAGACGCCGTTGAGAAGAAGGCCGCGGACTCCCTCGAAATCGGACGCATCGTCCCAATCTACGAGGGGACCGGTCGTCTGACTTCGAAGTGGTTTCGCCGAATCATCAGGACGGCGCTTGATAACCTGACTCCAGATTTACCGGATCCCATCCCCGCCGCCGTAAGGTCGCACCTGGGGCTGGTCGCGCCACGGGCCGCCTTGTGGAACGTACATTGGCCCGAGCCTGGCGAGAGTCTCTCCGATCTGCAATCCTCGCGCACTCCAGCGCACATTCGCATGATCTTTGACGAACTCTTCTTCGTCGAACTGGGGCTCGAACTGAAGCGGCGGCAACAGAAGGCGCAAACCGGCATCGCGTTTCAACTGGACGATCGTGTACGAGCGGCGATCAAGAAGATCCTGCCCTTTCATCCAACGACGGCGCAGAAGCGGGTGTTGAAAGAAATCGCGGCGGATATGGTAAAGCCATATCCCATGCGGCGCTTGCTGCAAGGCGATGTCGGATCAGGGAAGACGATCGTGAGTTTCGAAGCGGCAATTATTGCGATTGAGAATGGCTGCCAGGTTGCGTTGATGGCGCCGACAGAGATCCTGGCGCAGCAGCATTACTTTTCAGCCCGTAGAATTCTGGAAAATGCCGGATATCGCATCGTGCTTCTGACTGGTTCTCTCGAGGCTGATCGAAAACGCGAAATCCGACGCCACATTGCACAGGGAAACGCCCAACTTGTCATTGGGACGCATGCTCTGTTGGAAGAAAAAGTCGAGTTCGCAAAGTTGGGATTGGTCATCGTCGATGAACAGCATCGCTTCGGTGTAATGCAGCGGCTGAAGCTGATGAAGAAATCGGGCGATGACGGACGAGCGCCCGCCAGTGGGAATGGCGAGTCCGGTTCGACTCGCACAGCCTCTGATTCGCCCGCTGAGCCGGACGTTCTCGTCATGACAGCCACCCCGATTCCACGCACGCTCGCGCTCACACTCTATGGTGATCTAGATCTCAGTGTGCTCGACGAGTTGCCGCCTGGCC
>Ga0335084_10008598_pt1 | contig 10178 bp, 7 predicted proteins | sample Lox_Sample_44_FD_206721 | JGI IMG/M metagenome (GOLD analysis project Ga0335084, IMG submission 206721) | Soil microbial communities from Loxahatchee National Wildlife Refuge, Florida, United States - Lox_Sample_4.4 | ecosystem: Environmental > Terrestrial > Soil > Wetlands | place: USA: Florida... | reverse complement strand
GCCACCTCGGCGGCGACCGTCTCGGCGAACATCCGGCCATCAACCTCCACGATGCCCGAGACCTTCGCCGCGTCGCACGCGGCGGCGAACCGCGCGGCATCCAGGCCGGCCGCGACCTCCAGCTCGCCGCGCCGGAGCCCGCGCCGGCCGCGCCGCGAGACCAGCAGGTCCAGCAGGCCGGCGTCGCTCCCGGGCTGGTCGGGAAAGGTGCCGCGGGCCCGCTCGAGGCCGCGGTCGTCGGCCCAGGGGTCCACGACGGTGCCGCCGCCGATGGTCGTCACGGGCGAGTACGATCGCACCACGAACCGGTCGCCGGCCCGCGCCACCAGGGGGGCCTCGAGCAGCAGGCGCGCGGGGATGCCTCGCGCGGCTCCCCCGTCCGCCGACGGCGAGACCCGCGCGAGCACTTCGGCCGTGCCGTGGTTCACCCGCACCCGGAAGCGCGGCTTCAGCCTGGCCGCCGCCTCGGGGAGCATCGCGAGCGTGACGTCCATCGCCCGGCTCGCGCGCCAGCCCTCGCCGGAGACGACCGTCTCGCCGCGCGCGACCCGTTCGTGCGGCGGGCCCACCAGCGCCAGCGCCGTCCGGCGGCCCGGCAGCGCGCGCGGCGCCGGGCGGCCGTGCACCTCGATGCTGCGTACCCGGGCCTCGAGGCCCGACGGCAGGAGGACGAGGCGGTCGCCCTCGGCCACGGTGCCGCTCCACACCGTCCCGGTCACGATCGTGCCCGCGCCGGGCAGCGCGAACGCGCGGTCCACCGGCATCCGGAACCGGTCGGCGGCGGGCCGCGCCGCGAGAGTGCCGCCCTCCTCCGCCAGCGCCGCCTTGAGCGCGTCGAGGCCGACGCCGGTCACGGCCGAGACCTCGATGACGGGCCAGGCCCGGCCGAACGCGGCGCCGACCTTCTCGCGGATCTCGTCGGCCACCAGCGCGCGCCACGCCGCGTCGGGCGCCAGATCGGTCTTGGTGAGCGCCACCACCCCGCGCGTCACGCCGAGGAAGCGGAGGATCGCGAGGTGCTCGGTGGTCTGCGGCATCACGCCCTCGTCGGCCGCCACCACCAGGAGCGCCAGGTCCACGCCGGTGGCGCCCGCCACCATGTTCTTGACGAAGCCCTCGTGGCCGGGCACGTCCACCACGCTCGCCATGAGGTCGCCCACCACCAGCGGGGCGAAACCGAGGTCGATGGTGATGCCGCGCCGCTTCTCCTCTTCGAGGCGGTCGGTGTCCACGCCGGTGAGCGCCTTCACCAGCGCGGTCTTCCCGTGGTCGATGTGACCGGCGGTGCCTACGACGAGGTGGCGGTCCACTCGCCCTGGTCCCAGAACGCCATGGCCGGCAGCGGCCGGTCCTCGGCGAGATGGTAGCGGATGAACGACAGCAGCAGCCGGCGGTGCGAGGCGGCGTGCCGCGCGTCGAGCGGCGGGTCGGGCAGCAGGCCGCCCACCAGCGCCGTCAGCGCCTCGCGGTCCCGCGGACCCAGCTTCGCGACGCCGCCCGCGCCGCTCCGGTGCGAGCCGCACAGCGCTCCGCCGGCGGCCGCCGCGAAGTGGATCGCGCCCTCGACCGGCACCCCGCAGGTGACGCAGCGGTCCAGCGAGGGCGAGAAGCCGAGCGCCACCACCACGGCCCAGCAGGCGGCGAGCGAGGTGGCCTCCACGTCGGCCTCGGGCGCGGCGGCGAGCGCGGCGAGCCCGCCCGCCACGGCGGCGAACACGCCGGCGTGCGGCTCGGCGGGCGCGGCCTTGAGGGCCAGCTCCGCGAGGGCGCACGCCGAGGCGAACCGCGCGACGCCGTGCGCGAGCGCGGCGTGCGGCTCGCCGATCTCGAAGGCCGTGAGCGGGTGGAGGTCGCGTGCCTCGTGTACCCGGAGGCTCGCCTCGCCGAGCGCGAACAGGTCGAGCCGCGGGCCGGTGCTGGCCCTGGCCCGGCGGGCGCCGCGGGCGATCGCACTCTGCAGGCCGAGGTCGCGCGTCAGGAGCCGCAGGATCTTCGACGTGTCGCCGTACGGCATGACGTGGAGGATCACGGCCGGCGTGGTGACGAGCGGCATGACAGGAAGATACCCGAAACGACGGAGGCGCGGAGTCGTGCCCGCGCCTCCCGCCGCGAATCGCCGCCGAGCGCGGGCTACGCTTTCTTCTTCGCGGCCCCGCCCGCCGCCGGCTCCACCACGATCTCGTCGCCCCCGGTGGGGGCCATGGGGCGCACGCGGTCCATCAGCTCGGACACCTTCTTGCCCGTGAGCGCCTCGAACAGCGCGGGCACCTGGGCCACCATCTGAGCGATGTCACCCGTGATGCGGTGCACGCCCGCGCTGTCGCTCCCGCTGCCGGTCGAGACGACGGTGATCTTGTCCACCTTGGACAACGGCTCCGCGATCGCGCGCACCACCTCGGGGAAGCTGGCCAGCAGCTTGTCGAGGATGGCGGCCTGGTTGTATTCGTGGAACGCGCCGGCCTTGAGCTGCATCGCGCCGGCCTCGCTCTGCCCCTTGGCCTTGATGATCTCCGCCTCCGCCGTGCCCTTGAGCCGGATCACGTCGGCCGCCGCGGTGCCCTCGATCTTCTGCGCGTCCGCGCGGCCGGTGGCCTCAAGCGCGAGCCGCTGCCGCTCCGCCTCCGCCAGCGTCTGAATCTTCTGCCGCTCGGCCTCGGCCTGCTTGAGAACCGTCGCGGCCAGCTCCTTCTCGCGCCGCGCGATCTCGGCCTCCTGCACCCTGATCTCGCCTTCCTTCCGCACCCGCTCGACGTTCACCGCCTCCGCCACCACCTGCTGCTGCATCACGTTGCTCTGGATCTCGTACGCCTTGTCCGCCTGCGCCTGCTGCTTCTTGGACTCCGCCTCGAACATGGCCCGCTTCACCGCCAGGTCCTTCTGCGCCTCGGCCTGCTTGGCCTGCGACTGCGTCTCGGCCTGCACGCGCTCCTGGTCCGCCTGGGCGCGCGCCACCGCTGCCTCGCGCATGGTGGTCGCCTGGCGGATCGCCGTGTCGCGCTCCGCCTCGACCGTGGCGATGTCGGCGTCGCGCTTGATGCGCGCGATGTCCGGGCGGCCCATGTTCTCGATGTACTGGTTCTTGTCCTTGACCTCCTTCAGCGTGAAGGAGACCACCTCCAGCCCCATCTTGGCGACGTCCTCCGCCACGTTGGCCCGCATCCGCTCCGCCACCATCTCCGGCTGCTTCACGATCTGCTCGACCGTGAGCTGGCCGATGATGCCGCGCAGGTGGCCCTCCATCACCAGCCGGATGAGCCCCTCGCGCGACCGGGCGTCCTTGGTCAGGAACTGCTCGGCCGAGGTGCGGATGGAATCCGGGTCCGACTTGATCTTGAGCTGCGCCACCGCCTCGACGTTCACCGCCACGCCCTGGATCGTGTACAGGTCCTGCTGCGGGGCGACGTCGAAGGACATCAGCTCCAGCGACAGCTCCTGCGCCTGGTGGAGCAGCGGGACCACCAGCCCGGCGCCGCCCTGCACGATCCGCGTGCCGCCGAGCCCGTAGCGGATCAGCGCCTGGTTGGGGCCCACCTTGCGGAGCATCCTGGCGAATGTCCCGAGAATCAGGAGCACCACGGCGACCGAGAGGCCGCTGACGATCAGCACCATCTGCGTCATGACCCGTTCTCCGGTAGCGCCGGGCCCGATTCGCCCGGCGGCAGTTCGTTGCGCCTGGCCCAGCTGTCGTACGGCTCGACCCAGGCGATCCCGCGCTCGACCCGCACGATCACGACCTCGGCGCCGCGCTCGAGCGCCTCTCCGGTCACCGCGCGTGCGCCTTCCGAGCGGCGGGACCCGGCCAGCGTGTATACGATTTCACCCGTCCCGCCGGCGCGGATGGGGCTCGAGATGCGGGCCAGCGTCCCCGGCAGCCGGTAGTCCTCCGGCCGCATCTCCGTCAGCCGCGGGTAGACGTACCTGCCCAGGGTGACGAAGATGACCCCGCCGCCGGCGAGGCCGGACAGTCCGGCCAGAGCGACGATCGCCACCGCCGCGAGGCTGGAGTAGCGCGACAGCAGGAAGCCGGCGCCGCCGAACCAGGTGAGGAAGGCGCTGATCGTGCTGATGTTGAAGAACGACAGGGCCGGGTTCTCGCCGCTCCCGTCAGCGCCGGCGTGCCCGCCGGCATGCCCCACGTGGAAGTGCAGGTGCGGCAGGTGGAAGTGCCCACTCCCCAGGGCCCCGAGGACGAAGCTCGTCACCGTGAAGATCAAGCCGAAGGCGAAACAGCCGAGGAAGAACGACGTCACGGGCGGGGACCTCGCGTTCCTGCGGGACCAGACAACGCGCGCCCAACTTAGGAAACCCGCGTCAGCCCCTCAAGCGGAAGTGGGTCGCTCCCGTTAGAAGCCGCCGGCCAGCTTCACCCCCAGGAACACCCCCCGCCGCCGCGACGGGAAGTTCAGCAGCTGCTGGTAGCGCGCGTCGAACAGGTTCTCGACCTTGAGGGTGAGCGCGACCGCTGGGCCCGCGCCGCCGCCGTGCTTCCGGCCCAGGAGCGGCGCCACCCCGGCCAGGTCCACGCGCACCCAGGCCGGCAGGACGACGCGGGCGGCCGGAAAGCTCGAGAAGTCCTCGTCCACCCGGTTCCCCGTGTAGTACGCGGTCAGGCTCGCGCTCCCGCCGGCGCCGAGGCGCGCCGTCGCGCCCACGCTCCCCGCGTGGGTCGGGCGCCTGAGCAGGCGCTGGCCCTCAGCGAAGGCGGCGCCGTCGTAGCCCGAGTCCTGCGCCTCCGTGTTCGTCCAGGTGTACTGGGCGCTCAGCGCCAGCGCCCCGGCCGGCGCCACGCGCGCCTCCAGCTCCAGGCCCGACGCCTTCGCCGCCGCCACGTTGTAGTAGTTGGGCGAGGTGGGGGTCGGCGGCGCGGAGCTGTACTGGATCAGGTTGCGGAACCGCTGCGAGAACCAGGTCGCGCCCACCGTCGCCCGCCCGCCGGCCAGCACGAGCTCGACGCCCGCGTCCCAGCTGGTGGAGCGCTCCGGTTTCAGGGCGGGGTTTCCCACCACGAACCCGGTCGCGAAGTTCTCGAAGAAACTCGGCTCCTTGAACCCCGTGCCCACGGTGGCGTGGAGCCGCGCGGCGCCCGCGTGGTACGCGGCGCCCGCGCGCCAGGTCGTGAACGCGCCGAACTCCTGGTTCCGCTCCAGCCGCGCGCCGCCCGTGAGCGCCAGCCCGCGCTGCGGCTCCGCCAGGGCCTGGGCGTAGAGCGCGCGGTTCCACCGGCTCACCGTCATCCCGCCGGGGCTCGGGCCGAACGAGCTGAGCGACAGGCTCGAGGCCCGCTCCGCCTCGGTCTCGAGCGCGGCGCCCGCGGTCAGGACGGTGCTCGCTGCGGCGTGCAGGTCGAGCCGCGCGTCGGCGCTGCGGCGGCTCAGGCGGTCGAAGCTGCGGAACGCGTAGAAGCCGGTCGTGTCGGCCGGCGTGTTCGGCTCCTGGTCCACCCGGCCGCTCGACTCCGTCATGCCGAGCAGCACCCGGGCCTCGAGCGCCGGCGTCAGCCAGCGGCCCGCATCGAGGCTCGCCACCAGCCCGCCGCCCGACTGCCACTGGTTGTGGTAGGAGACGTTGCCCGAGGCGTCGGTCGGGTAGTGGTACAGGTCGTTGGTGTAGCGCGCCGAGAGCCGCGCGCTCGTCCGGCCGTCGGGCGCGAGCGTGAGCGCGCCGTCCAGCACGTCGTCGCGGTAGTGATTGTTGAAGGCGTAGATGCCGTCGTCGGCGAAGTGCGACCAGCCGAGGCTCAGCCCCGTCCGGTCCCCGCCCCGCGACACCCGCGCGCTCCAGGCGCGCTCGCCGAAGCTGCCGCCCTGCGCGCTCGCGTCCCACCCGAGGCCCCGGCCCGCGCTGCGGGTGAACACCTGCACCACGCCGGTCACGGCATCGGAGCCGTACAGCACGCTGGCCGGCCCGCGGACGATCTCGATCCGGTCCACGTCGGCCGTGAGCAGGCTGGACAGGTCCATGCCCCCGCCCGGGGCGTTGAGCGGCACGCCGTCCACCAGGACGCGCACGTAGTCGCTCTCGCCGCCCCGCAGGAACAGCGACGTGACGCCGCCGAACGGGCCCGTCTCCAGCACGTGCGCGCCCGGCACGTCGCGCAGGGCGTCGGCGACGGTGGCCACGCCGCGCGCGCGCAGCTCGTCGCCGGTCTCGAGCGTGATGGACGAGGCCACCGACCCGAGCGGCACGGGCACGCGGGTCGCCGTGACGACGATCGGCGCCAGCCGCACCGTGTCGGGCCGGTCGGGCGAATCGGGCTGCTGGGCCGCGAGCGGCCCCAGCGGGACCAGGAGCGCGGCCACCGCGGCGAGGACCGGGCCGCGCGTGCCCGCGGCTGCGAGGGCGAGGCGTGCGTTCATGGATGCGGCTCCCGCGGCGGCGTCCGCCGCTCGGGGTACAGCTGGGGCGTGCCGTCCGGCAGGTGCTGGACGGCGACGGGCCACCCGAACACCTCCGCCAGGCGCGCGGGCTCCAGTACCCGCGCCGGCACGTCGTCCGCCACCACGCGGCCGGCGGCGAGCAGCACCAGCCGGTCGGCGAACCGGGCGGCCACGTTGATGTGGTGCGACACGACCAGCGCGGCGAGCCGGTCGCGCCGCACCAGGTCCGCGACCAGCTCGAACAGCTCCATCTCGTGCTTGAGGTCCAGCGAGGCGGTGGGCTCGTCCAGCACCAGCGCCTGGGGCTCCTGGGCCAGCGCGCGCGCGATGCGCACCCGCTGCCACTCGCCGCCCGACAGCGTGGCCACCCAGCGGCCGCCCAGGTCGGTCACGTCCGCGCGCCGCATCGCGCGGTCGACGGCCTCGCGGTCGGCCGCGCCCATCGCGCGCCACGGCCCCAGGTGGGGATAGCGCCCCATCTCGACGGCCTCGCGCACGGTGACGGGGAACGCCGGCTCCTCGCGCTGGGCCACCACGCCCACGGCGCGCGCCAGCGCGTCGCGCGGCCACTGGTGCGCGTCGCGGCCCAGCGCCAGCGCGCGCCCGGCCGCGCACGGCACCAGGCCCAGCAGGGCGCGCAGCAGGGTCGTCTTCCCCGCCCCGTTCGGCCCCACCACGGCCACGCACTCGCCGCGCCGCACGCACAGGCTCACCGCGTCCACCGCGGGCGCGAGCGCGCCGTAGCGCACGACGGCGCCGCTCAGCTCGAAGACTGCGCCGGAGGCGTCCGACCCGGCGCCGGATCCGTCCTTCGCGCCGCCGGCGCGGGGCCCGCCCTGTGCGGAGATCACCGCGAGGTCCATCGCCGCAGCAGGAGCGCGAACACGGGCACGCCGACGACGGCGGTCACCACGCCGACCGGCAGCTCGAGCGGCGCGAACGCGGTGCGCGCCAGCGTGTCGGCCAGCACGAGGAACGTGCCGCCCAGGAGGAACGCGGCGGGCAGCAGGACGCGGTGGTCGTGGCCCTTCACCAGCCGCACGGCGTGCGGCACCACCAGGCCCACGAAGCCGACCATCCCCGCGGAGGCGACGCTCGCGGCCGCCAGCAGCGAAGCGGCCACGTACACGCGCCGCTTGGTGCGCGCCACGTCGGCGCCGAGGTGCTGTGCCGGCTCCTCGCCCAGCGAGAGCAGGTTGAGGGCGCGCGCCTCGGCCACCAGCACGGCGAGGGCCGGCGTCGCGTAGGCGGCGAGCGCCGCGACCCCGATCCAGCCCACGCCGCCCAGCCCGCCCATCAGCCACAGCGTCGCCGTCTTGACCTGCACGGCCTCGCTCACCGCGAGCAGCCCCGAGAGCAGCGCGCCGGCGAACGCGCCGACCACCACGCCCGCCAGGAGCAGGATCCGGCTGTCGAGCGCGCCGCCGGCGACGACCCCGAGCCGGTAGACGACCACCACGGCCGCGAGCGCGCCGGCGAACGCGGCGGCCGGGAGCGCCCACGCCGAGACGACACCCAGGGCGAGCGCGACCACCGCGCCGAGGCCCGCGCCGCCCGACAGACCGAGCAGGTAGGGATCGGCGAGCGGATTCCGGACCAGCGCCTGCAGCGCGGCGCCGGCAACGGCGAGGACCCCGCCCACGACGAAGCCGAGCACCACGCGCGGCAGCCGCAGCGACCAGAGGATGCCGGCGGCCGTCCCCGAGCCGCGCCCGACGAGCGCGCGCAGCAGCTCGCCCGGCGCGATGGGCGCCGCGCCGAGCGCGACGCCGAGCAGAGCGGCCACCAGCGCGGCCGCCACCAGAGCGAGGAACAGCGCCGGCGTGGCGGGCCGCCTCACCGCGCCGCTCCCGCGCCCGCCCCGAGCCGCGCGAGCCGCCGCGCGAGATCCGCCGCGGCGAGCGGCATCCTGGGCCCCGGCCGGCCGTAGAGCCCGCCGTCCACCGCGAGCACCCGTCCCTCGCGCACGGCGCGCACCGCGCGCCAGCCCGGCCGCACCGCCGGGTCCGGCGGATGGAGGGTGTCGGCCGCGAGCACCAGCACCGCGTCCGGGTCGCGCCGCGCGATCGTCTCGAGGCTCACCGGCGCCGACGGCAGGCCGACGTCGCCGAAGGCGTTCGCCGCGCCGGCCGCCGCGAGCAGCTCGGACAGGTAGCTCCCCGTCCCCACCGTGATGGGCGGGCTGGCCTGCACGTCCACGTACACCCGCGGCCGCGGGCCGGGACGTCGCGCCACCCGCGCCGCGAGCGCGCGCAGCGAATCGGCGAACCCGGCCATCACGGAGTCGGCGCCCGCCACGGTGCCGGTGAGCACGCCGAGCCGGTAGGCCGCCCGGCCCACGTCGGCCGCGAGGTCGAGCTTGAGGACGGCGACGGGGATGCGGAGGGCTGCGAGGCCGCGCACCGCGGCGCGGTTGGACGCCGAGGCGTACAGCACCACGAGGTCCGGCCGGAGCGCCGCCACCGCCTCGACGTTGGGCGCGAGGCCGTCGCCAACGTCGGCCACCGCGCGGGCGGCGGGCGGATAGTCGTCCCAGCGGGTGCGGCCCACCACGCGCGGGCCCGCGCCGATGGCGAACAGGATCTCGGTGCTGGAGGGCGAGAGGGAGACGACGCGGCGCGCCGGCGCGCCGAGCGCGACGGTGCGGCCCCAGTCGTCGGTGATGGAGACTCCGCCGGCCGGCGGCCGCGGACTGCACGCGGCGAGAGCCAGGAGGAGCAATGCCGGAGATCGAGCCACCGCCCCCTCCCTCGAGGGCCGTTGGTGGATCGCGAACGGCGAGGTCTCCTGGCTCCGGGCCCCTCCGCCCGCCTTCCCGGCCGTCGGCCAGTGGCGTGTGGGCGAAGGGTGGGACGAATCCCGACCCGTTACAGTGGCGGGGCCGCGCCGGACTCACACCGGCTTCCGAGATCCCCGTTCGCGTCGTGCGACGGTTGTGACTGCCCGACCAATCTACATCCGGTCCCGCGGCGGCGCGCAAGCCCGGCCGGGCGCCGACCCGTCCGTGCGGCCGGCGCCGGACCGCCTCAGCGCTTCGCCATCAGTCCGGCGATCTGCACCTTGAGCGCGGCGCGCCTGGCCTGGTACTCCGCCCACTCGGCGGGCGGCGTGTCGGCCTGCCGCGAGGCGTAGCGGTCGTCGAGGGCGACGATCTGCCGCAGCAGCGCGTCGCGCTCGGGCCCGGCGCCGCCCCCGCCCGTTCCCGCGGCCGCGGGCGCCGCGCCGGCCGCCGGCCCGCCGGCGACGCCGCGCCGGCGCGCGGCCAGCCAGCCGCCGGACGCGAGCAGCAGCGCCGAGAAGACGATCGCCAGCCAGGCGAGGTTGCGGTGCGACTCCGGCGCGCCGAAGGTGATCGTGGCGGTCTCGCCGCGCACTACCCGCGCGGAGGAGAAGTGGCGGAAGGTGCGCCCCTGCAGCTGCAGCGGGTCCCCGCCCTCGAGCGCCGCGCCGCTCGCGTTGGCGCGCGTGTCCTCCACCAGCACCTCGAGCCGCCCGGTCGGCTGGTCGATGGGGACCGTGAGCGTGCGGATCCCGTTCGGCACCACGTACATCGCGACGACCTGCTTGAGGCCCGGCGGGAACGGCGCGCGCACCGCCATCGTGTCGCCCGAGCGCCGCACGGCCTCCGGCGGCACGTCGCCCTCGCCCACCCGGAACGCCTCGATGCCGGGAGGCAGCAGCATCCGGAAGGTGGGCGCGCCGCCGCGCGCGACCATCGTCGTCGTCCCGGGGTTCGCGACCTGGACGATGTCCAGCACGTCGCGCGAGCCGTCCTCGCCGGCGGCGGAGATCACCAGGTGC
>Ga0335084_10008594_pt1 | contig 10179 bp, 8 predicted proteins | sample Lox_Sample_44_FD_206721 | JGI IMG/M metagenome (GOLD analysis project Ga0335084, IMG submission 206721) | Soil microbial communities from Loxahatchee National Wildlife Refuge, Florida, United States - Lox_Sample_4.4 | ecosystem: Environmental > Terrestrial > Soil > Wetlands | place: USA: Florida... | reverse complement strand
ACTGCATCGCGTCGGCGATGCGCTCGGCGTGCCAGTCGCTGCGAATTTCAGTGTCGGTCGCGCGACCGATTGCGATCTGCAACTCGTCGAAGGACACGTATCGCGGCACCACGCGAAGCTGCATATCGTGGGCGGCACGATTTGGATTCAAGATCTGCGCTCGGCGAACGGTACCTTCGTCAACGGCGATCGCGTCGCCGGCGCGTGGCGGCTCTTCCATGGCGACGAAGTCGCCTTCGACACGATGCGCTATCAGCTCATCGGCGACGCGCCGGACCTGACGCCGATTCGGCCCCCCGGCCAACCGCCGGACCAACTGGAGATTTCCGAGCGACTCGACGAAGCACTACCGATCGAGACCGCCGAGATCGCGACCGCCGAGTCGGACGGCGTCGCGCAGCCGTCGCCGGTCGCGACGACGCTCGATACCGGACCCGCCTTGATCGGCCGCAGCACGCCGGTCACCGGCCGCGTGTTTCCGTTGTCGTTCGGCCGCCACCTGATCGGTCGTGGGCCGGATGCCGACATTCACCTCGCCGAACCGAGCGTGTCGTTGCGTCACGCAGAGGTCGAGTTGCGGCCAGACGGTGCCCAACTGGTGAATCTGATCTCGACGAACGGCACGTGGGTGAACGACGCCGAGATCCACACGACGCATCTGAACGACGGCGACATCGTGCGCGTCGGCCGCGTGTCGCTCGAGTATCGAACCCCTCCGGCCAAGAGGGGTGCGGCGAAACATCGGCGCTCCCTTTGGATCGGGCTCGCGATCACGCTGGTCGTCGCCGCGTTCATCCTTGCGGCGTATCTGGCGACCTGACGGCCGCGTCGCGTTGCGCTTCGCAGTGCAGCAAACTATGCTTCGGCGCCTCTAGGGGCGGCGGAAGTCGCAATGGGTGTGAAGATCCCTTTTCGGCGCGAGCTCGATTTCGAGTACGGCGCAGTCGCTGAATTGTCCCCGCTCATCCGCCGCGTCATCGCGAAGAACCCGAGCCCATTCACGCTGCACGGCACCGGCACGTACATCCTCGGCCACGGCGACGTCGCGGTCGTCGATCCCGGGCCGGCCGATCCGAAGCACATCGACGCCATCGTCGCTGCGACCGCCGGCGAGCGGATCAGCCACGTGCTCGTGACCCACACGCACTCGGATCATTCGCCCGGGTGTGCATTGCTGCGCCAGCACACCGACGCCCTCACGTATGCGTTCGGCCCGCACGGTTCCGGTCTCGAAGACGATTCCGTCAAGCTCGAGGAATCCGCCGATCTCGCCTTCACCCCCGACGTGCGCGTCCGCCACGGCGAAGTGATCGCGGCCGACGGTTGGTCGGTCGAATGCGTGTACACCCCGGGCCACACGTCGAATCACATGTGCTTTGCGCTTCGCGAAGAACGCACGCTCTTCACCGGCGATCACGTGATGGCGTGGTCGACCAGCATCATCTCGCCGCCGGACGGTGACATGCGCCGCTACATGGCGAGCCTGGCATTGCTGCTCGAGCGCGACGATGCGCTGTATTGGCCCACGCACGGGCCGGCCGTACTCGACCCGAAGGGCCACGTCGAGGCATTCATCGCGCACCGGCGCGAGCGCGAAGAGCAGATCCTGGCGTGCATCGATCGGGGCGTGCACAAGATCCCCGACATGGTTCCGACCATGTACACGGAGCTGCCGGAGTTCATGTATGGCGCGGCGGCGCGCAGCGTTTTGTCGGCGGTGGTATATCTGGTCGAACGCAACGAGTTGCGCAGTGACGGTCCGGCATCGCTGACGGCCGAGTATTTCCGCGCCTGAGTCGACTCGCTACTTCCCGACGTTCGCCGCTTCGCCGTTGACGCGAACCGGGGTCGGGGCGGGGTGCGCGAGCGGCAACTGCACGATGACGACGACACCGGAGCCGTCCGGGAGGTTCAAAGCCCGCACGCTGCCGCCGTGGTGCTCCGCGATCACCCTCACGACGTACAGTCCGAGCCCGAAGTGCAATCGGTTCTGCACTTCCGCGCCGCGATGGCTGACCATCGAATCGAACAACGTCTCTTCGGCGGCCGGCGGCAGCGTCGGCCCGCGGTTCGCGACGGTGATGCGCAGCACGTCCTTCAACTGATCGAGCTGCACCTTGATCGGACTGTTGGGACGGTGGAAGTCGATCGCATTGTCGATGATCTTGTCGAGCAGCTGTTCGATCCGATAGTCCGAGACCCGGGCGTATACCGGATGACCGGCGCCGCGAAACGCGAACTGGCAGTCTCTGTGCACGACCTTGCAGTTGGCTACGTAGTTCTCGACCAGCCGCTCGATGTCGATGATTTCGAGTTCTTCGGCCTCCAACGATTCTTCGAGATTCGCCGCATCGGCCAGATTCTGCACGATCGCGCCGATCCGCATGACGCCGCGCTTCGCGCTCTCCAGATATTTGCTGTTCGCGGCAGCGGGGTTCTCCTCGGCGAGGTTCTGCAGCGACGTCGACAGCGTGTTGAGCGGGTTGTTGATCTCATGCCGAAGCGTGCGCGGCATGTTCTCGAGAAACTGATTGTGTTGTTGCAGCTTCGACAGCATGCCGGAGACACTGCGCGCGAGGTCACCGATCTCGTCGCCTGAATTCATCGCACTCGACAACGCATTCGCGCGCAAGCGGCCACGCGCGTCGATGGCCGCGGTCGCTTCGCGCCGCAATTCACGGATCCGCCAGGCGAGGCGGCCGGCGAAGGCGATCAACACGATGAAGACGACCAGCAAGCTCAAGACGGACAACAGGATCACCTGCTCGAGCGCGGCGCGCTGGAACGCGAGGATATCGGCGATGTTCTGCTCGACGACGACGCCGCCGAGCACCGTGTCGCGCGACACGATCGGATGTGCCGCCATGATGATCTCTTGTTCGTTCACCCGGCATCGCAGCGCGATCGGGTTGCCGCGCAGTGCCGACTCGATCACCTTGTTGATGGCCGCTTCGGAGTCTTCGGTGATCTCGTCGTCGTCCCAGCGCTGCCACATGACGAGCCGGTGCACGATCGGGCGAATGAAGTCGTACCAACGATGCGCGGCCGCGCTCCACGTCGTAGTGTCCGGCTCGTGTTCTTCGCTGATCGTGAAGCTGCCGGTCTCGGCACGCACGCGGTTCTGCGCATCGATGACGAGAATACGCGCGCCGGAATAGCCGAGGCCTTGGATGATGTTGAGCACCTCCGGCGAGCGCAGCACGACGAGGTTGAAGCTCGTCTTGCCGGCGCTCGGCAGCGTTTGCGTGACGGCGCGAACGGTGCGCGCCTCGGGATCGTCGACGTCGGCGAACGAAAGCCCGAAGAACTTGCGCGAGCCGAGCATGCTGAGCGGCATCCGAAACTCGACGTTCATGCCGTCGGGGGTCGGCTCCATGTGGCCCTGCACTTGGTTCTCCGGCATGCCGACGGCGAATTTCCAGTCGGGGTCGACGTGATATGCAGTCGTCACGCCCGGTGCGGCGAACGTCAGCACGATGCGGCCGTCCTCACCGTCGGCTTGGATGTAGTTGACGCGGACGTCATCGGAGTTGTCGAGCCGCAGATATTCCGGGTTGCGGAACACGACGGCGTCGTCGCGGATTCGCATGAACGCGTACAGCCATCCGGCGCGTTCGCCGAGCAGCAATTCGAACCCGCCGTCGACGAGGTGCTTGTCGGCATCGACGCCGAACTTCAACGCCTTGTCGGCGACCTGGCCCCAATCGGAGTCCTTGCCGTCGATGCGAATCGGATTCGGCAGCGGCCGCGCGTACAACGACTCGTATTCCTGAATGCGAATCGGCAGGTCGTTGAACAGGTCTTCGCGGCCGTTGAACAGCGTCGAAATCCCTTCCGCGGTCAGGAGCTGTGCCTGCGATTGACCCTGAATCAGCAAGCGCTCCATGCCGACCAACTGCCGATAGCTGATCCACGGCACGATCAACAGCACCAAGCCCCACAGCAAAAGCTTGGTGCCGAGGCCCGGGCCCCGGATGCGGTTACCGATCTTCATTGAGCGGACCAGCGATACCCGTAGCCGTACTCACTCTTGATGCACGAGAAATCCGGATCGATCTTCTCGAACTTCTTGCGGATGTTGCGCATGTGCGTGTTGATCGTGTTGTTCGTCACGAGGCTTTGCATGGTCGCGTTCATCAACGTCTCGTAGCTGACGGCGTGACCCGGTACGCGCACGAGCTTCGCGAGCATCCGAAATTCCGTGCCCGACAAGTTGATCGGCTGGTTTTTCCACGACACGAGCAACGCTTCCTGATCGAGCGTCAGATCGCCGATCCGGCGCGCAGTCGAACTATCCTTCGCGCTGGCAGCGTTGCGTACTTCGTTGATGCGCAGCAGCGAAGAAATGCGTTCGGCGAGGTAGTCGAGCGAGATCGGTTTCGGCAGATAATCCCAGGCGCCGAGGCGCAGTCCCGAAATCTTGTCGATCTCGCCGATGCGTTCGGTGAGGAAGATCACCGGCAGCGTCGGGGCGCGTACCAATAGATCGCGACACAACTGAAAGCCGCCGTCGACTTCGTCGCCCAAGATGATGTCGAGAATCGCGAGATCGGGCATCTGCCGCTCGATGCCGTTCAGCGCCTCTTCGCGGCTCGCATACGAGGCGACGTCGTAGCCCTTCTTCGTGATCGCGTCGCGATAGTTGGCCCGCTGATCCGGATCGTCTTCGACGATCGCGATACGCTTCGCCATGGTTCGCCCGTGCCGTGCAATTCAGGCATTTTACACGCGTACGACGACGCTCACCCGGTCGGCTTGCATTGCTCCCTGCGCCGCGGCAGGCTTCGGCGCCGAATCGGAATCCACGCGTGGAATATCTCACGGCCGACTACTGGATACAGAACTGGCTCGAAGCGACGGGCCTCGTGTCCGGCCTCCTGTGCGTCGCCCTGCTCATCCGCCAGAACATCTGGAACTGGCCGATCGGCATGCTGTACTCGCTGGTGTCGATCGTGGTGTTCTATCGCGAACGCCTGTATGCCGAGTTGCCGCTGCAGCTCTTCTACGTCGCGATGAACGCCTACGGCTGGTACTACTGGGCGTTCGCGGGAGAGCGAACACGCCGGCCGGACAGCGAGCTTCCAATCACCAACGTCTCGCTGCGCACGGCGAGCACACTCGTCGCGATCGTCGCGGCGGCCACGGCGGCGACCGGATATTTCTATGCGACTCAAACCAACGCGGCGTTGCCGTATTGGGACAGCGGCGCAACGACGATGAGCTTCGCAGGCATGTGGATGACCGCGCGCAAGCAAATCGAGAACTGGTACGTGTGGCTGGTCGTCGACGTGCTCGAGACCGGCATCTATCTCGTCAAGGGAATCGATCTGTACGCGGTCCTGTACTGCGTCTACATCGGCATGGCGATCGCGGGATGGTGGGCGTGGCGGCAATCGATGCAGCAGACCGCGGCGGCCTGACGGTCGCGATCGTCGGCGCCGAGTGCGCCGGCAAGACCACCCTTGCGCAGTCGTTGGCAGCACACTACCGCGCGCCGTGGGTACCGGAATTCGCGCGCGCGTACTTGACGGGCCCGACGTACACGTCCGACGACGTGCGGGAAATCGCGCGCGGCCAGCACGCCGCCGAGACCGCCGCAGCCGCGGGTGCGCCACTGCTCTTTGCCGACACCGACCTCGTCGTCATCAAGGTGTGGTGGGACGTCCGCTTCGGCGGCAACGACCGATGGGTGGACGCCGCGCTCGCCGACGCATTGTCGGCGCGGCGCCGGCGCGCGTACGTGCTGAGCATTCCCGACATCCCGTGGGTCGCGGACGTCCTTCGTGAAAATCCCGACGACCGGCCCGCGCTGCACGAGCGGTACCTGCGATTGCTGCAGTCGCTCGGCGTCGACTACGTCGAGGTCGGCGGCTCGCGCGAAGAGCGAAGCGCGAGTGCGATCCGCGCTGTCGACGCGTGGATCAACCGTTGAGTTCGGCGAGGCGCGCCGCGCTGCGCGCGAGCTGCGCTGCTATTTCCTGCCGACGATTGCCGATCGCGAGTTGCGCCAGCGCCCACGCGTACTCGCGTAGGAAGTACGCCTTTCGAATCGCGCGGCGTTGCGGAGCCGTTGGGGAGCGCGAGGACTCGATCAACTCGAAATAGGCGTCGATCAGCCCATCGGTTTCGTCGATCGACCAACCGAGGCCCTCGGCCACGCAGGTGAGATCGAACAACGGATCGTTGTCGCCGGCGAATTCCCAATCGAGCGTGCACCAGCGCGCGGGGTCGGTCGCGCTGACGATCACGTTCCACGGGTTCAAGTCGTTGTGGCAGGGCCTCACCTGCAGCGCCGCGCGCGCCAGCGATTCGTGCTCCTTGGCGAACCACGCCGGCGCTGCCTCGCCGTGCTGCGCAGCGACCTTCAGATCGCGGCCGATCGTTTGGACCAGATCGTAGCGGCGTCCGAGCGGCGGCATCCGCAAATGCAGCCGCGCGAGGTATTGCGCGACCGCCGTGCGATCCTGCGCGGCATCGACCAGCAGAGGCCCGGCGACCTTGCGCGTCAGCATGTGGCCTTCCGGCAGCAGATAGGCGACGAGGGGCGCAGTCAGCAATGCGATGGGACCGCCGAGCAGGCGCTTCTCGAAGGCGCGATCGATCGGCAGCGGCGACGGCCGCGCGATCCGCAACACGTAGTCGGCGCCGTGATACGTCAGCCGATAATTGTCGTTCGCATAACCGGCCGGCAGCAATTCGACCGCGGCCACCGATTCCATTTGCCATTGCGGGCGCAGCTTCTTGAGCGCCAGCGCGGCTTCGTTGGGCAACTCAATGGAGGGCATGCTGCATCCCGTCAGCGGTGCTTGCGATAACTGGTCGGCGAACGACGCGTCCAGCGCAGAAACGCTCGGCGAAAATTGGTGGCCTCGCTGAACCCCAACAGCTCTGCGATCTCCTGCGTCGACAAATGCGTCGTCGTCAGATAGTCGGTGGCGATCCGGCAGCGTACCTGGTCGAGAATCGCCTGAAACGTCGTGCCTTCGGCGGCCAGACGGCGGCGCAGCGTGCGCTCGCCGAGGTGCAGCCGTGCCGCCGCACTCGCGGCGTCCGGCAGCTTGCCGGGCGATGCCAGCAGCAGCTGCCGCAGCTCGTTCGACAGGCTCTCGTGGCGTTCGATGTCCTGCAGCAGCTCGCGGCACGACCGCTCGAACAGCAGCGCGGAATCGGCGTCGGCCTGCGCAAGCGGCATCGCGAGTGTTTCGCGGTCGAGCAGGAACCGACTCTCCGGCGCGCCGAAGACGACCGGCGCGTCGAACGCTCGTTCGTACAGCCCGCGGTGCGGCGGCGCAGGGTAGCCAAGCTCGACGCGCCGCGGCGCGACCGCCGCGCCAACGAGCAGCTCGAGGAGCAACGGAAACGGCGTGAACAGCTGTTCCGTCGCGAGCGTCAGCAGCGGCGGGTCGAGATCGAACGCGTTGCGCGCGGTAATCACGAGCCCGTCGGCGCCGAACTCGAACGACAGGTCGAGCAGGGGACCCGCGGTGCGGTAATACTTGAGCGCGATCTGGATCGCTTGCTCGAGCGTCGCGCACGACATCATCGCGTAGCCGAGCATGCCGTACGATGCGATCGAAAACGGTTGCTGCATGAATCCGAAGTCGGCCGGCAGCGGATGCGCGATCAGGTTGCGGTACATCGTCAGGAATGCGCGATAGGTGATGCGCGCACCCGGTATCCGCAATTGCTCGTCGCACAGTCCGGTGCCGTCGAGGAGCGCATTTGCCCCGATACCGACGCGGCGCGCCGCTTCGATCGTCGCCTTCGCGTTGCGCGCCGGCACGGCCGGGGCTTCTAGGTTGAAACGCGGGTGAACAGCCATCGCTGATTCGACTGGGGAGCGCCAGACTGTCCGAAAATGATCATTCAAAGTCAAGATCGGACCTTTCGGGCAACGTTACGTTCCGTAACATCGCGCATCGTCCACGTGAGGAGGAATGATGACGATCGCCTATATTGAATCCGCGCCGCGTAAGGTGCGTTTCTTCGAACCGGCCGGCTCGACCACGACCGCAGCCGCCGACACGATGACCGCAGCACAGGTCGATCACGTCGCGGAGATCTTCCAAACGCCGCTGACCGGGTCCTACAACTGGGACTACCGCGTCGCCGACGACCGGATTCAGAAGCTGTACGAACTCGGTAAGCAACTGAACTGGAACGCGAGCCTCGACGTCCATTGGGATCGCACGCCGGATTGGCACTTGGCGCCGGCGCTGCCGGAAGAACGCCGCCGCGAGATCCTCGAGAACTCGCCATGGAACGGCTACGCACCGTGGGATGCGATGCCTGCCGACCGCAAGATCGAATTCGCCCGCCACGACCAGGCATGGTCGTTGTCACAGTTCTTGCACGGGGAACAGGGGGCGCTGTTGGTCGCCTCGCAGCTGGTGTCGTGCGCACCGAGCTTCAACGCGAAGTTGTACGCGGCCTCGCAGACGTTCGACGAAGCTCGCCATGTCGAAGTCTTCAACCGCTATCTGCAGCTCAAGATGGGCTTGAGCTACCCGGTCAACAGCGGACTCAAGGACCTGCTCGACAAGATCCTCACCGACCGTCGTTGGGATCTGAAGTTCATCGGCATGCAGATCATCCTCGAAGGACTCGCGCTCGCCGCATTCCACACCGCGAAGGACGACACGCAAGACCCGGTGCTGAAGGAGTTGCTGTATCTCGTCATTCGCGACGAAGCGCGACACGTCACGTTCGGCGTCAACTACCTCGAAGAGTTCGTGAAGACGCTGTCACAGGAGGAACGCGAAGAACGCGCACAGTTCGCGTACGAAGCGTGCATCGTCAGCCGCGACCGGCTGATTCCGACCGACGTGTTCCGCTATTTCGGATGGGACGTCGAGCAGTCGCGCGCGCGGCTCGTCGAACTCGGCCTCAACGCCGACTTCCTGAACCTGTTGTACGCGCGGATCATCCCGAACCTGAAGCGCATCGGGCTGCTGACCGATCGCATTCGGCCGAAGTTCGAGGAGATGGGCGTGCTGAACTTCGAGAACCTCGCGACCGACGGCGACATCGATTGGCGCGAACTCGAAAAACCATTGGAGTACGACCAAACCGCGGCGTAGTTCGCCGGTTCGCTCCCGCACGGGGTCGCAACGCGACCCCGTTTCGTTTTCGGCGCACCTATAATGCCGCGCCATGGACGTCACCCTCGCTCGATTCGTCGCAGCGCTACGCCGCGCCGAGTTGCGCGTGTCGCCGGCCGAGACGTTGGATGCGCTCGCCGTCGTCAACTGTATCGGCGTCGCCGATCCCGACCTGCTGCGCGATGCGCTCGAACTCGCGCTCGCGAAGACGCAGGAAGAGAAACGGCATTTTGCAGAGTGCTTCGCGCGCTTCTTCGAGCAACTCGCGTTCCGCACGCCCGCGAAACAGAGTTTCTTCCGCGGCGTCGATCGCGCCGCGACGCTCGCGCACCTCGAACCGTTCGTCGGCCGTGCCACGCTCGACGTGGTCGGACGGATCCTCACGAACGATCGCGGCGCGCTCGCCTTCGCGGTGGAGCGCGCGGCCCGCGGTGCGGGTATCGATTCGATGCAAAGCCTACGCGACAAGCCGCTGCTCGCCGGACGCATCGCCGACGCGCTCGGCGCAGCCGAACTCGAACGATTGCTGAGTTCGCCGCCCGACGAACTCGGCGGCGACGTCGCGCACGCGCTGCGCTACGTGCGGCACTACATCAAGCAGGAGGTCCAGCAGTACGTCGATACGCAGTACCGCCTGACGGTCGATGCGTCGGGCAAGCGCGCGATCCTCGAAGCGGCGCTCGCGGCCAATCTCACGCAGATTCCGGTCGATTATCGCGGCGAACTGCGCCGCGTGATCGAAAAGCTCGCTGAACAACTGGCGCGCGACCACAAACGGCGACGCCGCCGCGCGCGGCGCGGACAACTCGACATCAAGCATACGTTGCGCGCGAACATCGCCTACGACGAAACGTTGTTTCGGCTGAAGTGGCAGCGCAAGCGCTTGGAGCGGGCGACCGTGTTCGCGCTCTGCGACGTCAGCGGTTCTGTCAGCCGCGTCGCGCGCTTCCTGCTGTACCTTTTGTACGGTCTGAGCGACGTGTTGCCGAACATCCGCACGTTCGCGTTCTCGAATCGACTCGGCGAGGTCAGCGAACAGTTCCGCGACAAACCGATCGAAGCCGCGATCGAAGAAGCG
>Ga0335084_10008593_pt1 | contig 10180 bp, 11 predicted proteins | sample Lox_Sample_44_FD_206721 | JGI IMG/M metagenome (GOLD analysis project Ga0335084, IMG submission 206721) | Soil microbial communities from Loxahatchee National Wildlife Refuge, Florida, United States - Lox_Sample_4.4 | ecosystem: Environmental > Terrestrial > Soil > Wetlands | place: USA... | reverse complement strand
GCATAAGTCGGCTGATGACCCAAAGCGGACATCTACCCCTTCCTGCGAACGCGCAAAAGTTGCTACGATCTGCTGTACGAACCTCGGGGGCGACAATGAGGCGACGCGAGTTCGTAATACTTCTCGGCGGTGCGGCGGCGCTTTGGCCGCTGGCGGCCCATGCGCAAAAACCAGCGAAGATTCCTCGAATTGGCGTGCTGTGGCACGCGGGTAGCGCTGAAGAAGAAGGACGCTATTTCACCGGATTTATCGAGGGATTGCGCGACCTTGGATACACAGACGGGTCAAACATTATTTTAGAACATCGCTTTCCCAATGAAACGCCAGACCGATTTCGGAAGATGGCCGCCGAACTTGTGTCGATGAACGTAGATGTTCTGGTCAGCGTGGGTTCTCAAACTGCATTTTACGCGAAGGATGCCACGGCAACGATCCCGATAGTTTTTATTTTCGTGCCTGACCCAGTCGGTTCCAAATTCGTACGCAGTTTTGCGCGGCCAGGCGGAAATGCGACGGGCCTGACGCATTTTGCTTCTGATTTGATTGGGAAGCGCTTGCAGTTTTTAAAGGAAACGATTCCGGGTCTGTCCCGCGTCGCTTTGCTCGTTAATCCAGACACGGAAGTTGCGCGCCTGTACAGGGATGTAACCGATAAGGAGGCGACAAAGCTTGGTTTGACCAATCATACCTTTTCCGCTCGCTCGCGAGATGAACTGGAGCCAGCATTTGATGCAATGGTGAAAGCTGGCATGCAGGCAGTTACTATTAACTCCGAGGGACTGGCCTATCAGCAGCGGGAATTCATCGCCAATCTGGCAATCGCTCGCGGACTGCCGTTGTCCGTTTGGTCCAAAGAGACCTTGGAAGCGGGTGCGCTAATGTCCTACGGCGCTGACCAGCCTGCGATGTGTCGCCGGGCGGCTGTTTTCGTAGACAAGATTCTGAAGGGCGCGAAACCCGCGGATCTCCCCGTCGAAGAACCCACAAAGATCGAATTCCTCCTGAACAAAAAGACGGCAAAGGCGCTGGGGCTCGCGTTACCCAATACTCTGCTAGTGGGTGCCACCGACGTGGTTGAGTGACGAAGTCCGCTTTCGCGGTCGCTGTTGGGGGTAAAGCGGACATGCCGTTTTGCGGCGCAAATGTCGCCTCCTGACCCAAAGCGGACATTAGATCACGCGCAACCGTGGGTCATGCGTTTATCTTTTGCAGCCTGCGCGTCAGAACCGCGCTGTGATGCCGAAAACGGCCCGCACATCGCCAGATCGTATTCGCAGTGGGTGAAACCGGATAGTCGCTTTATACTCACGTACAAAATTGCTTTCCGACTGTCCCTGAATGTAACGGTACCCAAGCAGATGGCAGCGCGCGAAACTTCAGCCGAGTCTGTAATTTTTCTTTCAGATCTGCCGGCGACGCCAGAGCAACGCCGCCTGGTGTTAGCTGTTGCGGTGCTTTTGCTCGTCGCTTTCGCATTTGTCGCTCCCTTTGCACATGTCCCCATGCATCGGTTCGACGCCTTTATCCCGTCACTTCAAGCGATTATTTTTGTCAACGACCTCATCACGTCGGTTTTGCTGTTTGCGCATTACGCGATCGTACCGGGAAGGGCATTGCTGGCACTTGCGAGTGGTTACCTATTCACCGCGTTGATCGTCATTCCGCACGCGCTCACTTTTCCAGGCGCGTTTTCGTCAACGGGGCTTCTGGGCGCTGGGCTTCAGAGCACTGGCTGGCTGTATTACTTCTGGCATATTGGGGCGCCCATCGCGGTGCTTGCCTATGCATGCTTAAAAGATACGAGCCGCCCCAGCACTGCAAATCAGGGATCAGCGGCGAAGGCGATCGGTTGGAGCGTAGCGGCCGTAGTTGCTCTTGTATTGGGTCTCACATGGACCGCTACAGCGGGAGATTGGTTTCTCCCGGCTTTTTTTTCTGACAGCACGCGCCACGTCCGAGGTTCTTTGTATATCCTTATACCTTTAATCCTGCTGGTTGGCTTCCTCGCGCTGGCTGTGCTGTGGGTTCGTCGACGGTCGGTGCTCGATTATTGGCTCATGCTTGCAGTCTACGCGTTGATTTTGGAAGAGATACTCATCGCGCTGCTCAGTGGCGCTCGATTCTCACTGGGTTTCTACGCCGGCCGTGCGTTTTCCCTCATCACCTCAATTATTGTGCTCGTATTACTCCTGTCCGAGACGACAAGATTGTACGCTCGTCTTGCCCGGTCACACCGCTTGCTCGAGCACGAACGCGACAACAAGCTGATGAATGTGGAGGCTATCACGGCGTCGATAGCTCACGAAGTAAGCCAGCCGCTGACAGCGATTGCCTCAGGCAGCAGCGCAGCGATTCGGTTTTTGGACGGCGCACAACCCGACATCCCGAAGGTGCAGGCGCTTTTAAAGAAAGTGAACAGCGAGAGTCACCGCGCCGGTGAAGTTTTCGAAAGCATTCGCGCCCTGTTTCGAAAGGTCGATCTTGAACGAGAGCCCGTTGATTTGAACGATGTCACCCTTGAGGTACTGAAATCATTTCGCGAGGCGCTACATGATAGCAATGTTATAGCCCGCATCGAATTGACGACCGAATTGCCTACTGTAGAAGGGCACCGGAGTCAGTTGCGACAAGTTATTTTCAACCTCGTGCATAATTCGCTTGAAGCAATGGAAAAGGTGACGGGTCGAAGCAGGACTTTACTGCTGAGAACTGAGCTTCAGGGCCGCGATACTATCACTGTAATTGTCGAGGATTCCGGCCCTGGAATAGATCCAAAACAGTTGGATGGGATATTCGAAGCGTTCGTCACAACGAAGTCGCACGGAATGGGATTGGGATTAGCTATTTGCCGCGCGATTGCTGAACGCCACGGTGGTCAACTTTCCGCCGTGTCGGACGGCAAATATGGCGCCAAATTCACGTTTTCTCTGCCATTAGGTTCTAGTACCAAGGAAGCGCCAGTAAGAGCCGAGTAATTTTGGTGTTATTGTAAGCAGGGTTATTAATTTTTGCTGTGACAAAAAATGACAACTGAGCTGTCACAACAGCAAGTCGCGGTATTCGTTGTCGACGACGACGCGGCTGTGCGTGACGGCCTCGCAGCTCTATTCGAGTCGGTTGGCTTGCAGGTCAAGACCTTCGCTTCCGCGCAGGAGTTCCTGCGAACAAAGCTTCCGAACTGCCCATCTTGCTTGGTGCTCGATGTCCGGCTTCCGGGCATAAGCGGACTCGATTTCCAATCTGAACTCCTCAAGGCCGACGTTCGGGTTCCGATCATTTTTATGACCGGTCATGGTGATATTCCGATGACCGTGCGGGCGATGAAGGCGGGGGCCGTCGAGTTCTTGACTAAGCCATTTCGTGATCAGGACATGCTCGATGCAGTACAACTCGCACACGCGAAGGACCGTCAGAGGCGCGAGCTGGACCAATCAACTTCCAGATTGAGATCCGACTTTGACACGCTGACTCCCCGTGAAAAAGACATCATGAAACTGGTGGCATCAGGCCTGATCAACAAGCAAATCGCTGCCAAGATTGGACTCAGTGAGATCACCGTTAAAATACATCGCGGAAGTCTGATGCGAAAATTGGGTGCAAAGTCACTGGCTGACCTTATCCGCATGGCTGTCGCGCTAAATATTACTCGCAAGCAAGGATGAGCTTTTATACGCCCGTATGATTTAACTACTCTCCATTCTGGGCGATATTCGCGTTCACTTGGCAGCCTTAGGTCTTTCGCCCTATCGGCCATTGAGGACCAGAAATTGGCAAAGCCCTCGATAATTTCAGTAATTGATGATGACGAAGCCGTCCGAGAAGCTACCGGACAACTTATTCAATCCCTCGGCTATCCAGTGGCGACTTTTGCCTCCGCCACGGAGTATTTGAACTCCGGGCGAGTTTCCGACACCGCTTGCATTATTGCCGATGTGCAGATGCCTGGCATGAGCGGAGTCGAACTGCAGCAGCGCTTGATTTCGGATGGTCGCTCGATACCGGTCATCTTCATGACAGCATTTCCCAAGGACACAATTCGTGACCAGCTGCTGTCAGCAGGAGCATTCGGCTATTTGAGAAAACCATTCACTGATACCTGCCTGATCGCATGTCTCGACAAAGTCCTCGCAGCTTAGATTTCCAAGCCCAGCCTGGGAGTTTGTTGAACACAATTTCAGCGACGTGCGTGCCGCAACGCGAGTAACCATAATATACTGACGTATAATTTTATTCGGTTTCGATTACTCAACGCCCGCCTCGTATAATGGCGTCTCCGTGCAATTGCATCCTAGCTTTTCGGCACGAGAAAATTTGGATGCAGGAAGCGCGGAGGGGCGCTGTGAATGCCTCACTTTGGTCGGCGAACGCCGTCACTCACGCCAAGATCATAGTGGCATCTCTTGCAGCCGCGACTCTCTTCGCAGCTGTTGGAATCACGGCACAAGTCTCCAACGGACATCAACTGGAGTCTGCATCGTTGCAGGCCCCTGAAGGTGTGGTTGCAGCAGAGATACCAAAATTTGCGCGGGATTGCCGGCAGATCAAATCGCGCACCTCAGCCGGATGTTTGTCTAATCATTTGAAACGCGACTTGGGACTGAGGGGGTAACTCATGAGACATACGTTACTTGGCGCCGTCGGCACATTGGCGCTGCTCACGAGCGGCGTATCGGCAGCTGATCTTCCACGCAAACCGCAACCTGCGCCAGTCCTTGCGCCGATGCCGGTCAACAACTGGACCGGCTGCTACGTCGGCGGCAACGTCGGCGGCGCCTGGGCGAATATCGAGGTGACCGACGTCACCGCTGGTGGCGCCACCGGTTCGCGCAACAATAGCGGCTTCGCCGGCGGCGGCCAGATCGGCTGCGATTACCAGATGGGCCCCTGGGTCGTTGGCTTCCGCAATATGTTCGATGGGACAAGCCTGACCGGTGGCAGAACAATTAGTGACCCCCTGTTCTCAGGCACCGTCAATTCTAAGACGCAATGGTTTGATACGTTGTCGGCTCGCGCCGGCTATCTCCTGCAACCGAACGTCCTGTTGTACGGGCAGGGTGGAGCGGCGTGGACTCAAACGAACCTAAACTTTGTCAGCAGCAATGGGTCGGTTTTTCCGACGCACGCCGCCAACAAAACCGGGTGGACAGCCGGCGTCGGCGTCGAGTGGATGTTCGTGCCGCGGTGGTCGGTGTTCCTCGAATATAATTATATGGGCTTCGGCACCTTTAGTAACGCCGTTACAACCTGCGTGGGTGCCAATTGCGCCGTCTTCAGCGGCAAAGCGAATATGCAGGATGTCCTCGTCGGCGTGAATTACAAGTTCTAACGGGGCTGAAGCTCGCGATCGCACCAATGGCGATCGATAATGACGAAACGTTGCCGCCTCATGGGAGAATGAAATGCGTAAAAGCTCAATTTTAGTTGCCGCCTGCCTCGCACTAGCGAGTTCTGCGGCTCAAGCCCAAGTCGATCTGAGTGCCTACGCAGATGCCAACGGGTTTATCAATGTTCAGGCCCTGACTTGTGCGCAACTCGCCAACACATGGCAGCAGGATGCTGACATGCTCTCGACCTGGTACAGCGGCTGGTACAACGGCCTTGCCAAAAAGCATTACCTGGATGTGCGCAAAGGCAGAGAGGTCGAACACGAAGTCATTTTGTACTGCAAGGCGCATCAGGACATCAGGGTTATCGACGCTATCGCTGTCGTGCTCAAGGACGAGCGCGCCCGTCTCGGGATCGAGATGAAGTAAGAGATTTTCGTCGCAACGCCTTCATATGCCACCGAGTCCTTGACGCAAATCAAAGACTCAAAAGTCAAATCTGATAGCGGGGCCTAGTTCGGATCAATGTACAGAAGCGGCCCCACGAGCAGGCCTAACTATCGCTTCGGAGGAATGTAACATGCCTCGCAGCCTTCATACTTTGCTCGCAGCACTCGCCCTAACGGCGATGTTTGGGTGGTCAGCCGCAGCCCAGGACGCCACGAAAGTCCTGAAGGCGATGACCGACTATTTAGCAAACCAAAAAACTATTTCGGCCACCTACGATACCGACATAGAAGTCATAACCAGTGATCTGCAAAAAATTCAGTTCGCAAGTTCTGGTAAAATGGAACTGAGCCGTCCCGACAAGTTCCGTGCCAGCCGCACAGGGGGCTACGCCGATGTCGAGCTGGTGTTCGACGGCAAGACGCTCAGCGTGGTCGGCAAGAATCTCAATGCGTTCGCGCAGACAGAATCCGCGGGCTCGATCGATCAGATTATCGTCCGGTTGCGAAACGAGTTAGGCCTTGCAATCCCGGGCGCCGACTTGCTGCTGTCCAATGCATATGACGAGCTGATGAAGGATGTGCTCGATGCTAAGCATATTGGTCGCGGTGTGATCGATGGTGTCGAGTGTGATCACCTTGCATTCCGCAATCACGACGTCGATTGGCAGCTCTGGGTCGAAGTTGGCAGCCGTCCGATTCCACACAAGTACGTCATCACCAGTAAAGCTGTTACCGGGATGCCGCAATACACGCTTCGCATCAAGGACTGGAAAACGGACATGCCGCTCGCCGCGGATGCCTTTGCATTCAAACCGCCGACGGATGCCAAAAAAATCGACTTCGCGGCCCTGTCGGACATGGATGAGATTCCACCAGGCGTAGCACCAGGAGCAAAGAAATGACCTATACCAACGTCACCAAAATCAAGGTTTTTCGCATCGCTTTGGCGGCCATCGTCGGCATTGGTTGTCTCTTCGTAAGTGAGAAGATATCGCTGACCAAATCAGAATCCTTGCTCACAGAGGCTTATGCGATCATCGGGCGCCCTCTGACGCCAGTAAGCTATGCTGGGGCCGCGCGGCGCACGACGGCGCGAGCCGCAACATACGGCGCCGCAGCAGCCGGAGCTGCAGCAGCCGGTGCGGCGGCAGCGGCGGCTCCATGCTACCAAGTGGTCAATGCCTATGGGCAACTTACCACTGTTTGTCGGTAAGCGATACGAAAGTACACGTCGCGCAATCTAGCCGCGACGTCCGCTATTGGCACTTAGCGTCAATTCGGACTCGTATCATGATTGGTCGCCTTCGGGGCAAAGCAAACAAGTACGAACGTTTTGGCGCGGACGCTAGCACAGGTTCTTTTCCCTTCCGTTTGGTTGTCCAACTAACGGGGTCGGAGTTATGTTCATGAAAACTAGTCACCTCCTTATTTCGGTTGCCGGTATTTTCGCCCTGGGATGCATCTCAGCATCGGCCCAGCAAGTCACGGGCACTCCCGGCTCGCCCGGCGCCACCACCACAATCACCGGAAAACAAATTCCCCCGCCGCCGCCGAAATTCGGCGGTGTGATTCAAGAGAAAGCCTCGGACTCGAAGGCCTGGTGGGCGCCGCGGGTGGTGCCACCGAAGGGCGCTCCCAACGTCTTGGTTATTATGACGGATGACCAGGGCTTCGGTGCACCGAGCACGTTCGGGGGCGTCATTCCGACTCCCGCAATGGATCGCATCGCAAAGGCTGGAATGCGCTACACGAATTTCCACTCCACCTCGCTCTGCTCACCGACGCGAGCTGCATTGATCACGGGCCGTAACCATCACTCGGTGGGCTTCGGGGTGGTCGGCGAAATAGCGACGGGGTTCCCGGGCTACGACTCGATCATTCCGATTGAGAAAGGCACTATTGGTACCATTCTGAAGGCGAATGGCTACGCGACCTCGTGGTTCGGCAAGGACCACAACACACCCTCTTATCAGTCGAGCCAGGCCGGGCCGTTCGATCAATGGCCCAACGGTATGGGCTTCGATTATTTCTATGGCTTTGTCGGTGGCGACGCCAGCCAGTGGCAGCCGAACCTGTTCCGCAATACGACGGCCATCTATCCGTTCCTTGGCAATCCCAGCTGGAATCTGGAAACGGCGATGGCCGACGAGGCCATCCAGCACATCAAGCAGCTCAAGGAGATTGCGCCCGACAAACCGTTCTTTGTCTATTACGTGCCAGGCGCCACTCATGCGCCGCATCATCCAACACCGGAGTGGATCAAGAAGATCAGCGACATGCACTTGTTCGATGAAGGCTGGAACAAAGTGCGCGAGACAATTTTCGCCAACCAGAAGCGCTTGGGCATAATGCCCGAAAACGCCAAGCTGACACCGTGGCCGAAAGAACTACCGCAGTGGGATTCGCTCAGCTTTGAAGAGAAAAAGCTCTTCATCAAGCAAGCAGATGTTTATGGGGCCTATCTCGCCTATGCGGACAATGAGATCGGCCGGGTCATCCAGGCGGTCGAAGACCTCGGCGAGCTCAACAACACCTTGATCATCTACATCGGTGGCGACAACGGCGCGAGCGCCGAAGGCATGCTCAACGGCACACCGAATGAGTTCACGACCTTCAATGGCGTTGCCGTGCCGGTGAAGGATCAGTTTCTCTGGTACGAGTTCTGGGGCTCAGACCGGACCTTCCCGCATTTTGCGGCGCCTTGGGCCTGGGCAATGGACACCCCGTTCAAATGGGTGAAGCAGGTGCCGTCGCACTTCGGCGGGACCGCGCAGGGCGTGGTTATGTCGTGGCCCGGCCACATCAACGACGTGGGCGGCATCCGCCGTCAATTCCATCACGTCATTGACATCGTGCCGACCATCCTCGAAGCGACTGGCATTCCGCAACCCGACGCGATCAATGGCATCAAGCAGATTCCCGTTGAGGGCGTGAGCATGGCCTACACGTGGGATAAAGCGAACGCCAACGCACCGACGCAACACACCACGCAATACTTCGAGATGCTCGGCAATCGCGCGATTTACAATGACGGCTGGGTGGCGGCCACGACTCCGGCGACTCTCCCGTGGGAGCTGAGCACCGCAACGCCTCCAGATGTCATCACCGGGTACAACTGGGAGCTTTACAACGTCAACGAGGACCCGACCCAGTTCAACGACCTCGCCGCCAAGATGCCGGAGAAACTCAAGCAGATGCAGGCGCTCTTTTACTCCGAGGCGAAGAAGTACAACGTGCTGCCGCTCGACAATTCGACGCTCGCGCGTTGGAATACGCCGCGTCCGAGCCTCACGGCCGGACGAACGGTTTTCACCTATTCGGGCGAACTGACCGGCGTGCCAGGCAGCGCGGCGCCAGATATCAAGAACAAATCCTACTCGGTCACTGCCGAAGTCGAGATCCCCGAGGGTGGCGCAGAGGGGATGATCGTCACCGAAGGCGGACGCTTCGGCGGCTATGGTCTGTTCCTAAGTAAGGCCCCTCTAGGCGGCCCCCTCGGAGTTGGTCGTGGCAAGGTGGTGTTCCTTTACAACTTGCTCGACCTCAAGCGCACGGTTTGGGAAGGGCCCGAGTTAAAGCCGGGTAAGCACACTATCGTCTTCGACTTTAAGTCCGATAGTCCGGGCTTGGGCAAAGGAGGGACAGGCGTGCTCTCCGTGGACGGCAAGGAAGTGGCGAAAAATTCCATGGAGCACACCATTCCGGTCACCTTCCCGGAGGACGAAACATTCGACGTCGGCCAGGACACTCGCACCGGGGTCGCGTTGGTGGAGTATCGCTACGATCCTCCGTTCAAGTTCACCGGCAAGATCGACAAGCTGACCTTCAAACTCGAACCGGAGAAGCAAACGGAAGGGAAGCGCTAACAATTTCCAAGCCGCTGGCTACGAAGTCGCGAGCGCAAAGGGTCAGGTGACTGGGGCAACGCCAAAAGTGCTGGTTTTCTCCGCTGCCGCCGAAGCCGCGACGGGATTGGCGTTGCTGATCGTTCCCTCGCTCGTCGGGCTGTTGTTGTTGGGTCATGAATTGACCGGCGTCGCCATACCGGTTGCGCGTGTGGCCGGCATCGCCCTGATAGCTTTCGGGATCGCCTGCTGGCCGGGCCCGCCGCTGCTCGGCATGTTGATCTACAGCGCAGCAGTCACGCTGTATCTTGCTTACCTCGGTTTCGCGGGTGGGTTTGCTGGCGTCTTTCTATGGCCGGCAGTTGTGCTCCACGCAGCTCTGTCAATTCTTCTCGGTCGCGCCTGGTTCGGCGCTGAGGTGAGATAACAGCAATGTCCGCTATTGGCGGTGGTTTCAACCGGTCACTGCAACACCGCTCGTATTCTATCGGCGGGAGTTTCGAATCCCAAGGTCTCGCGAGGGCGTTGATTGAGCCTCTTGGCGATCTTGTTCAGGTAGGCT
>Ga0335084_10008592_pt1 | contig 10181 bp, 9 predicted proteins | sample Lox_Sample_44_FD_206721 | JGI IMG/M metagenome (GOLD analysis project Ga0335084, IMG submission 206721) | Soil microbial communities from Loxahatchee National Wildlife Refuge, Florida, United States - Lox_Sample_4.4 | ecosystem: Environmental > Terrestrial > Soil > Wetlands | place: USA: Florida... | reverse complement strand
GGCTACATCGCCTACTTCTCGGGATACGGTCGGGACCAATTTGAAGCGGCGCTGATTCGCAGCGGCCGCTACCGCGACATGATCCAGAAGACGTTCAAAGACGAAGGCATACCTCAGGATCTGATCTATCTCGCGCACGCGGAGTCGGGATTCCATACGTTGGCGCTGTCTCGTGCCGGCGCTCGCGGCATGTGGCAGTTCATGTCCGGCCGTGGCCGTGGATATGGGTTGCAGCGTACCCGCTGGACCGACGATCGCCAGGATCCTGAGATGGCCACGCGGGCCGCAGCGCGGCATCTGCACGACCTCTATAAGCAGTTTGGGGATTGGTACCTGGCGATGGCGGCCTACAACTCCGGCCCCGGCAACGTGCAGAGCGCGGTGAAGCGGACCGGCTATGCTGACTTTTGGGAACTTTACCGCCGCAACGTTCTGCCGCGCGAGACGCGCAACTACGTGCCCATCATTCTGGCCGTGACCATCATGGCCAAAAATCCCAAGCAATATGGCCTCGATGGGTTGGTGCTCGATCAGCCGATTCCATACGACAGTGTGAAGATCGACTACCCGGTTGACTTGCGGCTGGTGGCCCAGGTACTGGAGGTCCCGCCCAGCACGTTGCAGGACCTGAATCCCAGAATGTTGCGGTGGACGACTCCCGAAGTCGGAAAATTCGAGCTGCATTTGCCAGCCGGAACTCTGGACCAGTATCAGCAGACGATTGCGTTGGTGCCGCCCAACAAGCGGGTCTGGTGGCGTTATCACAAGGTCACTCCGGGCGACACTCTCTACTCTATTGCCCGCGCCTATCGCACTACACCCAGGTTGATCGCCGAGCAGAACAAACTCGAGATGGGTGGAGTGCTTGAACCGGAGAGCCATCTGGTAGTGCCGATCGCTCCCGGCAAGCACGCGGCGTCCGAGGATGCGCAGACCTATTCCCGCCGCATCACCCGCTACAGAGTCCGCAAGGGAGATACGGTGCAAACGGTGGCGGAGAATTTTAATGTTCCGGCTGCCATGGTGCGCCGCTGGAACCATCTGCGGGGCAACAGCCTTGGCGGGCGGCGAGTACTCTACCTGCATCAGCCGATCAGCCCTTCGGTAGCGAGCGCGGCCCGGGCATCTACATCTAAGTCTAAAACCAACAGTAAGTTACAGTCGAACGCGACGGGCCCCCTGCGCCATGAAGTGAAGCCCGGTGAGACCCTGTATTCGATTGCCACGACCCACCACACGACGGTCAAGGCGCTGCAGGAAGCGAACGGCGATGTTGCCGTACTCAAGCCCGGCATGATCCTAGTAATTCGCTGATCCCGGTCGGTTCTTCAGGTCACCCGAAAAATTGCTTTGCTGCGCGGACGGTGTAATATGCCTCGCAGGAGGATTGGGCCAGCCAGTCGCGGATTCCGGCTGTGCTATAATCCCCCGCCGTTTCGACAGCAGCGGTTTATTACTAATTTCCTAGCGCGCAGCGCACAGCCACCGGCCACCAGCACGGCCGATCAGGAGGAAGCAAATGAGTTTCGACGAGACCCTCTACGGACGCGACGACGAAATGGATGATTTCGGCGACAGCAGTGCGTACGGAGACAACCTAGAAGACACCCAAGAGGAAGAAGAGGAAGAGGAAGAAGCGGAAGTCCCAGCGATGGGTGAGATGCCCGCGCCTCCACCTCCGCCGCCTCCGGTCGCCACACCCAAGCCGGCACGGCCTGCGGCCAAGAAGAAACCTGCCAAGAAGGCGGCCAAGAAGAAACCAGCGAAGAAGAAGGCCGCTAAGAAAGCCAAGAAGCCGGCAAAGAAGAAAGCAGCCAAGAAAGCCAAGAAGCCGGCGCGGAAAGCCAAGAAGCGCGGCCGGCGGTAGCAGAACTCTGCTCGTGGCGGCCGCGCGCCGCCACGAGATCCCTGACCCTACTTCTTCGCTTCTACGGCCTTTAGACACTTCCCATACAATTCCAGGAGATGGTCGGCGTATTCCTCCGGCTTGGAGGCTGCTCCGCCGCCCTGAAAGCCCACTCCTCCGGATGCTGTCTTGCCGTAGCCAGTCGTCATGGCTACGAACTTCATCAGATCCAGGGCAATATCCTCGTTACGCCGTGAGCCTAGCGACATGCCGGGCACTTCCATGAATGCCTCCGTGGGAACGTAAATATTAGGGACATCTTCGTCCATCGCGGCGATCATAGCAGAAGCGGAGTCCGCCTCTGTGGCCTGGCTCTGTGGGACTCTGTGTTCTCTGTGGTTAGCTTTTTGCTGGCAGCGGAGGAAAGTCAAAACCTCTACCACAGGGGGCACAGAGTTCCACAGAGCAGAGCCACAGAGGCAAACTGTTTCAGTAATCAGTAAATTGGCGGCTGGCCTTCCGGGCGCGTCTTCCAGCGGCGATGCACCCAGAGCCACTGGTCAGGATATTGCCGCACGTAGTCTTCGATGATCTTCGTAAAGAGCTGCGTGTTGGCCACGATGTCGCCTTCGTTGTCGTGAGTGCGAATCAGATTCACCGCAGGGTCAAAACGCAGCCGATACTTGCGCAGCGCCGGATCCCAGATGGTGAAAGTGGGAACGACCGCAGCATGGGTACGCAAAGCGATTCGGGCCAGGCCGCTAGCGGTACACGCGGGCACGCCGAAGTAGTCGACGAAGATGCCTTGTGGCGGCGTCATGTTGGTATCCATGAGGATGCCGACAACCTCGCCCTTCTTCATGGCGGCCAGCAGGCCGCGGACAAAATCGTCTTTGTCTACCGTCGTGTTGCCGTGCATGGTGCGGTAACGGCGGATGATGGCATCGAGATAGACGTTGTCCATGGGCCGCATCACCACGTGCATCCAGTGACCGTGCATGGAGTGGCTGAAGGCGGAGAGTTCCCATCCACCGAAATGGGCGGTCAGGAAGAGCACGCCTTTGCCACCAGCGAAGGCCCGCTCATAGTTCTCGAAGCCGTCGTAGACGATGACCTTGCCGACGTTCTTCAGCGTGTATTTTGGGAACTTGCAGACTTCGGCTAGTTGACGGCCGAGGGAAGTGAATTCCCCGCGCAGAATCCTGGCCCGCTCGGATTTGCTTTTCTCAGGAAATGCCAGAGCCAGATTGCGCATGCCTACTTTTCGCAAACGGGGATGGAGCAGGTAGACAAGCTTTGCCAGCGCAATGCCCAGGGCCCGCGCCAAAGGGCGGGGTAGAAAGCCGAGAAGCTTGATGATCAGCCAGGCCGGGGCGTACTCGAGTCGCTGCCGCATTCCGAGGGAAACGGTGACGGTAGCACCGCGAAAAATCGCTTGTCAACGCGGACTATTTGTCTGCCGCGGCTTTTGCCCACTTCGCTAATGTCGATAGAAACGGATAGGCATTCTGCGGCGGATCAATAGTCCCTTGCAGCGAGGTCTTGAATGGCACCATGCGCCCGTAAAAATCACGAGTGCTGCTCTTGTCCTGCTTGATGGAAGCGCCGGCCAATTCGAGGCCGGCAAAAACTCCACGAGCGCGGGAATAGGTTAGCACTTCAGCGCGCATCTTCCAGTCGGTGTCGGCTGAGGCATGCCGGCCCACTGGGCCGGCCGCGACGCTCGCATCCGCGCCCAGCTTGAATTTGCTGGTGAGCAGATTCTTCATGCCGTTCTGGTTCATGATCAGCATGACTAGGTCCACGGCCTGGCCGCCGATCTGGAGACCGAAGCTTCCGCCCGCCACCATGAAGAATGCCGGCGCGCTCCAGCCCTTGGGCGTGCGGCAGCTGGCCACCCCGCGCCCATAGCGGGCGCCAACGATGAACCCGGCTTTTAACATGGAAGGCACCACCGCTACGCATTCCGCCGACCCAAGCACTTCTTCGGGGATGCCCTGGTCCCCCGCCGACTGGATCTCATCCAGCACGGTGGCAGCGGATTTTATGCGGTCTTCCGCCTTGGTTTCGTCTTTCTCCTCGTCGTCAGCGGCAAAAAGCGGGGCAGTCAAGGTTACGACCAGCAGGAGCAGTAGCAGCTTCTTCATTGGTTTTTCCTAATCTGAACGGATGCCATGATTCTAAAGGATTCGGCCGAGGAAAAGATTGTCTGGCGTGGAACCTGGGTAAAGACAAAAAAATCGGGGTTGGCTACGGTGACCCTAAATCTCCGCTTCCAACCCCGTCTCCCAGGTTCTGTGGTAGGTGAGGCGAGTATCCGCCTCGACTTGAGGGGCAACAAGATTACTTAGGCCATTGTCCTAAAGTAACTCTCGCGCCCAAAGCCCATCTCCTTGTCTTTGAGCCACTTACCAGACATGGCAGGCGTTGTCTCTCACCATGGGCTGCCCCTTCTTGCAGCTAAATGCTTTCTGAAATTCCGGCATGTTGGAGACGACTCCGTTCACGCGGAACTTGGGCGGTGAGTGCGGATCAGACTGCGCCACTACGCTCAGCAACTGCGGGGTCCAACTGGAGCACCAGGCCTGTCCGTAGGCGATGAAGAACTGTTGCTCGGGGGTGAAGCCGTCCACGTCGGCGTTCTTCTTGCCCTCTGCGGCCAGAGTGCTCTGCAGGGCCGCCAGCGCGACGCGCACGCCGCCGGCATCGGCGGTGTTTTCGCCGAGGGTGAGCTTGCCGTTCAGCTTCACACCGTCGGTGGCCTCGAAGTTCGAATACTCGTCGGCGATGCAGGCGGCGCGATGTTCGAACTCTTTGCCGTCGGCCTCGGTCCACCAGTCGCGCAAGTTGCCAGTGGCGTCGAATTTCCGGCCTTGGTCGTCGAAGCCGTGGGTCAATTCATGGCCGATGATCGCGCCGGCAGCACCGAAGTTGGCTGCATCACTTGCCGCCTTATCAAAAAACGGCGGCTGCAAAATGCCCGCCGGAAAGTTAATGGTATTGAGCTGCGGGTCGTAATACGCGTTCACCGTGGGCGGAGTCATTTGCCATTCGCCGCGGTCTACTGGTTTGCCGATCTTTGCCAACTGGCGGCGGAATTCGAATTCGCCGCCGCGGAAGGCATTGCCGAGAGCATCGCCGCGCACGATCTTGACGCTCGAGTAGTCGCGCCAGTGATCGGGATAGCCGATCTTATCTTCGATCTTGTGCAGCTTGATGAGCGCTTCCTTCTTGGTGGCAGGTGTCATCCAGTCAAGGCCCTCGATGTCCTTTCCCAGAGACGTCTCCAGCGCGTTCACCAGCTTCAGCATGCGGGCCTTGGCATCTGGGCCGAAGGTGCGGTCGACATAAGCCTGTCCCAAGGCTTCGCCCAAGTCGCGATCGACCATCTGCGTACAACGGCGCCAGCGTGGGCGCTGCTGCTTCTGCCCGATCAGCTTGCGGCCGTAAAAGTCGAACCGCTCGTCCTCGAAGGGGGCGCTGAGCAGCGAGCCGGAAGTATTCACCGTCTGCCAGCGGAGATAGGTCTTCCAATCATCCAGCGAGACGGATCCAATCATTCCGTTTACGGCTTTGAAGAACTCGGGCGTCAGCACGAGATAGTGCGCTGTTCCCGGAGCGCCACCGATCCCCTTGAAATACTCGTCCCACGAAAAAGCGGGGGCAAGCGCCTTGAGTTCCGCCAACGACATCTTGTGGTTCAGATTGGCAGGGTCGCGGCGGGCAACGATGTCCATGGACGCCTTCGCCAAAGCGGTCTCAATATCCATGACAGTCTTGGCGTGGGCTGAGGCCTGATCCGCACTGTCACCCAGCAAAGCAAAGGTCTTCTGGATGTGCGCGACGTAGTCCTCGCGCGTCTGCTTCGACTTGGCGTCGTCTTTCAGGTAGTAGTCGCGATCGGGGAGACCAAGACCGCCTTGATCCACCTGTGCGACGACCAGCGAGGCATCATCAAGGTCCTGTCCGGAGCCGAAACCGAACAGCGCAGTGGTCGAGCCGGAGTTGCTAGAGGTCGCCATCTGCGAGGTGATGGCGTGAAGATGCGCGAGAATCCCAGCAAGCTGCGACTTATCCGAGAGGCCGTTGATCTTCGCCAATTCACCCTTGATCGCATCGGTACCCTTGGCGTCGATCGCCTTCTCATCCATGCAGGAGGAGTAGTAGTCGCCGATCTTCTGATCGACTGCATTGCGCTTAGGATCGTCGGCCGCGGCCTTCTCCAGCACCTCACGCAGCACACCCTGGTTCCAAAGTTGAACCTTGGAACCGTGCGACCATGCCGGCTGATCGCTGGGAATCGGGTTGGCGTCCACCCATTTCTTGCAGGAGTACTGGTAGAAATCGACGCAGGGGTCAATCGACTTGTCCACCGAAGTCAGGTCGAAATGGTCGAGGTCGACCTTGGCCGGGGTTGGATTCTGGGCAGCGGCTGGAAACGCCGCAAGAAGTGCGAAAACTGCAAGCAACAGGAGCTTACGCGTTGAGTTCACGATGCTTCTCCTCGTAGGCGGGTACTTCAAACCCACAAGGATACACGAGGAGATAGAGCCTGGGCGTGGATCGAGACTCGTGCCGTTTGTGTCAGGGCTGCTGCGGTGGCAAGAGCACCAGCAGTGTGAAGGTGACGTTCACTTCGTTATTGCTGGTGTGAATGATAACTGACGTCACGCAAGCGCGTTGCAGACTATCGCGCTATATTGAAATGATGTCGACCATTCGTGGGTCTTCCCGCCTTCTGGTGGTTGCTTTTTGCCTCGCCATCTCTGCTCAGCTTGCCGGACCGCTTAGCGCTCAGTCGATTACCACGCTGGAAGAATCTCTCGGCCAAGAGGTACAACGGTTCGTGGAAGTGGATCGCCTCGCACCGCCTGCCGCTTGTCAGGTGCTGTTCGTCGGCTCGTCGAGCATTGTCAAATGGAAGGAGACTCTTGCTGCTGACATGGAGCCGATGCCAGTCATCAACCGCGGCTTTGGCGGCTCGCATATCGAATATGTGAACCGCTGGTTCGATCAACTGGTCGCGCCGTACCATCCACGAGCCATTGTCTTTTATGCCGGAGAGAATGACATTGATGCCGGCAAGTCGGTCGATCGAGTTGTGGCCGATTTTGATGAATTCATGCGCCTAAAGACCCGCACCCTGGGTGACACGCCCGTGTATTTCATCTCTCTCAAGCCGTCGAAGTTACGTATCGCTGAACTCCCGCTTCAATCGCAGGTGAACGATGCCATCCGCAGTCGTTCCGCAAGGCGCTCCGATTTGCATTTCATCGACGTCGTCCCTGCCATGCTCAGTGAAGGCGGCAAGCCCAAGGACCTTTTCGTCGCTGACGGCTTGCACATGAATGCGGCAGGGTACAGAATTTGGACCCATGAAGTGCGCGCCGCGCTACTCCCGCACGCAGAAGAATACGAAACCGTATGCCGTCGTGAACGTGCTCCGGATGCGACCGCAACACCTGCATCAAACGCTTCGGACCCGTCAAAGTAAGCTGGGCTAGAGTCTCAGGCTGCGCTGTCTCAGTTTTGCCGTGGTGATTGGTGGAGACGAGAGTAGCCGCAGCCTACGTCGGGTAGCTCAGCCCCTCACAAGCGCCTCAATGAGTGATATGGCGATTTTTCGCCAACTATTTAGACTCGAACTCATTCGACAGCCAAAAGCGGGAAAAATTCTTCTCGATTTCGGGCCCATCCTTAACACGTCCGGCGCAAGGTCCAGCGTACTTTTCGTAGAAGGCAACGAAATCATTGTTCGCCTTGCAGAATTGATCTTTGATCGTGTGATCCTGCGCGACAGATCCGAAAGCACCCACGATCTCCGCAAATTCGGGAGTCCCGAATCTCACAAGTTCCAAGGCGGTTCTCTTGCGCAGTGGTAGCGGTAGGACGTAGGCTCCTCTTGCTCGTCCCCAAAAAGTAACGAGCACGGCCAAGCCATCTTTATATGGGAACACTAATGCAGGTGGCGGTATAGGTTGGCCCAATATGGCTCGTACATCCTTACGTTTTGGAGTGTTGAGAGAGTACTCGAACACTTCATCGTGCCACTTCACGAGTAGCAAGACTTCCGAAGATCTGTCATTGAAGAATGGATTTACGTCCACCAGCGCATATCGTGATGCCGTATCTGAAATCAGTTCATTTACTGGATCTGCAAAAATTCCGTCTTCAGAGCAAAGATAGTGGGGGTCGGGGATGAAACCACCCTCTACAGGAAAGGTGCCTGACCAAATCCAGTGTCGAAAATGGTGGCGTTTCCGATGCACAAAACGGCACAAGCAGTCGTTCACGCGTGCGTCACCGATGTCTCTGCCGCACGAGGCCGCTGCATCGGCACCTTTCGCGGGGCACGTGCTCGCCAAGAGCAGGACGAGCCCCAGAAATTCGATGAAGAATTGAACGTGAGGGACATTTCTGGAAAGACCCATACGCGCATCGTAGCAATGCCCTAAGAATCTTTCCGAGAGGTTGTGTGAGTTTTGAGAGTGTCACAATCGGCCGACCGATCGCCGACTGTTGGTAACAGGCGTTATCACTCACTGATCTCGCCTTGACACACAGCAAAACACACCACGGCGGAACGCCGTGTGGCTGGAGTTGTGGCTGGAGCTATTTCGCGGTGACCAGCGAGTGGGTGATGGCGTGGACCGAAAGGGCGATGCGGTTTTGCACTCCGACTTTCCGCATCAGCTTCGCGACGTGCGCCTTCACGGTGCGCTCTTCGATGCCCAGGGCAGAGCCGATCTCTTTGTTGGAGCGGCCGGCGACGAGCATTTCAAGCACTTCCTTCTCGCGGTCGGTGAAGGTCACGCGGCCTGCCGGGAAGATGCGACCCGGAGAAGCGCTGACCCGTTCGATGAACATGGAGAGCACGCGGCGCGGCGCCCACACCGAACCTTGATTCACGACTCGGATGGCTTGTACAAATTCTTTGGGCGAGGCGGCTTCGTCAACGTATCCTTTGGCGCCGGAGGCGATGGCTTTCAGAATGGTCTCTTCGTCCATTCCGGAACCTGTGACGATGATGCGCAAATCCGGACGGGAAGCTTTGAGGCTGGCCATTACGTCAAACAGATTCTGGCCGTTGCGATTCCCGAGCAGCACCAGGTCGATATCTGTTTGCACGCTGATATCGGCAAGCGACGCAGAGAGCAGTTCGAAGTCAGTCTCCGCATCGAAGAGGGCTCGAAATCCAACGAACCGCAGTGGATCACTTTCCACTACGGCGATACGAATCAGCGGTTTTCTGGCCGTCGCAGCCTTCATAGGCATCCTAAGGGGACTAGTCTTGGGTTTCAGCATATATGCAATTTGCTCGTAATTAAAAGAGCCGGTAATAGTTCCGCGATTACGGCGGTAACATGATAAAAATGCTAGGAAAAGAGGCCACTGGTACATGCGTACCCTGAAAAAGATGGCAATTGCAGCAATAATGACGATTTCCGTGGGGGTAATCGCCCAGACTCCCCCTTCCCAAAATGCTCCACAAGAACCGGCTGCTACCCCGGCGCCCGCGCCGCAGAGCACCTATCAGCCGAAGTTCGCAGGCGACCCGGCACGGTCGGATTCTGAGGCGGTTGCCCTGGGTTACATGCGCACCGTGCTACGGGCGCAGAAGGAATACAAGAAGAAGAACGATCACTATGCGACCTCGCTGGTGGCGCTGGTGCACACCGGCTCGTTCACCCGCCGCATGGCGAATACCGACCGTGGCGACTACACCGTAGGGTTCAGGTCCCAGAAAGACGGCTTCGAACTAACCTTGACCCCCAAGGAACTGAAGTCTGACCGGCGTTCTTTCTTTGCCGATGAGGGTGGCGAGATTTACGCTGACGAACAGAAGGCCGCTGATGAACACTCGGAGAAAATCGCCAAGATTTCGATGAAGTAGCTCAGGCGCCCGGGCGGATGTCGGTGGCTTTGTCGTTGCTGAATGTCACCATAAGGGGCTTTCCCCCGTTGGCATAGTTCAGGGTTCGGTCACCAATGGGACCGGTGCCGATCGGTGCTCCTACTCCGATCGCAAAGGTGGTCTGCAACTCGTTCATTCCGGGTTTTACTTCGTGCCGCAAGATGGCATCCCAAACATCTGCCGGCCAGTGCTTGTAGAGTTCTCGCGGGTCCTGAATGAAAAGCATATCGTCGGAGTAGATTCGGTACTCGTCGCCTCTTACCATGCCGATGGGAAAGGCGAATTTCTTTCCATCCTGCTCGAACACTGCCATGACCTGCCTTTGATCCGGCGCGCCAGGGGTGATGTCGGTAACCACGTCCTTGATTTCCAGCTTCTCGATCGGACCGAGCAGGCCGGCTTCGTGTTTGAAGTCGGTGC
>Ga0335084_10008591_pt1 | contig 10181 bp, 8 predicted proteins | sample Lox_Sample_44_FD_206721 | JGI IMG/M metagenome (GOLD analysis project Ga0335084, IMG submission 206721) | Soil microbial communities from Loxahatchee National Wildlife Refuge, Florida, United States - Lox_Sample_4.4 | ecosystem: Environmental > Terrestrial > Soil > Wetlands | place: USA: Florida... | reverse complement strand
CTGGTGGGAGTCTCCCAGATCGTGTTCCTGGCGAGCTGCAACACCACGCTCCAGCTGGTGGTCCCGGACCGGATGCGCGGCCGGATCATGAGCCTCTACGCCTTCGTCTGGGTCGGCGTCACCCCCCTCGGGTCGCTCTTCGTCGGCACGATCGCGGACTGGTACGGGGTCGCGGCGTCCTACGCCGTGGGAGGCGGGGTGGCACTGGCCTTCATCCTGGGGCTGGGCTTGCTGGCGAGGCGTGGGCGGCTCTGATCCTGATCCGGGGATGACGGCGGCCGACCCGCATTATTCGCGAGCCGGCTCGCGAATAATGCGGCAATGACCGAATCCCATGGAAGTTGGGAAATCGGACCTGGGTCATTCGCTCCGGGGTATTCGCGAACGCCTCTGCGAAGACTCCGGGCTAACCCTTGAGGCAGAGCAGGATCATCCCCTGGAATTTCACGTCCCGGCCCGAGACCCGGCACGAGAGTCGGAGCCAGTTGCCGAAATGGCGCACGCGGGCGAAGACTACGCCCGTCTGCTTGATGAGCGGCAGTGGGGTGCCTTCATCGATCCACGCCATGCCATCGGGTGAGATCTGGATCTGGCCCGTCAGGGTCGGCTCGGCCCCCTCGACCCCGTCGATCTTGACGAAAAAAATCGCTTCCTCCGCCCAGCCGGCTTCATACGGCTCCGTGGCGAAGTCTTGCGAGAAAGTTCCGAACCGTTCGAGGACTGCGGTATGAATCTGTCTCATCGGCTCCGACCCTTTCGCCGCGTTGGGCGGGCTTGACTCGGACCTGTCGAGATGACGGCCGAATCCACGAAGAGGAAACAGCGACGGTTGGTATCCGCCTCCACCCAGAGGGCGAGATTCAGCAAGCTCCAGATTCTCGGGTAGGCGTCCGCGAGTGTCGGCTGGATGCCGCGCAGGTTGTAGGTGCGCTCGTTGCACTGCAGCTCCACGTATTCGTGCCGGTTGCTGTCGACCAGAAAGCGGAGATAGTGCCAGTTGATCTTGTCGAACGTCTCGTTGTAGCAGAGCTTTTGCTCTCCTTTGGCAATGTCGCGAAAGCCTTCCGTGCTCCCGTCGGGATACCGCCGTCCGAACCACTGCGGGTCGATGCCAGGTTTGGCGCCAACGGCAGATTTTCTGTCCTCGGAGATCGAGGTATCGAAGCTCCCCGCCCATGCCTTGTCGCTGACCGGTTGCGCCTGGGCGAACTGCCACTTTTGCTTTACGACGCCGTTGGCCGCGTTCAGGTAACGCACGGCGGGGAAATAGCGGTACCGGTCATCCTGGAGGTCCCACAGGACGCCGAATGCCCGAAATTCGTTCTCCCCAATCCCCGGCCGGTCTGCTTCCGGCTTGTAGGTGAACCACATCTCGAACTGGACTTGACCCAACTCTTGGAACGTGAGGCGCTTGAGGCATTGGGAAAAGCTTCCGCGCAGGATTTGTTCGCCGGCACCCGCGGCCCGCGCCCGCGTGGCCAGCTTGAGGCTGTAGATCCCGCTCATGGAGCCGTGCGTCCCGACGAACGGGAAGGTGGCGCTGCTTAGCATGGGAGGACGCAGGTCGCTGAAGCGCTCGTGGCCGGGGACGAGGGCCATCTTGTCCTGCTGGTAGTTCCCGGTCAGCTCGGTCCATCCGTTGAGGCCCTGGTCGAAATCGTCATAGGAGAGAATCCGCTCCAGGGGCTTGAACTTGCTCAGGCCCACCTCGTAATCGCTCGCGCTGCGCTTGGCTGAGACGGTCGGCATAGGGTATCTCCTCCACCCAGATGTCTGCGGCTGTGGGATCATAGGTCTCGGGCCCGCCGCCGAGGTGCACGGCGGCATGTGGGCCGTCCGGTGGAGCCCGGCTGTCTGCGAGATTGGCCCGGGTTCTGTCCCTGGGTGCGCCCTCGACGGCATCCACGCCCGGGCGCTGAGCAGAGGGGATCAAGGAAACCTCGTCACGGCTCGCCGGCGCGGTCCGGGGTACCCGTCGAGCGAGCATTGCAGATGGGCCTTACTCAGCAGCCCGCTAGCCCTTGAGAGCCCCCGAGGTCAGACCTGCAACGAACTGCTCCTGCATCAGCAAGAAGATGGCGAGAATCGGCAGTGTCGACAGCGTGGCCCCGGCCATGATCTGGCCATACTCGATGACGTAGAGCGTGCTCAATGTCGCCAACCCGACCGGCGCCACCATCATGTCGTTGCTCTGCATCATGATCAGGGGCCACAGGTACTGGTTCCAGGTCGTCAGGAAGACGAAGATGCCCGCGGCGCCGATGGCGGGACGGATCACCGGCACGATCACCCGATGGAAGAGGCCGAACTCGGAGCTCCCGTCGATACGGGCCGCGTCCAAGAGCTCCGATGGGATCCCCAGGATGTACTGCCGCATCAGGAAGATGACGAAGGCGTTCACCGAGAAGGGGAGGATCAGCCCCCAGTAGGTGTTGATCAGCCCGAGTCGCACCATCAGGGCGTAGACGGGGATGATGGTCACGAATTGCGGGATCGACACCGATGCCAGGACAATGGCAAAGAGTGTCCTCTTCCCGCGAAACTCGTACTTGGCAAAGGCGAAGCCCGCCAAGGAGGAGAGGAACAGGGAGAGGGCCGTCGTCCCGAGCGCAAACACGATGCTGTTGAGGAGCCAGCGCACGAACCCGGTCTTGGCCAGGAGGCTATGGTAGTGATCAAATGTCGGATGGGACGGAATGAGTCTCAGGGTGGCGGTGAAGATCTCGCCCTGCGGCTTGAAGGAAGAGGCGATCATCCAGTAGAAGGGGCCGAACGTCAGGGCGGTCCCCAGCAGGAGCAGCAGGTAAATCGGCAGCCGACTCGGATGGGGACGCACGGGTGATCCCTCCGGTTACCTGGAAATGTCCGACCCGAAGAGCTTGAGCTGCAGGAACGAAAAGACGGCGATGATCATGGTCAAGACATAGGCAATCGCGGCGCCGAATCCCAATTCGCCGTACTGAAAGGAGTGCTGGTACAGGTGGATGACCATCGTCAGGGTCGCGTTGATGGGACCGCCCTTGGTCAGGATCCACGGCTCGTCGAACAACTGCAGCGCCCAGATGGACGAGGTGACCACGACGAAGGCCATCACCGGTTTCAGCAGGGGAAGCGTGATCCGGCAGAAGCTTTGCCAGGCGGTGGCCCCGTCGACGTCGGCGACCTCGTAGAGCTCCTTCGGGATGTTCTGCAGCCCCGCCAGGACAATGATGGCGTAATACCCGGTCGCCCGCCAGACGCGCAGCGCCACGATGGACCACAGGGCGATCCGCGTGTCGCCCAGCCAGTCGACCTTGTAGGGCAAGCCCGCCGTCTGGATCAGCTGGTTCAGCAGCCCCCCCTCCTTGGCATAGATGAGCTGGAAGACCAGCGCCACGACGGCGAGCGACATCGTGACGGGAACGAAGAAGCTGGCGCGGAAGAAGTGCCGCCAGGGCAGGTGCCGCCAGTCCAGGAGCATCGCCACGCCGATCGCCAGGGTGACCATCAGCACGTCATAGACGACCGCGGCGACCAGGGTATTCTGGACGGCGAGATAGAACTCGGGACTGCTGAAGAGCTTCCGGTAATTGGCCAGGGCGACGAACCGCGGCGCCTGGATGCCATCCCAGTTGGTCAGGCTGATGCCAATCGAGGTGAGGATCGGACCCACCCAGAAGACGACGAACATGACGAAGAATGGCGCGATGAAGATATAGGGCGCGCACTGCTTCTGGTTCCAGCGCTTGGGCCACCGCAGGGCGACAGCCAGTGGTTTCGCTGGGGCGAGCCCGGGCGGCGGAATCGAGGCGTTCACCGGCACGCTCCCGACAGGCTGCGGGGGCACGGGCAGGGCCCCATGCCCCCGCGGGTCACCATTCAGCGTCCCAGCTCGGCGATGAGCTTGGCCTCGGCATCCTCCCAGGCCTTTTCGGGGGGCTTGCGTCCCTTGAGCATGGTGTCGATCTCGTCGCCGATGATCTTCTCGGTCCGCTGCCAGTCGAAGAAGTAGTAACTTGGTATGGTGCGGGCGTTGATCACGTCGAATGGTTTGGCTCCGGCGAAGTACGGATCCGGTTCGTTGAGGGTGGGTGACTTGAGCGCCGGCAGATAGGCGGGTGGGAACATCCCGCCCTTCCACATGGCCGTCGCCCCCTCGACCGTGAAGCTGAGGAACTCGACGAGCTGCCAGGCCGCTTCCTGATGCTTGCTCTGCTTCGGGATGACCCAGAGGGTCCCGCCCCACTGTCCGGTGTCCTTGGGGGCGGACTTGCCCCACAGCGGCCACGGCATGATGCCCATCTTCCCCGAAAGCTCGGGCGCCTGCTTCTTCACGACGATCGCGCCCGGAACGTTCCAGGTGTAGGTCGCCAGCTTCCCCTGTTTCAGGGCCACCCAGGTCGAGGGGTCGTTGACGGGAGTCTGAAACGCCAGGTCCTGGATGTCGAGGTACCAGCGGAACATCACCTTTGCCAGCTCGTTGTTGCGGATCACCTTGCCTTCCGGGGTGAAGATGTTTCCCCGGCGCGAGTTGAAGAACAGGTTCCAGTGGTTTGTCCCCCAGGTTCCCGCCGGCACGCTGGTATGGATGATCGCGATTCCCGCCTTCTTCAGCTCCTTGCCGGCGGCGATGAAATCATCCCAGGTCACGATCTCGCTGGCCTTGATGCCATACTTGTCGAACACCTCGCGGTTGTACATCACCCAGCCGGGGAGCACGTCCGGCATCCCGCCCCAGATCTTGCCCGCGAACTCGGCCTGCATCCAGGCCGTGGGCAGGACATCGTTCTTGTATTTCGCGATCCGCTCGGTCAGGTCGACCATTCCGCCCCGCTCGCCGTACTTGGAGAACATCCGCCGGACGACCTCGCTGACGTCGGGGGCTCCGGTCCCGCTGGCAAGCGAGGCGTACAGCTTGTCCATGAGATCCCACGGCCCCATCTCCGTCAGCTCGAGATCGACATTGGGATACTTGCCCTCGAACGCCCGCTCGACGCTGTCTTTGATGCCAATGGCCGCCTCGCCCCAGGCCCACACCGAAAGCCTTTCCTTCCCAGCCTGCTGTGCGGCAGCCGTGGGACCGTACGCGGAGAGGAGTGACTGGGTGCCGCCGAAGGCGCCCAAGGCGGCGGTCAAGCGCAGAAACTGTCTCCGGGTGAGGTGGGAATCGTTCACTCTCGTCATGGCTACCCCCTTGCTAGCGGTTCTCCCGACTCTTGCTCGTCACAGCTCGGACATCTCACGCGTGCGGGGCTGCCCCCAACGCGACGGGAGGCCTGACGCCGTGCACCGCCGGCGGATGGTCCCCCCGCGCGATGCGGAACCAGCTGCGCTGGGGCCGGATTCCTCGAGAGCGTCGCGCAACGCCACACATCGTTGCTGTCTCCTCCGCCCGACGGAAGGGATGCCCTTCCGCAGCCCCGAACGCCTCGCCCCTGCCCGATCGGCTCTCCGGCATCCTCACAGGAGCACGACGGCCTTGATGACGTCGGGAGCGCGCTTCTCCGCTCGGGCAAAGGCCTCGGTCACCTGCCGCAGGGGAAACTCGTGGGTGACCAATGCCGACAGGTCCACCTGCCCCCGGCGGACGAGCTCGATGGCCCTGGGGAAAGTGTTCTTCATCCGCCGGGTGAACCGGATGGTCAGCCCCTTGCGCATGGCGGTGATCCCCGGAAGCGTGACCTCATCCGCCTTCCAGTATCCGACGAGAACCAGGGTCCCGCCCGGTCGCAAGGCCTGAACGGCCTGGACCGTGGCGCTACTGCTCCCGGCAATCTCGAAGGCGACATCCACTCCCTCGCCGCCCGTTCGTTCCTTGATGCCGCGCACCACGTCTTCGCTGCCCGGGTCAAGAGCCGCCGCGGCACCGAACTGCACGGCAATCTTCCGACGATGCGGCAGCGGCTCCGTGGCCCACACCAGGCTCGCTCCGACGAGTCGAGCCAGGCGGACGACCATGAGGCCGATGGGCCCACAGCCGAAGACGGCGACAGAAGCACCCAGGCTGAGATGGCCGAGGTCCACCGCGTGGATGGCCACCCCGAGGGCCTCTACGACTGCGCCCACAGACATGGGTATCTCGCTGGGCAATGGGAGCAGGAGTTGAGCCGGGTGAACGATGTACTCCTGGAGCGCTCCCGAGACCGGGGGGCTGCCGAAGAAGCGCAGGTTCTTGCAGAAGTTGGGATTGCCCTCCAAGCAGAACCGGCAGCGGCCGCAGGCAATGGCGGGATCGACCGCCACGGGCGTGCCGGGGACTGGCCCCTCTGCCCCCGGTCCAAGCTGCTCGACAATCCCCGCCACCTCGTGGCCCAGGATGTGACCGGAGGCGAACTTGAGTTCGCCGATCCGGCCCTGGGCGTAGTACTGAAGATCAGACCCGCAGAGACCCACCGCCCTGACTCTGACCAGCGCCTCACCTGGGCCGGGAACGGGGGCGGGGACCTCTGCCAGCCGCACGTCGCGGGGCGCGGCAACCACCGCAGCTTGCATGACCTCTCCTCTCGTCAAGTTGGGCGCCTCACGACGTTCTCCCGGGACTCAGGGCACGCGCCGGGGGCGAGGGCTGACCTTTCCACGCGGAGCCGGCTCGGCCGCGTCCCGCTCCAAGACCCGTCGGCCCGTCTCGAAATCGGTGATCAGCACGTGCACCAGGCGTCCTCGGAGTGCCGCGAGCACGGCCTCGCTCTTGTCCGGCGGCCCGCTCACCCCGGCCACGACCAGGGGGACGCGCGCCAGGTCTTGTAGCGCCATGCCCACGACCCGCCGATTCAGCGGGAGGAGCGGGCGACCGGCGCCGTCGATGAACTGCAGGAGCATCTCGCCGCGAGCACCCTGCGCTCGATGCTTGGCCATTGCCTTCGAAGAGAAGTACCCTCGCTCCACCAGCGGGACGTGCGGCGACACCGCGCCGATGCCCACCACGGCCGCGTCCAGTCGCCCCAGATACTCCATGGCTTGCATCACTTCGCGGGTGGACAGGACTCGCCGGCGGACGTTCGGGCTGTCGATCAGGGCCGGCGCCAGGAACCTCACCGTCCTGCCGCCCAGCACGCGGCCGACCTCTTGCGCCAGTCCGGTCGTGTCCAGGCTGTCCTCCACGGCCGCCAGGCCGCCCATCATCTGCACAACGGTCAACTGCGCCAGGCCGGCGGGCTTCAACGCCAGGAGCATTTCCCGGAGCGTCTTCCCCCAGGAGACGCCTAGCGTCATGCCGTCCTGCAGAAGTCCCTGGACGTACTCGGCCGCCAGGCGACCAACCCGGGGGCGGGAGTCTTCGCCGGGATAGGCGGGAGCAGCCAGGATGGCCCGTCGCAGGTCGTAGCGCTCCGCCAGCGCGGCGGCGAGGGACTCCGTGTCTCCGGCGGTGTCGTGGATCCGGATCTCCACGATGCCGACGCGCCGGGCTCGCTCCAGCAGTCGCGAGATCGTCGGGCGCGACAGATGGGTGGCGCGGGCGATCTCGTGTTGCGTCATCTCCTGCTCGTAGTACATCCGACCTACGCGCACGAGCAGGGATAGCTCTTGGGGTGTCGGATTCCGTGTGAACATATGTGCATCTATTTGTGATCGTATGTGCACATATTCCTATCACCGGCCCCTTGGCTCTGTCAATCTGGATCCCATGGACGGCAAACCGCCAAGACGCCACTTCTGGCCGCCAAGGCCGCCGGGGGCTGGGTTCAGAATCGAAGCCCTAACCCGGATTATTCACGAAGGATCCGTGAATAATCCGGGCTTACATGCCAGCGGCCATTCCCGCAGCGGGATGACGCATGGCGGTAGGCGCAGCGGATACCAGTTCCGCATTCCGCGGGGTGAGCACGCCGTCGAGATGCTCCAGGGACGCATGACCCGACCCGGGCCATCAACCACAAGGGCTTCTGCTAAGCCCGCATTCTTCGCGAGCCGCGTTCGCGAATAATGCGGGCTAAGATCCTGGCGAGCTTGGCGATCTTTGCGTGAAATGTCCGGGTTGAGGGGTGCCTGCGGTGATTGACCGAGAGCCTACCGAGCGCGTGAAACGGAGAGCCCCGAGAAGCTGACGAACACTCAAGCCCCCGGAATTCGGATAAGCTACTCGGGCTGGAAGGTCGGCGTACTCAAGCGAGATTGCCGGAAAGCACGGGACTCAAGGGGCACAACAGCCGTGCGCAGGCAGAGCAGGGACACAAGCCATGCCACACTGGGCGGCCTGATGGAGGCGCCCGCAGCTGGCCGGACTGCATCCTGCCTCGCCAAAGAGGGCGTGCGGCGGTTTGCTCGTGCCTACTTCGCGACGAGAACTTTCTTGACCCAGCCGCTCCCTTGAGCGGTCTCCACACTCACGAAGCCGTCCTGCTCCTTGCCCATGAAGATCAGTTCTTCGCCCCTGCTGAGCGTGGCGACCGCCTGACTCTGGTCCGATGGTTGGGCCTGGAGCTTTACGTTGGGGATTTTCGGCCGGAGCACATCGCCTTCGGTGTAGGAGGCACCGGCTTTGGTCTTCTTGCCGGCCTCCTCGGCCAGCGAGGCGACATCTCGCTGGAGGCTCGGGTTGTTGCGGACGGACCGGACGATTCCATTGTAATTGTCGGCGAGGCTTGCGGCGATGACCTTGCCGTCGTTCGTGTTCCCATAGCCGCCAAGAGCCGCTCCCCCACCCCCGCCCGAGCCCGCGCCGGCCAGCAGCCCGCCCAGACGGAAGTCGGCCTTCCTTGCGCTCCCCTCCGCCGCGGCCACCTGGAGGCTGGACCGGGCGTCGGCGAGCAGCATGCTGGTCTCGGCCTCCTTGAACGTCAGGCCACCCGCCAGTCCGCCGATCGCGCGCCCGGCCCCGCCGAAGAGCCCGCCGATCGCGCCGCCGACGCCGCCGCCGACGCCGCCGGCGTTGTCTTCCGCGAAAACCACCGCCGGAGTCAGGATGTAGTCGGCCGTCACTATCTGACCGCCGCCCACGTTGGAGCCCTGCCGGAGCTGACCGGACTCGGCGAGCGCGCGCTCCTGCATCATGTTCTGCATGCCGGCGCCGCGCTCGACGACGAGGAAGCAGTTGGACTGCTGGATCATCAGCCGGATGAGGCCCGTCGGCGAGCCCAGCTTGTAGCGCGCGAGGGCCAGCATGACCTGGCTCTGGGGCTCCACCACGGCCACGGCGCCCATGGGCTTGTCGCAGTGCTCGAGGTCGGACGCGGCGTCCGACGAGCCGCTCGGTCCCGCTGATCCGTGGATGGCGCCACCGCCCTCGCCTTTCTTCATGTCGGTGATGCCCTGCGCGTAGGCGGTCATGGCCACCGCGAGGATGCTGGCCAGCACGCCGACCAAGAATAGGCTCCACGAGATGCGCATGGTCATGTCCCTCCTTTGTCCACCTCGGCGCGCTCACCCAGCCACAGGACAACTACCGCCTGGAAGGTGGTCGGCCATACTCTACGAGATGAAATCGGCTACCGGTCTGCAACGACGCCGCTGCTCGGTCCGCAACGGCGCTCTTGCCCTTTGTGGTGATCCTTCGCGCTCTCATGGCCAGATCAGGCGTGAGCTTGTGGGACATCTGCTCCAGCCGAGGCTAGGTCTGCCAGTTCATCGGGAGCACGTCGTGAGCTTCTATATCCAGTGACATGAGGTACGTGGCCGGGCAGGGATCAGAGCAACACTGGGATCTATCTAGCTCAAACAGGATTATAATCACGACCAGATTGGTGTCAATAGAAAACCCCTCCACGATTCAGGTCTTGGAGGCGCCATAGGGCCACCCAAGAATGACCAATGAAGCAAAGAGCCAAGAAGCAATGACGGTGGCTGGGCAGATGGATGCGACGCCTCCCCTCCACCAGCCTTGACGGGCCGGGCGCGTTCGGATCCTTCAGGCCTGGGCGTGGGGGTCGAGGGTATCGGGGGGACAAGTTACGGACTACCGGGGCCGTGAGGAAGTATCAGGACGCCGTGACGTACGCCCTAGCCCGGATCATTCACGAAAGATCCGTGAATAATCCGGGCGCATATGCCGATGGCCATTCCCGCGGCGGGATGACGCCCGGTAGTAGACGCATCGGGCACCGGTCCCGCGTCCCACGGGATAGGTGCAGCGCCGAGACGCCCCAGGGAGGCTTAATCCGTCCTGGGGCACCGACCACAAGAGCTCTTGCTAAGCCCGCATTGTTCGCGAGCCGCGTCCGCGAACAATGCGGGCTAGCTTCGACGGTCCTGAGGCTGGAGAGGGT
>Ga0335084_10008589_pt1 | contig 10181 bp, 11 predicted proteins | sample Lox_Sample_44_FD_206721 | JGI IMG/M metagenome (GOLD analysis project Ga0335084, IMG submission 206721) | Soil microbial communities from Loxahatchee National Wildlife Refuge, Florida, United States - Lox_Sample_4.4 | ecosystem: Environmental > Terrestrial > Soil > Wetlands | place: USA... | reverse complement strand
CCTGGAGAAAATTACGGCGGTTTGCCACGACGCCGCCCAGGGTGAGGTCTGCGAACCCGCCAACATCAACTCGCCCGAGCAAATTGTCATTTCCGGGAGCAAGTCCGCGGTCGAGCGTGCGACCACATTGGCCGGCGAACGCGGCGCCAAACGGGCCATTCTGCTGCCCGTCAGCGCGCCCTTTCATTGCTCACTGATGAGGCCGGCGCAGGACAGGCTGGCTGCGGATCTCGCCGCCTTAGCTTTCGAAAGGCCGCGAGTTCCTGTGGCGTGTAACGTGGATGCGACGCTGCTCGACGACGCCAACTGCAGCCGTGATGCGCTGGTGCGGCAGGTGACTGGATCCGTAAAGTGGGACCAGTCCGTGCGGCTACTGATCGCGAGAGGCGTGCAGACGTTTGTGGAAGTTGGCCCGGGAAAAGTGCTGTGCGGGCTGATGCGCCAGATTGATCGCTCGATGACGGCGCTCAACGTTGGGGATGAACCGTCGTTGCAGAAGACGCTGGGGCAGGTAGCGGTGGGGGCGTAGGAACTAGAGTCAGGGAAAAACCCTCGACAACATTCCGCCCTTCGAGACTCTCACGATGTAGGGAGGGTTGTTCTCAGCAACATACCTCTTGATTCGAGGCATCGCCTTGAGGAAGATGTCGGCCATATCCCTACCCTGTACGCTCCCGGCAGTCAGTGAAAATACCTTTGCGCGAGCCGCTACGGCGGCGGCGAGTTCCAATGCACGATACTTAATTCTCTTGTCCTTGGTCAGAATAACCCAGCCCTTACTTCCTACGTCTGCCAGCCATTCCTCGTCCCTCGCGTCGGGACTGAAATGATCGTCATGCACCTCTACTTGGAAACCAGCGTCACGTAGCGATGCGGCAATGATCTGCTTGCCGAGAGAACGATCCACAAGGACGACAAAAGGATCAGGCTGCTTCAAGCTGAAGTTCACAACGGATGGCTTCTTCTATTTCCAACCGTTTCCGCCCATAATCGCTGCAGAGCTCTTCGACAGATTCACCGGCTTTGTATCGCTCAGCTACCACCGAAGTTGCAATTCCAGTTCCCACGAGCACGGGCCGGCCGAAGGAGACATATGGGTCAATCACGACGACTCTCGGCTCTTCACCAGACCGTTTTCGAGTAAACGGATAAAGCCTGAGGGCCACACCCTTGGCATCGCGCTCTATTCGTCGCAAGTGGGCTTCGAGCAGGGCCTTGATTCCCAGTTGCCCTCCCCGGCTTACGTTGATGAGTTGCCCATACTTCTGCACGAATAGATCTAACCCGTCTGTCGTAAAGTTCTCTTCAGCCAATGGGTGCTCGGAGCCAAATTGTTCCCTCAGGTAGTCCATCGCCACTCTGATCTTGTCCAAGGGAACAGAATGCTCCCTCCGAATGGCATCCAAAACGTGGATTTCAACGACGTTTATGAATGAGAGCGAATGATTGGCTGCATTAGGCAGTTTAATTATTGGGTGGAAATATTTTCTGCCCCGCTTGGTTGGATAAGGACGCCCCACCGCCCACGACCGAACGGTTGCCTGCGGAACAAGCAAATAATGGGAGGCTTCCGCAATGCCATACGACGGCAAGTATCGAGGATCTTGACCTTTATAAAATCCGAAATTCTTCCTCACAGCCCGGAGTATAGCACCGTTCAGTAAACGCAGAAGTTAATGAGAGTAACCACCGAGCTAACAGAGCGTAGGCAGTCCCTCCTACTCGACCGGTTCCTACTCCGTCACCCACGTCCACCAATTCCCGCACTCGATTTCGCTGGGCGAAAAAGACAGCGTTTTGTCCGACTTCTCGACCCAAACGTAGGCACGCTGGGCGCGGCCATTCACTGTTACTTGCACGATGACCCCGTTGCCGGGACTCAGCGAACAATCTACATGGTAGGACTTCACCAGGCCCCACTCTCCGCCGGGGCCCCAGTCACGATAGAAGTCATTGAACGGGTAGCTGGAGTACTTCTCCTGGTGCTGTTTCCAATCAGGGTCGCGAAACCAGACAGCGTAGGCGGCCTCATAGTCCTGCTTCTGCAGCGCCGCGAAAAAACTGTCCACCGCAGCCCGCTCGCGATAGGCGCGGAAGTGGTATGCCACCCAGGCGCAGATCACGATCAAGACGACGAGCACGATGATGCGGTTCCTGCGGCGCCGGTCGCGTGCCGGATCGTATTGCTGGGCATCGAGCAGGGTCATGGCTGTTCAGAGGATATCAAGAAAGAGCAAAATCTTTCACCGCAGAGTACGCAGAGAAAGCGAAGTGCAGCAAGAGCCCTTGAACCCAGAATTCGTCAAGGCTGAGTTGCTCGGCGCTCTCGGCGTCCTCGGCGGTTAAGGTTCTTAGAGAGTCCGCTTAAACAGCGGAGTCGCGATTGCCAAGGTGACGACCGCGAAAATCGACAAGTAAATCATGTCCGGAACAATCGCCCCCAAACCGGTTTCTTTCAGCAGCAGCGACTTCAAGCCATGCACCGCGTAAGTGAAGGGATCGGCTTTCGCGATAGCGCGCAGCCACCACGGGAAGGCCTGCACGGGATAGATCGAGCCGCTGGGAAAGAACAGCAGCGTGTTGAGAATCCCGAAGATAGCCCGCGGCACGAGCGGGTCTTCCACCCGCACCATCAAGAGAAACATCATGGTGTTAAAGGCCAGCGAGGTCAGCAGAATCATGATCATCAGACCGAGAATGGTGGCAGGATTGAACACCGTGCTCACGCCCGCCAGCAACGACCCCACCAGCGTGATGACAACCCCGGTCAGCACCGCCTTGATCGCTCCCGCGCCGTTGAGCCCGAACACCAGTTCAGTCTTAGTGATTGGCGTCACCAGGTAGCCTTCGTGCACGCCTCGGGCTTTGTCGTCGATGTACAGCATCCCGCCGCCGATCATGACCGAGACAAACATCGCGAGGGTGATCGATCCGGGTAGCAGATATTTCATGTACTCGATATAAGGATAGAGTTCGACGATCTGCAGGACGGTTTCCTGCATCATGCGAGGCGTCACGGTGGGCTGGTTCAGGGCCTTCGTGATTTCAGTCAGCGAACTTTCCAGCGTGGAACTCATGAAGTTGTCGCTGTTGTCCACGACCAGGGCGATGCGCGGCTGATCTTCCTCGTACACGCGCCGGGAAAACTGGGGTGGAATGATGACCGCGCCCTGGATCTTACCGTTGCGCACGTCCTCCATGGCGGTCTTCGGGTCGTGGTAGTAAACCGGTTCGAAGGTGCGCATGTTGGAGCGCACAGAGTCAAACGCTTCGCGAATTTTCAGTGCCTGGGTGCCGCCGTCCTGATCGACCAGTCCAAGCTTGGCATCGCGAATTTTGCCGCCAAAAGCGTTGCCGAGGACGATAAGCTGGACCAGCGGAAAAATCATGGACGCCATCATCAGCGCGGGGGAACGGAAAAACTTGCGCATTTCGCGCTCGACAATCGCCATTATTCGATTCATGGCTGCAATCCTGGGCGTTGCGGCATGACGAAGGCGTAGGCTTTCTGCAGTTCGTCGCGCAACTGACGCCCGGTGTAGTGAACGAAAACATCGTCCAAGGTGGTGTTCTGCACGGAGAGCGACTTGACGCCGACTTTCGCGCGCACCGCGGTCTCCACCAGCTCGGTCGTGGTCTGCGAACCATTACCAGTGAGGATGCGGTACATTCCGGCGCCCTCGTGCTGCACCGAGGTCACGTCGCTCAGCTGGTGCAGGCGTTGCTCCCAGTCGGCGGGAGCATTTTCGAATTGTGCTTCGATCACGTTCGATCCAGGCACGCTGGCCTTGAGCGCCACCGGGGTATCGAGCGCCACCAGCTTGCCGTGATCGACGATGGCAATGCGGTCGCACAGGCGGTCGGCCTCGTCCATGTAATGCGTGGTGATGAGAATGGTGAGTTCCCGGTGGCTCTTGATGTTGGTCAGCATCTCCCAGACTGACACGCGCGAGACCGGGTCCAGGCCGGTGGTGGGCTCGTCCAGAAAAAAGATGCGTGGGCTGTGCACCAGGCCACGGGCGATCTCCAACCGCCGCCGCATGCCGCCGGACAAGGTCTTGGTTTGGGCCGACCGCCACTTGGTGAGATCCACCACTTCTAGCAGTTCTTCGATAGTTGCTTTGCGCTTCTTGGCGGGAACGTCGTAGAGCTTGGCGTAGATATTGAGGTTCTCTTCGATGGTGAGATCGAGGTCGCTGGTCAGGGCCTGCGGAATCACGCCAATGGTCCGGCGGACGGCGTCGGGATCCCTCTCGACGTCGTGTCCGGCAATGCGCGCGGTGCCCGCGGTGATCGGGATGAGTGTGGTCATCATGCGGATCAGGGTGGACTTCCCCGCCCCGTTCGGACCGAGCAGACCGAAGATTTCCCCTTCTTTCACCTGAAAAGACACTCCATCGACTGCCGTGAAGTCGCCATACTTCTTGACGATGTTCTCGACCTCGATGGCATTCGGCTTTGGAGGTCCGCTCTCGGCATCGTGCCCGTTCGCACCGTTGGCATTGAGATCGGTAATCACGGGCGCTGCTCCGCCGCAGCTTTTTCCTGCGCTTTGCCGTTCAGTTGCTCGGGCGAGACCAACACTTCGGCGGTCATGCCGGGAACGTAGGCGCCTTTAGGGTTGTCCAAGCGAACTTTCAACACGATGGTTCGGATATCTCGCTTACGCCGGCTGACGTCGCGCTGGGTAGCGAAATCGGCTTCGGCAGACTTGAAGAAGACTTTGCCGGAAGTGATGGTTCCGCCGGGGAGCTGGATGCGCAATGTATCGCCCAGTCCGATGTGATCCGCATCAGTCTCGGGGATAGCAGCGCGCACCCAGGTGTCACCAAGGTCGACGATGGTGACAATCGGCTGTCCGGGGTTGAGGACTTCGCCTTCGCGGGCAGCGCGTACCGAGACCGTACCTGTGATGGGCGCGTAGATCTTGGTGTAGCCCAGCCGGACTTCCGCCTGTTTGAGCATGTCTTCTGCGTTCGCCTGCTGGGCGCGGACGGACTCGACCGTACGCTGGGCAGCATGTGCCTGATGAGTGTTTGCCACCGCGACGCTGAGGTCCGCTTCGGCGGCTCGAACCTGGTCTTTCAAAGACTGGACTACAGCCTGCTGCGCGGCGAGGTTGGTCTCGGCCTGCACCCGCTCCTGGTCGGAAGCGACGCCCTGCTTCGCCAGTTCGATCATGCGGCGGCTGTCGCTCTGCGTGCGTTCGAGGGTGGCTTCTGCCTGAAGCAATTGTGCTCGAACCGACTGCAAACGCGCCTGCGCGTTGGCCACGCTGCTAGCGGTCGATCCTTGCGTGGCTTCGAGCGTGGACTGAGTTTCCGCAACTTTGTACTTCATGCTGTCGATGGTGGCGGCCGCTGCCCGAGCCTGGGCTTCGAGCTCCGAAGGATCGAGCACTGCGATCAGGTCTCCCTGCTTGACCGGAGTGCCTTCATCCACCAGCAGTTTCATCAGCCGGCCGTTGACCTGAGGGCTTACGATGACCTGGTTGGAATCTACGGTGCCGATCAGAATCAGGTCTTTATTGCGCGGCGTGGAAATGAAGTAGTACCCGAGCGCTATCGCCGTAATCACGCTGAGAAGGATCAGAAATTTATTGCGTACACTCATTGGCTTGCTCCTTGCTGTGGCGCGCCCCTGGGCTGAAACAACGCGGCAGAGATGAAGTCGAGAACAGCAGCGCGGCGGGCAGCGACCCGCTCGGGAGCCAGCGGGTCGGCACCGCTCATGAAGCGCATGGCCGGCGCGTTGATGAAATAGAACACAATCACAGCAATCATCGAGGGGACAAACTGCATGGGATCGACTTGACGGAAGTCGCCCGAGGCCATGCCTTCCTTCAACACCTGCCCGAGTTGCCGCGACAAGGGAAGAAAGTACTGCTTTACGATGCGGTCGAGTTGGGTTGTGCCGCCTCGACCGGCGCGCATCATCTCGCCTTGCACAATTCGCGGGTAAAGCGGATGGCTGGCAATGTAATCGTAGTGGGCGCGGACATAGGCGAGAATGGTCTCGCGTGGCGGCAGTTGCGCGGCAAACGCCGCCTGGACAGATTCGGTCAGCCCGCCGAACACCTGGTCGAGGACAGCGCCGTAGAGCGCTTCCTTGTCTTTGAAATAGTAGTAAAGCAGGGCCTTGTTGACCCGGGCGGCACGGGCGATGGCGTCGGTGCGCGCGCCGGCAACACCTTCGCGCGAGAACTCGATTACGGCAGCTTTAAGGATGGCGGCGCGACTCTGTTCGGGGCGGCCGCGGGAACCGAGGCGGGGCTTGGCGGTGGCAGTGGGCATTATTTTAAGTAACCAGTTAGTTAGATTATAGGCGCCAGTCGAGGGAGCGCAAGCTTTTTATCCTCCTTTTCTGCCTTGGGTTTACGAGCCGGCCGGTGGAGGTTTCAACCGGCGGCAACAGCCGCAGTTAACTGTGGTTGCGGAATGATCAGGAAGGTGGCCGTCAGAAGCGGAACAGATGGCGCAAGCGTGTGCTAACACCTGGTTACAGCAGCTACCGCAGAACAAGCAAGAAGGAGTCACCCGGAGTAAACCGCACGATCTGCTCTTGCTGTTCTTTTGTGGCCTCAATCAGCAGTACGGTGAGCTTGGCACTCGCGCTTCATGTCCGCGGGCAAGTTGAAACAGCGGGCTGCCTAGTCAAGTGAGCGGCGGCGTTGCGCAAGCCCGAAGCGCCCTTCCGCTCGATTCCGTACGGGAGGGCATTTAGCCGACATAAGCGAACTCACTGACAGGCGCAGGTGCTTCCGCTATACTCCGATTGGCTCAAAGATAGGCCGAGGATTGCCATGCGCAATTCGGTTTTGCCCTTTCTCCTTGTCTTTGCGTTTCTGCGGTGCGGGCTCTCACAAACGGCGTCCCACCCCGCCGCTATTCCACAACATACGGAAGTCGAGATCGAGCTGATAGACAGCGTCTCATCTGAAACTCTCCACTCCGGGCAGCCTGTCGCGTTCAAAATCGTGAGGCCAGTTGTTGTGAACGGGAAAAGGCTGTTGGCAGCAGACACGCCAGTCTCTGGCGAAGTAGCAGCGGTCAAGGCCTCTGGAGCCTGGCGGAAGGCCGGATCGTTCGACTTGAGGTTGAAACCCATTCAGATGGATGATGGCTCCATCGTTCAGTTGGACTTCCATCGTCCCGAACGACTCGGGACCAAAATGGAAAAGACCGGGGCAGCTGTGGAAAAGTCTTTCTTTCTTACATATTATTTTCCATTGATTCCCGTCGAGTTGGTTAAAAGCGCGAAGAAAGGAAAACCATACAACATTCGCTCGGGCGAACGTTATCTGGTGTACGTTGTGTCGAGCACAACCTGTTCTGAAGCGCCACAAGCAACTACGGGCCCGCCGAAACCATAGCCTTCTCCAGGACAACGAAGACGTGCACGTTCCATCCGACATGGGCCGCGAATTCAAGCGGCACAAAACCCTCGCGGTCGGCAGCGTTCAGTGATTGCTCTATTGCCCTCTGGTTGGTCGCGTCGATCACGCGGTAGCTGTAACTCTGCTCATGCCTGGCCGGGCGTTCGGCAAGGTGCGGCGGAAACCCGAGCGATCTCGGCACAACATGGAAGCCGTCGCGGCCCAGCAGATTGAGATCCTTCTCAAGCTGCCCGGAATTATTCACATTAAACGTCCGGTATTCCAGCGGGCCTCCGCATGCGGAGCCGCACTGTTCCATCGATACTGCCTTTCCTGCAGCTTTCTTGGAAACCTCGTGGCCGCGATAGCGGTAGCCCCGGGCAGCCAGTTCCGAGATATCTTTCATGAGGTTGCTCGTGCGCGACGCATCCACGACCTGGACTGAATTCGGGGACTCCGCAGGACGCGTACCGCCCACTTCTCTTATGAATACAGGTCCGAATCCGCGCTCAACAACCACATGAAACCCCTGCTCCAAAAGCGATTGGTAGGAGCGGTCGCGAGACGTCGGCGTTAAGCCTTCCAGTGTTTTGTATTCATAATTGCGTGGATGGGGCGCCTTCTCAAGCATGGTGCTTCCTTCCACCCAGCCGTAGCCAAGAGCTCCCTGCTGGTTTAGCGCGTTGAGAAAGCTCGCCTGTCCGCCAGCGTCAGGAATGGGAAGGTAGCGATAGGTGTCCGGAGGAGCCGCATCGAGCCTCATTACCGCGAGCCGAGCGGCGAACAATAGTCGATAGCCTTGATCCGCAGCTGCGTTCATGGGTGCTGCCGCTTCCTTCGGCGGATAGCCCTTGACCACTTTATACTTCGGGAAAGAGACGTCCTGCGCACCCAAGAAAGAGGTTGCAAGCAACAGGCCCGAGATGATCCTTAGACGCATTGTTTAGTTTCTTGGTGGACAATCTGTCTCACAGGAAATGCGTTTCCCGAGAATTCGGGTCGTGTGCCTCAGGGGGTGCTGCGTCTCAAACGCGCGGAGACTGCTCTTCGGAAAGGCGCGATTCCGTCCGCTGAAATTATCCCACTTTCCGACCACGGCGGCGAAAGAAAGTGGATTGGTCCGCGGTGGGGCGTCAAACAATGCAAAGCAATGAAGGGGTAGGAGATGACGGCGTCCGAAAGGGTCAGCTGGCGTAACATCTCAATATCACTCACCGACCGCTCTGCTCAGCAGCACGCCTTACGGAGGTCTCATCCCCCGGCGATCGAGGGCACCAGCAAGACTTCATCTCCATCCTGGAATGCGTAGCCGTTCCCGCCGAGGAAGCGGATGTCTTCTTCATTCACGTACACATTGAGAAAGCGGCGAATTTCGCCGGCTTCGTCACGCAGGTGCGGCTTTAGGTCCGGGAATTGCTGATCGAGCACGGAGAACAGCTCGGTCAGGTTCGCGGGCGAGCACGTCACTTTGCCCGCGCCACCGGTGTGGCGACGCAGTGCGCTGGGAATTTGGACGGTTACAGTCATGTCATGCCTCCACGGTTTCTTGAACTGGGCGCTGGGGTTCGAAGGTTCTCTGCAGTAACGCTGCGAAGTCCGTGACTCGCGGACGAATCGGCTCCTCGGCCTCATACTTGCCGGCGAGCACGTCGGTGGTCTTCAAACCGTTTCCGGTGATGCATAGCACCGTGGTTTCGTCCGGTCGAATTCGGCCCTGCTGGTAGAGCTTGCGGGCGCAGCCGACGGTGACGCCGCCGGCGGTTTCGGTGAATACGCCCTCGGTCTGGGCGAGCAGTTGGATGGACTCGACGACTTCGGGATCGGAAACGTCCTCGGCCCAGCCGCCGCTGCCGCGGATGGTCTTAAGGGCGTAATGGCCGTCGGCGGGATTGCCGATGGCCAGCGAACGCGCCAGGGTCGCCGGTTTCTGCGGCTCGATCTCGGCGCTGCCGGATTTCACCGCCGTCGAGATCGGCGAGCATCCGGTGGCCTGTGCGCCGAAGATCTTCACCGGCTTCGGCTCGACCAGCCGCAGCTCGATGAGTTCGTCGAATGCTTTCTTGATCTTGGTGATCAGCGAGCCGCCGGCCATGGGGACAACAACGTTGTCAGGCAAGCGCCAGCCGAGTTGCTCGGCGATTTCGAAGCCGACGGTCTTCGATCCCTCGGCGTAGTAGGGACGCAGGTTGACGTTGACGAATCCCCAGGGGTGTTCGTCGGCGATCTGCGAGCACAGGCGATTCACCTGGTCGTAGCTGCCGGCAATGCGGACCAGCTTCGCTCCGAAGACTTGCGTGCCGAGAATCTTGGCAGGCTCGAGGTCGGCGGGGATGAAGATCCAGGCCTTGAATCCGTGGCGCGCCGCCTGCGCCGCCACGGCGTTGGCCAGGTTGCCGGTGGAAGAGCAGGCCACGGTGTCGAAGCCGAAATTTCTAGCTTGCGCCAGAGCCACTGCTACGACGCGGTCTTTGAAGCTTAGGGAGGGCAAACAGACCGCGTCGTTTTTGAGCCACAGCGTCTTGGCGCCGAATTCGCGCGCCAGACGCGGAGCTTCCAGCAGTGGGGTAAAACCGGTGGGAACCGTAAGCCGAAACTCTTGCGGCAGGGGTAGCAGCTCCGCATAGCGCCACATGTTGGGAGCACGCGCGGAGATGCGCTCGCGCGTCACCGGGCCGCGCAGCCACTCGTAGTCGTAAGAGACTTCGAGGGGAGAGAAACAATCTTCGCAGATTGAACAGGGCTGGTTTCCCCAACTCTTGCCGCATTCCCGGCAACGCAATTCGTAACTCATCGGCTACTCATTTCC
>Ga0335084_10008588_pt1 | contig 10182 bp, 5 predicted proteins | sample Lox_Sample_44_FD_206721 | JGI IMG/M metagenome (GOLD analysis project Ga0335084, IMG submission 206721) | Soil microbial communities from Loxahatchee National Wildlife Refuge, Florida, United States - Lox_Sample_4.4 | ecosystem: Environmental > Terrestrial > Soil > Wetlands | place: USA: Florida... | reverse complement strand
ACGCGCCGTCGGCGAAGAGCCGACGCTCGCTGCCGCGTTCGACCGCAGCGCCGAGGGGAAGGGGCCATTGCACCCCGCTCAGGCGCTCGATGTCCTCGTAGCCGGCGATGCCGGAGATGTCGCAGGGCTGCCCGCGCGAGACTTCGGCGAGAATTCGGAATACGGCTTCCGGATCGGTCCATCGCTCGAAGAGACCAGCGCAGCCCCATGCCTCGGCGAGGAGCTTGAAGATGAAAAAGTCGGCGAGCGCCTGGCCGGGCGCGCGGGCGACTCTTTTGACGAGGCCGATCCGCCGCTCCGAATTGATGAACGTCCCCTCTTTTTCGCCCCAGCCGGCTGCCGGCAGCACGAGATGCGCCCGCTCCGCCGTCTCCGTGGTCGCGTACATGTCCTGCACCACGAGAAATTCGAGGCGCCCCAGCGCATCGTGCAGATCGGCCTGGTTGATCCACGAGTGCGCGGTGTTGGTGGCGATGATCCAGAGCCCTTTGATCTTGCCGGCGATGATGCCTTCGACGATCTGGTCGTACGCCCAGCTGTTGACCTGGGGCACGCGGGCTTCGTCGATGCCGAGGATGCCGGCCACCTTTTTGCGATGCTCGGGATTGAGAAAATCGTGGCCGCCGAGGAGGTTCGTCGTGTTGCTGAAGAGACGCGACCCCATCGCGTTGCATTGGCCGGTGATGGAGTTGGCGCCCGTGCCGGGCCGCCCGATGTTGCCCGTCATCAGCGCCAGGTCGATGAGGGCCTGCGCTAGCCGCACGGCTTGGTGGCTCTGGTTGACGCCCATGGTCCACCAGAACGAGACGCGCTTGCCGCGCGCGACCGTTTGGGCGAATCGCTCGAGCTCGGGCTCGGGGATCTTGGTGAGGGCGGAGACGCGCGAGAGCGGGTATTCGCTCACGAACGAGGCGAAGGCTTCGAACCCGCTGGTGTGCTCCTCGATGAAGTCCCGATCGAGCGCGCCGAGCTCGATGAGTCGATGCGCGAGACCGTAGAAGAGCGCGAGATCCGATTTCGGGGCGAGCGCCAGGTGCTGCGTGGCGGCCACCGCGGTCTCCGTCTTGCGCGGATCGACGACGATGATCGCCGGGCGATGGGGGTTCTTGCAAACGCGCTCCCACATGATGGGATGGGCAATGCACAGATTGGAGCCGACCAGCACGATGACGTCGGACTCTTCGAAATCGGCGTAGGTGTAGGGCGGCGCGTCGAAGCCGAAGGCCTGCTTATAGGCCACGACCGAGGTCGCCATGCACTGGCGCGTATTACCGTCCCCGTGAACCATCCCCATGCCGAACTTCGCCAAGGCACCGAGGAGCGCCAATTCCTCGGAGGGGATCTGTCCCGTGCCGAGAAACGCCACCGATTCCTTGCCGTGGCGCGCCTGGATGGCCTTCATGCGCTCGGCGAACGCCGAGAGCGCGACCGACCAAGACACCGGCTCGAGCTTGCCTCCGGGGCTGCGCAGGAGCGGCGTGGTGGCTCGATCGGGCGCGGCCAGCGGGGCCAGCGCTTCCCAACCTTTGGGGCAAGCGGCCCCGAGGTTGACGGGGTAGTCGCGCGCCGGCGAGAGGTTGACGGCGGCGCCGTCGCGAAGATGCACGTCGAGCGCGCAGCCGGTGGAACAGAAGCCGCAGATCACGCGCGCCGTCGCCTCCGGTTTGAGGCGTTCCGGAACTTGCCCCAGACCGAAGCCCCCCGGCTTTCGCACGAGCTCTTGCGTCAAAAGGCCGTCGCGCTGAATGAGGCGGTTCATCGGCCCCAGTGCCCCGGCATGCGCGGGACGCACACGGCGCGGAAGAAGAGCATTCGCTCCAGAAGCTCGGCGACGGCGATCCCGGCGACGCCGAGCGCGCCCCCCGCGAGGACCGCGCTCTTGTCGACGGTGGGCAGAGCCCACGCGCGCGCGGTGAGCCACGGACAGAGCACGCCGAAAACCACGCCGAGGACGACGCGCCAAGCGAACAGGGGGCGCAGCTCGCCGGTCAAGAGCACCGCGGTGCGCTTGAGCTCCGTCAATCGTTTGTCGCGCAGGTGCGCGACCATGCCGAGCTCCCAAAGCACCTTGCAGGCCCCCAGCCCGGCGAGCGCGAGCGCGAGCGCGCGGGCTCCCGGCGCCGACGCCGCGAGTGCGCCGGGAGCCCCGGTGGCCGCAGTCGCCACGGTGCTCGCCATGCCGAGAAGCGCGGTGGTGGCGAAGAAACGAAACGCGGTGCGGGAGACGCTCCAGAGCTCCTTCTTGGTGGCGTGATAAAGCATCACCGAGCACGCCACGCCGAGCAGGCCCGTCGCCGACACGCACGCCGCCAGCCACGGAAGAGCCATGACGGCCGCATCCCACGCGCGCGGCGGCCACGCGAGCCACCAGGTGAGGCCCGCGTATGCCACCGCCAAGCCGGCGAAAAGCCCGAAGAGCAGGATCTCGCGACTGAGCCACGAGGTGCGGAGGCCAATGAGCGCCCGCATGGCGTAGAGCGGCCGCCCGAGATGAGCGGTGCTTGCCGACAGCGCGAGGAGCCCGACGACGACGGCCATGATCGCGTGGAGAGGCCGCGACTGGGAGGGAAACGCCAGCCCCGGCATGCGGCGCAGCGCGAACTCGACGGCGAAAGCGCCGACCGACCACTGGGTCAAGACGAGCATGAGGACGAGCGGCGTGTGCTCGCTGCCGGGACGGACTCGATAGAAGTCCGCGGGCAGCATGTTGCGCGGCAAGGGACGCTTGCTCACGTAGCTCGTCGTCGGCGCGGTGATCCCGGGCGAGGGCGCGCCGGGGAGAAAGTCGTCGGCCTGCGCCTCTTCCAGCACGGCCGCGGTTTCGACGATGCGGATCGAGATCGCCTCGTTGGGACAAGCCTGGACGCACGCGGGTGCCTCCCCCGCTTCGAGCCGGCCCGAGCACATGTCGCACTTGCGCACGATGCCGAGCCGCTTGTTGAATTGCGGCACCTCGTAGGGGCAGGTCAGCGTGCAGTATTGGCAACCGATGCACTGGTCGTCGAGATGGCGGACGATGCCGGTGACCGGGTCTTTTTCGTAGGCATTGACCGGGCAACCGTGCATGCACGCCGGGTCGATGCAGTGGTGGCAGGCGGTGGTAACCGTCTGCTGCACGGCGGCCCCGGGGCTCCCACCTTGCAAGAGCCCCACGCTGCGCCAGGTCTCGGCCTCGGCTTGATCGAGGCCGTTCATGCTGTGGCACGCGGTGACGCACGCCTTGCAGCCGGTGCACGCGTCGAGATCGACTTGAAAGGCGTATTGCTGGCCGGGCTTGGGGCGATCGAGCGGAATGAGGTCGCGATAGACGCGCTCGTTTTCCGCGAGGGCGTGCGTTTCGTGCAAACGGGAGAAGCGCTCGACCGCCGTCATCTGCTGCTGCGCGACGAGGTACTCGTCGAGGAGCGGAAGGCGAACGACTCCTCCTGTGTGGACCGCTTGCATGGATCGATAGCGATGCGTCCCTTTGTTCACAGCGACCACCGCGGCGAACGCTCGAGACCCATCGCACTTTTCTTCAACGCACAAGCCTTGTCAAGGCCACCGCCCCCGATTCGTGCGCAATATTCATATCGTCAATCAGTCCGAATCGTTTCGCCTTATCGCCAAGTTTCTCGTCGATGGCATTGACGAAATGAAGAGGACACGTCGGCGCACGCTACCCGCGTTTCCCTCAGGAAATGCCTTATTTCACCGAGCGCGACGCGACGGAAGTGGGCACCGCGATCGACATTGTTTCCGCGGAGGGTCGAAGCGGGTTTGTTTCCCCCGCGTTTCTGCGAAATACGGAGGAGAGTCGAGTTGACAATTCGAATCGCGCTGCTTTGATTACAAGCGGAGCACACGAAGATGGTCAGCACTTTCGAAGAGAGACCGCGCTCGAATTCATCGTCGTCGGGGAAGGTGGTCGACGCCGAATCTTGGGTCGACGTTTGCCGCGCCGATCGCGTGCCGCAGGCCCGCGGCGTTTGCGCTCTGGTGGAAGGCAGGCAGATCGCCTTGTTTCGCGTCGGGGCCGAGCTTTTCGCGATATCGAATTACGATCCATTCAGCCGCGCTTTCGTTCTGTCGCGCGGCATCGTCGGCAGCAAGGGCGATGTCATCAAAGTAGCGTCGCCTGTTTATAAACAAACGTTCGACCTTCGCACTGGGCAATGCCTCGAGAACGCCGACGTGCGCGTGCCGGTCTACGAGAGCCGCATCGAGAGCGGCGTCGTGCAGATCAAAGCTCCCGCGACTTCGCGTCCGGCGAATGCGATCGTCAAGGCTTCGCCCGGCCCGCTCTCCGCTTGGACCATCGCCATCGGCGAGACGCGGGAGCGCGAGCGGCTGTGCGAGATGTTGCGGGCGAAGGGAGCTACCGTCGTCTCCTGCCCCGTCGTCGCCGCCGCCGACGCGCCCGACTCGGCCCCGGTAGAGCAATGGCTACGTGGGCTCGCCGCGGGCGAGCTCGATCTCTGCGTGTTCTACACCGGCGAAGGCACGCGCCGTTTGCTGGCAACGGCGCAGCGCATGGGCATCGCGGCCGACGTCCATCGCGCGCTCGCCGCGGTGCAAACGGTCGCCCGCGGCCCCAAATCGGCGCGCGCGCTGCGCGACGTCGGGCTCTTGCCGAGCCTCGCGCTGGAAACGCCCACCACCGAGGGCATCATCGACCTCCTGCGCACGCGCGACTTGGCGGGTGCGAAGGTCGGCGTGCAGCTCTATCCGCGTGCGTCGAGCAAACGGCTCTTGCAGTTTCTGCGCGGCGCCGGGGCCGAGCCGCGACCGGTGTTCCCCTACGTCTACGCCGACGGGAGCGAAGAGCCGGTGGTGCGCGATCTCGTCGCGCGCATGGTCTCCGGCCACGTGGACGTGATGGTCTTCACCTCGCGCGCCCAAGTCGACCGGCTGTTCGAGGTCGCCGCGCGCCTCGGTCTCGAGGCCGCGCTCACCGCGGGGCTGCGGAGGACGCGCATCGCGACCATCGGCCCGGTGGTGGCCGCGGCCGTCCGCGCGCGCAACCTGCGCGTCGGCATCGTTCCGGCCGAGCTCTTTTTCATGAAATCGCTAGTGAACGAGATCGTCTCGGCCGCGCAAAGGGCGGCGTCGTCGTCCTCCTGAGCGCTAGCGAATCGCGCTAACCGTCCTGCAGCCGAGGAGTACCTGGAGCTGGCTGCCCGTCGTCATCTTCAGTGGATCGCACGAGGCAGGACAGAGCGTGATGGTGGTGGGCCCAGGGGCCGAGGGATTGGCGGGCACCGGAATGTCGAAATACCACCCGGGGTCGGTGCCGCAAGCACCGACGTTCGGAACCTGGCCGACGATGTTCGTCGTCCCCGTCGAGCCCACCCGCGTCTGCACGTTGACCCGGGTGTAGTCGAGCTGCTGCCCGCTCAGGCTGGGCACCTTGTACTCGCAAGACACGGCCGAACCCTTGATGGCATTGAGCGCAGCGGTGAGGGCGGCAGCTCCACCGGTGGTGACGAGGTAGGCCGTGGGGCCCGTTCCACCCGCGACCGCGATGGCGTCGAGGTTGCCCGACTCCGGCCCCACGCCGAGCACATACGTGTGGATGGGCGGCGTCGCCGCGGCTGCCGCGGCGGCGGCGGCGGCGGCCGTGGCGACGGTGTTGGGGTTGCAGCCGTTCGGCTGCCCATCGGTCACGAACACCACCGCCACGATCTGATCGGGGTGCGCCGCCTGCCATTTGGCGGCTGAGGCGAGGGCGCCCTCGAGCGCGGGCGTCGTCGGCGTGTTGCCCTGAACGGTGCGCGTGAGGATGGCATTGGCGAACGCGCCCACCTGGCTGTTGTTGGCGCCGGGCAGGACATCGATCGGCACTTCGAGGTTCTCGTAGTCCGTCGCCATGCACAGCGCGTTGTTGTTGTTGTTTCCGCCTCCGTTGCGGCCGCCGCCCGCGTCCGGATTCACGGGAGCCGGCTCGGGGAAGAAATCGAGCCCAACGTAGAGGCCGGCGTTGTCCGCGGAGACGAGGAAGTCCGGCACGGCGGCGGTGATGAGCTCCCAGCGCGTCGCCGTTTGGCCCGGATCGCGCGTGGTCATCGACCCGGAGTTGTCCATCATGAAGAGGAGGGCTATGGGGCGCTGTTCGCCCTCCTGCGCCGTGGCAACGCACGCCGCGTCCGGATCGAGCGCGCTACCCGCATCGGCTAGGTCGCTGCCGGTGCCGACGCCGGTGATCGAGCCGCTCCCGGCCGTGCCCGAGCTGCCGCCTTTTCCTGTGGCGCCCGTGCCGGCTTGCCCCGCGGCGCCTCCCACGCTGGCGCGTCCGCCGGTGCCGGCCGAAGCAGAACCTCCCGTGCCGTGCCCAAGAGGCGTATCTGCCACCACGCCGCTACCGCAGCCCATGGCGGCCCCCAGGCCGAGACACAACGCAACCATCGTCGAGGCGTGGATCGCTCGCATGAAACCTCCTACGGACGCTTAGTCACCGCACCTCGTCGCGATGAGCGAAAGGTGAAAGCGAAAGTTTTGTTGCGCGCAATGCAGCTCTCGGATGGGGTCGAACGCAAAAAGAGAAAAGGCGGCGCCACGCGCTGGAGGCATAAGCAAGAGTCTGCACGCGGATCTGTTCGCGACAGGGAACACGAAGTCCGCGCCAACGAACCGCGAGAGCGCGCTCATTACTAGATGAATCAAAAAGCCTCGTCAACGCGTGCGCGTGCGCAACGCTCGCACGATGTTCGCAGGCAATCGCGCCTGCAATCAAAGCTCGATCCTCCGGCCGATCGCCCGCGATTCGATCGCCGCGCAACGGCGGTGTCATCGCGTTCCATTCGTGTCACTTCTTCCATCGACGTCATTGGGCAATGCCGTTTCGCTGCGTTCGCGTTGCGCGCAATCAAGAGATTGCCCACCACGCGCTCGAAGCAGGCTCGACGAAATCCAGGTCGAAGAGCCGAGTGCGCTTCGCACCGCAAAACGTATTGATCCGCTCGTCGCTCCGACCTTCACGGCGGCGGCGTCCAAGAACGGCGCACCCTGCTCCGTCCACTCGCAGTCGAGTTTTCTGCCGGTGGCGCGAGGCTCCTGGCGCGCGGCGTCAAGAATGCTCAACCGTGGGACTTTGCGCCTCGGAACTCGCCTTGACGGCAGCGAGCGGTTCGACCACCGAGAGCGGGAGCTCGAACCAGAAGAGCGAGCCGCAGCCGAGCGCGGTCTGGACGCCGACGGCTCCACCGTGCGCCTCCGCCATTCGCTTGACTGTCGCCAGGCCGAGGCCGATCCCGGGCCGGCCGCTGCCCGTTCCTCGCACGTATGGACTGAAGACGCGAGGCGCCAACTCGGAAGGAATGCCCGGCCCGGTGTCCTGCACCTCGACGCGCACCATCGAAGCCTGCTCTTTCACGCGAAGGGTGATGCGCCGCTCGGGGCTCTCGCCCATGTACTTGATGGCGTTCTCGACCAAGTTCTGCACGAGGCTCGTCAATACTCCGGCATTGCAAGCCACGGCACACGGGCGAAACGGCTCGCATTCGAGCCTGGTCATCGCGCGCTCGGCGGACGGACCACACGTCAACAGAATGTCGTCGACGACCCGCTGCACCTCCGTCCGCGCGCCCGCGGCGGAGTGGGCTCCGGCGCGGGCAAATTCGAGCAAGCCCCCGACGATGAGCTCGACTTTGTGCAGGCTGCGCATGCCGCGCGCGACCAGCGGCGCCAGGTCGGGACGCTCCGCTTTCTTGTGCTCGAGCACGCCGAACGTCATGCCGATGGCGGTGAGCGGGCTCATGATGTCGTGCGCCACGCGGCCGGAGAACTCCTCCAGGTCCTGGTTTCGTTGCTCGAGGAGCTTCGAGTGCGCCTCGGCAAGAGCCGCTTGCCGCCGGTGCTGGCGGATGACGAGCACGGCGCCGATGGCCGCGGTGACCGTGCAGAGCAAATCGAGCGCCCATCCGACGAGAGCCGCGCTCTCCCGTGTTTTCTCGATGCGAACCGCGAGATCGTGAGCCAGCGACGCGGTTCGCTCGAGGTTCTTCTGAATCGAAAGATTCAACGAATCGGCCCCGTCGGCGAGATCGTGCATGGCGGTCGAGCGCGCCGCGTCTCGATCGCCGGCGCGGACTTCGTCCGTAAGGCGATGAATCAAGTAACCGAGCCGGTCGAGGCGCGGCCCCACTTCGTCGTGCCAGCTCCGTCGCTCGTCCGGCTGCAAAGGCAGAAGCTGGTAGCGCTCCACCTCGTCTTGCAGAGCTTGCCTTTGCCGATTGAGCTCGTCGAACGCGGGGAGTTGGTCGGCAGGCACGGCGTTGGCGTAGCGCGACGCCGCCTCTTGCAGACGGCGCACCTCGGTTCGAATCGAGGCCAGGGCTTCGATGGCCGGCGATACCTCGACCGCGATTTGGCGGGCTCGTTCGTCGATTGCCTCCGCTCGGTATTGCGAATAGGCAGTGGCCGCGACGAAACTTGCCACCACCAACGCGAAGATCGCGAGCAAGACACGCTCGAGCGCCGCGGCTCTCGACTGCATCACTATTTCGGGTTGTAGCCCCCGACGCCGCGCGGTCAACCGAGCGTGCCGAGCCCTAACCGGAAAAAACGCGACCGGGAAGGCCGCCCAGGTAGCGGCAATGTCACCAGAAGTTCACAAATCGCTTGCCCGGCCGCACCAAGCTAGCCCCGTGTTCGTGCCCACCATTTCTCGAGCCGAAGAGCCCGCAGCCACCACCAAAATGCGGGCCCAGGCCCTCAGCGTCCACTACTCGGGCGTCAAGGCCGTCGGGGACGTCAGCCTCGACGTCCTCTCCAACCGCGTTCTCGCCCTCATCGGGCCGAGTGGATGCGGCAAGAGCACGTTCCTCCGCTCGCTGAACCGGATGAACGAGACGGTGGAGGGGGCCAAAGTCACCGGCAAAGTTCTGCTCGACGGCCGAGACATCTACGCGACCGACGTCGATCCGGTGCTCGTGCGCCGGCAGGTGGGAATGGTCTTCCAGAAGTCCAATCCATTTCCCAAGAGCATCTTCGAGAACGTGGCCTATGGGCTTCGCATCGGAGGCATGAAGGACAAGGCCACCATCGCGGCGCGTGTGGAAAAAGCGCTGCGCCAGGCGGCCATTTGGGAAGAGGTGAAAGATCGGCTCGACGAGTCGGGGCTCGGCCTTTCCGGCGGCCAGCAGCAGCGCCTGTGCATTGCGCGGGCGTTGGCCGTCGAGCCGGAAGTCCTGCTCATGGACGAGCCGGCCAGCGCCCTCGACCCCATCGCCACGGCGAAGATCGAGGATCTCGTGGCCGAGCTGCGCCATTCGCTGACGATCGTGATCGTGACTCACAACATGCAGCAAGCCGCCCGCGTCTCGCAGCAGACGGCCTTTTTCTATATGGGCAAGCTCATCGAAGTCGGGGACACCAAAGCGATTTTCACCAAGCCCAAGGCCCCCGAGACCGAAGACTACATCACCGGGCGCTTCGGCTGAGCGCCGACCCATTCCTCCGTCTGCCTCGTGCGCACCTGGGACGGCGCGACCCTAGTAGATTCCGAGTGCCCTCGTAAGTCGGCGGCGCGGAAGCCTGTTTCGACCATCCCGTTGATCTCGCCGCGAGGTAGCGCTCGCGGTACATTGACGAAGTCCCGCCCCTTCCAAACGACGGGGGAGGGCTCGGCAAACCATGGTCTCGATGCCCGGTAGGCTCTCGTCCCAAGAACAGCGCCAAGAGCCGCTGCCCGCCCGGCAGAACCGTGCGGCGGCGCGGCTCGGGCTGCGAGGCCGGCTCTTCGTCCTTTGCTTCGTCTGCGTGGCCATGGCGCTCGCTGCTCTCCGGTTCTGCATCGTTGAGCTGCAGTGGAGCGGAGAAGGTTTGCTCCTTTCGGCCCTAGGCTTGACGATCCTGGTCGCGTTCACCCTCTCAAGTGCAGGGTCCCTTCATTTGTCGCAATCGCTCTGGCAGCTTCGCGGCGCCGCGACCGCCATGGCCAGCGATCTCTCCGTGCGGATTCGCCCGCGCGGGAACGACGAAGTGGCCGCTCTCGGCTCGGCTCTGGATCGATTGGCCGACAGCTTGGGGAGCTCGCTCGAGCGGCTCGCCCACGAGCGCGATCGTCTGGAGGCCATTCTCGAGACGATGACCGAAGGCGTGCTCGTCACCGGTGCCGACGGCCGCGTCGTTCTCGCCAATCGCTCCCTCCGCTCGATGCTCGCCACCACCGGACAACTGGTGGGCAAGCGGCCCATCGAAGCG
>Ga0335084_10008587_pt1 | contig 10185 bp, 10 predicted proteins | sample Lox_Sample_44_FD_206721 | JGI IMG/M metagenome (GOLD analysis project Ga0335084, IMG submission 206721) | Soil microbial communities from Loxahatchee National Wildlife Refuge, Florida, United States - Lox_Sample_4.4 | ecosystem: Environmental > Terrestrial > Soil > Wetlands | place: USA... | reverse complement strand
CGTGGTGGGGGGTGACGGCGGCCTCGAGATCCGGGGCGACATCGGCGCCGTGGGCGCTCCGCTCTATCTCGACCTGGTGGGGGAGATTCGGGACCTCGAGCTCCCCGCAGTCAATCCATATTCGGACAAGGCCATTGCCTGGCTCATCAAGCAGGGGGACCTCAAGTACAGGTTCACCGTCAAGGTCGAGAACGACCAGCTGACCGCGACCAACGAGATCGTCGTGGGCAAGCTGCGGGTCGCCAAGGCCAAGCAGGTCGACGACCAGGTCAAGTCGCGGCTCGGCCTGCCCCTGGGTCTCATCGTCGCCCTCATCAAGGACTCCAACGGCAACATCGTCCTGAACGTCCCGATCTCGGGTTCGCTCAAGGATCCGAAATTCGACCTGTCCGACGTGATCTGGAGCTCGATCAAGAACGTCCTCGTCAATGTGCTGGCCTCGCCCTTCCGGCTCATCGGGAGCCTCTTCTCGAAGGGCGACAAGATCGAGGAGCCCAAGGTCAATCCCGTCACGTTTCCTCCGGGCAGCCTGGTGCTGACGCCCACCATGGAGACGCATCTTCTGCGGGTGGCGGACTTCATGCGGCGGACGCCGTACGTCACGCTGACCATGCATCCGGTGGTGGCGCCCGCGGACCTGGAGGCGATCAAGTCCACCGAGGTGGCGGCCCGGCTCCAGCAGTTCGCCAAGGAGAAGGGGATAAGCGATCCGCCGAAGATACTCGCGGCGTACTTCAAGGAGAAGATGCCGGACGAGAAGCCGCCCAAGACCGTGGAGGAGCAGCTCCGGCTCCTCCGCGAGCGCGAGGTCGTGCCGGACGCCAAGGTCAAGGAGATGCAGGAGCAGCGCGTCGCCGCGACGAAGGAGCGTCTGGTGAAGAAGGAGGGCATCCAGGAGAAGCGGCTGATTCCCGGCGAAGCGAACAAGCCGCCCACCGGCGCCGCCGAGGGCATGGTCGAGTTCACCGTCGGAGGCTCCGACGAGTAGCCGCGCCGTCGGCGAACGGCCGCGCCGCAAGCTCTGCTATAATCCCGCGGCATGAGAGTCCTTGCGCTGCACCCCGACAGGTGCACCGGCTGTCTCCGGTGCGAGCTGGCCTGCTCCTACATGCAGACGGGCACCTACCAGCCGTCGAAGTCCGTGATCCGCGTCTCGCCGTTCGAGGGTTACACATCGTACGCGCCCTACACGTGCACGCAGTGCGCGGAGGGGTGGTGCATGACGGCCTGCCCCGTGGGGGCGATCCGGATCAATGCCGCCGGCGCCAAGGATGTGGTGGACGACAAGTGCGTCGGCTGCAAGCTCTGCACCATCGCCTGCCCGTATGGGACGATGTTCTACGACTCCGATACCACGAAGGCCTACAAGTGCAACCTCTGCGAGGGCCACCCGGCCTGCGCCGACGCGTGCCCGACCGAGGCCATCACCTTCGTCGAGGGCGAGAACGCCGACTGGATCGGTGACTTCGCGGCCGAGCGGACTACACGCGTGCTGGCCCGGGAGACCGTGTGATGCCACCCCGCCATCTGATCATCGGCGGCGGCACCGCGGGTCTCAATGCCATCCGGACCATTCGCGAAGAAGATGGCGGCGCATCCGAGATCACGCTGGTGGCCGCCGAGCGCCCCTACTCACGTATGGTCCTGCCGTACTATCTGGGCGCCTCGATCGCGGAGTCCCATGTCTACACCGCGACCCCCGCCTCGCTGGCCGCCTGGAAGGTCAAGACGATGCTGGGACGCCGCGCCAAGTCACTCGATACCGGAGCGCGGAAGCTCACACTCGATGACGGATCGACGGTGGAGTACGACAATTGCCTGATCGCGACCGGCTCCCGGGCCGCGCGGCCGCCCATCGACGGCGCGGAGGGGCCGGGGGTGCACTCGTTCTGGACGCTCGACGAGGCACGCGCTGTCATCGCCGCCGTCCAGCCGGGGACCAAGGTCGTCATGGTCGGGGCGGGCTTCATCTCTTTCACCATCCTGAACGCCATCCTCTCCCGCGGCGCTTCGCTCACCGTGGTCGAGGTAGCTCCGCGCATTCTGCCGCGCATGGTGGACGAGGCCTGCGCCCAGATCGTCGCCCGGTGGCTCGAAAAACACGGGGTGGCGCTCAGGGTGGGGGCGACGCTGACCAAGATCGAGGAGTGGAAGGGCAAGCGGAAGCTCTCCTTTAAGAAGGGCGATCCCATCTTCGCCGACGTCGTCATCATGGCCACGGGTATCCGGACCAATCTCGAGTGGCTCGAGGGCTCGGGCATCGAGGTCTCGAACGAGCCGGGCGGCGGCATCCTGGTGGATGATCACCTGCGATCGAGCGTGAAGAACGTCTACGCGGCGGGCGATGTGGCTCGCGGGCCCAATCTGCTCACCGGCACGCTCGAAGTGCACGCCATCGAACCGACCGCTCAGGAGCACGGGCGTGTGGTCGGCGCCAACATGGCGGGGCGCGACCTGCCGTACCGCGGAAGCCTGATCATGAACATCGTGGAGGTGTGCCACCTCGACATCGCCTCCTTCGGCCAGTGGGACAATTCCAAGGCCGAGGTCTACACCGCGACCCGCGCCGACCGCTCGCAGTACCGGAAGGTCCTCTTCGAGGGTGGCAAGCTCACGGGCGCGATGATCTGCGGCCCGGCGGAGGACGTGTGGAGCACCAATGACGTCGGCATGCTCAAGGGCCTCGTCTATTCCGGCGTGGATCTCTCCAGCTGGAAGGCGCACCTCGGGCGGAACCCCTTTGACATCAAGCCCGCCTATATCGCGAGCCACACTGCGAGCGCACTCTTGCCGCGGACGGTTCTCGGGCGGTCTTCCCAATCACCCCAGCTTCCCCACCAGGTGATGGTCCAATGAGCCCGACAGCAACGGCAGCCCGCCCCGCCAAGAAGGCCGCCCCCGCTCCCGTAACGGTTCCCGGGTACGCGGGCAAGCTCCTGCGCGTCAACCTCTCGACTGGCAAGATCTGGACGCAGCCATGGGCGGAGGACATGCGCGAGTACCTGGGCGGCATCGGGCTCGGCGCCAAGATTCTGTATGAAGAGGTCGGCCCCAAGGTCCACTGGGATCATCCGGACAACCGGCTCATCCTCGCCACGGGCCCGCTGGCCGGGCTGCCGGTATGGGGCACGGGCGGGCTCACGGTCATCACGCGCGGCGCTCAGACCGACGGCGCCACGTCGACCCAGGCCAATGGCTTCTTCGGCGCCGCGCTCAAGTATTCCGGCTACGACGCCATCGTGATCCAGGGGCAGGCCAAGGCGCTGTCGTATCTCTATGTCAACGACGACACGGTGGAGATCCGCTCCGCCGCCCATCTCAAGGGCAAGGACACCTGGGAGACGCAGGAGGCGCTCGAAAGCGAGCACAGGCTCTCGGGGCACCGGCTCTCCGTGTATTCCATCGGCCCGGCCGGGGAGAACCTGGTTCGCTTCGCCGCCATCCAGGGAGATTACGGCCACGTGGCGTCGAAGAACGGCTGCGGGGCCGTGATGGGGAAGAAGAAGCTCAAGGCCGTTTGCATCGTGCGCGGGACCAAGGCGCTCCGGCCCCACGACCCGCGCGGGCTCGTGCAGGCCGCGGACGACATCGCGCATGATTTGAAGACCGATCCGGGAACGTCGACCCTCTATCGCTGGGGAACGCTGCCCGGCGTCAGCAATCTCTACAAGCTCGGAGTGCTCCCGATCAAGAACTACACGACGAATCTGACCACGGTGGACATGACCACATGGGAGCCGGCCAAGCTGCGGGCGGGCTTCGACCACCGCGGCCACCAGTGCAATGCCTGTGGCATGCACCACTGCCACATCCAGGTCATCGGCAAGGGACCGAAGGCGGGCGAGCTGGTGGACGAGCCCGAGTACGAAGGCTGGTCCGGCGCGGGCTGGCAGATCGGACTCACCGACAAGGAAGCCATCACCTGGCTCAACACGCGTCTCGACCGGGCCTGCCTCGACGTCAACGAGTTCGGCTGGGTCTGCGGCTGGGTCATGGAATGCATGGAGAAGGGCTACCTGACCGAGAAGCAGGTGGGCTTCAAGCTCGCCTGGGGAGATGTCGAGGGAGCCTACCGCCTGATCCAGATGATCAGCCATCGCGAAGGCTTTGGCGACCTGCTGGCCGAGGGGGTCAAGCGCGCATCGGAGAAGATCGGCGGCGAGGCGGCCAAGTGTGCCGTCTACACCAGGAAGGGTGCTTCTCCCAGAGGGCACGATCATCGCGGCCGGTGGGAGGAGATGCTCGACACCTGCACGTCGTCGAACGGCACGATGGAGAGCGCAAACGCGACGCATCAGACGGAGCTCGGGCTCCCGGGCCGCATCAACCCTTTCAACGGCGAGGAAGTGGCGCGCATGGTGGGCGGCATCCTCGGACGGAAGCACTTCGAGGACTCGCTCGGCGGCTGCATCTTCACCTTCCGCACGAGGATCGAGTTCCTGGCGCGCGCGCTCTCCGCGGCCACGGGCTGGACCTACACTCTGGCCGACGCCATACGCCTGGGCCGCCGGACCGCCGCGATCCTGCGCGCCTTCAACCTCCGCTGCGGCATCGGCACCGATCTCGAGTATCCGTCGGCGCGCTATGGCTCGCGGCCGGTGGACGGCCCGGCCAAGGATCACAACATCATGGATCAGTGGGAGCGCATGCGCGAGGTGTGGTACGAGACGGTGGGGTACGACATCAAGACCGGCAAGCCCACCCGCGAGACGCTCAAGAAGCTCGGCCTCGACTGGCTTGCGAAGGACCTGTGGCGAAAGTAGGCGCGACCCCCGTCCTCAGCGTCACGGTGGAAGTGACCACGTGGGTGACGAAGCACGTGGGTGGTGACGGGTCGGGCAGCAAGTTTTTCACCGAGACGTTCGCGCCGGGAGAGACCCTGCGCCAGGTGCTGCGCCGGTTCTCTGCGCGGCACCCCGAGCTTGACGCGGCGCTGTGGAGTCCGGACCACGCTCACCTCGGAGAGCATCTCGAGGTCGTGGTCGATGACGCCGTGCTGGGCGTCACCCACGAGCTGGACACGCCGCTTACGGGCGGCGAGCGCATCACGCTCCTCGGTCAGTTCATGGGCGGTTAGTGTCGGGCCGCACGATGCGCTGGCTGCTGCCGGCAGCCGCGCTGCTCCTCTCGATTCTCGTCGTCTGGTATTACCTCATGGGCACTCCGCAGTACTCGCTGTATCGTCTCGCCGCCGCCCTCCGCGGCAACGACGCGGCGGCGGCCGAGCGATTCATCGACGTCGACCGTATCGCCCAGGCGGCCAGCGACGCGATGGCGGGCGACTACCTCCAGCACGAGCCGAGGGCGGCTCAGGCGCTCGAGGCGCTCGGACAGGGAGGGGTCCGGGCCACCGCGGCGCGGGCTCTCAAGCCGCTGGTCGCCGACCGCGTCCGAGGCGAGATCAGCAGGATGGCGAGGGAGGGAGGCTCGGTGCGCGGCGCTCTCGTGCTGCCGGCAGGGCTCGCGGCCGCCTTCTGGAGTACCCAGGTCGTGCGGGAGGCGCCCGACGCATGGGTGACCTATAGGGATCCCCGTCGCGGGCAGACCCGCTTCCGGATGAGCCAGCAGGCGGATCGCTCGTGGAAGATCACGGAGTTCGACCGGGACTGGATCCGCCGCCAGATCCGCGAGCCGGTACCGCGATAAGGGCTCCCACCGGACCTACGAAGACACTCCGCGTCGCTCCGGGCTTCGCGATCGGAGCGGCTCTCGAGCTTCGTGGAGGGGTGCAGAGTCTCGATTTTCTCGGACTTTAGCGACTTCGGGCTTGACTCGCCGAGCGAGCTTGTGTTACTTCACGCCTTGCGGGTTCGACGTCGTCCCTCCATTTCTTTGTCCCCGTGAGGATGACCATGGCACAAACCGTTGGAATGATTGGACTTGGGATTATGGGTCGTCCCATGGCCAAGAACCTCCTCAAGGCCGGCTACCCGGTCGTGGTCCACAGCCGGAGTCAGGGGCCAGTGGACGAGCTGGTCGGATCCGGCGCCAAGCGGGGCTCCTCGCCGAGGGACGTCGCGGCTCAGGTGGATGTTCTCATCACCATGCTGCCGAACTCTCCCGAGGTAGAGCTGGTGGCGCTGGGCACGGACGGCATCATCGAGGGGGCCAGGCCGGGCCTCCTGTATCTCGACATGTCCACGATCTCGCCGCTGGTCTCTCAGAAGGTGGGCAAGGCTCTCGGCGCAAAGGGTGTCCGCATGCTGGACGCCCCCGTCTCCGGCGGCGAAAAGGGAGCAATCGACGCCGCGCTCAGCATCATGGTCGGCGGTGAAAAGGCCGATTTCGACGCCGCGCTGCCCGTCTTCCAGGCGCTCGGAAAAACGATCACACATCTCGGTCCGCTTGGGGCGGGGGGGTTCACCAAGCTGGCCAACCAGATCATCGTCGCGGTCAACCTCACGGCGCTCGGCGAGGCCCTGACCCTGGCCAGGAAAGCCGGTCTCGACCGCGCGCTGACGTTGAAGGCCCTCGGCGGCGGCCTTGCCGGGTCCAAGTGCCTGGAGCAGAAGACGCCCAACTACGTCGCGGGCACCTATAACCCCGGGTTCAAGATCGATCTGCACTTCAAGGACCTGGGACTCATCATGGAATCGGGGCGGGCGCTCGGCGTCCCGCTGCCGTGCACGGCGGTCGTGCAGGAGCTCTTCAACGCGATGAGGGTCAAGGGCAGGGGTGGGCTCGACCACTCGGGCGTCATCACGCTGCTCGAGGAGCTGGCAGGGCTCCCGATCCAATCATGAGGGCGACGGTGGACCGGCCGGGGCTTGATAGCCAGGGACGCACGCCGCTCATCAAGATTCGTCGCGTCCGCAAGGGTGATCTCGCCAAGGTGCGCGACGTCATCGAGCAGGCCTTCGGTGATTTCTTCGAGCGGCAGATGGGCACGCGCCCGCGCCAGGTCTTCGGCGGCTCCCAGTACGTTCACCACCGCTGGCTCATGGAGCCTTGGGGCTGCTTCGTCGCCGAGGAAGGCGACGGCAAGATCGTGGGCGCGGCGCTGGCGGTGATCTGGGGCACCGTGGGGCTCGTGGGGCCGGTGGCGGTGCTGACCAATTACCAGAATCAGGACATCGGGCAGCAGCTCCTCACGGCCTGCCAGGGCTTCTTCGAGGAGAACAAGGCGACGCTCGAAGGGGTGTCGACGTATCCGAATAGTCCAAAGCACATCATGCTCTACCAAAAGTTCGGCTTCCGGCCCAAGGGTCTCGTGATGCTTGCCGGCAAGCCGCTGGATCGCCGCGAGATCGTCCAAGCGACGCGCCCGCCCAAGCCGGGCCTGGCCGTCCGGCGCTATTCCTCGCTCGAGGAGGCGAAGAAGAAAGCGGTGATGCAGCGCGTGCGCCGCATCACCAACGGCATCTGGCGCGGCATGGATCTGAGCAAGGAAGTCGAGATCGTGGACGGCCTGGCGCTCGGCGACACCTTGCTGCTGGAAAAGGGGCGAGACGTCATCGGCTTCGCCATCGTCCACATGCCGGGCGTCAGCGAGGCTCCGCATGGCAGCGCCTACGTCAAGTTCCTGGCGGTGGAGGGGAGCCAGCGCAAGCCGGAGCATTTGCACGCGCTGCTGGCGGCGGTGGAGGACATGGCGCATGCCGCGCAGTTGCAGCGTGTGGTGGCGCCCGTCTACACCTATTACTGGACCGCGTACCAGACGCTCCTCGAGCGCGGGTATCATCCGGACTTCACCATGGTCCGGATGAAGCGGGGCAAGCAGGAAGACTACGAGCACCCGGACGATCTGGTGCTCGACGACTGGCGCTAGAGCATGCCGCGGATCATCAGCGGCTGCGCGGCCGTGCTCGCGGCCGCGGTGATCGCTTCGACGCCGTCGCCGGCCGCCGCGCATGCGCTGTTGCTGGAGTCCACGCCGGCCGCCGACGCCACGCTCACCCAGCCGCCCGCGCAAGTGTACCTCCGCTTCAACAGCAAACTCGAGAAACGCCTGAGTCACGTGACCCTCTCGACCGAGAAGGGTCGGCCCGTGGCGCTGCCTATCGCGGTCAATGGCAGCGAGAAGCCGGACCGGCTGGTGCTGCCGCTCGGCCCGCTCGCCCCCGGGGCCTACATGATCCGCTACAAGGTCCTGGCCGTGGATGGCCACATCACGGAGGGTATCCTGCGCTTTTCCGTTATCGAGCCGAAGTAGGCCCCGGTCCCGCCCCAATGATCAAGGGCTCGGCGACGCCGGCGGGCACCATGGCTTACCGAAGCGCGCTCACCGCCTCCAAGCGCAATGGCCATTTCCGGGAGTGGCGGGGGCTGGCGCTGTCCTCCGTGGGCATCGGGACCTACCTGGGCCCGGAGGATGATGCCACCGATGCGCTCTACGAGGCCGCCATCGAGCGCGCGGTCGTCTCCGGTATCAACGTGATCGACTCGGCCGTCAACTACCGTCGGCAGCGGAGTGAGCGCGCGGTGGGGCGGGCGCTCGTCAAGGCGACCGGCGCGGGGCGGGTGGCGCGCGAGGCCGTCGTGGTGGCCACCAAGGGCGGCTTTCTGCCCTTCGACGGGCCGCCTCCGCTGGGACTTCTCGGGCCGGGCGATCTCGTCGGGGGCTGCCATTGCATGACGCCGCGTTATCTCGAGGATCAGATCGAGCGCAGCCGCACCAACCTCGATGTCGAGACCATCGACATCTACTACCTCCACAATCCCGAGACTCAGCTCGGCGAGATCGCGCGACCCGTGTTCATGCGCCGGCTTCGCGCGGCCTTCGAGTTCCTGGAAGGCGCCGCGCGCGACCGGCGCATCGGCCTCTATGGCACGGCGACCTGGAGCGGCTATCGGCAGCCGCCAGAGGCCCGCGACTTCCTCTCGCTGCCGGATCTCGTGGCTCTTGCCGAGGAGATCGGTGGGCCGGAGCATCACTTCCGTGTGGTCCAGCTCCCGTACAACCTCGCCATGACCGAGGCGTTCACTCTGCCCAATCAGCCCGACGGCAACGAGAGGGTTCCGCTGCTCGAGGCCGCTCGACGGCTCGGCGTTTACGTCATGACCTCGGCGTCGATTTATCAGGGGCAGCTCGCACGCAACCTTCCGCCCGTGCTGTCCCAGGTTCTGTCGGGCCTCGACACCGACGCCCAGCGGGCGCTACAGTTCGTACGATCCACGCCCGGCGTGGGCACCGCCCTCGTGGGGATGAAGTCGGAAGCCCATGTGAATGAGGCCGCGAGCCTCGCCCGGATCGCTCCAGTGCGCTGGTCGGCGTTTCAGAAGCTCTTCGCATCAGCGTGAGCATGTCACCATGCGCGAAACCGCTTGAAATTCCGCCGGGGCTCAGCTAGGTTGGTACGTCACCATAGCAGCGGCGCCTCGCGGCGCTGAGCCGCGGCTGACGCACGTCATGGTCAAGAACATTCACCACGTCGGCATCGTGGTTCGAAGCCTCGCGAAGGCGTACGGCTTCTGGCGCGATGCGTTGGGCCTGCCGCTCGTTCGCGAGGCCGAGATCGCGGATCAGGGCGTTCGGGCCGCCCTCCTCGCAGCCGGCGACAGCGAGATCGAGCTGCTCGAGCCTACGCGCGAGGACACGGGTGTGGCGCGCTTCCTCGCCAAGCGGGGCGAGGGGCTTCATCACCTCTGTCTCGAGACGGCGAGCGTGGAGGCCGACCTCGGGGCGCTCAAAGCGCAGGGCGTCCCTCTGCTCGACGACACGCCGCGCCATGGTCTGGCGGGGCGCATCGCCTTTCTCAATCCGAGCGCCTGTCACGGCGTGCTCGTGGAGCTCGCGACGCCGCCGCGCGGAGATGCCCACACGGAGTCGGCCGTCCGCTTCAAGCGTCTCGTGATCGGATGCCGCGATCCGCAGGACACGGCGAAGACGTATCACCAGATCTTCGGCCTGCCCGAAGTCGCCGTCAACGACGGTCCACGGAGCATGCTGGGGTGGTCCGGAGGCGGCACGCTGCTGATGGTACCAGCCAGCGAGGTGGGTGGGGCGCTCGGCATGGCGGCCTTGTCCATGGTGGCCCCGGAGATGGGCGCGCTCGTCGAGCGGCTCAAGAAGATCGACGCCATGATGTTCTATGGCGCCAGCGAGATCACTCTCAAGCCCGAAGCCGGCAACAACGTCCACCTGCACATCTCTCGCTACCACTTCCCGTAAGCCCGAGAGTTCCCGCGGCCCCAGAGACCGCTAGACGAATACCTCGCGCGTGGCAGGGATCTGAGCAACACGGG
>Ga0335084_10008586_pt1 | contig 10185 bp, 7 predicted proteins | sample Lox_Sample_44_FD_206721 | JGI IMG/M metagenome (GOLD analysis project Ga0335084, IMG submission 206721) | Soil microbial communities from Loxahatchee National Wildlife Refuge, Florida, United States - Lox_Sample_4.4 | ecosystem: Environmental > Terrestrial > Soil > Wetlands | place: USA: Florida... | reverse complement strand
GTTCTTCTTCACCGGTACGCCCCCCCCCCCGGGGGGGTGCCTGTCGGCGCCGGGGGGGGGGTGCCCGCCGCGCCGCGGCCCCCCCACCGCCACCCCGCCGCGCCAGCGGCGTCCGACGAGGTAGTAGAGTCCGAGCGCCGGCAGCGCGTAGACGACCCACAGCTTCACGTAGAAGCCGAACCACAGGCACAGGGCGAGCACGATGCCCTGCCACACGGGCCACCCCTCGAGCAGGACGAGCGCGGTGAAGCCGGCGGCGATCGCGAGCTCCAGGTACGAGTCGTTCGCGCGCACCGTCCCCAGCACCACCTCGAACGGCGCCGTCGCGACCAAGAGGCCGCCGAGGAACGCCTGCAGCCGCGTGTATCGCCACCGCACGAGGATGGCGTAGGCCATGATGGGAAACGTCGACGTGAGGATCCACGTCGGCGCGAGGAACGCCGTCTCCGAGACGCCGAAGAGGAGGAAGGCCAGGTGGTTGAAGATCCAGCCCGCGAAACGGACGTGGAGCTGGTCGGTCAGCAGCGGTCCGTTCGCCAGGATGTGCAGGAGCACCGCGAACTCCTGCGGGTCGTCGCCGAGGATGAGGCCCTGGAGGAGCCACCACCGCACCACGAACGCCGTGGCGAACAGGACCGTGGCGGCGAGCACGTGCACACGCATGGTCGCGTGCGCCGCTAGCGGCCGGACGGCGGGGGTGTCAAGCGCGCGGAGTCGCCGGCGTCAGTGCACGCAGTCCGGAATGTCGTCCGGCCCGCAGTCGGGATCGGTCGTGATGCCACCGTGCCCGCACGGGTCCAGGAACGTGTCGACGACCGGGCCGACGGTCATCGTGCCGACGTGAATCAGGATCGTGTAGTGGAGGTGGACCATCGGACACGAGGGGTGCGCCGGTTCCACGCAGCCGTCCGGGGCGGGCTCGACGTCCGAGAGGCAGATGTTGCCCGCGGGGACGCCCGGAATCTGTGCGAGTGGCACGAGCGCCCGCCCGGGCGGCTGCGTCGTCGTGGTGACGGGCGTGGTCGTCGTGGTCGTCGTCTCGTTGTCGACCTTCCCGGTCGGCGTGCAGAGCATGGCCGACTTCGTGATCTTCACGTCGGCGGTGCCGAACTGGTTCGAGATCGAGACGGTGCGCTTCTCGCGCTGGGGCTTCAAGGCGTAGCACACGAGATGATCGAGCGGGTTGCGGATGCCCTCGCCGTTCTTGCTGACCGGGTTGCAGAGCACGATCGCGCGTCCGGCCTTGTTCTCCTCGGTCTTGAACTGGTCGACCATCCGCACGTCGCGCTTGGCGGGGCCGCCCGGGAACTTGCCCGTGTAGCAGAAGAAGTGGTCGACCTCGATGGCGGCACCCTCGCCGTTCTTCTCGGTCGGCAGACAGAGCAGGCTCGTCTTCTTGGTCGTCACCTGTCCTTGCCCGAACTGGTTGTGGATCGTGACGGTGTGCTTCAGCTTCTCGGGCTTCACCGCGTAGCACGTGAGGTGGTTCGTTTCGTTGTAGAGCGGCTCGTTGCCCTTCGTGCTGGGCGTGCACAGGAACCGCGGCTTCAACACCTGCGCCTGGCGCTGGCCGAACTGATCGAGCAGCGTCACCTGCTGCTTGGTGAACTTCGGGAACTTCGCCGTGTAGCACTTGAAGTGGTCTGGCGGCGACTTCGGGCAGTGCTCGTGGGCGAGACCCGCGACCTGGTAGCAGTCGGGATTCGTCGCCGAGTGGTACGGCGGCAACGAGGCGACCTGGTTCGTCACGTGCACCGGCGCTCCCGGCGGACCGCCGGGCGGCCCGCCCTGCAGGACGGTGCCGCCGACGTCGACGTCGAAGAACACGTCGAAGAAGCTGTCGGCCTTGAAGTCCTTCGTCGGATCGGGGTTCGTGTCGGTCACCTTGCCGACCGAGGTCTGCATCGGGTCCTCGAACACGGTCACCATCACGTCGCCGGTCGGGAGCGCGCAGCCGACGCCGCCCACCACCGTCGCGATGCCGGTGAGCTCCATGGCGAGCATCTCGGTGTCGATCTGGCGCAGGCCGCCGCCCAGGTCGATCGGATCGCCGCGCCGGACCACGGTCGGGCCGTGCGCGTCGAAGTCGACGGTGCAGACGCCGAACGGCGTCGCAAGGTCGTAGCCGTCGAGCGTCATGTGCGAGTCGAAGACGTCGATCCCCGAGGGCGGGAAGACGTCCTCGACCGCGGGCGGAACGAGGCAGCCGGGATCGTCGATGTCGGTCGCGCCGTCGCCGTCGTTGTCGATGCCGTCGAGGCACGCCGGTGGATTGGCGACGCTCTCCGGCGTCTTGGTCGCGTCCGCCGGATCGGAGCCGAGCAGCGTCTCCAACCCATCCAGGTATCCGTCCTGGTCGGTGTCGACCGCCGCGGGCAGTGCGTACGCGAACGTGCCCCAGAGCAGAAGCGTTCCCACGAACCAGCCGCAAGCCGACATGCGAGCCATCGCATTCCCCCCTTCGGCCAAGCGAGCAGGATCCGATCGTCGTTCCCAGGGCGCCGCTACCAACTGAAGGCTCGCGCGTCAACGCGCCCGCGAAGTCGCTTTCCAGGACGGCGGCGGTGGTATACGCCGGCCGATCGTGCCGGACGAAGCTCCCACGATCGCCGTGCTCGGCGCCGGCGTCGCCGGCATCTGCATGGGCATTCAGCTGAAGCGCGCCGGCTTCGAGTCCTTCACGATCTACGAGAAGTCGCCGGACGCGGGTGGCACCTGGCTCGACAACACATACCCCGGCGTCGCGTGCGACGTGCCGTCGCATCTCTACTGCTTCTCGTTCGAGCCGAATCCGGACTGGAGCCGCAAGTACTCGGCGCAGCCGGAGATCCATCGCTACTTGGAGCATTGCATCGAGCGGCACGGCCTGCGGCCGCACATCCGCTACGGCGTCGAGATCGCGGCCGCGCGGTTCGACGAGGCCGCCGGCACGTGGCGCCTGCGCACGGCCGGCGGCGAGGAGATCACCGCCCGGGTGATGGTGAGCGCGACGGGACAGCTGAATCGCCCGCACGTCCCGGCGATCCCGGGGCTCGAGAGCTTCGGCGGCCGCTGGTTCCACTCCGCGCGGTGGGATCACACGCGCGACCTCACGGGGACGAACGTCGCCGTGGTCGGCAACGGCGCCAGCGCCATCCAGTTCGTGCCGTGCATCGCGCCGCTCACGAAGCAGCTCACGATCTACCAGCGCACGCCCAATTGGCTCGTCCCGCGCAACGATCGCGCGTACCGGCCCGCGGAGAAGTGGATCTTCCGGCACGTGCCGCTCGTGAACCGTCTCTATCGGAGCTGGATCTGGCTCATGCTCGAGGCGCGCTTCTTCGGCTTCTTCAAGGACAGCCGTCTCTCGAAGCTGGCCGAGCAGGCCGCACGGCAGCACCTGGAGGCACAGATCACGAACCCCCGCCTGCGCGCGATCCTGACGCCCGACTACCCCGTCGGCTGCAAGCGCATCCTCATCTCCGACGACTACTATCCGGCGCTCGAGCGCCCGAACGTCGAGGTGGTGACCGACGCCGTCGTCCGCGTGACCCGCGACGGCGTCGTCACGCAGGACGGCACGACACGGCCCGCGGACACGATCATATTCGCGACGGGCTTCGAAACGACGACGTTCCTGGCGCCGATGGAGATCGAAGGCGCCGGCGGCCGGCGGCTCTCGGAGGCGTGGCGCGACGGCGCCGAGGCCTACCTCGGCGTCGCGGTGTCCGGCTTTCCCAATCTCTTCATGCTCTACGGTCCGAACACGAACCTCGGCCACAACTCGATCATCTTCATGGTCGAATGCCAGGTGCGCTACGTCATCGCGTGCGTCCGCGCGATCACCGAGCGTCGGCTCGCGTGGCTCGATGTCCGGACGGATGCGATGGCGCGTTTCAACGCCCATCTCCAGGACGATCTCAAGCAGACGGCATGGGATGCGGGCTGCACGAGCTGGTACAAGACGGCGTCGGGGAAGGTCACGAACAACTGGTCCGGCTTCACGCTCGAGTACTGGTGGCGCACGCGCGAGCCCGACTTCAGCGCGTTCGAAGCGCGACCGGCCGGCTGAGCGCCGCATCCTGGTCCGCATCTTCGACCAGCCGGATCTCGGCGGCGAGGTCGTCGCCCGCGGCGACGTCGACGCTCGACTGTCCGAACACCTCGCCCGTCCCGCCGAGTAGGCCGTCGCCGTCACGGTCGGTGCCCGCCGCGAGGACGTAGTGACCCGCGCGCACCCCGCCGAGCGTGAACGCGAAGCCGCGCCCGGCATCGGTGTCGGTCTGTGCGACCACCGTCTGCGTCGCTGGGTCCACGAGCAGGACGAGGATTTCTTCGTCCACGGGAGGTGTCGGAGGCGTGGGCGGGCCCTCGCCGTCGTCCGGGACGGCGCTCTGCGCGGCCAGCACGGCCTTGTGCGCGTTGACGAGGCCGCGGCCGCCGAACCCGCCCGCGAGCGCGTCCGTGAGCGCACCGGCGCGCAGGAGCGCGTCGAGCGCGTCGGGCGTCATGCGCGCGCCGGCATGCGCCTCCATGAACGCCGCCTGCATGAGCGCGACGACGCCGGTCACGTGCGGGGCGGCCATCGAGGTCCCCTGCAGAAAGCCGAAGACGGCCGTGATCGAACCGCTCGTATCGTCGCCGAGCGTGGAGAGAACACCGTCGGCGAAGCCGTCGCGGTCGGTGTCGACGCGCGTGTCGCCGCCGGGCGCCGCGATGTCGACGACGGCGCCGAAGTTCGAATAGAAGGCCTTGGCGCGGGCGAGGTCGACGGCGGCGACGCACACCACCTCCGGAAACGCCGCGGGGCTGAAGCCCGCGGCGTCCACGTCGTCGTTGCCGGCGGCCGCGACGACGATCGTCCCGGCGGCGCGCGCGTCGCGGATCGCCTCCTGCATGGCGGGCGAGACGCCCGGACCACCCAGGGAGAGGTTGATGACGTCGGCGCGCTGCGCGGGACGTTGGCCGGAGACGTTGTCGAGGCCGGCGGCGAAGCGGATGCCCTGCGCGATGTCGAAATCGGAGCCGCCGCCCGCGCCGAGCACGCGGACCGGCATGATGCGCGCGTTCCAGTCGACGCCCGCGACGCCGGTCCCGTCGTCGGTGGCGGCGCCGATCGTGCCGGCGACGTGGGTGCCGTGGAAAGAGGAGGGAACGCTCGGCGTGCCATCGCCGACGTCGAACGGATCGGGGTCGATGCCGTCGCCGTCCTGCGCCACGGTCGGGTCGGAGATGAAGTCGAAGCCGGGGACGAGACGCCCGCGATCGATGTCCGGATGGCCGATCAGGAGTCCCGTGTCGACGACCGCCACGACGACGTCGGGCGAGCCGATGGTCACGTCCCACGCTTCGGGAAGCGAGATGAGCGGGTAGTGCCACTGGAGCGGGAAGAACTCGTCGTTCGGGACGCGCAGGGGCTTCCGGACGTAGTTCGGCTGTGCCCACAGCACGTCGGCGCGCGCTCGCATCGCGGCGACCGCGTCGAGCGTCTCCCGGCGCGGGTCTCCGAGCGAGCGCGCCCCCGGCCGCGCCGGCGGCGCCACGCGGTAGAGCGCGCCGCCGGTACCGTGCGGGTCACCGGCGAGGGGCGAGCCGGCGTCGGGGCCGGCCGGTCCGTTGGAGAGGGCGCGCGCTCCTTGCTCGCGGAAACGAACGATCATCTCGCCCGGCACGAATTCGGCGTCGGCCGCAGAGGCACCGGCTCCGGCGACGACGACCCGCCCGGTGATCGTCGCCGGAACGCTCGCGCTGAACGCGGCGGCGATGCCCGCGCGTCGCGCGCGAACCACGCCGAGGAGCGTCGTGCACCGCGGTGCCTCGGTCGTGGCAGCGAGCCGGACCTTTCCCGCGACGGCGGCGCACGAGCGGAAGACGGCCTTCACGCGCGTCGCTCCACCGCGGCTGGCGATGCGGGCGCGCGTGGTCCCGCACCCGGTGAGCGTGACTGCGCGATCACCGACATCGACGATCTCCGGGCTCACGTCGGCGGCGAGGAGCGGCGCGTCGGCGACGTACGTGCCGCGACAGGGCGGCTCTGCCGCGCCCGCCGTGGCGAGCAGACCGATCGCCAGCAGCCCTGCCCGGATCACGATCACGGATCGTCGCATCGTCGCCTTCCTGTGGCGCGGCGCCGCGCCGTCGTCACTACGCCCGGCGTGCGGGCGCGGATGCGCGATTGGACCTGCCGGACATTCGTGCTTTCGTGCCCGAATGCCCTCGCCGACCGTCCTCGTGCTGCCCGGGTACGGAGACTCCGGCCCGGAGCACTGGCAGACGTTGTGGGAGCGCCGCTTCGGCTACGTCCGGGTGGTGCAGGACGATTGGGAGCACCCCCAGCGCGACGCCTGGGTGGCGAACCTGGATGCGGCCGTCGGTCGCGCGCCGGGCGAGGTCGCCCTCGTCGCCCACAGCCTCGGGTGCGCGCTTGTGGCGCACTGGGCGGCGCGTGCGGCGTGCGACCGCGTCGTCGGAGCGCTGCTCGTAGCGCCTCCGGACGTGGACGAGGTCCGACACCTCATCCCCGAGGTCGAGAGCTTCTCGCCGGTGCCGCTCGCGTCGCTTCCGTTTCCGGCGATCGTGGTCGCGAGCGCGTCCGATCCCTACATCGAGCCCGGGCAAGCACGCGCGTTCGCAGACGGCTGGGGCGCTCGGCTCGTCGAGCTGGGGGATCGCGGGCACATCAACGCCGAGTCGGGCCTCGGCGAATGGCTCGAAGGGCACCGTCTGCTGGAGGAGCTGCTGGACGCAGGGAGACGGTGAACCATCGGATTTTGCGCGCGTTTCAGTTTGACAGCGGCTCGGAAGAAGCCTATTATCAACCGTAGCTTGCGTCACCGACCTCGGGTTTCTCTCCAAGGCGGTCGACGTGGCGCCACCGACCCGCGAGTGAGGCCTTCGCGTGGTCGGCGCAGGGTCAAGGCCGCGACCGAGGAGGTCCAATGCCCCCCCGACCGTGGGGTTCCGCTTCGCAACCATATTCCGCCCGCGCCCGACCCTTGCCCGCGCCGACGAAGCGTGAGCGGGCTCCGGTCCTGGCCGTGGGTCGTCGGGTGGTGGTGACCTGCGGAAGCCATGGTTCCCGCCGAGTTGCGCTGATGGACTCGACCGGGACGGCTCCGGTGGCGACCGTCCCCCATGGGGCCGAGGTCGAGATCCTGGCCTGGCAGCCCCGCCGGGCTGCCGACCCGCGCTACCGGGTGCGCACCACGAAGGACGGGGTCGAGGGCTGGCTCGAGGCGGCGAGCCTCAAGCCGATCGAGGTTCCGCCGCCCCCGAAGATCGTCGTCGCGCACGCGCCGGCTCCCCCCGCTCCGGCTCCGAAGCGAAGCCCGGCCCGCGAGGCACCGGCGGCCGCCAAGCGTGGCGCGCCGGCCAAGCGCCGCAAGCGCTGATCGCCGCGCTCACGTCCAGGCCTGCATCCTCGCCGACCAGGCGCCCGCGTGCGTCGCGCACCGCTCGCCGATCACGGGTGCGGCGGCGGAGATCGCCTCGAGCGCTCCGTCCGGCGGACGAACCAGGAGGAGACCGCTGCCGTTCAAGCGCTGGCGCTGGTGCTCGAGCGGCGTCGTGACGAGCTCCGCGATCGTTCCCGGCACTCCCGCCGCCGCGAGCTTCGCGATCATCGCGTTCGGCCGCGTGAGACTCTTCACCGGGTACCAGAGCACGACGCACGCGCGACGCGAATGTCGCAGGGCGCGCACGAGCGCATCGGGCACGAGCGTCCAGTCCGCCTTCTGCGTGTAGGGCGGGTCGACGAGCACGACCTGCGCGTCGGCACCGGCTTCGGCGCCGTGGATCGCGCCGCCCAGCGCGGCGAGGCCGTCGCCGCAGACGAGACGCACGCGCGAGTCACTCTTCGTATGCTCGGCGAGGCGCGCGAGCGTCGTATTGTCGCGCTCCCAGAGCGTCAGCTCGGCATTCGCGCCGAGCACGTCGCGCGCGAGCGCGGGCGAGCCCGGATAGCGCGTGGGACGTTCGCCACCGGCGCCGAGGCGGCGGCAGAGCGCGACGTAGCGTGCAACGGCGTCGTCACGCGTCGTCGTCTCGAACGATGCCCACAGACGGCCGATGCCCTCGCTCCATTCGCCGGTCGGGCCGAGTGGATAGAACCCTTCTCCCGCATGGGTTTCCACGTAGGCGACGCGTCGTGCCGCGGCCACGCGGCGCAGGATCTCGACCAGCACGCAATGCTTCCAGACGTCGCCGACGTTGCCGGCGTGGAAGCGGTGGCTGTAGTCGCGCGTGTCGTCGATGCGATAGCGCGATCGGGGCGTGGTCACGAGCGCGTGATGCTACGCGACCAGCGGGCACTCCGATAGCCGGCCGGGGGCGAGATCTCTCGCTCGCACCGGCCGGCTGCGGAAGTGTTCTGCGATCAGACCATCTCTTTCAAGCCCGCGAGCGGCCGGACGCGCACCACGTTGCGCGCCGGCTTCGCCTTGAACATCACCTGCTCCTTCGTGAACGGGTTGATGCCCATGTGCGCCTTGGTTGCGGGCTTGCGCTTGACGGTGATGCGCATGAGACCGGGCACCTTGAAGACGCCGGCTCCGCCCTTCGACAGATCGGCCTTGATGACGGCCCCGAGCGCGTGGAACACCGACGCCACGTCACGCCGGTGAATGCCGACGCTGTCCGCGATCGTCCGGAAGACGTCGCCCTTGCTGCGCGGCTTGGACGACGCGCCGATCTTGAGCGGCTTGCTGAGGTTCAGCTTCGACTGAGCCCGAACCGGTGACGCCTTCGCTGCCTTCTTCGCCATATCCACATCCTTTCCCCTGGGTAAAAACGACCGGATTGAGGGCCCCGCATAGGTCGTGGCGAAGAGAAAGACAAGCGCTACGGCCCAAAAAATGCGACTTTTGACGGGGAAAGCGAGCGCGTGGCGCGGCGCATTGTCTCGCCGGCGATTGCCAAGACCGCTCCGGCTCGGGTAGACGACGCGTCCCGACGATGCCCTCGTCACGCGCCGCCGCCCTCCTCGTCGTGCTGTTCGTGGCGATGCCCGCCGTCGCCAAGGTGCCGCTCCAGGTCTGCAAGGAGAGCTGTGCCGCGCGCGTGGACGGGGACTGCGGCGGCCTCGCGAAGAAGAAGCAGCAGAAGCGCTGCCGCACGAAGCTCTGGCGGCAGTGCCGGCGCGGCCGGATCGTGTGCACGGCCACGGGGACGACCCTGAGGCCGGGGTCGGGCTGCGTCACGACGTTCGTGGTGGGACCCCAGCTCGCCGGGGGCACCGACCAGGCCGTCGCCGGCGCCGACTTGAATGGCGACGGGAAGCGCGACCTGCTGCTCGCCGCCAACCCGAGCGTCATGGTGCGTCTCGGCAACGGCGACGGCACGTTCGGGGAGCTCACCGGGGTCGACGTCGGCGGCGACGTCCACGGCATTGCGGTCGCCGACCTCGACGGGAACGGCACGGTGGATCTGGCGGCGGCGAACTTCATGAGCGACCCGCCGCCCACCGGACCCAGCACGGTGGTGAACGTGTCGGTCCTCATGGGGAGGGGGGACGGGAGCTTCGAGGGCCCCATCCCGTACTTCGTGGGTACCCGCGACTTCCACGACGTCGTCGCAGCCGATTTCAACGGGGACAACAAGCCAGACCTGGTCGTGGCGACCCAGCCGTCGGTGGTCGTGCTGCTGAACAACGGCAACGGCACGTTCGCGGGCAAGGTCGAGTACCCCTCGGCCGACATCGGCCGGGCCGTTGCGGTGGCGGACCTGAACGGTGATGGGAAGCTCGACCTGGCCGCGACCGGCGGCGGTCCGCCCGGCGGCCGGGGTGTCGTCGCCGTCCTGCTCGGCGACGGCAGCGGGGGGTTCGGCCCCCCGGTGTCCTACCAGGTGGGCCGGTTCCCCTACTCGATCGTGGCCGGGGACGTGAACGGCGACGGCAAGATCGACCTGGCGACGGCGAACAACAACTCCTCGGACCTGAGCATCCTGCTCGGCCACGGCGACGGGACCTTCGGCTCGAGCGTCGAGTACTACGCCGGCGGCCTGCCCACCTCGCTCGCCGGGGGCGATTTCAACGGCGACGGCCGGCTCGACTTCGTGATCTCGGCCGGGCCGAACGCGACCGTCGGCCTCTTCACCGGCAATGGGGACGGCACGTTCGCGAACGTCGTGGGCACGTTCACCAGCGGGTCGGCGGCGCTGGCGTCCGCGGACTTCGACGGCGACGGGAAGCCCGACATCGCGACGGCG
>Ga0335084_10008585_pt1 | contig 10185 bp, 9 predicted proteins | sample Lox_Sample_44_FD_206721 | JGI IMG/M metagenome (GOLD analysis project Ga0335084, IMG submission 206721) | Soil microbial communities from Loxahatchee National Wildlife Refuge, Florida, United States - Lox_Sample_4.4 | ecosystem: Environmental > Terrestrial > Soil > Wetlands | place: USA: Florida... | reverse complement strand
GCCCGAGGCCACGCGGATGGAAGCGCCATGCAAGGCACGGATGGCGCCGTAACGAACCGAGAGACCTTCAACCGAGAGCATGGGCGCTCGCGCCGGCGAGACCGGCGAGCGGGTGCCGCGAACGGCTGCCCCGCCGCCGATCCGCCCCGTCATCATTTTAAATACGGGATCTTGGTCGGCATCGCATCTGTCAGCAGCACGCGCTTGCCGTTCTCGAAGCCGATCACGGGCACGGTCTTGACCGGATAGCTCTTATGCTCGAAGAAGGAGATGGTCGATGCCGTGAGGCCCGGATAGCCGCCCTCGGCGCGCATCGCCTCGCGCAGCTTGACCGGATCGGTGCTGCCCGCCTTTTTCGCCGCGCCGGCCACGACCATCACCATGTCGGCGCCAAGCGCGTCGAAGATGCCGTTGACCTTGTACCCGTCGGCCTTGCACTGGGCCAGGAACGCGTCGATCGGGCCACCCATGCCGACGAGGCCGTGGGTCGCGAACATGACCTTGCTCAGGTCCTCCGGCTTGCCGACCGTGGATTCCAGCGAGGGGTCGTCGAAGCCGTCGCAGCCGACCACCCAGCCGTCATAACCGTTGGCGCGGAGCTGGCGGATCAGGATGCCGACATCCGGCAGCACGCCGCAGACATGCACGACATCGGGCTTTTCGGGCAGCGCCTTGATGCTGGCGATCTGCGGCGACCAGTCGGTGATGCCGAAGCTGTAATTGAACTTGCCGAGAACCTTGCCGCCCCAGGCGGTGAAGGCCTCGCCGAACCATTCCGGCAACTTGGCCGACCAGGAGCCGGCATCCTCCGAGGTCAGCAGCACCGCGCTACGCCCGCCCTTGGCATAGACCTGGGCCGCGGTCGCCGCAGCATTGATCGGATCGGGCACGGCGCCGGCGATGAAGTTGTCGGTGTCCAACTCCTGCATTTCGACCTGGGTGTTCGGTGCCGAATAGACCGTGACGCCATAAGTCTTTGCCATGGTGGTCATCGGGATCAGGGCGTCGGGGAAGGGCAGGCCGGCGATGACCTGGTCGCCGTCATCGAGGAACTTCTGGCCGAGCGACACGGAGAGCTGCGCATCCGACCGGTTGTCGGCCGTCTGCACCTCGATCTTCGGATCGTTGGGCCCGGCCGCCTTGTTGAGTTTGTCGGCCATGCAGCGCGCGCCTTCGGTTTCTTCGTAAGGCGCCAGCGGACCGGTCAAGGCAACGGCGACGCCGATCTTGACCGTATTGTCCGCTATGGCGGGCGTCGCACCCCAGCCCGCCGCCATGATCGCCAGCGCCGCCGCCGGCATGATTCCTACCGCTTTCATGAGATCTGCCTCCCTATCCTTGTTTTGTTTTGCTCACGCTCGTTTCCGGCCGGACCCTCAATTCATCTGGCCGAGATAAATATCGATCACCTTGGGGTTGGCGCGGATCGCCGCGGGCGCGTCGATGGCGACCACCTCGCCCATGTCCATGACGCAGATGCGATCACAGACCGACATGATGAAACGCAGATCGTGATCGATCACGATCACGGCCGCCTGCGTGCGCTCGCGGATGCGCTGGACGGCATGAGCGAGCTCCTCGGATTCGTAGTCGTTCATGCCCGCCGCCGGCTCGTCGAGCAGCAACAGCCGGGGACCGAGCGCCAGCGCGCGCACGATCTCGAGCCGGCGCTGCTGGCCATAGGGCAGCGTTCCGGCGGGCCGGTCCGCCACGCCATCGAGCCCGTATTCCGTCATCAGCGCATCGATGTCGATCGCGGCGGCGCTGTCCGGCCGATAATGACGGCAGGTGATGTGCGCGACCTCGACGTTCTGACGCGCCGTCATGGCGGCGAACAGGCGCAGATTCTGGAAAGTGCGCCCGACGCCCTGGCGCGCCGCATGTTCGGGCCCGCGGCCGGTCAGGTCCTCGTCACCGAGGGTGATGCGGCCCCGGCTCGGCCGAAGCACGCCGCTGATGGCGTTGACCAGGGTCGACTTGCCGGCGCCGTTGGGCCCGATCAGGCCCAAAATCTCGCTCTCGTTGCAGGCGACGGTGACGTCGCGCAACGCATGCACGCCTCCGAAACTCTTGCTCACGCCCTGGACCGAAAGCACCTTGCGCGGACCCCTTCCACCGCTCGGATGGTAGGAGCCGCTTTCCCGATCCGCAAGGTGATTTTCGTTTTTGGAAAACCCGCAGGCCGCCGTCAACGGTGGGTAACGAGCGGCGGCGTTTCGCCGTCGGCGGGCACGGTGTTGGACATCAGCACCACGGCGTCGCGCTTGCCGTGAGACACGTAGGAGTGGGGCATGTTGGCATCGAACAGGATGCTGTCGCCGGGCTTGAGCCGGACCGGCTCATAATGCTCGGTATGGATTTCGAGCAGGCCCTCGAGCACGAACAGAAACTCCTCGCCCGGATGGCGCCGCCAGCCGCCCGCCTCCTGGACGGTTTTCGCGCTCACCACCACGCGCCAGAAAACATTACGCTTTTCCTTGAAGTCGCTGCACAGTACCTCGAACTTCAGGCCAGGCGTGTTATGGACGATGCCGCTGCCGGCGCGGGTGATCGAGCGCCGCGCGACCGGGGCGGAGGCCGGGCTCGACAGAAAGGCCGTGACCGGCACCTTCAACAGGCCCGACAGCATCAGTGCGGTGTCGAAGGTGAGGCGCGCTTTCCCGTTCTCGATTTTGGAAAGCTGGGAAACCGAAAGCCCGCTGGTTTGGCTTAGCTGCTCCAGGGTCAGGCCTTTGGCCTTGCGAATTTCGCGAATCTTGGCGAGGACGATGGGCCGACGCAAGGTGCCGCGAGCCTCCCTTTCCGATTTGGCAAACCTGCCCCGTGTTCTAGCGTTAGCGGCGGCGGCCTGTCCATGGCCGAGCGCGAACGAGGGCGGCGCTCTTTCGCTATGCCTTCAGGCGGGAAGCCCGGCCACGCAGTCGGCGAGCGCGGGGCCGAGGCTGTCGGCGACTTCCTCTACGCCGCGAGCGGTTGCCAGGAGATCGTTGCGGATCTCGAGATAGAGGCACGGGCGATTGCGGTCGAGCGCATGGCGCCGCAGCGTATAGCCCTCGACCAGCCGCCAGTCATAGGGCTCGTTGTCGCCGATCATGTAGCGCCCCTCCCGGCGCAAGGACTCCAGGACCGGCGGACCCATCAGGCAGGCCTGGCGCCACAGCACGCCGATCTCGGTCGGGCGTGACTTGCCCTGCACGAGGGGTGTGAAGCTGTGGATCGAGATCACGGCCGGGCGGCCTGCCGGCCCGAAACGAGCCAGCTGCGCCTCCGCCGCACGATCGAAGGGCTGGCGCGCGATCCGCTCGCGCAACGCGCGATCCGCAGAGTCGGGCTCGATATTGGCCGGCACCGGAATGCCCGCCAGATCGGGACGCATCACGTCCCAATCGGTCTCGAACCGGTTGATATCGAGAAAGAGCCGCGAATAGGCGGCCAGGACCGCCGGCGCCCGGAGGCGCCGGGCCAGCGCTTCGGTCAAGGCCCCAGCGCCGGCGTCCCAGCCGAAATGCGTATCGAGGAGAGGTCGGGGCAGGCCGAGATCGGCCCAGGCGCTCGGGACGGTGCGCCCGGCATGCTCGCAGATCAGGAGAATGCCGGGCGCCGTTTCGCCGTCGATCGTTTCGACCGATGCCCTGGCCAGCGCCTCGATTTCCGCCTTAGACAAAACGGGTGCGGACATGAAAGGACTTGGTCTCCGTGGCCTGCAGCAAACCTTCAGCCCCATTGACGCGTCCGGTGCCGGAGTTCCGCAGGCCCCCCCAGGGCAGATAAAGATCGGCATGGTCGCAGCGGTTGAGATAGACCGTGCCCGCATCGACTTGGTCAAGCAAGGCCAGGCCGGTCTCGCTGTCGGCGGTCCACACACTGGCGGTAAGCCCATATTCGGTGTCGTTCATCAACCGCACCGCCTCTGCGTCGTCGCGCACCCCCTGGATCGCTGCGACGGGACCGAAGGTCTCGTCGCGCATCACCGCCATCCTATGGTCGACGTCGATGAGAACTTCGGGCTCGACATAGGCGGGGCCCAGGTCGCGCGCGGCGCTGCGGCCGACGGGCAGCGCCCGCTTCGCGCCCTTCGCGAGCGCCTCGCCAACATGGTTGCGAATGGTCTGGGCGGCGCTCGCCCGCACCACCGGCCCGATATAGGGCTGCTTGCCGGTGATCGGATGGTCGAGCGTGACCTGCGTCGCCTCGGCGACGAAGGCCTCGATGAAACGATCACGGATCGACTGGTGGACGTAGATGCGCTCGACCGAGCAGCAGGATTGTCCGGCGTTGGAGTAGCAGCCTTCGACCAAGAGCGGGATCGCACGCGCGATGTCGGCGTCGGCGCGGATATAGGCCGGATCCTTGCCACCCAGCTCCAGATGCACCTGGGTCAGCGTGCCGGCCGCGGCGGCATGGACGCGCCTGCCGCCGGCGAGTGAGCCGATGAAATTGACGGCGCGCATCCGTCCTGAGCCGATCATCTTCTCCGCGTCCGGATGGCTCATGTGGATCGCCTGGAACACGCCCTCGGGCAGGCCGGCGGCGGCAAAGGCCTCGGCAGCGATCTCCGCGGTCAAGGGCGTCTGGGGCGAATGCTTGAAAATGACGACATTGCCCGCGATCAGCGGCGCCGTCACCAGATAGCCCATCATCGCGACGGGGTAATTCCAGGCGCAGATCGAGAGCGTCACGCCGTGCGGCACGCGGCGCACGAAGCGGCGGATTCCGGGGTCGGCGGGATAGCCCTCTTCGGCGAGCGCGATCCCGGCCGCCTGGGCCGCCAGCTCGCCGACCAGCTTCAGGCGCGGGGTTTCATCGGCCTGCCAGAGCGGGCGGCCCATCTGCCAGGTAAGCGTCTCGGCCAGCTGCGGCGCGCGCTTGACCATCTCCTGGCCGAAGCGCGCGACCAGCGCGACGCGGGTCTCGAGCGGCGTGCGGGCCCAATCGCGGGCGGCGCCCTCTGCGCGCACGAGCGCCGTCTCGATCTCGGCGCCGCTCGCATAGTTGCGGCGCGCATAGACCTTGCCGTCGACCGGGGAGACGACCTCCAGGGCGAGGCTGCCCTGGGCATTGACCGCGATGTTCATGGGTTCTCCTGAATGCAGAATTCGAGATTCCAGGCGGTCCGCGCGACCGCGGGCACCGGCTCGTCCGGCCACAAGTCTAGCCTGATTATCCGTTTTGGAAAATTTTTTCGTATTCAGCCCATAGGCCCGGATGTATGCTTTCCTCGCATGGCGGCAGCGAGCAGGCGGGGAGAGCGCATGCGGCAAGGCCGCCTCGACGCAAATGGGGCCACAAGAAGAAGGCAGGTTCGGATGCTCGCCTACGATTTCAGCGGCAAATCAGCGGTGGTCACGGGGGCCGGCGGCGGCATGGGCGAGGCGATCTCGCTGGCGCTGGCCAAGGCCGGCGCCAAGGTGACGGCGATCGACATGAAGGGAAAGCCCGACAGTTTCGCCGGCCTCGGCGATCGCATCCATTTCGCCCAGGGCGACCTTCGCGACCTCGCTTTCGTCGAGAAGACCATCGCCGGCGCCAACCAGCGCGCGGGCCGGCTCGATTATCTGGCGAATGTGGCGGGCGTGCTCTGGTTCGGGCGCGACAAGTCGGCGCTCGAGATGGATCTGGGCGTCTGGGACGAGGTGATGGCGATCAACCTCAAGACCATGGTCCACACCGCGCGCGCGGCCGTGCCCTTCATGCGCAAGAGCGGCGGCGGCGCCATGGTCCATGTCTCGACCGTGCAATGGATGCGCGGCGATCCCCATCCGCAGGATGCCTATCAGGCCTCGAAGGCGGCCGTTTGCGCCTTCTCGCGCTCGCTCGCCATGCAGCTCGCGGCCGACAAGATCCGCTCCAACAGCATCCTTCCCGGCGCCACGCTGACGCCGCTGCAGGCCCGCTGGGACACCGATGCCGTGCGCCGGCAGGTGGCGGACTATGTGCCGATGAAGCGCATCGGTACGGCCGAGGACATGGCCCATGCGACGCTGTTCCTGCTCTCCGATCACGCGAGCTACATCACCGGAGTGGAACTGCCGGTCGATGGCGGGCTGCTGCTGCGGAACTGACGCTATCAGTTGGCCGTCGCACGGCCTCCGCGCTGCCGTTGGTGGCGTCGGATGAAATCGAGCGTCGCGCGGGTCAGGATCTCCGGCTGATCGCGATGCGGCGAATGCCGGCAATTCGCGATCTTCAGCAGCTCGGTCTGCGGGGCCTGCGCCTTGATGCCGTCGATCTGCTGCAGGGTCGCATATTCGTCGTCGATGCCCTGGACGGCGAGCAGCGGACAGCGGATCGCCTTCAGCTCCGCCTCGATGTTCCAATCCCGGAATTCGGGCGAGAGCCAGGCGCCGCACCAGCCATGGAAGGCTGAGTCCGGATCGACATGATAGATCGAGAGGCGCTCGCGAAAATCTGTCGTCTCATAGGCGGTCTTCGCCCTGGCGATGCCCTCGAGGCCCTTGGCTTCGACGAAGTAATGGGGCGCCACCGCCACGGCGCCGGCCAGCCGGTCGGGATTGAGGGCCGCATAGAGCAGCGCGATCGTGCCGCCGTCGCTATGGCCGAAGAGCCATGGCATCTCTTCGCCGGCGCCGGCCGCGCGCAAGAAGGCGGGAAGGACTTCGCCGGCCTGGCGATGGAGATAGTCGGGCGCCCAGCGCTCGTCGCGGCGGCGCGGCGTGGAGCGGCCATAGCCCGGGCGCGAATAGACCAGGCCGCGCAACCCGCCGGCCTCGCAGAGTTCCATGGGATAATCGCGCCAAGCGGCGATCGAGCCCAGCCCTTCATGCAGGAAGACAAGCAACGGCGCATCCCGCCGCGCGCGCCCGATCCAGCGGTACTCCAGCCGCAAGGGGCGACCGTCCCACGCGATCTCGGCGAACTCGATGGTCATGACGGGAGCTCAGAGCGTCTTCGCGATGATCTTGGCGGCGTCGTCGATATCGGCACCGATGGCGCGGCCCGCGGCCTTGGTGTCGCGCTTCCTCAACGCCTTGAGCAAAGTGCGATGATGGATCTGCGGCGCGGTCGGCATCTTGGCCATCGCCGCCTGCTGGATGGTGAGGAGCGGTCCGATCTGGAGCCAGAGGGATTCGATCAGCGAGACCAGGATCGGCAGGCCCGACTTGCGGTAGAGATAGAAATGGAACTCGCGGTTGTTCTCGAGATAGCCGGGCGATTGCGCCGCGTCGGGCCGTTCCATGGCGGCGTTGAGGCCATCGAGCGTCGCGATATCGGTCTCGCTGATCCGGACCGCCGCCTCTTCCGCCGCGAGGCTCTCGAGTGAGATCCGGATCTGGGTGATCTCACGGAAGCGTTCGCGCGTGATGACCGGCAAGGCGACCGAGCGGTTGGGAAGCATCTCGAGCACCTGCTCGGCCACGAGCCGGCGCAACGCCTCGCGCACCGGCATCAGGCTGATGCCGAAAGCGGCGGCGAGGCTGCGGATGGTCATCCGCACCCCGGGCTCGAGCCGGCCCGCCATGATGGCCTGCTTCAGCTGCTGATAGACCTCGTCGTTCAAGGTGTTGCGCTGCAGCTTCGGCACCTCGAAAGGGCCGGGCTCCGCGCGCTTGGGGCGGGCCGCGGGGATCGCGTCGAGCGACAGACTTGCGCGTCCCGATTTCTTGGGCGGGTGTTTGGTCATCGACAAACTCTCCTCGGCCGGCTGACAGCGCCATTTCCGGCGCGAAACCCGCGCCAATCATCACAACGGGCGGTGGCCGGCAAGCCGCAGCTGCACAGCGCCCGGGGGAGAGGCCGGACCGGCTACCCCCGGGGCGGATCATGTCCCTCAATCTATCAGGGATAAGGGCAAAAGAATAACATCGCTTGTGATCACAGAGCATTTTTGCTAATGGGTCTTGGGGCCGGACGCAGGCGCCAAGACCCAGTGGCCGGGCATCCGACGGTCGCCTCGGACGATAGCAAGGCGGCGCGCCGCGGTTCAATGGAACCGGCTTCGGGCGCGCATGCTCTTGCCCATGAGGCTGTCGCCAGATTGGGAGGTCGAGGATGAGCAGCAGCAATACCGGCAAGCCCAACGCCGCCGACATCGGCTTCGACCCGATTCTGATGGCCGTTCTGTCGAGCCGCTTCGAATCGATCATCCGCGAGATGACCAACACGGTGATGAAGGCCAGCCGGTCGAGCGTGATCAAGAACGGCCGCGACATGTCCTGCGGCATTCTCACCTATGACCACCGCCTGGTGTCGGTCGAGGAAGCGCTGCCGATCCATGTGACCGCGCTCGAGCTCACCACCCAGCCCATCACCGAGCTCTTCGACGACATCAAGGAAGGCGATGCCTATCTCAACAACAGCCCGTTCTTTGGCGGCACCCACCACGCCGATCTGACGCTCTGCGTGCCGGTGTTCCATGAGGGCGAGCCGCTGTTCTGGACCCTGGCGCGCTCGCATCATGCCGATATCGGCGCGCCCCAGCCCACGACCTATCTGCCCTATGCCAAGGACATTTACGAGGAGGGGATGCATTTCCCCTGCGTGCGCATCCAGGAGGGATTCAAGGACAAGGCGGACATCGTCCGCATGGCGAAACAGAAGATCCGCGTCAACAACATCTGGTACGGCGACTACCGCGCCCAGGTCGGCGCCTGCCGCACCGGCGAGCGGCGCATCAAGGAGCTGATCGCAAAGTACGGTGCCGCCACCATCAAGCAGTTCATCGAAGCCTGGATGGAGTATGGCAAGCGCCGCGCCATCGCGGCGATTCAGCAACTCCCGAGCGGGACCTACAGCTACCAGGTGCGCCACGATCCGGTGCCGGGCGTCGCCGATGAGGGCGTGCCGATCAAGGTGGTGGTGACGATCGATTCGAAGGAAGGTCTCATCACCGTCGATGCGCGCGACAATCCGGACTGCGTTCAGGGTGGGTTGAACCTGTCCGAGGCCTGCGCCGTCGCCTCTTGCCGCATCGGCGTCTTCTACAACATCGATTCCTCGATCCCGCATAATGCCGGCAGTGCCAGCCGGATCGTGCCGTTGCTGCGCGACGGCTGCGTGGTGGGGCGGCCGACTTATCCGATTGGCACCTCCTGCGCCACCAGCAATTGCAACGAGCGGCTCGCCAATGCGGTGCAATGCGCCTTTTCGCAGATGGGTGAGCCCTATGGCATGGCCGAGGGGGGCGGCAATTTCTCGGCAGCGCTGGGCGTCATCTCCGGCACCGACGGCCGGCGCAAGTCGCCGGTGCAATACATCACCCAGCTCATGCTCGGCCTCTCCGGCGGCCCCGCAAACAAGGGCCATGATGGCTGGCTGACCTACGAGAGCTCGGTCGGTAACGGAATCATGGTGAGCGATTCGATCGAGGTCGACGAGGCCATGTATCCGATCCTGATCGAGGAACGCCGCGTCTCCGTGGATAGCATGGGCTTCGGCGAGTGGAACGGCGCGCCCGGCACGCAAGGCGCCTACCGGTCGCTGGCCGGGGACATGGTGATCGAATATTGCGGCGATGGCGGCACTTTCCCCGCGCGCGGCGTGCTCAAGGGCGGCGACGGCGCGCCCTCGGGGACCTGGAAGCGCGGCGCCAACGGCCATGTCGATCGCCTGCCGGATTTCCATCAGGAGAAGGTCCGCTCCGGCGAGGCGATCATGTTCCGCAGTTCTGCCGGCGGCGGCTATGGCGATCCCTTGAAGCGCGCGCCCGAACGCGTCGCGCGCGACGTGAACAAGCAATGGCTGAGCCTGGAAAAGGCCGCCTCGATCTATGGCGTGGCCCTGATCCCGTCGAAGAACGGCATCGACTACGAGGTCGACCTAGCGGCGACGCGCCGGCTGCGCGAGGGACGGGCCCGGACTTAGGGCAGGGGCGGGAACGCCCGGCCCCGATAGCGGGACGGGGACCAGATCTGAAATTGAGAACGATAAGAACTCTCTGAGGGAGGATCGCATCATGGGCTTGAAACTGTTTGGAACCGCAGCGGCGTTGGGATTGGCGGCATCGCTACTGGCGACGGCTGCTACGCGTGCCGACGAGAAACCCATCATCATCGGCGCCGCCATCGCGCTCAGCGGCGACATTGCTCCCTATGACGACGGCCCGGCCAAGGGCATGGAGCTGGCGGTCGAGGACATCAACAAGAAGGGCGGGCTCCTCGGCCGGCAGATCAAAATCATCTATTCGGATACCAAGTCCGACATTGCGTATGGCTCGACCGCGGCCCA
>Ga0335084_10008583_pt1 | contig 10186 bp, 8 predicted proteins | sample Lox_Sample_44_FD_206721 | JGI IMG/M metagenome (GOLD analysis project Ga0335084, IMG submission 206721) | Soil microbial communities from Loxahatchee National Wildlife Refuge, Florida, United States - Lox_Sample_4.4 | ecosystem: Environmental > Terrestrial > Soil > Wetlands | place: USA: Florida... | reverse complement strand
ATTCCGTCTTGGCAGGTTCCGGCCTGGAAGTTTCCGCTTTCTTAGGCGGCTCGGTTCTGGTTGGCTCGTCCATGACTTCAGGCATCTGATGATAACCCCTCTACGGTTCTTTGATCGCGCACGCTGTGGGCCAGTCGCAGAATTCGTCCAACTGGCTCGATTTTGCATCCAGTTACAAACTAACAACGACTTGGATGCGCCTCGCCACCTGCCCAAATGTGGGCAGCGGAGTTAGTGACCCGCGGCTACCGGACCGCTCCCCGGTTTCACACGGCGCAGGAAAAACATCAGCGGAATGATGGCTAGAAACAGAATTCCCATTACCCAGAATGCGTCGGCGAAGGCTAGCATGTTGGATTGCCGCTGCACCATGCCATACAAGATCCCCTGGGCCTGGTGGGCGGCATCGGGAGCGGACGCCCCCGCCGACTGCACCGCCCCCGCAATCTGGCCGAGCCGGCTCTGATAGGCCGGATCGAGCGGCGTCAAATGGGAAACCAGCACGTTCTGGTGATATTGCGCGCGCCTCGCCAGCAAGGTGATCGTAGTTGCGATTCCCGAACTGCCGCCGATGTTGCGCGCGAGATTAAACAAGCCCGTCGCATAGTTCGTACGCTCCCGCGGAATTCGCGCGAAGGCCACGGTGCTGATCGGCACGAAGAGAAACGCTAGACCGAGGCTCTGGACCACGCGCCCCCAGACAGCCGTACGGTAGTCGACTTCCAGCGTGAAATGCGCCATCCGCATCAGGCCGATGGTGGAAACGGCCACCCCGAAGATCACCAGCCAGCGCGCTTCGACCCTGCGCAGGAGGAAACCGACCAGCGGCATGCAAATACAGATCGCAATGCCGCCCGGGGAGAGCACCATGCCGCTCAAGAGCGCCGTGTATCCCAGGAGAGTCTGCAGGAAAAGGGGGAGCAGGGTCGTGCTGCCATAGAGTACAAAACCGAGCAGCAGCATCGAAAGCGTCGCCAGCGCGTAATTGCGCTCTTTGAGAACGTGAAAGTCGATGATCGGCTCCTTCTGCCGCACTTCCCAAAACACCACGGAGACCAGGCAGATCACGGTAGTGACCGCAAATGCCACGATGAAGTTGGATCCGAACCAGTCGTTTCGCTGCCCTTCGTCGAGCACGATCTCGAGCGATCCCAACCCGAGTGCCAGCAGCCCGAACCCGATGTAATCCACCTTCACGCTGCTGAAGCTGCGGCGCACCAGATAGGGCGGATCGTGAATCAGCGTCGAGGTAAGCAGCAACGAAAGCACTCCGACGGGAATGTTGATGAAAAAGATCCAGCCCCAACTGAAGTTGTCGGTAATCCAGCCGCCCAGCGTTGGTCCGACGACCGGCGCCACCACAACCCCCATACCGTAGACCGCCATCGCCATTCCCTGCTTTTCCCGCGGAAAGCTCTCCACCAGGATCGCCTGCGAGATGGGCTGTAGTGCGCCGCCGCCGATCCCCTGCAGCACGCGGAACGCGATGAGCAGACCCAGGGTTGGCGCGATGCCGCACAAGAAACTCGCCACGGTAAACAGCGCGACGCACATCATGTAGAACCGCTTGCGGCCGATCAGCATGGAAAACCAGCCGCCCATCGGCAGGATGATCGCGTTGCTCACCAGATAGCTGGTCAGCACCCAAGTGGCTTCGTCCGCGCTGGCCGAGAGACTGCCGGCGATATGCGGCAGCGCGACGTTCGCGACGCTGGTATCGAGCACCTCCATGAAGGTGGCCAGCATCACGGTCAGGGCGATGATCCAGGGATTCACCGCCGGCACGATGGAATTCCTATCGGGCGTAGAGCGCCTCCATTTGTCCGATGCTGCGCGCCAGGTCGGCGCGAGACTGGTTGAACCGGTAGAGCGCGCCGATCTGGTTGTCGTTGGCGCGCGCCAGGTCGTCCTGTGCCTGGATCACTTCGACGTTATTGGTAACGCCTGCCTGGAAGCGGTCGCGCGACTGTTCCACCTGCTGGCGCGCCAACTGCACGCCCAGGTTGGCGACATCCACTTCGTTGCGCGCGCTGGCCACTTCGGCTGCCGCAGTCTTCACTTCGAAAACGATGCGGTTGCGGAGGTCCTGCTCCTGCTGCTTCAACTGGCGAATGGCGATTTCGGACTGAGCGCGTTCGGCTCGGATGCGCCCACCGGTGAAGATCGGAAAATCCAAGCCCCACTGGTATTGATAGACCGGGATCGCGCTGGCCGGGGTCAACCCTTGCTCGGCCCAAAACCCCGTGACGGTGAGACGCGGCAGCCGCTGGTCGCCGGCGGCCTGGAGATTGACCTCGGCGCGCTGCTCCTCGCTCAGGATTCGCTGCAATTCGGGACGCGACTTCCACGCTGCTTCCAACGATTGATCCAAATTGACTTGGGGGGTATCGAAGAACGTCACCGGGTCGGCCAGTTCCACGCGCTGCCGCGGATCCAGATTCAGAAGCCGCACCAGGCCGAACAGAGACGTTTCCAACTGAGTTTGCGCAACGATCAGCCGCTGTTTCTCATTCTGCAGCGCAACATTGGCGCGCAGCGTGTCGATGCCCGTTCCGACTCCGGTTTTCTGCAGATCGGCGGCCTGGTTGTAAAGCGCCTGCGCGAGATCGACGCGGGATTGCGCGGCCTGTACATCCGCGGCAGCGCGCTGGCTGCCGAGATACTGCGATACGACGAGGAGGACGCTCTCTTCCCGCGCATTCGCTTCGCCCGCCCGGGAAGCTTCAATGCCATATTGCGTCGCCTTGTAGCGCCGCCAGAGCGTCAGGTCGAGAATAGGCGCGCTGAATCCGACGCCGCCCTGGGACACCCAGTAAGGCCCGACGTGCTGCGGGAAATTCGGAAAAGTAAGTCCGATCGCGGCTTCCAGATTCACCCGGTTGACGGTTTCCTGGATTCGCCCGTTGGCCTGCGGCAGCAGGCCGGACCGCGCGATCTGGCGTTCCTGCTGCGCCTGGCCGGTGTTGAGTGTCGCCAGAATCACCTGAGGATTCTGTTTCAGCGCCAGGTTGACGGCATCCTTCAACGTCAACTTGAGGGCGGGCGGCGGATTCGAAGAAGCGGGCTGCTGACCCAGAGCGCAGCCGGAGAGCGCGAGAAGAAGGACAATGCCCCGGTTCATACCAGATGCGGCTGCACGTCGGGGGCCAGCGATAAGTGCACGCTTTCTGTTGAATTACGACGAAGCACCGCGCTGAGGTGACGCTATTTGGGCAGCCAAAAGGATGCAGTATACTGGTCGTGCCAATCTGCCGGCGCCGTAATCCTCGCGTATGCCCCTCAGAAACGCGTGCTTCATCAGCTATCGTCACGGTCAGTACGAACTGATGAAGGAGTTCATCACGGACTTCTGCGATGCGTTAAGCGGGGAACTCGAACCCATGCTCCGGCACGGAGGCGTATACCTGGATCATCATCGCCTTCGCGGCGGCGATTTCTATAATCAAGCCCTGGCGCGAAACTTATTCGAAAGCGCCACGATGGTGATGGTCTATACGCCGACTTACTTCGATTCCGAACACACTTATTGTGCGCGAGAGTACGCGGCGATGGCCGCTCTCGAAGAACGGCGGATTGCACTTCTGCAAGGCGCCGGTAAGACGCCACACGGGCTGATTATCCCGATCATTCTTCGGGGAGCCCGTTACCTTCCGGAAGAAATCAAGTTACACCGCCAGTACCACGACTTCGAAGGCTTTCAACTCGGGTCGCGCCGCCTGAGCCGTCATCCACGGTTCGCACCCGTAGTCCGCGACATCGCCGGATATATCTGCGAGCGTTTTCAGGAATTGGAGGACCTCCCCAGCGACACTTTCGAAGGGGGAGATACGTTCCAACTACCGGAGGAATCCGCAATCCTGGCGCTGCTGGGCGCCGCCGGCTGCTTCCGCCTGCCCTTTCCCAGAGGAGAGATCTCGTGTCAACCGCAGGTGCTCTCGGCCAGGTCATAACGTTTTATTCGTATAAGGGCGGGACCGGCCGCACCATGGCGCTCGCCAATCTCGCGTATCTGCTCGCCTCCAACGACGAGAGCCGGCGCGTGCTCATGGTCGACTGGGATCTGGAAGCTCCCGGCCTGCATCGTTACGCACTCGACCTGATGCGGCAGAGGCTTGCCGCAGAGAGCATGCGCGAAATCGAAACTCGGCCCGGGCTGATCGAGCTCTTCATGGAAATGGAGCGTCTGGTGGGCTCCGAATCGGCTATTGCTCCGGATAGCGCGCTGGAGAACATCCGGTTCGGCGATCATGTGCTGGTCACGGATCATCGCAATCTGCACCTGCTCAAGGCCGGCTGCTTCGATGCGCGCTACGCGGCCTCGGTTGGCACGTTCCCCTGGGAAGCGCTGCACACACGCGCGCCGTGGCTGCTCCCCGCCTTCGGACGCTTTCTGGCCCAGCGCTACGACTACGTCCTCATCGATGCGCGTACCGGTCTCACCGATGCGGGCGGGATCTGCACAAGCCTCCTACCCGACACGCTGGTGATAGTCTTCACTCCGAATCGCCAGAGTCTGCTGGGCGGCCTGGACGTGGCGCGCAGCGCAGGCAACCATCGAGAATCGAGCCCGCGGAGCCGCAATTGCGCGAACGCTGGCGCTTCGGCGATACCGATCTCGGCATCCCGGGATATCAGCCGGCATTCGAGCAGTTGTTCGTCGAACTGTACGATCTGCCCGAATGTGACCTGGGAGCGTACTTCGACGATGTGCAGGTTCAGCACCTCCCTCGATTCGCTTATGGCGAGGAGATCGCAGCCAAGGTCGAGCCCGCCGACCGCCTCTCGCTGACTCGCAGCTTCGAACATGTACTGCAACGCGTGGTCGGAGAGGATCCGCCGTGGAAGGAGTTTGCACCCCCACAGCCCGAGACCTTCGCGGAGCCGGTCGCGGACGAGGCATGGCTGCTGGAGAAGCGCGGCGCCGCCTTGAATCAACTGGCAACGCTGGGCATACCCGGGATGATGGAGGCCTCGTTTTTTGTTTCGCCGGCGCTGCCCTCATTGGCCGCGCAGCAGCTCTTCAAAGCGGCGCAGGCGGCCCAGGTGCCAGGCACAGGTTGGCCCATCGGCGCCGTGCTCACGACGTCGCCCGAATCCCGGCCGCATATCTCACCCGAGGGTCTGAGCGCGGAAATCATCGACCCGCGGACCGGATCCTACGATTACTGGGTGCTGCGCGCGGACGGCGCCTTCTATTTCGTGCGTAACCTGGAAGAGGAGCGTGAATATCTGCTGGCGGACGATCGTGTTGCGCGCATGGCGGAATTATTGATGTACTGTAAGCGGCTCTATACTCTGCTGGGGGCCGACAGGCGGGCGAAGGTGTTGATCTCGGTCGGGTTCCGCGGACTCAATGGGCGTGCCCTCGGATCCCGCATGCCGGATGCGCCGGAGATGCTGCAGCGCCTGACCAAGAGCTGCATCCAGGATTCGGCCCAGGCGGAAGTAGTGACGCAGCTGGCGACCATTCAGGCCGACATCGACCCTTTGGTCGACGTGCTGACCGCACCGCTGTTCGCCCTTTTCGACTTTTACCGGTTCCCCATGGCCGATCGCGAACAGGTGATTCGCCGGAATCTCGCGGATTGGGGGTTCAGCCCAGCGCCGCAAGCGAAAGGAGGAGCACATGCCGGGTTCACGGCGAAAATGTGAGTTGCTTTTGGCGTGCCTCGTCCTCTCCGCCAGCGCCGCGCTCGGCCAGGCGGACGATTTGGCGGCCCGCGCCGCGGAAGGCAAGAAGCTGATGGCGGCCGGCCGCTACGAAGAGGCTGCTGCCATCTACGGGCAACTGGTGAAGGCCGCACCCGGCAATCCGGGATTGCTGATGAACCTCGGGCTGGCTCAACACTATGCCGGGCGCGACACGGAAGCCGCCGCGGTCATGGAGGCGGTGTTGAAGTCGCAGCCCAACGCGGTCCCCGCGCTCATTACTCTAGGCAGCATCAAGCTTTCGTCGAAGCGGCCCGCGGAAGCCGTAGCGTTTTTTCGCAAGGCGGTCACGATGGCGCCCGGCGATCACGAAACGCGTGGGATGCTCGCCAGCGCGCTGCTCGAATCCCGCCGCCTCGACGAGGCCGCGACCGAGTATCGTAAGTTGACGGATGCCACGCCCGACGATCCCAGGCCGTGGTACGGACTCGGGATGACCTACCAGGCCACCGCGGCCGAGGCCTTCGACCGTCTGCAGAAACTCGACGCTACCTCGCCGTACGTCTCGGCGCTGGTGGCGGAGACGCGTGTCCAGCGGCGGCAGTTCCGCAGCGCGTTCTTCTTCTATGGCGAGGCGTCCAAGAAGCTGCCGAATCTGCACGGCATCCACGCCGCGCTCGCCGACGTCTATCGCAAGACCGGCCACGCCGATTGGGCGGCGGAAGAGGACGCGCGCGAACGCGCACTGCCCGCCGCCGATTGCAAGGAACATGCCGCGGAGTGCCAGTTCGCGGGAGGTCACGATCTGCAGATCCTGACCATGCCGTTGCGCGAGGCTTCAGCCGAGACGCTGTACTGGCGCGCGAAGGCGGCCAACGAGCTGGCGATGCAATCGCTCTTCCGCCTCGGCCAGCTGCCTCCTTCCCCGCAATTGCACCAGTTGCGCGCGGAGATTGCGCGGGGGCAGGGCCAGCACCTCGAATCCATCGCCGAGTATCGTGCAGCGCTCGAGTTGAAGCCGGGAGATCCGTCTTTGCGGCAGGAACTGGCGACCTCGTTCTTTCTGGCGCAGGACTATCGGGCGGCTCTGGCCGAGGTGGAGGCACTGCTGAAGGTTTCGCCGCGCTCGCCCGAGTTGAACTTCGTCGCCGGCGACAGCCTGCTGCGCCTGGAAGATCCGGAAAAGGCGATCCCGTACTTGCGGACGGCGCTGCGCAGCGATCCGCAACTGGTGGCAGCCGGAGCGTCGCTGGGACTTGCGCTCTCCCGGCTCGGCAAACAGGCCGAGGCAGTTCCTTTCCTGGAGAAGGCGCTGGAACTCGACGACGATGGAAGCCTGTATTACCAGCTGGGGCGGGCCTACCAGGCAACCGGCGCCAGCGAAAAGGCATCGGCGGCGATGGCCAAATACCAGGAGTTGCAGAAACGAAATCAGGAACAAAAAGAAGAGGTCGCGCGCGAGGCCCAGATCGGTCCTCCGCGATGAAGCAGCGGGTACCGGCCTTCGTATTCGCCTGCACGCTCCTGCTGACCGCCGCGACGGTCGCACCGATCCGTTTCCAGGATGTGGCCGCCGAAGCAGGCGTCTCCTTCGTCCTCGAAAATTCCCCCACCGACCATAAGCACCTGATTGAAACCATGCCCGGCGGCGTCGCTGTCTTTGACTACGACGGTGACGGCCGTCCCGACCTCTACTTCACCAACGGGGCAGACATCCCGTCGTTGGAGAAGTCCTCGGCGAAGTACTGGAATCGCCTCTACCGCAACGAGGGTAACTGGAAGTTCCGCGACGTGACCGAACAGGCGGGAGTGGCGGGCGCCGGCTACTCAATGGGCGCGGCGGTAGGCGACTTCGACAACGACGGACACCCCGACCTTTTCGTCGCGGGCGTCAATCGCAATCAGCTTTTCCGTAACCTCGGCAACGGGCGGTTCGAGGACGTCACGGCCAAGGCAGGAATCGCCGGCGGGGAGTGGGCCGTCGCCGCGGGCTGGCTCGATTATGACCGTGACGGCAAGCTGGATCTCTGGATCGTGCACTACTCCAAGTGGTCGGTCGCGGATGACCGTTTCTGCGGCGATGCCGCACGGGGCGTCCGGATTTATTGCCATCCCAAATATTTCACCGGCCTCGCAAACTCCCTGTACCGCAACCGCGGCGACGGCACCTTCGAGGACGTCACCGCCAGGACGGGGCTGGCGAAATATCCCGGCCGCGGAATGAGCGTGGCCTTCGCCGACTACGATGGCGACGGCTGGACCGATGCCTTCGTCACCAACGACAACATGCCCAACTTTCTCTTCCACAACCGGGGGAATGGCACGTTCGAAGAGGTGGCGCTGGTCGCGGGGGCAGCGTTGCGCGACGACGGCAAGCCGGTCGCGGCCATGGGCGTGGAGTTCAAGGATTTCGATAACGACGGCCTGCCGGACATTTTCTATTCGGCGCTCGCGAGCGAGACCTATCCTCTCCTGCGCAATGGAGGCAAGGGCGCATTTCTTGATGCGGGATTGAAGTCGCGTATGGGCGCTCTCAGTCTCAGACACAGCGGCTGGGGCGTCGGCATGTTCGATTTCAACAATGACGGTTGGAAGGATGTCTTCACGGCGAACTCGCACGTGAACGACCGGGTGGAGTTGTTCGAACCGGCGGTCTACAAGGAAGCCGACAGCGTGTTCGCGAACGCCGGCGGAGTGTTTCAGGACGTTAGCACGGAGGCCGGCGTGACGGCGGTGAAGGCGCATCGCGGTGCGGGATTCGCGGATTTGGATGGAGACGGGCGCATCGACGTCGTGGTCTCCTCCCTGGGAGCCCCAGCGGAGTTGTGGCGCAACGTGAGCCAGGAACCCCGGCATTGGATCGTGCTGCGTTTGCGAGGGACGAAGAGCAATCGCGACGGCATCGGCGCCAAAGTACGAATTGGCAATCAGTACGCCGAGATGAGCACGGCGGTTGGCTATGCGTCGTCCAGTTCCGCAGGACTTCACTTCGGCCTCGATACGGTTGGGGTGGTCCCGAAGATCGAGGTCCGCTGGCCATCCGGAGCCACGCAGACCCTGAAGGACATAAAGGCGGATCGGGTCCTGGATGTCGTCGAGCCCGAGTGACGCGCCGTATACTCGGGAAAGAGGGCTGGGATGAAACTTCGCACCGCGGGATTGCTGGGGACTGCCGGATTGCTGTTGGGTCTGGCGGGATGCGCGCTTTCCGCCGCGGAGGTTCCGCCTCCCGCGATCGATGAGGCTCCGGGGGCAAAGAGAGCGACGGCGGTCCTGGCGGGCGGCTGCTTCTGGGGCGTCGAAGCTGTCTTTGAGAAGCTCCGGGGCGTGAAGGACGTGGTTTCTGGCTACGCCGGCGGGAGCCGCGAAGAGGCTCACTACGAGATCGTCAGCACTGGGCGTACCGGACATGCCGAGAGCATCCGGATCACCTACGATCCTTCCAAAATCTCTTACGGCAAACTGCTTCAGGTGTTCTTCGCGGTGGCGCACGATCCGACGCAGTTGAACCGGCAGGGGCCGGATTGGGGAACCCAGTACCGCTCCGCGATCTTCTATTCCAACGAGGAGCAGAAGCACGTGGCCGAAGCCTACATCACGCAACTGAACGAGGCCAAGGTGTTCGGCCGTCCGGTTGTCACCAAAGTGAGCAGCCTGGATACCTTCTACCCAGCCGAGGAATACCACCAGAACTTCATCGAACGGCACCCGGACTACGGGTACGTCGTAGTCAACGATCTGCCTAAGCTCGAGCAGTTGAACAAGCACTTCCCCGAACTTCTCTCGAAGTAAGAACACGGCTCGCTGCGCCGCGAAGCTCCACAGGCCGGACGCCCGCTCGGACGCATGGGATATGATTGTGTCCAAACCGGCCCCGGATCTGGCGGCCTCGACAAAGGAGAGGTCCACATGGTCGCCCACCGCCAATGGGTAGCGTATGTCGGCACGCTGACAAGCGTGGCCATCGCGTATGGCGTGCGCAGTCTCATGGACCCGCTTCTCGGCGATCTGATCCCATATGAGACGTTCTATCTGGCGGTCGCCTTTTCCGCCCGTTATGGAGGCATGGGCGGCGGCATCACGGCATCGGCGCTGGGCGGTGCGCTGGCGGTCTCCTCCTTTGTTCCTTCCTCCGCAGTCGAAGCCGGAGGGACCGAGACTCAATTCGGATTCGGCGTGTACACGCTGGTGTGTGCCGGCATCGTGCATTTGACCGAAAGCCATCGCCGGGCCCGAATGCGGGCGGAGGCCTCATTTCAGCTCGCCGAACATCAGCGCGTCCGGCTCCAGGACGAGATGGCTGAACGCCAGCGCGCCCAGGCGGCCGAGACCGTCCAGAGGCAATGGCTGGAGGTAACGCTCTCCAGCATCGGAGATGGCGTCATCGCCACCGACACCGGGCAGCGCGTGGTTCTCATGAATGCGGCAGCCGTGGAAATCACGTCGTGGCCACCCGAAGTGGCGATCGGAGCGGAACTGCAGGTCGTGTTCGATGTACGGGACGAATTGACGGATCTACCGATAGAGAATCCCGGCA
>Ga0335084_10008582_pt1 | contig 10187 bp, 7 predicted proteins | sample Lox_Sample_44_FD_206721 | JGI IMG/M metagenome (GOLD analysis project Ga0335084, IMG submission 206721) | Soil microbial communities from Loxahatchee National Wildlife Refuge, Florida, United States - Lox_Sample_4.4 | ecosystem: Environmental > Terrestrial > Soil > Wetlands | place: USA: Florida... | reverse complement strand
TGCACACGCCGTACCTGATTCCGCATTCGATCACGATCTGGTGCGCCGAGGTCGACGGCGAGCTGTACGTCGGCGCGAGCCAACCGAAGACCAAGCGCTGGCCGGGTTGGGTCGATCGCGATCCGAGCGTCCGCTTGAGCATCGACGACAAGATCTACGCGGCGCGGCTCGTGAGGCTCGACGATGCGGACACGACCGCGCGCGTACGCGCGGCGTACGCGACGAAGTACCAGCTGAATGCCGCGACCGGCGCCGCGTTGGGCGACGTGCGCTACTGGCACGTCGTCGCGTCGGACGCTTCGTAGATCGCACAGAGCTGGTGCCAGGCGTTGCTTTGTTGGCAGGGTGGTGCCAGGCGTTGCTTTGTTGACGGACACGGGGTTCCGGAAGGAAACAGCCAACAAGGCAACGCCTGGCACCTTTTGGCGGCGTAGCGGCGAACAAATCAACGCCTGGCACCTTAGCCGCGAACAAGGCAACGCCTGGCACCTTAGGGGCGCGGCGTTGGGCGAACGGGCACGTCGAACGCGGTCAACACCTGACGACGCTACGGCGACGCGCTCGCTACAGCTCGGTCGCGCGCCATAGATACCAAGTCGCCGCGGTGCGATACGGCGCCCAGCGTTCGCCGCGCGCGAGCACGTCCTTCGGATTCGGCATCTCGCCCTTCTTGAACGCGATGCCGAACCCTTTGCGGATGCCGAAGTCGTCGACCGGCAGCACGTCCGGTCGGCCGAGCCGAAAGATCAACAGCATTTCGACGGTCCAACGGCCGATGCCGCGCACCTTCGTCAACTTGTCGACCAACTCGTCGTCCGACAGCCGCGCCGCCTCGGCGAGCGTCGGAATCTCCCCGACGACCGCGCGCGCGGCGAGATCGCGCAACGATGCGAGCTTCGCGCGCGAGAGTCCGGCACCGAGCAGCTTCTCGTCCGTCGCGCGCATGATCTGTTCCGGCGCCGGACCTTCGTGCGAATTTTTGAAGAGCGCGCGCAGCCGCGCGAAGATCGTCGCGGCCGCCTTGCCGTGCAGCTGCTGATAGACGATCGCTTCGGCGAGCGCGACGAACAGACTCGGCGCGTGCTTCATCTCCATTTCGAACGGACCGACGCGATCGATCAGCCGGCCGAGCGGCGGATCCGCCTTGCGCAAGTGTTCGAGCGCGACCTCGGGATCGAAGCCGTAGCGACCGACGCCGTCGAATAGATCCGGATCGGCGCGCCGATGCGCGCCTTCGATCGCGAGCAGTCGCAGCTTCGTGGTGATGCCGCCGCTCGCCGAGAAGCCGCCGACCTTGCCGCCGGCGGCGAGCACGCGATGGCACGGCACGACGAGCGCGAACGGATTGCGGCCGAGCGCTTGGCCGACCGAACGCGCGAGCGTGCGATCGCCGAGCCGCTCCGCGATCTCGCCGTACGTCGACGTCCGACCCGGCGGAATCGTCCGCGCGACGTGGTAGACCCGTTGGTGGAACGGCGGCACGCGGCTCATGTCGAGCGGAACGTCGCCGAGGTCGCGCGCTTCGCCGCGCAACAGCGCGCTGATCGCCTCGATCGCGCGGCGGATCGGCGCCGGCGGCGGCGCTTCGGTCGCGCCGGGAAAGCGCTTCTGCATCCGCTTGTACGTGTCGGCCGGGCGCGACTCGGGCAATTGCATGCCGATCAGCGCATCGCCCTCCCACGCGACGCTGCAGCGGCCGATCGGCGTATCGAAAAAGGCGAATGCGGGAGCTGTCATGGTGCGCGGAATGCTAACACCGCGGCGCGGCGCGGAACTTGGAGGATCTTGCTGCGCGACTCGCCTGCTATGCTCCGCGCTCGACACACACGACGAGGGGACGGCCGTGGCGATCGATTTCACGTTTCCGGACGAGGTAGAAGACGCGCGCTTGCTGGTGCGCAAATTCATGCGCGACACCGTCCGCCCGAAGATGGCCGAACTGCAGGCGAAGAAGGCGAAGCGCGAGGAGTGGGGCGTCGCGATCCGGTCGTTGCGCGACAAGGCGAAGGAGCGAGGGCTCTGGTGCCCCCATATGCCGGAAGAATTCGGCGGCATGGGGCTCGGCATTACCGCGGTGGCCGCGATGTCGGCCGAAGCGGTGAAGACGCCGCTCGGGCCGTACATCATCAATTGCCAGGCACCCGACGAAGGCAACATGCACACGCTGCTGCACTTCGGCACCGAAGAGCAGAAGGAGAAATGGCTGCGCCCGTTGTGCGACGGCACGATGCGCTCGTGCTTCTCGATGACGGAGCCCGAAGTCGCCGGCTCCGACCCGACGCAGATTCAGACGAGCGCTGCGCTCGACGGCGACGACTGGGTCATCAACGGCCACAAGTGGTTCACGTCCGGCGCGCACGGCGCCGACTTCGCGATCGTCATCGCGCGCACCGATCCGGATGCGGAGATCGCGCAGGCGCGCAACAGCGCATTCATCGTGCCGCTCTCGTCGCCCGGCTTCGAGATCGTGCGCGACGTGCAGACGATGGGCGGCGGCGGCGGTCACCCGGAAGTGCGCTACACGAACGTGCGCGTGCCGAAGGAGAACATGCTCGGCGAACGCGGCGCGGGCCACAAACTCGGTCAAGTGCGCTTGGGACCGGCGCGGCTCGCGCACTGCATGCGCTGGCTCGGCCAGATCGAGCAAGCGCTCGAGATGTTGGTCGATCGCGCGCAGAAACGCTTCTCGCACGGCTCGCTGTTGTCGGAGAAGCAAGGCATTCAATGGATGATGGCCGAGAGCGCGCTCGAGCTCTATTCGTCGAAGCTGATGGTGCTGCACGCGGCGTACAAGATCGAAAACGGCATGGACTTCCGCGCCGAGGTGTCGATGGCGAAGCACCACGTCGCGAACACGTTGTGGAAAGTCGTCGACCGCGCGCTGCAGGTGCACGGCGCGCTCGGCTACTCGAACGACACGCCGCTCGCGCAGATGTTGATCCAAGCGCGTTGGGCGCGGATCGCCGACGGTTCCGATGAGGTGCACCTGATGCGAATCGCCGAGATGGTGATGCGCTCGTACAACGAGACCGGCTCGGTCAATCACGCGGTCGGCGACCTGCCGGTCTAGCTTTGTAGACACGTTCGCCCGAATCGGTTCACGTCGTTTCGATTATTTTTTTGATCGAGTGACACAGTTGTGTCACGTAACTTCCATATCTTTGCGCCCGCTCCCACCTACCTCCAACAGCTTCAAAGAGGCGCAATAGATGTTCAAGAAACGAATCATCGCGGCGGCGATCGCCGCATTTCCTGCCGTCGTATGCAGCGCGGGCGTTTTGTCCGACGATCTCACGACGGTGCCGAGTGCGAACCCGAAGACGGTCGGCGCGATCCAAGCGACGGTGCTGTCGCCCGAACTGACGCAAGTCGTTCGCGCGTCCGGCGCCACGCCGGTCGAGAATCCGACCGCGGGCGTCATCACGCACTACGGCTACGCGAACGCCGATACGCGGCCGATGCTGCCGGCGCTCGGCTCCAACGTCGAGGCGCAGAAGACCGAGCCGGACAAGAACACGTACCTCGTGCTCGACGACCAGCAAGGCGCCGACGGCGCGTACGACTACGGCCACCACTTCCTCTATCAAGGTCACGAGGTCGGCGCGAACGGTGCCGGCGCGATCACGCGCATCAATCTCGACGCGGACGCAGCGCACAAGGTGACCGTGCTCGCGACGACCGAGGCCGACGGATCGACGCCGCTGCCGGTGATCGACGGCTCGACGTGGTATCCGTTCTCCGACCATTTGCTCGTCAGCCAAGAAGGCAACGGCACGAGCAACGGCGGCATCTGGCAGGCGACCGTCGACTTCCCGTCGACCGTCGACAACCTGACGGGGATCATCGGCCGCGGCGGCTACGAAGGCATTCAGGCGACGCCGGACGGCAGCATCTACATCGTCGAGGACATCGGCGGGTCGAAGGTCGAGACGAACGCGAAGTTGCCGAACAGCTTCATCTATCGTTTCGTGCCGTACGATCGACGCGACTTGCTCGCCGGCGGCAAACTGCAAGCGCTGCAGGTGATGTCGAAGGCGAACCCGGGGCAACCGATCGCGTTTCAAACCGCGACCGCGTTGACGCAGGACATGGCCGACCTGCACACCTATGGCAACGTCTTCGACACGAAGTGGGTGACGCTCCACGACACGAAGACCGACGGCGCGACGCCGTTCAACGCGAACCTGCTCGCGAAGAACGCGAAGGCGACGCCGTTCAAGCGACCGGAGAACGGCCAATTCCGGCCCGGCACGCTGTTCCGCGAGTTCTACTTCGACGAAACCGGCGACACCGACGCAACGTCGGCGGCGAACCCGGCGCACGGCGGTTGGGGCGCAATCTTGAAGCTCGTGCAAACGAGTCCGGCGGCGGCAACCGGCAAGCTCACGATGTTCTATCGCGGCGACCAAGCGCACACCGGTCTCGACAACGTCGCGTTCTGGAGCGCCAACCGGATCGTGTTCGTCGAAGACGCCGGCGATCTTCTGCACGGCCAACGCAACGCGCTCGACTCCGCCTGGATGTTCGACGTCCGCAAGGACTACTCGAACGCAGCGAACGCGCCGGTGCGCATCATCGCGCAAGGCCGTGATCCGTCCGCGACGATCGATTCGGCGCTGGCGGGCAGCGGCAACGAGGGCGACAACGAAATCACCGGCATGCACGTGTCCGACGGCGATCCGGGCGTGCTCGGCCTGCTCGGCGTGAAGCTGCCGATTCCGTTCGTGTTCGGGTGGCGCGTCTTCTACACGCAGCAGCACGGCGACAACCTGACGTACGAGGTTTTGCCGAACGGCCGCGGCAACTCGCAAGACGACTGACGGACATCTCTCGACTCTCGACGATGCGGCCCGAACGGACTCGGGCCGCATCGCTTTTGCCTCGCACGTCCTACACTGCCACCATCCGCAGCGGAGAAGCCCAAGAAAAAGACACGCATGTTCACGCGCACCCTAACCGCGCTCCTCATCGCCATACCCGCCTACGCACACGAGACCGACACGTCGTCGACGATCGAAGAGGTCGTCGTATACGGTCGCGCGACAGAGCAGATCGGTCAGGCGACGTCGGCCTCCGAAGGGGTCGTCGGCTACAGCGACTTGACCATGCCGCCGCTGTATCGCGTCGGCGAGCTGGTCGAAGTCGTGCCGGGGCTGGTCGCCACGCAGCACTCCGGCACCGGCAAGGCGAACCAATATTTCCTACGCGGCTTCAATCTCGACCACGGCACCGACTTCTCGGCGAACATCGAAGGGATGCCGCTGAACATGCCGACGCACGGCCACGGGCAGGGCTACCTCGATCTGAACTTCATGATCCCCGAACTGGTCGAGGTGACGCGCTATCGCAAAGGTCCGTACGACGCGTCGGTCGGCGACTTCTCGTCGGCCGGCAGCGCGGCGTTCACGCTGCAGGATCGCCTGCAGGGCACCGCGGCGGTGACCGTCGGCGGCAACGACTACTACCGTGCGCTCGGCATGACCACGTTCGATGTCCTCGACGGCGAACTCAGCGCGGCCGCCGACGGCACGCGCTACGCCGGTCCGTGGGACATCGACGAGCACCTGCATCAGTACAAAGGCTTCGTGCGCTACGTCCGCGCATTCGACGACGCCGTCGCGCGCGTCACGTTGATGGGCTACGACGGCAGCTGGGATTCGACCGACCAGATCCCCGAGCGCGCGGTGAAGGAAGGCATCACCGACAAATGGGGCTACATCGATCCCGATCTCGGCGGCGAGGCACATCGCTACTCGCTGCAAGCCGAAGTCGACGCGCAGAGCTGGCGCGCGAACGTCTATGCGATTTCGTCGCAGCTCGATCTGTATTCGAACTTCACATATTTCCTCGACGACCCGGTCGACGGCGACGAATTCCATCAGCACGACGATCGGCGCGTGTACGGCGGCACGCTGCAAGGCGAAATCACGCGCACGCTCGCCGGCATCGACAACCAGTTTCGTTGGGGGGTGCAGACGCGCTACGACGACATCGACTCGGTCGGTCTCTTCCACACCGTCGACCGCCACCGCATCGGCGCAGTACGCGACGATACGGTCGACGAGTTCTCCGGCGCCGGCTGGTTCGAGATCGAGACGCCGTGGACGCCGCGGCTGCGCAGCGTCGTCGGCGCGCGCGCCGACTACTACCACTACGACGTCGACTCGACTCTGGCGGCGAACAGCGGCACCGGTCAGGACCACATCACGGGGCTCAAGAGCACGCTCGCATACCGCTTCGCCGAGCATCTCGAAGGTTACGCGAACTGGGGCCAGGGCTTTCATTCGAACGACGTACGCGGCGCGACGATCACCGTCGACCCGGTCACCGGCGAGCCGGTGCAGCACGTGAACGCGTTGGTGCCGTCGGAAGGCTACGAACTGGGGCTGCGCACCGAATCCGGCAAGACCTTCAATGCGACCATCGCCGTGTTCCGGCTCGACCTCGACTCGGAACTCGTCTACGTCGGCGACGCCGGCACGACCGAGCCGCTCGATGCGACGAAGCGAATCGGCGTCGAGACGACGCTGTTCTGGCAACCGTGGACGTGGCTCGCGCTGAATGCCGTTTATGCGTACACCGACGCACGCTTCAAATCGAACGACGCCGGCGGCCGTTACATCCCGAATTCGGTCGAGTCGACCGCGACGTTCGGCGCGACGGTGATCTGGAACCGTTGGAGCGGCAGTTTGCGCGTGCGCTACCTCGGCTCGGCGCCGTTGATCGAAGACGACTCGGTCCGCTCGAACGGTTCGACGCTCGTGAACGTCGGCGTCAACTACCAACTCGATCCGCTCGAATTCCGGCTCGACCTCTTCAACGCGCTGAACTCCGGCGAGGCCGACATCTCGTACTACTACGCATCCCGGTTGCCGGGCGAACCCGCCGACGGCGTCGACGACGTCCATCTCCACCCGATGGAACCGCGCACGTTGCGCGGCTCGGTGATCTGGCACTGGTAGCGGCCGCCGTCGGTTCGCCGGTCGCCGCTGCCGACGATCGCCTTCAGGCGCGCTTGCCGCCGCGGAAGACGACGAACTTGCTCAACGTGAAGTTCAGCGTCATGCCGACCAGCGACCCCGCCGCGACGCCGAGCACCGGCCACGCACGCACGATCCCCACGTTCGCGACCAACAGCGCGTACATTGCGTAGTTCGCGGCACCGCCGAGGAGATTCGTCACGACGAATTTGAGCCACTCGGCCGCGACGGCCGCGGCGCCGTACGCACGCGAATCGGCGAACGTGATGCGTCGATTGCCGTACCACGTGAACGTGACCGCGACGAGATACGACACCGCGCGGCCTGCATAGAAACCGAGCCCCACCGCGAGCGCGCCGTACAACACGAACGTGTCGACGAAGAACGCGAGCGTGCCGATGACGGCGAAGCGCGCGAACTCGAATTGCGCGAGTCGCCGAACGATGTTCACAACGAGATGGAATCGACCGGCGCAGGCGCCGTCGCACCCGGCGGCGACAGCGACAAGTAGTGCAGCCGCTTCAGTTCCCAACGACCGCGCGTGACCGTGTCCAGGATGAAGCCGCACACGAAGCTCAGCCACGCGACCAACATCAAGCCGGTGACCAGGATCGCCGTCGGGAAGCGCGGCACCAGACCGGTATGCGCATATTCGACGAAGAGCGGAATCGCCAGCACGATCGACAACGCCGCGAGCGCTGCACCGATCAAGCCGAAGAACCACAATGGCCGTTCTTCCTTCGCGAGCGCGGCGATCAACATCAGAATGCGCCAGCCGTCGCGGTACGTGCGCAGCTTGCTCAGCGAATTCGGCGGGCGCTCTTTGTACGCGGTGTTCGCTTCGTCGGTCGGCATCAGCAACTGCAGCGCGTGCACCGTCATCTCCGTTTCGATGCCGAAGCCGGTCGACTGCGTCGGGAAACTCTTCACGAAGCGCCGCGACAGAATCCGATAGCCCGACAGCATGTCGCCTACTTTCGCGTTGAACACCCAGCGCACGAGTCCCGTCAGCAAGCGGTTGCCGAAGCGATGACCCGGCCGATAGGCGGCCACGTCGGTCTCTTTGCGCACGCCGGTGATCATGTCGAGCCGCTCGTCGTAGATCCGTTCGACCAACACGGGCGCGGCGGCGGCGTCGTAGGTGTCGTCGCCGTCGCACAGCACGTAAATGTCGGCGTCGACGTCGGCGAACATCCGCCGCACCACCGCGCCTTTGCCTTGCACGTACTCGCGCCGGACGATCGCGCCGGCGTCCTTCGCGACCTCGAACGTCGCGTCGCTCGAATTGTTGTCGTAGACGTAGATCGCGGCGTCCGGCAACGCTTTCTTGAATGCCGCAACGGTCGGACCGATCGCGACCGCTTCGTTGTAGCACGGCAGCAATACTGCGACGGTCGGGGCTCGATTCTCTGACGACAGGTTCATGGCGCGCGCACGTTCACTCGGAGGAGGCGGATTTGCGTTTCAGGGCGCACCATTGCAACGGGTCGCCGACGTTCGAGCGGATTGTCTCGCAATCGCCGGCCACGACCAATCCGTCGGCGTCGAACGCGGCAGTCGCGCGTTCCGCTTCGGAATCGCTGAACATCCCGTAGATCGGCCCGTCGTGCGCGTCGATGCGCTGTCGCATCCGCTCGCCGAGCCGCGAATGCGACTGCGGCGAATCGAGCCAGCCGTCGATCCGCACGAACGCGACCTGCGGCGGGAACGACGGGACGACGTAGCCCATCGGCTCGAGCCCCGCCATCACGACGAGCGTGCGCGCCGGCTCGGCCACCGGCGGATGCGCGACGTCGACATAGCCGCCGCGCCAGCCGCCCGACACGGTGCCGATCCCGACGGTCTTCCAGTCGGTACCGATCGCCGCGACGACCCACAGCGTCGCGAGCGCGAGCACACGCACCGTCTCGTTCGCAACGCACGGGACCAGCGCGAGCGCGATCAGCAGCGGCGCGAGCATCTCGAGCGTCACGATGTAGCGATACACGCCGAAGACGCTCATCCATACGACGTAGCTGACCAGCGCGAACACGAACATCAGTTGCAGCGTCGGCGTCAGCTTGCGCTTGTCGTCGACGACCGGCGTGGCCGGACGTGTCGCGACGTTCCACAGCAGCGCGAGCGGCACCACCGCGTACGCGAGTGCGACCTTCACGTCGCGGAACGGAAAATCGTTCACGCGGCTGCCGTCGAGCGCAAACACCAACGGATAGAACAACGTCTCGACGCCGTGCGGCAGGAAGCGCTCGTCGCGATACGACGCGTTCAGGATAAGCGGCGATCCGATCCAATCGTTGAAATAGGGGAAGAACGGATTGCCGGTCTCGCGCCACAACTCGTACGCCCACGCGCCACCGAACGCGAGCACGCCGGCGATTCCGCCGACGCCGAGCATCGTCGTGCGCACCAACCGGGTGCGCAGAGGCGCGCGCATCGCGAAGACGCCGGCCGCGAGACCGAATGCGAACGGCGCCATCGTCAGCTTGAGCCCGATCGCGCTGCCGCAAACGAGGCCCGCGACGACGAATCGCGCGAGATCGCCGCGCGGTGCCGGCCGGATCGCGTCGTGGCGCACGATCGCGAGCAACGCGAGCAGCACGAAGAGACTCACGGTCAGATCGTTGCTCGCGTTGCCGACCAACACGAGCGCCATGCCGCCGGTGGTGCCGGCGACGGCGAGTGCCAGCGCGACCCACTCCGTGCGCGTGTGCGGCTGTGCACCGAGCGCATGTCGTGCGATCCGATACACGAGCAGCAGATTCAGGCCGTGCACGCAGCCGAGCAGGAACGCGACGCCCCAACCGGGCAACACCTGCGCGGCGAGGTAGACCGGCACGTCCGGCAGCGGGTTGTAGTACGTCGCGTGGTGGGCGACTGCGACGTCGATGTCGCGGCGGCCGGTCAACCACGCGTACGGGTTGTACCAATGGTAGTTGCGGAAATCCCAATCGGCGTTGCGGCCGCGCACGACGACCAGCAAACCGAACAACGGCACGAGCGCCGCGGCCAGCAGCGACGCCGGCGACTCACGCAACCAACGCACGAATCGAACGTCCGTTTCTGTTCGAGGAAGGACCCATGTCGCGGCACAGCTTAACGATCGCTGCGCGCGCGCGACATGGCCCATTGAGTAACCATGTTGTTACGCGTATGATCGCACCGTTCATCGAGATCGAGGAGATCGGCCATGGGCATCGCGATCGGTCC
>Ga0335084_10008581_pt1 | contig 10187 bp, 6 predicted proteins | sample Lox_Sample_44_FD_206721 | JGI IMG/M metagenome (GOLD analysis project Ga0335084, IMG submission 206721) | Soil microbial communities from Loxahatchee National Wildlife Refuge, Florida, United States - Lox_Sample_4.4 | ecosystem: Environmental > Terrestrial > Soil > Wetlands | place: USA: Florida... | reverse complement strand
TAAAGCTGCGCCAGCTCGTCGAGGGACGGCAGGAACCACCCGCCCACGCCGTTCAGCTGGTAGGTCGCGCACAGGTCCGCCGCGGTGCCGCGCTCGGCACATCCGGCGAGCATGTCCTGCGTGTTCTGCTTGCCCGTGCCGATGGCGGTGCCGCGCGCGCCGGCGATCGGCGTGCGGAAGCAGCCCCATTTCGCCCCCGCGCTCTGATCGACCGGCGCGGCTTCGAGGTAGCGCCATCCGTCGGCCGCGTAGTTCGGATTCTCGTAGAAGATGAGGCCGCCGGCGGGCCCGGTGTCGCTGAGCGCGTAGCCGCGCGTCGAGAGCCACACGCTCATCTCGCCGGCGCCGCGATTGGCCCAGAGGAAATAGGGAATGAGCGTGACGGCCCGCGCTCCTGCCTCGGCGCCCGTCAGGCGTCGGGCCTCGGCCCGAAGCACGACCACGCCGTCCGGAAGATCCTTGTCCACCGACGCCGCCAGCTTCGCGGCCGGGTCGATCATCAGGTCGAGGACCTTGCCGCCTTCACAGTCCGGCCATTCGGCGCAGTAGACGATCGGCCCGCGCTCGACGGCCACGCGGCCGTTGTCGGCCTTGACACGCTCGTCGGCGGCCACGTGCCGAGCGTCCATCGGGAAATCGACCGTGATGACGTCGCCGCGCTTCCACGATCGCGTGATCGAGACGTAGCCGGCGCCGTCGCGGACGGCGCTGATTCGCCGGTTGTTGACCGCGACCACCGCCTCGCGATCGACGCGGGTGAGATAACGGTAGAGCTGCCCGGGCGCGGGCTGGTTGTGCGCCCAGCCGGGGACGCGCAGCTTGATCGTCCCGCTCACGTCGTCACCGGAGGCGACCGTGATCTTCGATGCGCCGCTCCACGGCATCGCGCTCTCGACCGAGAGCCCGAGGTCCCTGCCGCCGACGCTGAACGACACGTCGCTCGACACGTAGAGGTTGACGTAGACGGCGTCCGCCTTGTCCTGCGCGTAGATCAGGCCTGGCATGCCCGCGAGGAAGCGCACGAGATTGGGCGGGCAGCACTCGAGCGATGCCCGTTCCCAGCGCACGTCGCGCCCGTCGCCGGCGCTCGCGAGGCGGTTGACGTAGAAGAACCGGTGGCCCGACGACGACACGCCGTCGATGGCGTTGTTGTACATCCCGCGCTCCATCACGTCGATGTACCTGCTGTCGCCCGTCGCGAGGAAGAGCCGGTGGTTGAGCGTGATGAACATCAGGACGGCGCAGGTCTCCGAGTACGCCGAGATGTTCGGCAGCGAGTACGGCTCGCCGAAGCCCTCGTTGCCGGTCGAGCCAACGCCGCCGGTGATGTACATCTTCCTCGTCGCGGCGTCGGTCCACATGCGCTGCGCCACGTCGAAGTAGTCCCTGAGCCCCGTCAGCACGCCGACGTCGGCGAGCGACACCATCAGCGACGTGCAGTTGACCGCGTGGCCGACGGCCTCGCTCTGCTCGAGCACCGGTTTGTACGACTGGTTGTGGCGGCTGCGGTCCACGGAGTTCTCGAGGCCGCGGATGTCGAGGTAGTGCTTGGCGAGGTCGAGGTGCTTTCTGTCGTGCGTGGCGCGATACAGCTGCAGGCAGTTGATCGCGTCGCGCTCCCCGCCGGAAAAGGGCGGGTTGTTGCGGACAAAATCGTCATAGATCGCGTCCGCCGTGCGAATCGCCGGATCGAGCAGATCGCGCCGGCCCGTTGTCATGAACAAGGCCGCGGCGACCTCGAAGCCGCCGTTGCCGCGGTCGGGGCGCGAGGCCAGCGCCTGCACGGCCGCATCCACCTGCGCCTGCAGCGCGGGATCCGGGTGCGCGGCGACCGAGAGAATCGCCGCCTCGAGCACGTTGCCGCTGAGTGTGCGTCCACCCTCGGTGAGCTTCTGCACCTCGAACGGAATCGTCACGGTGGCGTTCGTCGCGACCTTGGGTTGCCAGAAGGCGTCGGTCAGCCGCACGTCCGAGTGCCGCTTCGCGCGAATCGGATAGTCGCCGGGAGTGTACGTGGCGCTGCCGATCGTGACCTGGCCCGGCGCGGGCGCCTGCCCGGCATTGGCGCCGCGGTCCGCCGTCACGGCATATGCGATCGCGCCGGCGGCCGCCGACGCGGTCTTGAGAAAATCGCGGCGGGGAATCGGTTGGCCCATGCGCGGATTCTACGCCCCTTCCTGGAGCGACGCGCCGGGCGCGAGCCCGTGTGCTTACCGCCCAAGCCCGCAGGAACTCAGCTCGCCGCCGTCCAGGCCGCGCTTGAACGCCGCCACGCGATCGGCTGACGAGCCGTGCGTGAACGACTCGGGCACGACGCGGCCTTGCGCCTGACGCTGCAGCCGGTCGTCGCCGACGGCCGCGGCGGCATTCAGTCCTTCCTCGACGTCGCCGGGGTCGAGCACGCCGCGCGAGGCCGCCGAATGCCCCCACACGCCGGCGAGGCAGTCCGCCTGCAGTTCCTGCCGGACGGACTGCGCGTTGGCCTGCAGGCGCGACAGCCCGCCGCCGCTCGCGAGCGCGCCGAGCAGATTCTGCACGTGATGACCGACCTCGTGCGCGATGACGTAGGCCTGCGCAAAATCGCCGGGCGCGCCGAACCGCTGCGCCAGCTCGCGGAAAAAGCTCAGATCGAGATAGACCTTCTGATCACCGGGGCAGTAGAACGGTCCGACGGCCGCCGAGCTCAGGCCGCATGCCGAGTCAACTTCATCGGTGAAGAGGACGAGCGTCGGAGCCGGGTACCGGGCGTTGCCGCGCGCGAAGATCGCGCTCCAGGTGTCCTCGGTGTCGCCGAGGATGTGCCGGACGAACTGCACGGCGGGATCGTTCGCCGAGGGGGCGGGGCCGGATGGCGCGCCGTAGCCGGCGTCGGACGCGCCTTGATCGGGCGCGAGGAGCGACAGGGGATCGACGCCGAAGAGGTAGCTGACGAGCAGCAGCACCAGCAGGCCGCCGATGCCGAGGCCGCCCGTGCGGATGACGCCGCCCCCGCCAAAGCCGCCCAGGCCGGGCGACGCGCCTCGGCGGTCCTCCACGTTGTCGCTTTGACGAAGATCTTCCCACTTCATCGGTGGCGTCCAGTTCGGGTTCCCGGGGGCGTCGTAGTGTAGCGCGGGTGGCGCGCGGGCGGAATATTGTTTAAGATGTCTTCATAATGTCAGCGTTCTCCGAGAAAGGCCTCCTGGGCGAGCTCGAGCAGCTGGTCCTACTGGCAGCGATGCGGCTGGGCGACGAGGCGTACGCCGTGTCGATCCGCGACGAGATCCACGACCGATCGCGCGTGGACCTGTCGAGGGCGAGCGTCTACGTCACGCTGGATCGTCTGGACCGCAAGGGCTACGTCACGTCGTGGTTCGGCGCGCCGACGCCCGAGCGCGGGGGCAAGGCCAAGCGGTTCTTCCGCGTGACGCCAGCGGGCCGGCGCGCGCTGGCGGCCGCCGAAGACGCGGTCGCGCGTCTGCGCCTCCAGGCGAGACCCGCGCGGGGCGCGCGATGATCCGGCGCGTGTCGCAGCGGCTCGCGGCCTGGGTGTTGCGGCTCGGCGTGCCGGCCGCATGGCGCGATTCGATCGCCGGCGACGTCGCCGAAGACGGGCCGGACGCCCTTGGCGTTTTCGGCGCCATCGCGCTCGTCTCGCGCCTGCGCCTCGCGTCGAGGCCGCAACCCTCGCCGGAGCGCGAGGGCGCGCGGTGGGCGTCGTTCGCGAGCGGCGTGAGCTCAGACGTCCGCTCTGCGCTGCGCGGCCTTGTGAAACAACCCGGCCAGACGGCGGCCGTTGTCGCCACGCTCGCGATCGGCATCGGCGCCAACGTATCGGTGTTCAGTCTGGCGAACCAGTGGCTCCTGCGGCCCATTCCCGGCGTCGTCGACGAGCGGAGACTCGTGACGGTGACGTTCGGCAAGGACGACGGCACGAGCACGCGGTTCTCCGGGCCGGCGGTGGCGGCGCTTCGGGCAGGCGTGTCGGCGTTTTCGCGGCTGACCGCGTACGGCGAGACCGCCGTCCACGTCGCGATCGCCGGACGCGTCCCCGAGCGCCTCACCGCCCAGGTCGTCAGCGCCGATTTCTTCGAGACGCTCGGCGAGCCCGTGGGGATTGGCCGGGGATTTGCCGCAGACGAGTACGTCGATCCCGGCGCGCCGCCCGCCGTCGTCGTGAGCGATCGAATCTGGCGCGAGCAACTGGGCGCGTCCCTCGACGCGATCGGACGACACGTCGTGATCGACGGCGAGGCGTGGACCGTCGTGGGCGTCACGACGCCGGGTTTTCGCGGCGCATCGCGCAATTCGGCCGCCGACCTCTGGGTGCCGCTTGGCCAGTTCCCGCGGATCTGGCGGTGGCTGAAGCCGGGCGACGACGGCTTCGAGGCGATGACGGATCCGAACAACCGGGTGTTCCTGGCCGTGGTGGGGCGACTGGCGCAGGGTGCCAGCGTCGACGGCGCCCGCGGGCAGGTCGAGTCGGTGCGCGCGCGCTTGGCCGCGGCGCTGCCGACGCACTCTCAGTTGAATCACTTCCGCTTCCTTGTTCGAGCCGGCCTTCGCGAGGGCATCTGGACCGAGTCACAGCTCACGCGGGCGAGCGGGCTGCTGTTCGGGATCGTGACGCTGTTGCTCGTGCTGACGGCTGCCAACGTCAGCAGCCTGGCGCTGGCGCGCACGGCCAGCCGCCGGATGGAGCTGGCCACGCGCACGGCGCTCGGCGCCTCGCGCGCAGCCATCGCGCGGCTCGTGATGATCGAGATGACGATGCTCGCGGCCGTCGCGGGCGTGGTGTCGATCGGCGTCGCGATGCTGACGGGCGGGCTGTTGCAGGGCACGGTCGTGATTCAGGGGCTGCCGCCGCTCGGCGCGGCGTCGATGGACTGGCGCATCGCAGGGGTCGCGCTCGCGATTTCTGGCGCGGCGGCGATCATGGGCGGGCTCGTACCGGCCGTCGCGGCGAGCCGCGCCGGCCTGATGACGAAGCTGCGCCGCGGCGGGCGGACGGTCAGCGAATCCCGCGGATGGGGACGCGCGCTGATGGCCGTGCAGGTGGCGATCTCGCTCATGCTGATGGTCGCCTCGCTGCTGCTGGCGCGGTCGATGGCTGAGCGCTGGTCGGTGGACCCCGGGTTTGATCCGTCGCGCGTCCTCACCTTTTCCACCGATCCATCGACGCAGGGCTATGACCTCGCGCGCAAGCGAGCATTCACCGCGGCGCTGCTCGAGCGCCTCCGCGCGCTGCCGGGTGTGCGGGCCGCCGCCTCGGCATGGCCGCCGCCGCTGACGAACAGCAGACGGGAGGGTCGATTCCTCGCCGACTCCGCGGCGCCGCCCGAGGTCACCGCGCTTTCCATCGGCGTCTCGTCGGGCTACTTTGCGGCCCTTGGCGTCCGGTTCGTCGAGGGGCGCGACTTCCGCAGCACGGAGGTGGTGCCTCTGCACGGGGCCGCCGATCCTCCGGTGATCATCTCGCAGTCCCTCGCAAGATCGCTCTTCGGCCCGGGCTCAGCGGTCGGGCGCCGGATCGTGGGGGCGCCCGCGGCCGCCAGGACGCAGGTCGTGGTCGGGGTCGCCCCCGATCTCCGGCAAATGACGATCACTGAGCCGGCCGAGTCGATGGTCTTCGACACGGCCTCGATGGGGCTGGGCACGCCGGTGACCATCGTCGTCGGCACGGACGCGCCGGCGTCGGCCATGCTTCCGCGCGTTCGCGAGGTGGTGGGCTCGCTCGATCCGGTGCTGCCGATCTATGACGCCCGCACCCTCGAAGGCGCGATCGGGGCCGACCTGGCCCAGGACGCGCTCGTCATGCGGCTGGCCACGATCTTCGCCGTGCTCGCGACCGTGCTGGCCGCGGTTGGACTCTGGGGCGTGCTCGCGCGCGGTGTCGCCGAGCGGCGCCGCGAGCTGAGCATCCGGGTCGCGCTCGGCGCCAGCCCGGCGGCAATCGGGCGGTCGATTGCGGCTGACGCCTGGCGGGTCGGGTTGCCCGGCATTGCGGGCGGGCTCATCGCGACGCTCTGGCTCTCGCGCTACCTCCAGAGCTGGCTCTTCGGGATCACCCGCTTCGACCCGCTGGCAATGGCGGGAGCGCTCACCCTTGTGGCCGCCGTCATCGGGACGTCGGTCGTCGGTCCCGCCAGACGGGCGGCGACGATCGACTGCGCCAGCGAGCTGAAGTGAGTTCTGTCAGTACTGTTCCTTGCTCATGACCGCGAAGAACACGAGCACGTTCTTGAGGTCGCGCGCGCCGTTCCAGGCGAGCGTGATCGGGTTCACGCGCCAGATCTGCCGCCGGCGCAGGCGCTGCTCCGTCCGCTCCCAGTAGTTGCTGAGCTTGCGTCGCACTTCGAGCGTGGGCGGGCGCAGGATGTTGAGCGGGCCGACGAGGCGGCGCAGGGCCGAGCGCGCGGGCAATGGCGGCAGGCTCGGCAGACGGAAGTCGCGCAGCGTCGCCTGCGCGACGGCCCCCATGTCATCGGCGCGATGGCCGACGGCCTGTCGCAGGGCGTGCAGCCGGTCGGTCATCGCGGCGCTCAGGCGCCCGATCGGCTCGGCGGTCGAGGCACGGGCGTCGCGCAACCGCGCGGCGAGCACCGCGTGCAGCCGTCCCCAATTGGCCTTGATGGCCAGCGCGGCCGCGGCGCGCGATCGGATCGCGCGCAGATCGCCGATGAACTCGTATTCCTCGCGCCGGATGCGCGTGGCCAGCCAGAGCTCGTGCAGTTCGAGCAGCAGCTTCGCGTACGCGACGGTGATGTGCGCCACTTCGCGGACGCGGCGCCGGAAGAACCTGAGGCGGCCCTCGATGGGGAAGCCCGGCCGCCGCGACAGCCGGTCCTTGAGCCGGAAGAACCCGGTGACCATCGGGTGCGATCCTTCGACCATCGACGCGCGGTACCACATGAAGCACTTGAACATGCCCCAGTAGGTGTGCGGATTCTGGCGGAGCAGCGCCGTCCGCATGTGGTCGAACGAATAGAAGACCTTCCAGGCGTCGTGATACGCCTGCGTCCATTCCTCGCGCGACATCCGCGGGTGCGGCGTCGTCGCCCGGAAGGAATCGAAGTTGTTGTAGTCGGAGTCCATCGGCACGTGGTTGTCCACGGCCGTGCGGTGGTCGCGCGATCCGGGCAGCGGCGTCAGCATGAAGAATGACGCCTGATCGACCAGCAGCTCCTCGCGCAGCGTCCGGACATCCTCCATGATCCGGTCGTACGTGTCGTACGGGAATCCGATGATGAACCCGACATGACACAACACTCCAGCCTCGTGCCACTGGGCGATCGACGCGCGGTACTCGGTGACTTTGTTCTGCCGCTTGGCGGCGGCCTTGAGGTTGTCGTCGCGAAGCGACTCCATGCCGATGAACACCTGCACGCAGCCGGCCCGCGAGGCTTTCTCGACGAAGTGCGGGATGCGCGTCGCCAGCGTGTCGACCTGCATCATGAAGTCGATCGCGACGCCCTCTGATTCGCGGAGCGCGATCAGGCCGTCGAAAATCGCCTCCCATTCGGGGTTGCGCGCGAAGTTGTCGTCGGTGAAGAAGTAGTGCCAGATGCCGCGGTCCTTGCCCTTGCCGGTTCGCGCGTGTGCCCGGATGTGCTCGACGATGTGCGCCGCGCCGCGGCTCCGCATCGTGTGGCCCTGGACGTTGATGATGGTGCAGAACGAACAGTTGAACGGACAGCCGCGGCCGGCGTCGATCGTCCCGTAGCCGCGCACCGCGAACTTCTTCTGCAGGCGCATCGAGACCTTCGGCAGCGGCTTCGTGCGCAGGTCGGGCAAGTCCTTGAGAAAGTCGTACAGCGGCAGCAGCTCGCCGGCGGCGGCGTCCTGCAGGAGGCCCGTCCAGCGGTCCTCGACCTCGCCGAGGACGAGCGTGACGCCCTCGTCGAGCATGGTCTGGCACTCGGGCGGAATCGCGTGCGCCATCGCCACCGATCCGCTCACGTGGAACCCGCCGATCATCACGTCGCAGCCGAGCGCCTTGAACCGGCGCGCGAGGTCCTGGGCGCGCGGAAATTGGTTGGTCTGGACGCCGGCCAGCGCCACGAGCACCCGCGTGCCGGGGCGCCGTAGACGCCGCACCAGCCGCTCAGGATCCACGCGGTCGACGGCCTCGTCCAGGGTGCGGACCACGACCGGCAACGATCCGAGCGCACCGCTCTCGACGGCCTCGAGCGTGAGCCCGTTCAGGCAGCTCAGGGTGTTGCTCGGCAGCGTCCCGCGCCAGTGTCGGACGACGTAGCCGTCCTCGTCGTAGCGGGTCGGGCGGATAAGCACGACCGCCAGCCGGGTGCACGTAAATGGACGGAGCGACCGAGCGGCCGTCGTCGGCTGGGCCTCGTGCAACATGGTTCCACCTTCGTGAAAAATCGCGGCGCCGCGCCAACTGTAGCACTACTTGCCCGGGTTTGCGTCGGCTCACCCGGCGTAAAATCGGACGGGGCGCAGTTTGATGCACGAGCCTTCAGGAGCAAAACGATGAGCTCAGTTCGCGTACTCGTCGGCACGCGCAAGGGCGCGTTCGTGCTGACCTCAGACGGCACGCGCCGGCACTGGGACGTGCAGGGCCCGCTGTTCGGCGGCTGGGAGATCTATCACCTGAAGGGATCGCCCGCCGACCCCAACCGGCTGTACGCCTCCCAGGGCACATCCTGGTTCGGCCAGCTGGTGCAGCGATCGAATGACGGCGGCAAGACCTGGGAGGCCGTCAACAACCAGTTCGTCTACGACGGCGCGCCCGGCACCCACAAGTGGTATGACGGCACGCCGCACCCGTGGGAGTTCAAGCGCGTGTGGCATTTCGAGCCATCGCTTGCCGACCCCGACACGGTGTACGCCGGCGTCGAGGACGCGGCGATGTTCCGTACGACCGACGGCGGTCAGAGCTGGCACGAGCTGCCCGGGCTGCGCCGACATCCGACGGGCACGAACTGGCAGCCGGGCGCGGGCGGCATGTGCCTGCACACGATCCTGATCGATCCCGCGAACCCGAAGCGGATCTTCATTGCGATCTCCGCCGCCGGCGCGTTCAGGAGCGACGACGGCGGCGAGACGTGGACGCCGATCAACCGGGGGCTGAAGTCCCGCACCGAGCTGCCCGATCCCAACGCCGAGGTCGGCCACTGCGTGCACCGCATCGCGCTGCACCGCACGCGCCCGAATGTCCTCTTCATGCAGAAGCACTGGGACGTCATGCGCAGCAACGACGCCGGCAACCTGTGGACGGAAGTCAGCGGCAACCTGCCGACGGATTTCGGGTTCGTGATCGACGTGCATGCCCACGAGCCGGAGACGATTTACGTCGTGCCGATCAAGAGCGACTCGGAGCACTACCCGCCGGACGGCAAGCTGCGCGTCTATCGCAGCCGCACGGGCGGCAACGAGTGGGAGCCGCTTTCCAAGGGCCTGCCGCAGCAGGATTGCTACGTCAATGTCCTGCGCGACGCCATGGCCGTCGATTCGCTCGATTCGTGCGGCGTCTATTTCGGCACGACGGGCGGACAGGTCTACGCCTCTCCGGACGCGGGCGACACGTGGGCGCCAATCGTGCGCGACCTGCCGCCCGTGCTGTCGGTCGAGGTGCAAACACTGAAATGATTCGCGTCGTCCTGCCCGCGCATCTTCGGACCCTGGCGCAGGTCGGCAGCGAAGTCCAGATCGACCTGCCCGGCGGCGCCGTGACGCAGCGCGCGATCCTCGACGCGCTCGAGGCGCGCTATCCCGTGTTGCGCGGGACGATCCGCGATCACGTCACGCTCAAGCGCCGCCCGCTCGTCCGGTTCTTTGCGTGCTCCCAGGACGTGTCGTTCGAGCTGCCCGACAGTCTCGTGCCTCAGGCGGTCGCAAGCGGGGCCGAGCCGTTCCTGATCGTCGGGGCGATGGCGGGCGGGTAGGGAAGGGCAGAAGGGCAGAAGGCAGAAGGCAGAAGGGCAGAAGGGCAGAAGGCAGAAGGCAGAAGGCAGAAGGCAGAGGGCAGAAGGCAGAAGGCAGAAGGCAGAACCTAGCCCTCCCGCAGAATCGTCGCGGGATCGACGCTGGCCGCACGCCGCGCCGGGATCAGACAGGCCACCGCGGCCACGATGAGGAGCGCCCCCGGCACCGCCGTCATGGCGCCGGCATTCGTTGGACTCACGCCGAAGAGCACCGTCGTCATCAGACGTGCCGCGAGGAACGCGCCGCACACACCGAACACG
>Ga0335084_10008580_pt1 | contig 10190 bp, 8 predicted proteins | sample Lox_Sample_44_FD_206721 | JGI IMG/M metagenome (GOLD analysis project Ga0335084, IMG submission 206721) | Soil microbial communities from Loxahatchee National Wildlife Refuge, Florida, United States - Lox_Sample_4.4 | ecosystem: Environmental > Terrestrial > Soil > Wetlands | place: USA: Florida... | reverse complement strand
GTCGTCCAGGGGCTCGGAGTTCAGCTTGATCTGTCCGGTCGGGTCGATGGAGACGACCAGCTGATCCTGCATGTCCTCCGGCAGGACCTCGGTCTCGGTGTCGTCCGGGACTCGGACCTGGATGTCCTTCTCCAGCAGCGGCGTCACCACCATGAAGATGATGAGGAGCACCAGCACCACGTCCACGAGCGGAGTGACGTTGATGTCCGAGTTCGGCCGCCCCTCGCTGATGGCGTACTTCCGTTTCTTGTGGAGGTGGTACTTCGCGCCCAGGCTCATCTACTTCTCCTCCACGCCGAGCTTCACCGACTTGGCCTTGGCTTCCTGTGCGTCCTTGAGGACGCGGCGCACGTCCCCGAAGACCAGCGACTGGTCGCCCTTGACCAGGATCGGCTTCCAGGGCTCGGCGGCCAGCTTGCTGCCGAGGGCCTGCTTCAGGGTGTCGTCGGTCACGGGATCCTTCTCCAGCCAGATCCGCTTGTCGGCAGTGACCGAGACGATCATCGGGTCGACGTCCTTCGCGTTCTCGTCGTGCTTCTGCTTGGTGGCGCTGGGCAGCTTCACGTCCTTGCCGCGCTGGAGCATGGGCGTCACCACCATGAAGATGATGAGCAGCACCAGCACCACGTCGACCAGAGGGGTGACGTTGATGTCCGACTTGATCCCGCCCTTGCCCCCTGCGGTCATCGCCATGGCGAACCTCTCCTGGCCTTCTGTTTACCGGCTGGTCCCGGCCTGCTTGGCGACCAGGTCGAGGAACTCGTTGGAGGACTCGCTGATGTCCACCGCGCGCGCGTCCACCCAGCCCTGCAGGTAGTTGTAGGCCATCACCGCGGGGATCGCGACCAGGAGGCCGAAGGCGGTGGTGATGAGCGCCTCGGCGATGCCGGCGGACACCGTGCCCAGACCGCCCGAGCCAGTGAGCGCCATCGACTGGAAGGCGTTCACGATGCCCATCACCGTTCCCAGAAGACCGACGAACGGGGCGGTGGAGCCGACGGTGGCCAGCAGGCCCAGGCCGCGCTTGAGGCTCTGGACCTCGCGCTGCGCCTGCCGCTCGAGGGCGCGGGCCACGGACTCGACCTGCAGGTCCTTGTCCTTGTCGGTGCTCAGCCGGAGGGCGTTGAGCCCCGCGCCGATCACCCGGCCCAGGTGCCCGACCTTCTCCCCGACCTTGGTGCCAGCCACGGTCATGAGGTCGTTCTTGGAGAGGGTGTTCGCCATCCTCTCCGCGAAGTTGCGCGACTCGCTGCGCGACCGGTTGAAGACGATGAGCCGCTCGGCCATCACCACGAGCGACGCGACGGACATGACGCCGAGCACGGCGACGATCAGTCGCGCGAACAGCCCCATGTGGTGCCAAAGGTCAGTGAGAGTGAATTGCATGGTTGTTGGACTGCGCCTCCGTGATGCGCCGGTGAAAGTGTTCTGTTCGGCCGAGACTGCTACTCGGCCATGGTGAGCTTGAAGTTGAAGACGTAGCTGACCTGCTGCGGCTTCCCCTGGAAAGTGACTGGCGTGTACTTCGACGCCTGCAGCCAGGAAAGCACTGCCTGCTCCATGTGGGGGATGGGCTTGATGATCTGGCAGTTCTGCACCCGTCCCTCGGCGGTGATGACGCACTTCACGATCATCAGGCCGCTCACCCGGGCCTCGCGCGCCTCGCGGGTGTACTCCGGGTAGGGCTTGCCGTTGGGGCTCGACTGGAGGACCGGACGGGTCATGCCCTCGCCGAAGGAGAGGGTGGTGCTCCCCAGCTGACCGCCGACCACCCCGCCCACCACGCCGCCCACCACCCCACCGACCACGCCGCCGGCGACCCCGCCCTCGACCCCCTCGGGCTCGTCGTTGGGGTCGGCTTCCTTGGGCTTGTCCTGGGGGACTTCCTTCGGCTGGATGATCTTGTCCTTGGGGCGGACCTTCTTCTCGACGTGGGTCTTCTTGGTGCTCGAGGCGGGCGGCGGTGGAGGGGGAGGCGGCGGCGGGGCCACCTTCAGCACCACCGCCACGTCCTTGTCCTCCTTGGGGGGAGGCCGGGTCGAGAACCACAGGGCGAAGCCCAGGAGCCCCACGTGGAGCAGGATCGAAACCACCGCGCCTGATCCGAAGCGGGACTTGGGCGTGACGCCCTTGCCCAGCACTGAATCGAACATACGTCTGTTGTCTCCTGTCGCCGCCCTTTGAACGCCAGCGGGTGCGGCACGGACCTGAGGTCTTCCCCTGAAGCCGGAAACGGCGCGCCTACATCAAAACGGGGGAGTTGTACAAGCCGAACCCTGGCGCAATTCCCACAGCCGGGCAGTGGAAGTGGCCGCAAGAGGCCATCCGTCCCTCCCCGACGTGTCTACCGAGATGATGCAAACTTCTATTGACAGGTCGGAGTGGGGCCGAGGAGCATGCGCGGCTGCTTTCCCGCTTTCCGGCCACATTGGAGGGGTCTCGGTGAGTCAAAGACAGAAAGTCGTCTGGAGGAATGTCCGCGCGACGCTGATCTGCCTCGCTCTGCTCGCAGGATCAGGAGCATGGGCCCAGATCGGCGCCTCGGTGCTGACGGGTAACGTCGTCGACGCGGCCACAAAGGCTCCCGTCTCCGACGTGGTGGTCACGGCGACGTCCCCCGGCTTGCAGGGCGAGCAGGTGGTCGTCACGGACTCGACCGGTCTCTACCGCATCCCGCAGCTGCCGCCGGGAACTTACACCCTGCGCTTCGAGAAGGAGAGCTATCGCCCGTTCAGCCGCACGGGCATCGACGTGTCTCCGGACCGCACCCTCCGTCTGAACGTGGAGCTGCTCCCTGAGACAGCCGGTGCGACCGAGATCTCGGTCGTCGGTTCTCCGCCGGTGGTGGACGTCGGCTCGTCCACGACTGGCGCGACGGTCAACCAGGACTTCATCCGCAACATCGCCGTCGCCCGGCCCGGTGGCCTGGCGGGTGCGAACCGGTCGTTCGAGTCGCTGGCCCTCACCGCGCCCCAGGCGGTGTCCGACGTCTACGGCGTGGCCATCAACGGCGCCCAGTCTCCCGAGCAGCTGTACCTCATCGACGGTCTGTCCACGAACAACCCCGCCTACGGCGTGAACGGAACCCCGCTCACCTCCGAGTTCATCGACGAGGTGAACGTCATCACCGGTGGCTACATGCCGGAGTACGGCCGGTCCACCGGTGGCGCGATCAGCGCGGTCACCAAGTCCGGTGGTAACGAGTTCCACGGCTCGGTCTTCGGCACCTGGACCCCGGGTGGGCTCACCGGCGCTCCGAAGGAGGTGGTGACCACCAACGCGGTGATCAACTCCAACGTGGCCCTCCACAACATCGGCGACGTAGGCGCGACCCTCGGTGGCTACATCATCAAGGACAAGCTGTGGTTCTTCGCCGGCGTCCAGTACGCCGCCACCCGGTACTCGTACACCCGAAGCTTCAGCACCTTGAGCGGGGGCGTCCTGACGGCAATCCCGAACTCCGAGCAGCGCCGCTTCGGTGACGAGCACTCCTGGAACTACATCGGCAAGTTGACCTTCCAGATCACTCAAGACCACCGCATCAACGTGTCGATCACCGGCACGCCGACCAGCGGCGGCGGCGGCTCGTCCTTCCCCTTGCGTCCGCAGAACGAGTCCCGCGGCATCGTGACCGCCTCGGGCTACGCCAACGGTACCTTCAACTCCCTCGGCGGCATCCAGAACACCAACGCGATGGACATCGTCGGCGAGTACAACGGCTCGTTCCTGGACAAGAAGCTGCTCCTCGACATCCGGGGCGGCTGGCACAACCAGAAGAACGACAACCTCCCGGGTGACGGCTCCGGCTTCGACGTGGAGAACCAGTCGGTCCTGGCAGGCGTCTCCACGGTCCGCAGCCCCACCGTGGCCACCAGGAACCTGCCAACCCTTGACGCGTCGATCCCGGCCAACGTCGCCGCTGCCTGCACCGCTCCGGGCGCCTCGTGTCCGGTGACCGGCTACTTCTACGGCGGCACGGGCTTCCTCAGCCAGGTCAAGCTCAACAGCTACCAGGCCCGCGGCGTGATCACCTATCTGGTGAACGCGCTCGGCCACCACGTGCTGAAGCTCGGCTTCGACTACCAGGCCGCTGATTACGACATCACCCAGGCCTACTCGGGCGGGACCGTCCTCTACTACAACGGTGGCGGCACCTACGTGTACGACTACCGCCGGTACGGGAAGATCACCGACGTCGACACCATCACCAACGAGTTCGTGGTGAACCGGAAGGTGAAGTCGCAGATCGGCGGCGGCTTCGTGCAGGACAGCTGGAGCATCCTGGACAAGGTCACGGTGAACCTCGGCCTCCGTTACGACGCCCTGGCGATGCAGGGGACCGACGGCCTGAACCGGCTGACGCTCAACGACCAGTGGAGCCCCCGCGTTGGCGTGGTGTGGGATCCGACGCAGCAGGGCCGTTCGAAGATCTTCGCCAACTACGGCATCTACTACGAGAACATCCCCCTCGACATGGCCAACCGCTCGCTCTCGGCTGAAGTCCAGCCCCGCGCGGCGCACGTCTGCGACCCGAACGCCGGCTACCGGGTGTGCGACCAGCACAACGTCATCCGGGCGGTCTCGCCGACCGGCCCCAGCACCGTCTGGGCCGTCACCGGCGCGCCTTACCCGAGCGCGATCGACCCCAACGTCAAGTCGCCCTCGAACGAGGAGCTCGTCGCGGGCGCCGAGTACGAGATCATCCCCAATGCCCGGCTCGCGGCCAGCTACACGCACCGCAATCTCAAGAAGGCCCTGGAGGACATGTCCAACACCGATGGCCAGACCTACTTCATCGGCAACCCCGGTGAGGGCATCGCGGACTCGTTCCCCAAGGCCAAGCGGACCTACGACGCGGTGACAGTCTCCTTCAACAAGACCTTCTCCGATCTATGGCTCGCCCAGGTCAGCTACACCTGGTCGCGCCTGACCGGTAACTACGACGGCCTCTGGTCTCCCAACTACCAGCAGCAGCTGGACCCGAACATCACCGCCAACTTCGACCTGAAGACCCTGCTCCTGAACGGTGACGGCGTGCTGAGCGCCGATATCACCCACTTCATCAAGGTCTACCTGGCGAAGGAGTTCGTGATCACCCCGGTGTTCAGCATCAGCGTCGGTGGCTCGTTCAATGCCAACTCCGGCACCCCGGTGGATGCGCTCGGCGCGCACCCCATCTACGGTGACGGTCTGGCCTACTTGCTGGTCCGTGGCAGCGCTGGACGGCTGCCCTGGGTGACCAGCCTCGACGGCAAGGTGAACTTCAACTACCGGTTCACCAAGGACCTGGTGCTGACTGCCTCGGTGGAAGCGTTCAACATCTTCAACTCGCAGCGTCCGACCCAGATCGACCAGCGGTACACGCAGGACTCCGTCGGTCCGATCATCGGCGCCACTCCGGGCAACGTTCCGCCCACCTATGGCGGCATCTGCCCCCAGGGTGCGACGGACCCGGCGACTTGCGCCCAGGGCAACGGCAACCTTCCGAAGCCGTACACCTACACCGACGGCAGCCGCGGCCTCGTGGTCCTGCCTGACGCATTCCAGCAGCCCGTGGTGGCGGCGACAAACCCAGCCTGGGGTCGGGCCAACGCTTACCAGGCGGTTCGCCAGTTCCGGTTCAGCCTGCGGGTGACCTTCTAATGAACGCCCTCCACAGGAATCCAAGGATCATGAGTCGCGTCCTCGTCATCGTCGCCCTGTCGCTCGTCGCGGCAGGGTGTGGAACCCAGACCCCGGCCGACTGCCAGCTCCAGAGCTCGGCGAACGGTCCGTATGCCCTGAAGTTCAGCCAGGCAGGTGCAGGCACGGGGTGCACGGCAACCACGGGTCCGGACACGTTCGGAGACCTCTGGCAGTTCGATCCGTTCGAGAACCGCCTGATCGTCGCCTTCTCCGCCCTGAACTCGACGCTGCCGTCACCGCCCAACCCCAACGACCCGATCTACGGGAAGGGCCATTTCAGCGAGCAGTTCCCGGACGCCAACGACCTCTGCAGCGTCCCGGACTTCACGAGGATGCAGGTGGATGCGACCCATGCGTACGCGGTGACCAATCTGCAGTTCCTGAACACGGCCCTCTACCTGGGCACCGAGTTCAAGGCGGACGTCACCTACACCAACGGTGCCTGCACGCGGCCGTACACGGTGCAGGCGATCAACCCGGCCCACGTCTGCGCGGCCAAGGCGGACTGCGACCCATTCGCGCAGCCGTTCGCCTCGGGCGTCAACTCGCTCTACGACCAGGGCTGCAACCTCGAACAGTGGGCGCAGGATCTCGCCGCGGCCCTGGGCGGCGACCCGGGCACCGGCATCTGCTTCTTCAACGCCGCGTTCCCGAGCTTGGGCGGCTGGAAGCCGTAGGGCGGGCGTTTCGCTGAACGAATCCCGAGCCCCGGTGGCCCTCCTGACGGGTCACCGGGGTTCGTCTTTGCGGGGCCTCGCTGGACGCGCTCGGCGGGCTGCGTTAGCCCTGCATCCCAGTGACCTCCTCCCGGGACCTCCTCGCGCACCGCCAGGCGCTGCTCGCCGACGAGCAGGGCACGTTGCGCAAGGTGGCGCCCCTCCGCGTGGCCCTCTGTTACCCCAGCCCGTACCACCTGGGGATGAGCTCGCTCGGGTTCCAGAGCATCTACCGGGAGATCCATGCCCACCTCGGCGCGACTGCCGAGCGCGCCTTCCTCCCCGACGAGGTGGAGCGCTTCCGGGAGAGCCGCACCCCCCTGTTCACCCTCGAGTCGGCCACCCCGGTGGGGGAGTTCCCGGTCCTGGCATTCTCGGTCGCCTACGAGCTGGAGCTGCCGGGGCTCCTGGACGTCCTGACCCTGTCCGGGCTGCCTGTTCTGGCGTCGGAGCGGGGGACGGACTGGCCCCTGGTCGTCGCCGGAGGGCCGCTGACCTTCTCCAACCCCGAGCCGCTCGAGCCCTTCGTGGACGTGCTGGTCCAGGGGGAGGCCGACGGGCTGATCCACCAGCTGCTCGATGCCTTGGGTCAGCAGAGCGGACGCGATGCCCTCCTGGACTTGCTGGCCCGGACTCCTGGGTTCCGGGTGCCGGGACGGGGCGGGGCCTCGCTCCACGTCGCCCGCGCGGACGACAGCCATCTTCCGGCCCGGTCGCAGATCCTCACCCCCCACACCGAGCTGTCGTCGATGTTCCTGATCGAGCCGGAGCGGGGCTGCAGCCGCGGCTGTCACTACTGCGTGATGCGGCGGACCACCAACGGCGGCATGCGGACCGTCCCACCCGAGCGCGTGCTGGACCTCGTGCCGCCCGCGGCGCGGCGGGTGGGGCTGGTCGGCGCGGCGGTGACCGACCACCCACGGATCGCCGAGCTCCTCCGGACGCTGGTGGACTCGGGCCGGGAAGTGGGCGTCTCCTCGCTGCGGGCGGACCGCCTCACCGACGAGCTGGTGGACACGCTCCGCCGCGGCGGCGCCCGGGTGCTCACCGTCGCTTCGGATGGGGCCAGCCAGCGGATGCGAGATCTGGTGGACCGGAAGCACTCGGAGGAGCAGCTGGTCCGCGCCGCTCGCTTCGCCGCTGCGGCCGGGATGGAGCGTCTCAAGGTCTACTCGATGGTGGGGCTGCCGCTGGAGACGGACGCCGACGTCGACGAGCTGGTTCGCTTCACCCGGGAGCTCGCGGGTCACCTCCCGGTCGCGCTCGGCGTCTCGCCCTTCGTCGCCAAGCGTCACACGCCGCTGGACGGCGCTCCGTTCGCGGGGATCCGGGAGATCGATGACCGGCTGGACCGCCTCCGCCGCGGGCTCAAGGGGAAGGCCGAGGTCCGACCCACCTCGGCCCGGTGGGCCTGGGTGGAGTACATGCTCGCCCAGTGCGGGCCCGAGGCTGGGCTGGCGGCCATGGACGCGTGGCGGGCCGGCGGACACTTCTCGGCCTGGAAGCGCGCCTTCGTCGAGCGCGGCTGTACTCCCACGTTGCGTTCCCGGGTGCCCGACGGGCGGCGACTGTCCACCGCGTGGCCCCGGGTGGACGGGCAGCCCGCTCCGCGCCCCGCAGCCTGAGGAGCGCCCCCGGCTCAGGGGACGAGCGAGAAGAACCGGGCGATCTCCCCGCCCGCCCAGTCCGGCACGTCGTGGTCGCCCGCCCACTGGCAGAAGTCGGCCCGGTACTCCGCCGGGCAGGCATACGCCACGCAGTGCGGGCCGTCCGCTGCGCCGGTCGAGGTGCACTGGTCACGGTCGAGCACGTGGGCCAGCGCGGCACGCCCCTCTGTGAAGGGAATGGCCTCGTCCTGGGTGCCGTGGACGAAGATCGCCGACAGGGTCCCCTGGCAGCACCGCCGGTCGAACCGGGCGTCCGTGCCGGCCACGACGGCCATCGCGCGGAACGTCCCGCGATCGTGGCAGCCCAGGTACAGGGTGAAGACCGCCCCGGCGCTGAATCCCGCGATGTAGATCCGCGCGGGGTCGACGCAGTAGCCGCTCGCGAGCCGGTCGAGGAGCGCGAACACCAGCTCGCTGTCGGCTGAGGAGGAGCCGATGTCCCAGGTGCCCGCAGACGCATTGGGGTAGATGAAGATCGCTCCTCCGTCGAGCGGGTCCTCCAGGGCGAGCCTGGCCCGTACGTTCTCGCCGTCCTCGCCGGCGCCGTGGAAGCCGAACACCACCGGGAGAGGCGCCCCGGGCGGGGCCGCAGGGACGACCAGGATCCCGCCCCGGTTTCCCCACCCGAGCGCAGCGAGGTCCAGCACGCCGGTGGGGCCAGCGGGGGCGCTGCACCCCGGGACCGGCGAAGGAAGCCCGGAGGAAGGGACGCCGGCGTCCTGCAACGCGCACGTCACAGCGGGCGGGCCGCCATCGGGCGCCGAGCCCAACCCGGAAGAACAGGCCGCGAGCAGCGGCAGGGCGAGCAGCACGTGGCGCATCGAAGACACTCCCAGGCGTCTCCCCTGGACCCCGCATCGTTAGCACGCCCCCGCCCCGTCGGGGCGGGTCAGCGCGCGGTCTGACCGGCGCTGGACGCTGCCGGGGCGAGCTCCACCCGCCGGGCCCCCGCGACCTCGGAGAGGAGCCTCCGGGACGGCACCGAGGCGCCCACCGTCGTGTAGCGCAGCGGGCCAACCCGGGTCCGGGCTTGCCGGAGTGGAAACTCGCTGGAGCGGGCCAGGAACCACTCCCGGACCGCGGGCAACGGCAGGAGATGTAGCTCCCGGCGGTCCAGGAAGACGTAGGCCAGGAGGTCGGCGCGGCTGTAGAGGAAGCATCCCGGGGTGTCCTTCTCGGCGTTCGAGACCAGCTCGAGGAAGTACGTCCCGCGCCGGCCGCCCTGTCGATCGCCCTTCACCTCGACCCCCAGGACGTCGGAGCCAGGGTGCTCCCACAAGAGGTCCACGCCCCGGTGCTGGAAGCGCGGGTCGTCCTGGACGTCGTGCACCCGCGAGCCCGCCACCTCGGCGAGGAGAAAGGCGCGCACCAGCTCCACGGCGCGGGCAGCCGCGTGCTGCACCGCCTGCATGCTGTACGCGCGCGCCACCGTTTGACCTTCCAACGGAGACGGGCCGCTGTCTAGGCTCCACCGCACGCGAGGGAGGACTCGATGGAAGCCCGCTGCCCCCGCTGTTCCACCGTCTTCACCACCGACCGCAGCGGCATCCAGTTCTGCCCGAACTGCGGGCAGCAGGTGGACGTGCCCGAGCCCTACGCCCGGCCTCCCGTCGCCGAGCAATGGGGAGGGCCCCCGGCGGGCGGCGGTGGGGCGGGGCCGGGCCGGTTCACCGGGGAGCCTCCTCCGGGAGGCGGACCCATCCCCGGGCACCGTGAGCTGACCCCCTGGGAGCGGCGACGGGAGATCGGCGTCGTCCAGGGCTTCATCGAGACGTGGAAGCGCAGCGTGCTGTCGCCCCAGACGTTCTTTCCCACGGTGCGCCCGGACGTGCCCTGGAGCGAGGCCCTGTTCTACGCCTGGATCATCCACGCCCTGACCGTGGCGGTGGGGCTGCCCTTCGTGGGCCTGGGGATGTTCCGTCCCAGCCTCCCCAGCAACTTCGGCGCCGATCCGCAGATGGAGACCGCGATGCGCGCGCTCTCCGGCGGAGTGGGCGTCGGCTCGTTGCTGGCGTCGCTGCTCGTCTACCCGCTGCTGGTCCTGGCCGGGGCGGGCATCGTGCATCTGGTCGCGATGCTCTTCGGGGCGGCGCGAAACGGCTACGGGGCGACGGTGCGGGCC
>Ga0335084_10008579_pt1 | contig 10191 bp, 5 predicted proteins | sample Lox_Sample_44_FD_206721 | JGI IMG/M metagenome (GOLD analysis project Ga0335084, IMG submission 206721) | Soil microbial communities from Loxahatchee National Wildlife Refuge, Florida, United States - Lox_Sample_4.4 | ecosystem: Environmental > Terrestrial > Soil > Wetlands | place: USA: Florida... | reverse complement strand
GCGACAATATCATCCTCGTGGATGACGATGTCGCGGATGGAGGTGGCGGGCATGTTGTTCCGCAGGGACTGCCAGTGGTCGCCGTCGTCGAGCGAGAAATAGACGGCGCGCTCGGTGGCCGCGAAGAGCAGTCCCTTGCGCTTCGGATCTTCGCGAACGGCGTTGACAACTTCATGGGTGGGAATTCCGTTCACGGCCTGCTGCCAGGTCTTGCCGCCGTCGTGCGTGCGATAGATGTGGGGCCGAAGATCATCGAGGCGGAAGCAGTTCACGGCGGCATAAGCGGAGTTGTTGTCGAAGCGAGAGGCGTCTATCACGGAGACCTTGCTCCACGCGGTGAGATCAGGAGGAGTGACGTTGGTCCAGGTCTTGCCGCCATCGCGAGTGATATGGATGAGACCGTCGTCCGTGCCGGCCCAGATCGTATCCACGTCCTGATAGGACGGAGCGACGGTGTAGATGACGCCGCGGCGAGGCATGGTGGCGAGGTCCGCCGTGCGAAAGACGCCGATGGATTCCGGCACGTCGGGCTTCTCGCGGCTGAGGTCGGGACTGATCACGTCCCATTTCTCGCCGCCGTTTGTCGTTTTGAAGAGGACATTGCCGGCGAAATACAGAATGTGCCCATCGACCGGTGAAAAGAGAACCGGCGCAGTGCGGAGGAAGCGGTATCTCCCGCTTCGCAGAATCTCGGGAGCAATGTTCTGGACCTGTCCCGTGCGCTTGTCGAAGCGGGTGATCTTGCCGCCGTAGACGATGTTCGGGTCGAGTGGATCGGGGGCGACATAGCCATATTCCTCGACGCCGACCGTGCGCCAGTCGCGCCAAGTGACGGCGCCGTAGTCGCCGCGGCTTGCGACGCCCGCCGAGCCGCTCTCCTGCTGGCCGCCGTACACCCAATAGGGGAACTGGTTGTCGGTGATGACGTGGTAAAACTGCGCCGTCGGCTGGTTATACCAGGAACTCCACGTCAGGCCGCCATTCACCGTGATGGTGGCGCCCTGGTCGGTGGCGAAGAGCATGATGTCGGGGTTGTTCGGGTTGATCCACATGCGGTGATAGTCGTCGCCGCCGGGGGCGCCCTTAAAGCCTTTGAAGGTCTTGCCGCTGTCGGTGGAGACGTACGAAGCAGTGTTGGCGACGTAGACGGTCTCAGGGTTCTTCGGGTGAGGCCGGATTTCGGCGAAGTCGGAGCCGCGGCCCCAGGTGCGGGCTTCGGAGCTCACGCGCTGCCACGATTCGCCGGCATCATCGCTGCGGTAGATGCCGCCGGTTTGCGCGTTGGCCTCCACCGTGGCGTAAATGACGCGCGGATTGCTGAAAGAGATCCCGAACCCGATGCGGCCAAGGCCCTGCTCGAAGGTGGGAAGCCCCTTGGTGAGCTGACGCCAGGTATCTCCGCCATCGGTTGATTTGTAGAGGCCGCTGGTCGGGCCAGACCACGCGCCGTTTTCCCATGGCCCCTGGCGCGCGGCCCAGAGGTCGGCGTACAGAATTTTGGGATTCGTCGGATCGAACTCCACCTGGATCGCTCCGGTGTTTTCATCCTTATATAAGACGCGCTGCCAGGTTTGGCCGCCGTCGATGGTGCGGTAGACGCCTCGCTCGGTATTGGGTCCGTAGGGGTGGCCTAGCGCGGCGACAAAGACTCGATTCGGATTGGCCGGATCGATGGCGATGCCGCCGATCTGCTGCGCGTCGTGAAGGCCGGTATTGCGCCACGTCTTGCCGCCGTCGGTGGATTTGTAAATGCCGTCGCCGGTCGAGAGGTCGGGCCGCTGGAGTCCTTCACCGCTGCCAACATAAATGACGTCGGGATTCGACGCCGCCACGGCGAGATCGCCAATGGACCCGGTGGGCTGGTCGTCGAAGATGGGCTGCCACGTGCGACCGGCGTCGGTGGTCTTCCAGACGCCGCCATTGTTGACGCCAATGAAGAACGTATTAGGTTGGGTGCGGATGCCGGCGGCTCCCACCGTGCGGCCCGCGCGAAACGGCCCGATGCAGCGCCAGCGAAGCGCGCCGACGGGTAGCTGGGCAGAGGCGAGGAAGGAAAGAAGCAACCCTACAGGTAACAGCCGAAACATGATGGTTGCTGATGATAGCAGGAATTGCGGCGCCGGCCGCTCCTTTGCAAAGTCATATGATGACCGGGTAATGAGATTCATTCTGCTTGGCATCGTATTCACTCTTTCTCTAAGCGCAGCATCCTATTACAAGACCCGGCTGGACGACCCTAAGGCGGTCTACCTGATGCCGGACAAGTTCCCCGTTCGCGGCGACGGCAGCGCGGACGACAGCGCGGGCGTGCAGGCGGCGATTGACCGCGTCCAGGAAACGACGGGCGAGGGGATTCTCTTCATCCCGACGGGCCGCTATCGAATCACGCGCACGATCTACGTCTGGCCGGGCATCCGTTTGATCGGCTACGGCGAGACGCGTCCCGTATTCGTGCTGGCCGACAGCACCCCCGGCTTTCAGAAAGGCATGGGGACGATGTTCTTCTTCGCCGGCATGCCGCCGATGCGGACTGGCGGTTTCCGCCTGCCGCCGCCCCCTCCGGGCACGGTTCCGTTCAATCCCAAAATCGCCGACGCCAACCCGGGCACGTTCTACTCGGCGATGAGCAACATCGACTTCGAAATCGGCAACGACAACGCGGCCGCGGTTGCCATCCGCTTCCACGTGGCGCAGCACGGCTACCTGGCGCACATGGACTTCCGCCTGGGCTCCGCGCTCGCGGGTCTCAACGATGTCGGCAACGAAGCCGAGGACCTGCACTTCTACGGCGGGCGCTACGGCATTCTCACCAAAAAGCCGTCGCCGGCCTGGCAGTTCACGCTGATCGACTCGACGTTCGATGGCCAGCGGGAAGCGGCCATCCGCGAGAACGAAGCGGGCCTCACGGTGGTGCACACGGAGTTTCGCAATGTCCCAACGGCCATCGCGATCGACCCGCGATACTCCGATCAGCTCTGGGTAAAAGACTCGCTGTTTGAGAACATCAGCGGTCCGGCCGTCATCGTGAGCAACGAAAACAGCCGGATGACGGAGATCAACCTCGAAGATGCCGCCTGCCGCAAGGTGCCGGTGTTTGTCCGGTTTCGCGAGAGCGGGCGTCAGCTTGCCGGACCGGGCGAGATTTACACGGTGAAGACTTTCTCTCACGGGCTGACGCTCGCGGGGCTCGGCGCCGTCGGTGAAATCAAGACCAGCTTCGACGCCGTGCCGTTGAAGAGCCTGCCGCCGCGGTCGCCGAACGTCATTCCGAACCTGCCTCCGATGGACACGTGGGTCAACCTGCGCTCGCTCGGTCTCAAGGGCGACGGGGTCACCGATGAAACGGCCGCAATTCAGAAAGCTATCGCCGAGCATCGCGTGTTGTACATTCCGTCGGGCAACTACGCAGTCAGCGACACTCTCACTCTGCGTCCCGATTCTGTCCTCATCGGACTGCACCCCGACCAGACGCAGTTCGACATTCTCGACGGAACGGCGGTCTTCCAAGGGCCTGGCGCTCCGCGGCCCCTGCTGCTGGCGCCGAAGGGCGGCACGAACTTCGTGACGGGCATCGGCCTTCACACGGGCGGCGCGAACAGCCTCGCCGTCGGAGCCCTGTGGATGTCCGGCAAAGACTCGGTGATGGACGACGTCCGGTTCCTGGGAGGGCACGGCACCCGCGGACCGAATGGCAAACGCGAGAATCCGTACAACGTCAATCTGAGCGGCGACCCCGATCCCCGGCGCAAATGGGACAGCCAGTATCCCAGTCTGTGGATTACTCACGGAGGCGGCGGCACATTCGCCAACATCTGGACGCCGAGCACGTTCGCGCAGACGGGTCTTTATGTTTCGGACACTAAGACGCCGGGCCGCGTCTACGAGCTGTCGAGCGAACACCACGTGCGTACCGAGGTCAAGCTCGACCAGGTGGAAAACTGGGACTTCTACGCCCTGCAGACCGAAGGAGAGCGCGGCGAGAGCGAGTCGGCCTCGTCGCTCGAGATCAGCCGGTCGAAGAACATCACCATCGCGAACTTTCACGGGTATCGGGTTGTCCGCGGCTACCGGCCTTTCCCCTACTCGATTCGCGTCACGGAGTCGAGTGACATCCGGTTCCGCAACGTGCACGTCGACAGCAACAGCTCGGCCTGGTACTGCCCCGAAGGCGAGGATTGTACCCAATACGCGCGCTCGAGCAAGTTCTCCTATGGGACCTGCATTCTCGATCCGAAGTTGAACGAGGAAGTACGGGACCGCGAGTTCGCGTTCCTGAACGTAACCGGAGAGCGCTCGCCGGCGCGGCCATCAAAGACAGCCGTCGAGAAGCTTGCCGGCGGGTTCTACAACGTCTCGGGCGGGGCGGTGGACGCGGCGGGCCGCCTGTACTTCGTCGATCCACACTGGAGCCGGATCTATCGGTGGACGCCGGAAACGAAGGACCTGTCCATCATCCGCGACAACCCGCTCGATCCCGTGAACCTTGTCTTTGACAAAGCGGGCAACCTGCTTGTCGTCTCTTCGGGCGGCCCGAAGATGGCGGTTTATTCTTTCCGGCCTGACGGGCCGGAGGACGAGATTAATGTGCTGGAACGCGAGCCCGCCGCCGAGCGCGCGGGTATGACCGCGGTGCTGCCGGTGAATTACTGGGTGAACGGCGATTTCACGAATACGCTGTCGACCGACACCTACGAGTATGTCTCTCTCGACCAGATGTTCCTGAAGCTGATGACAAAGCGGAAGCGGTACCAGTATGTGTCGCCGGACCGCACGTTGTTCATTCCCGCCGATGACGTGTTTGTTCAAGGACCACCGCATCTCGGCTATAAGTGGGCCTATATCATCCAGGCGTACGGCTTAGTAAAAGCGGACGCGGCGCGCCCTTTCTACGTGACCAACGAATCGGAGCAACGGACGTACCGCGGAAAGATCAACGCCGACGGAACGATCTCCGATGTCCGATTGTTTGCCGAGCAGGGAGGCGAGAACCTCGCCCAGGACTCGGACGGCAACGTCTACCTGGCGGCCGGGCAGATCTTCGTCTACAACCCGTCGGGCAAGCAGATCGATGTCATCCGAGTCCCCGAGCGTCCGCTCCAAATCCTATTCGGCGGAAAGGACGGCAAGACGCTGTTCATCCTGACGCAATCGAGCCTCTACGCGGCGCGGCCGCGCTAGGGTCGTGATTCCGAAGTGGATTCACCAATGAAACAGGTCCCTGACTCTTGGGGTGCTGCGAATTCAAGCCGATGCTGAGCCGCGAGCGTGAGCGAGCGCACACGAATATTGCCGGCTCAAGGAGAAACTCAGGTGAAGGCCGGTGGCCATCAAAGGCTACCGGCTCACTGGGACTTAACTCCAGGCGATCAGTTTCAGCGAATTCGACGCGGTTCTTACAGAAGTGACAATCGGCGGCGCGCCGGATAGCGCCTCGCACTGAGTAATGAGACTCGCGTCGCCCGCGAGGAAGGCGCTATCCCCAATGCGGGAGACACTGTTGGCCGCGGTCTGCCAGACGATGACCTTGAGCGGGCCGCTGGCGGTGCGGACTCCGGTGATGATGCGCGATCCGGACAGAGAGATATCGTGGCCACCGGTTTCGCCGGCAAGGTCGCCGCTGTCGCTGAGGCGGGTGATCACGCCCGCCGAAGTGACGCGCCAGACGATCAGCTTGAGGGTGTTGGAAGCCGTGCGGACGGCGGTGACGAGGCGGCTGCCCTGGTCGACAGCAGCGCGAATCATCGTGGCTGCGCCCGCGGCGCTGCCGCTGTCGGAAAGCCGCGTGATCGCGTTATCGGCGATGGACCAGGAGATCACCTTCAGGCTTCCATCGCCCGCTCGGACGGACGAAGCCACACGGGTGGTGGCGAGCCGGGTCAGCGCCGTTTCGGAAACAGCGCCAGCCTGACTCCCGGAGTCCGCCAGGCGGGTGATGGCGCCGTTGGCCTCCAACCGCCAACCGATGAGCTTGAGATTGCCGCTGCCATCGCGGCAGGCCGTGACGAAACGGTTCGTGGACACGGCGACAATCCTGATCAGTGTAGCGGCGCCCGCCTGGCTGCCGCTGTCGCCTAGGCGGGTGATCGTGGTACCGCCACTGTTGACATCCCAAGAGATCAGCTTGAGAGAACCGTTGGAAGCGCGACAGGCTGTGACGAAGCGTGAACCGGTCGTATTGCGGGCAACGTCGATGGAGGTCGCCGCTCCCGCCTGGTCGCCGCTATCGCCTGTCCGGGTGATGGCCCCGTTAGCCGCAATGCTCCAGGCGATGAGCTTCAGCGTGCCCGCCTGTGTGCGGACGGCATTCACTACTTGATGCTGGTTGTGACGGGCTGCGGAGATTTCGGAGACGAATCCGGCCTGATCGCCGCTGTCGCCGCGGCGGCAGAGCATTGGGTAGAGCCGCCGGATGCCGTCGAGGTCATCCTGAGTCAGAGCGCGGCGGACGCCGCCATAGGAAGGGAACATCACTGACCCGGCCACAGCCGAGTGGTCGAGACCCAACAGGTGTCCGGTCTCATGCAGCGCGACAGTCTCCAGGTCGAACGTCGTTCCTGCGCCCGTAAGGCTCCAAGTTTCCGCTTCGTCGAAGTGGCACTCTCCGGCGTGGTCGCCGCCGCACGGAGGGGGATAAAAGCCGTGCGCAAGCGTGTTGCCGGCGCCATCGAAAGGCGAGCCATCGCCATGGTTGCCGCTTCGCCACGCGTATTCGAAATCGGTGTTTCCGGCTGCTTCAGTGAACGCGACCCCGCAAAGCGCGTTCGCCCAGGTGTCGAGAGCATTTCGGATCGCATTTCGTTCCTGCGTTCCTGAGATATCCGCTGTGCCGTTGATGAACCTGAAAGTGAAATTCGTTTTGTTGTAGCTGCAGCCGCGCAGCACGAATTTACTGGATTGTCCGCCGAGCAGACTCTTCACCACACCGAGATCCGGAGTCCCGCAGCGTGGCATCTCCATCGCGGCCACGGTTTTCGGGTTGAGGTCGCCTGTCGGCTTCAAGCCGTGGACGGTTTGAAACGACTTGACCGACTCCGAAGTGGGCTTGTCCAGTTTGCCTGGAGTAACGACGGAAGAAAGGTACCCAAACCTTGTGAGGAACTTCTGGACCTTGCCGATTTCAGGGTGCTCGGCGCCAACCTTTGCTTTCGTCAGGGTAAGAGCGAACCGTTTCGCGCCTTTCTTGGGCGCAGATTTAGTTTTTGGCTTACGGGGCATTAGAATCCGCCTCCTCTGGACTCAAAGATGAGGGGATTCTAACAGTACAAAAGCCGAAATGCAATCAAAAGATAGATATCCTAGGATAACTTCCAGGGCTTTCGGTAGCGCCGGGTGAGAAGCTTGTTGGCCTGGGTGTGGCCGAGGACGCGTTCGTGCTGATCGTCCCAAGCAAGACGCTCACTGGTGCGAAATGCCAGGTTCGCGAGGAGTCCGCCCTTGGTGAGTTTGTAGCCGTACTCAACGTTGCAGGTGGGCGTCTGCCGCGACTTGATCGAATCGAGGAACTCGCGGATGTGGCCGGGTGAGTCCGGGATCGACTGCGGTGGACGAGTGAAGCTCTCAACCTTATTCCGCTTAGCCCAGATCTCGTGCGTTGTGTAGTTCGTCACGAGAGTTGCTTCCGTACCTTCGAAGATGACGCAGCTCCCCATATGCTCGTACCCGGGGCGGCCGCGAGGATGGAGAGTCCAGGTCAAAACAAGGTTGGGGAACTCGTAAAGGGCCTCGAACGTATCTGGCGTTTCTGCGTTGTCGTCAACAAGCCAGCGGCCGCCCGCTGCGGACACGTTCTTCGGCGCTTGCAGATCGAGTGCCCAGTAGGCGATATCGGCGTAGTGGCACCAGAAGTCGATAAAGACACCGCCCGAGTAATCCCAGAAGTAGCGATACGTGTAATGCGAGCGGAGAGGATTGTAAGGCCGCTTCGGAGCCGGCCCTTGCCAGAAGTCATAGTCGAGTTCTGACGGCGGAGCCGTGTCCGCGGCTTTGCCGATGGCGCGTTCGCCGCTGGTCAGTGCGCAATAGACACGATCGATCTTGCCCAGCATGCCGGAGCGCACGAGCTCGACGACACGGCGATAGTTGGGCAAGTCGTTATGGATGTGGTTGCCCATCTGCGAAACCCGCGCGTGCTTGCGGGCAGCTTCCACCATCGCGCGCCCCTCGCCGATGGAGTAGCAGAGCGGCTTCTCGACAAACACATCTTTGCCGGCCTGGCAGGCGTGGATGAAGGTCAGGGCATGCCAGTGGTCGGGAGTGCCCACCATCACGGCATCCAGGTCCTTCAGCTCGAGCAGCTTGCGATAGTCGTGGAACACTTCGGGCTTGCGGCCTTGGGTCTTCTCGACGAGTGCGGAAGCGCGATCCAGGTGCGACTTATCCACATCGCAAACGGCGGCGGCTTCGACGTCGGGGTGTCTCATGAACTCGTTCAAGCGGCCCGTTCCCTGGCCGCCGAGCCCGATAAAGCCGACGCGGATTTTGTCGCTGGGAGCCGCGCCCGAAAGCGCGGCCCCCGTGGCACCGAGAATAAAAGTGCGGCGGGTGGTAGTGATGTCCATGATTTATGCTGATTGCAGCAGTTCGTCCCACGTTACGCGCCGGCCCGTGTCGATCGCCAGGCGGCCAAGCAGCGCGGTTAATGTGCTCTCACCGGCCCACTGCGCATTGTTCTCGGGCTTGTTCTCCAGAACGTGCGTGATGAAACGCTCCAGGGCGTCGATCGTGATTTCACGCTTGGAGTCGACTTTCACGGGCTGCTCGCCCGGGCGGGATAGGCGGTAGTACTTGCGGTGCGTCTCGATCGTGCCCTCGGTGCAGAAGAACTGCTCGTCAACGAGGCTCCAGGCCTGGGCAAGCTGGCAGGCGTGGAGGAAGCCATGAAGCTTGTTGCCGTAGTCGTACGTCACGTTGAGATGATCCATGGTGTCGCCGAAGGTGCGGACCTTTCGTCCGCCGTCCCCGACGGCTGAGAGCGGGTGGCGCTGCGCGAACCAGTTCAGCACGTCGACGCCGTGACAATCCTGTTCGACGATCATGTCGCCGGATTTCGCGCGCCAGGGATACCACATGCGCGCCTCCATTTCCGGCGTCATCTCGGACGCGCGGCGCCGCACGGAGACACCGCCGACCATCCAATGGCTCCGCATGAGCGCGATTTCGCCGACCTGTCCGGACCGGAGAATCTTCTCGGCTGTGAGGTATTCGGGGCTGTAGCGCTGCTGGAAGCCGAACTGAATATGCTTTGTCTGGTCGGCCTTTTCACCGGCGGCCATCAGACGCTTCACGCCGGCCACATCGGCGCCGGCGGGTTTCTCGCAATAGATGTGTTTGTGCGCGGCGACTGCGGCTTCGAAGCACTCGGGGTGGAGGTAGACAGGAGTCGTAATGACGACGACGTCGATGCCGGGCGCGGTCAGCAGTTCCTTGTAATTCGTGAAAACCTTGGCGTCGTTGGCGGAGGGAATTTCGGTTTTCGTCTTGTCGATCTGGTCCATGTAGAGATCGCAGAGGGCGGTGATGCGGGTGCGTGGATCTTTGGAAAGGAAGTTCGCATCATAGCGGCCGCGATTGCCGGTGCCGATAACGCCGACGGTCACGGCGGAGTTTGCTTGAGAGCCGAAGGCGGCGGCGGGGGAAACGATGAGGAGACCGGAAAGAGCTTCGCGTCGATTCATAGCGACCATTACTGTATCAGTTGGAGCCGTCGAGCACCCACGGATCCGCGAGCGTGAGCGAGCGGTTTCTTCTACGGGCGAATCAGCGGCAAAAGTTCCGGAAACGCTTTCAACATGGCCTTCGGCAACGGATTGCTGGGCCCGCCCGTCGAGTCCCGCGCCATCACGTTCAGCATATGGAGCATGGGCGCTTTATCCGAGAGGCTTTTCATGCGATAGCCCGCAGGCAAAGGAAACACCTTTCCGGCGAAAGAAGGTAAAAGCTGTTTCATCCATCGCAACTGAAATGCGGTGATGGCCTCGATGGTCCGGCCGTCGAGGATTCCGGTCAGAACCGGAAGGCGAGCCGCTGACGGCAAACCCGTTCGCGAGATTTCATGACCGTCCGCTATGAAATTGAACAGGGCCTGAATCAGCATCACGTCGCCGCGTTCGTTCAGGCCACCCACCCCCACCCAAAATTAGAGGTTGAATCCCGGGGAGTCGTCGGCCTCCAAGTACAAGAAAGTCTCTTTTT
>Ga0335084_10008578_pt1 | contig 10191 bp, 7 predicted proteins | sample Lox_Sample_44_FD_206721 | JGI IMG/M metagenome (GOLD analysis project Ga0335084, IMG submission 206721) | Soil microbial communities from Loxahatchee National Wildlife Refuge, Florida, United States - Lox_Sample_4.4 | ecosystem: Environmental > Terrestrial > Soil > Wetlands | place: USA: Florida... | reverse complement strand
TCCCGATACTATTCAATGGTTGACTCCTCAATTCTAAGCTCAAAATTGCCCTCATCCAGTCAATACTTTTTTAAAAAACAGGGTTTTTCCGCAAACTGCTAGGTTTTTGAATTTAGAGTTTATCCTATTTGGAAGCCAAGAATCTCAAATAGTTGCTTAGATTTTAGGGAGGCAGAAGAAAAACAATGTATCGTGTCGCGAAGGATATGGTCGATTTAGTAGGGGATACCCCGCTCGTCAGGATCAACCACATTGTTCCCAACAAAAAGGTAAAGGTCTACGCAAAACTGGAGCGCTCTAATCCGGCTGGATCTGTGAAGGACCGGATTGCGAAATATATGATTGAGTACGGGGAGAAGGAAGGCTTTCTGACGAAAGATAAGATCGTCATCGAGCCGACCAGCGGAAATACCGGCATTGCCCTGGCCATGGTCTGTGCGGTTAAAGGTTATCGATTGGAATTGGTCATGCCGGAGACGATGAGCATTGAGAGAAGAAAGATTCTCACCGCCTATGGAGCGAAGATCGTTTTAAGCCCGGGGGCCAGGGGAATGGACGGGGCGATTGATTTGGCCAAAGAGATGGCCAGAGACCCTAAATATTATATGCCTCTCCAATTTGAGAACAAATATAATGTCCTTGCTCACTATGAGACGACGGGTGAAGAGATCTGGAGAGCCACCAAGGGAAAGGTCAATATGTTTGTCGGAGGAATTGGGACGACCGGGACCTTGATGGGTGTTTCGCAGCGCCTCAAAGAATATAACCCCGAGGTCAAAATTGTCGGCGTTGAGCCCTATCCAAACACGAGTATCCAGGGGCTCAAAAACCTCAGCTCCCAGTATGTTCCGGAGATTTACGATCCAAGCCGATTGGATGAGAAGATCAATGTGAAAGATGAGGATGCCTTCGAGATGGCAAGAGTCCTCACCCTCCGGGAAGGCATCTTCTGCGGAATCAGTTCTGGGGCTGCGATGTGGGCGACATTACAGAAGGCCATGGAATTTGAGAAAGGTGTGATCGTTACGCTCCTCCCGGATAGCGGCGAAAAATATGTGAGCACGCCTCTCTATGAACCCACGAAATGTTTCGAATGTTTGCAGAAGCATCGGATCCCCACCTGTATGACGGAAGAATATATCACGGCCCTGGAATGCCTGGTCAAGAATGGGAGCTAAGGATCAGGAATTTTTGCAGAGGTAGGATCGCCCAGAGGGTTTTGTTCGTAACGAAATGAGCGATGTCACGAGCCTGGCGATCCAACGTTGATCATAATTTATATTTAAACTTCCTCAGAAGATCTTTTCTCCACGCAACCCCGTCTTCTTTTTCAACCCCTTTGGGAGGGAAACCATCGATCACACCGAGGACGCCTCTCCCAAGTTCCGACTGGGCCAGGACCACCTCAACAGGATTTGCCGTAGCACAAAATATCGTACAGACTTCCTGACACATCTTCACGGCGTTGAGGACGTTGATCGGAAAAGCATCTTTTAAAACGATGATAAACGTATGGCCCGCTCCAATCTTCAGTGCATTCTTCTCGGCCACCTTCTTCAATGCCTCATCGTTTCCCTCGAGCCGGACAAGGCAGGCGCCCGAGGCCTCACAGAATCCGATTCCAAATTTGGCGTTGGGAACGCTTCCCACCATGATCTCATACAGGTCTTCGACCGTCTTTATAAAGTGGGTTTGTCCAAAAATGATGTTACAGCCTTCCGGGATCTCCAGACGTTCCGTCTTCAGCTCCATGATTGACCTCCTTGATCAAGGATACAATCCAAAAGCCTTCTAAAAGGATTCGAGGGTTCGGGGGTTCAAGGGTTCGAGTTCACTTCATCTGATCCCTTGAACCCCTGATCCCTTAACCCCTCTTTGATTTCAACATATCGTCAGCGAAGCGAATTGTCAACGTTGGAGTGACCTCATGAAGAATCTAACAACGCAGCTTCGTCCTAAGACTCACCCTTGAGGAATGGCTCCACCCCAATATTCTCCCCATCCGTAAGGACGGTGATTGCACCCTGTTTGTCCGTTCTGAAGAGACGGATCCCCAATTGTTTGTATCTCTTCAAGACCTCCGGATGGGGAAGCCTGGCGATATTCCTTTCGCCCACGCTGAGAATGGCACAACGGGGGTTTACCCTCTCAAGAAAGATCGGGGAACTGGAGGAGGAACTTCCATGATGGGGGACCTTTAGAATATCCGCCTTGAGGGAGTAACCTTTTCTCAGCATCCATCCCTCCGCTTCCTTTTCAATATCCCCGACGAGAAGCACAGAAACATTCTTAAACCGAAGCATCAGAACCAGAGACGAATTGTTCAAAAATGAAGAATTCCGAACCTTGCTTTGCCTTCCGTTCCTTGCCGGTGGATTTAGAACAGAAATTTCGACGCCATTCATGATTTGCAAAGGGGTTTCTTCGCTCAGGGATTGGGCCTTGATTTTCTTCTGCGTCAGGGTGTCCTTCAAGCGAAGATAGGGCTCAGATTGTCCCTCCAACCCATTGTCCCAGAATTGCCCGACGGAAAACTCTGAGGCAATGAAATTCAGACCTTTCAAATGGTCCGGGTCGGGGTGAGAGAGGACAAGCATGTCAATCCTTCGTATCTTCTTCTTCCAAAGGAAGGGGGCAATCACATTCTTCCCCGTATCAAAACGGTCCGTATAAAGGCCTCCTCCATCGATCAGCATCTTCTTCCCCTTGGGGAATTCAATGAGAATAGAATCTCCATGTCCCACATCGATAAAAGTTAACTTCAGATCTTTCTGGAATGAATCCTTCAAATTCCAGTAGGTCAGATCGCAGGCGGACACCAGGCAGAGCCCTACGAAAAGATACCGGATTTTTTTCCTTTTTCGGAAATGGGCCACCAGAAAAAGAAGAGAGTAGAAGAGGACCATTTCGAAAACGGTTGGGGTCGAGACATAGAATGAAGCAAACGGCAGGGAGGCAAAGAAGGCCAGCACTCTGAGAAGAATCAGGGTGATGAAACCATTGATTTGGATCAAGAGGGAAGCGAGGGGAGTGAAAAAGAAAGAGAAGATGGAGGCGGTGAGGCTCAAAGGAACGATGAGAAAGCCCACCCAGGGGATGATGATGAGGTTGGTCAAAAATCCGACGGGGGCGAAGCGGTTGAAGTGGAGGGCCACAAAAGGCGAGGTCCCCAAAATGGCCACGCCGGTGACGAGCAGGGAAAGTTTCACATATTTCAAAATATTCCTTTTCCAAGAGGGCTTTGGAAGAAGGGAAGTTTCCTCCTGTTTAAACTGTTGGAGGATGCGTGGCACCAGATAGAGGATCGAGAGCACGGCGAGGAAGGAGAGCTGGAAGGAAACGTCGAACAGGGAGGGGGGCGAGAAGATCAGGATGAGAAAGGCAGCCAGAGTGAGTGTATGGAGGAGGTGTCTTTCCCGATTCAATAAAATGGAAAAGAGGAAGGTGATCACCATAATGGCCGCCCGGATGACGGAGATCCCTCCTCCCGCGATAACCGCATAAAGGACGATACAGGGAATCGTCAGAGCAGCCGCCCACTTCCGAACGGAAATAGCGAGAAGAAGAAATTCCGAACGTTTGAGCATCCAGGTGATCAGAGAGAAGGAGAGAAGGGCAACGATTCCGAATTGATCTCCTGAAATCGCCAGAAGATGGGCTGTTCCGGTGAGAATAAAAGACTCCTTGATCTCTTCTGGAATATCACCCTGCTCGCCCAAGACCAGGGCCTTGAAGATACCCGACCCGGGAAGGTTGGCTTCTCGGCTGAGGAAATCCCGAATGGAATCCCGCCAGTGTTCCACCCGGAGTGTCACGGGATTCTTAAATCCCTCCCCCAGTTTCACCCACCCTTTTTCCTCGGGCAAGAACCCGATCGTGTAGATTCGATCAAAGGCCAGATGGCGTTCGTAGGAAAATCCGCCTGGATTGTGAAACCCACGAGGAGGATAGAGTTTGCAACGAAGCCGAAGACGGTCTCCTACCCGAAGTGAGGGGTCTTCCTCTTTGAGGAAGACCAGGAGAAGACCGTCCACGGGGATGGGGCGCCCCGAGAGGACGATTTTTTCCGAGCGGATGAGCAATTGGGTTCTTCCTCGAGAGCGTTCAGGAGGCCCATCGATGATTCCCTCCAATGAGATTCCTTCCAGGCCGGTGAAATGAGAGATGTGCGAGTCGGGGAGCCGCGGAAGGAGGTAACACTGGATGGAAATCATCCCGAGAAGGAAGAAAACGGAAAAGGCTACCCAAGCGCTGATTCGGGTCCGTTTCGTTACGAGAAAAAAAATCCAAAATCCGAGCAAGAGGATGAGGAGACTCCATGCCCGAGAAAAAAAAGGAAGGTTGAACTGTCCGAAGTAAATACCGGCGGTAAAGACGATGAAGATAGGAATGAGAGGAAGGCGAAAGGCTCCACTCATTTCCAGCCCCGGGGGGAATCGATTTTTTCAGCGGGCCTTCAATAATTCCTGGGCCACCACCCACCGCTGAATCTGGTCGGCCTCTTCATAAACCTGGGTGACCTTGGCGTCCCGCATCATGCGTTCCACAGGATAGTCTTTCATGTAACCGTAGCCTCCGAGGATTTGGACGGCGTCGGTCGTCACCTTCATGGCGGCTTGGGAGGCAAAGCATTTTGAGACGGCTGAAAGCTTTCCTGTGTCTTCGTGTTCTTCATCGATCCACGAAGCCGCCTTATAGACCAAGGATCGAGCGGCTTCCACCTGGGTCGCCATGTCCGCAATCATAAATTGAATCGCTTGAAACGATGAAATCGGCTTGCCGAACTGGATCCGTTCATTGGCATAGCGTACCGCAAAATCAAGGGCTCCCTGAGCGATGCCGACGGCCTGGGCCCCCATGGCCGGTCTCGACCGGGCGAGGGTGGTCATCGCAATCTTGCGACCCTCTCCTTCCTCGTCAAGACGATTTTCTTGAGAGACGCGACAGTTTTCAAAAATCACATCGGTCGTCACAGAGCCTCTCATCCCGATCGTTTCCTCCTTCTTTCCGAAGAGGAGGCCGGGCGCTCCGGCTTCCACGAGAAAGGCAGAAATCCCTTCTGCCCCACGTTCGGGCTGGGTCAAAGCAAAGACAGCATACCATTTGGCAAGGCTTCCATGCACGATGGAACGTTTGCGCCCGGTGATCAGGTAATCCTTTCCATGCTTCTCAGCGGTCGTTCTGACGGAAGAAACCTGTGGGGCTCCTTCCGATTCGTTTAACGCGAGGGCGAGGAGGCTGTTTTTCTCGGAAATCTCTGTAAAGCAGAGATCTTTCTGGGAAGGATTCCCCCCTAATAATACAGGAAGGGCACCGACCCCATGAGCCAAGAGGATGAGAGAGGAGGAGCCACAAACCTTTGCAATCTCCTCAATGACGATACAGAACGACGTCAGGTCTCCATCGGTCCCCCCGTAGGATTCGGGGAGAAGGAGGGACAGATATCCCTGTTTGCCAAAGGCTTCTACTAAATCCCATGGAAATTCTCCCGTGGCGTCAATCTTCGCCGCCCGGGGCTGGACCGTCCTCAGAGCCGTTTTTTCCGCGGCAGCCCTGATCATTTGTCTTTCCTTTTCTGCGTCCTTCATTTTGTCTTTTTCTTCAAGGGAACAAGGGGGGGGACCTGTATAAAACGTTACGTTAAAAGAGCGGATGTCCTTTGTCAAGCGAAAAGTAATGAACGATAAAAATAGTTGACTTTAAAATATAAAATAATATAATTATTAGTTCAAAATGATCTATGGAGGGAGGGGAAAAATGGATGCCAGGGATTAGGATTAAGGAGAACGAATCTTTTGAAAATGCACTGAGGCGGTTTAAGAAGCAGGTCGAAAAGACGGGGATATTGTCCGAGATCCGGAAAAGGGAGCATTATGAAAAGCCCAGTATAAAACGGAAAAAGAAGGCGCTGGCCGCCAAGAAAAGGGCAATGAAGAGAATGAGAAAAATGATAGATCGGGGATAACGATGAGCTTGGAAGAACGACTGGTCGAAGAAATGAAGCAAGCCATGAAATCCAACGATAAGTTGCGACTTTCCACCATCCGGATGATTCGTTCTGGGCTAAAAAACAAGGAGATTGAGCTGAGAAAGAAGTTGGAGGATGAAGAGATTGAACGGGTCATCCAGGTGATGATCAGAAAGGGTGAGGAGTCTGTTGAACAATTTCAAACCGGCGGGCGGACGGACCTGGTGGAGAAGGAGAAAAGGGAGATAGAAATATTGAAATCCTTTTTACCCCAGCCCCTTGGCCGGGAGGAGATATTAAAAATCATCGACCAGAGTATTCAGGAGACGCAAGCGTCCTCCCCGAAGGACATAGGAAAAGTCATGAAATCCGTCATGCCCAAGATTGGGGGAAAAGCCGACGGAAAACTGATCAACCAGTTGGTGAAAGAAAAGCTTTCTCCATAAATTCCTCCTCGTGAGTGGTCATCCCAACCCCCTTTTTCAGGCGTTATGAATGATCGTTCCCTCAAGCTCTTAGAGTATGATCATCTATTAAATGTCCTAAAAGAGTATTCCTTCTCCCCCCTCGGTCGAAAACGCTGTGAAGCCTTGAGACCTTTCAAAGACCTTCCATCGATTCAATCGCGATTAACGGAGGTGATGGAGCTTAAAAGAATCCTGGAGACAGAGGGAGAGATCCCTCTCGGAGGACTGAAGGATATCGAGGGGGTATTCCATAAATTGGAAATCGAAGGGTCTGTGCTCGACGTCCAGGAATTATTGGATCTCTATCACCAAATCGCATTGTGTCAAGGGCTCAAGCGATTCTTCCAAAAGTTGGAAAAAGCCCAGGTTCCTCGTCTTCAGGAGAAGATCTCCAGGCTTTCTTACCAAAAGGCATTGGAGAAGGTGATCCTTCAGACGATCGATACCAAAGGCGAGATCCTCGACCGGGCGAGCCCGGCCCTTCGGGACATCCGTCAACGGCTGGGAGAGGTCAGAGAAAAGGTGAAGGGAGTGCTCGAATCCCTTCTCCGCCAGGAGAGCCTCCAGTCCATCTTTCAGGAGCAGTTTATTACGCTCAGAAACGGACGGTACGTCGTCCTGGTCAAATCCGATTCAGAAAGACGGCTCGAAGGGATCATCCATGATCATTCCCAGAGCCGGATGACTTACTTCTTCGAGCCCCTTCAGGTTGTCTCCATCAATAACGAGATCAATGTCCTCATGGGAGAGGAGAAAGAAGAAGAATACCGGATTCTGGCAGGTCTGTCTGATCAGGTCCGGGAAGAAAGGCAGAACCTCCGGAACGACTTTGAATTATTGGAAGAGCTCGATCTCCTCTTTGCGATGGCGCGGCTCTCCTCCCGTTTGAAAGGGGTTTACCCGCTCTTGAATGAGGAGGGCAGGATTGAGATGAGGGATGCTCGAAATCCTCTTCTCGCCCTCCAACGTGAAGCTCGGGTCGTGCCGATCACCCTCCGGGTGGGAGGTGGAAAGCGAGTCCTGATTATCAGCGGTGCGAACGCGGGCGGGAAGACCGTTGCCCTGAAGACATTGGGACTTCTTACCTTAATGGTTCAATCCGGTCTTCCGATCCCTGTGGCCGAGGGAAGCCAGGTTGGAATCTTCCAAGACGTTTTTGCCGTCATCGGCGATGAGCAGAATATCGAAGAGAATCTCAGCACGTTTTCCAGTCACCTTCTCCATGTAAATCAAACCCTAGAAAATGCAGGACCCCGTTCCCTTGTTCTTTTGGATGAGCTGGGAGTGGGAACCCACGCCCAGGAGGGATGTGCCCTGGCGATGGGCTTTTTGGATCGATTCCGAGAGAGCGGAGCTTCGGCCGTGGTCACCACTCACTTTGATCGGCTCAAGGCCTATGGATACCTTCATCCGGATGTGATGAACGTGGCCGTTGAATTTGACGAAGAGACGATGGAGCCCAGATATACGCTGGCCTATGGATCGTCGGGGTTGAGCAATGCCTTTCTGATTGCCGAGAAACTGGGTATTTCAGAGAAGGTCCTGGAAGCAGCTCGTCTTTATCGGGACGGAAGCGGCGAGGAGGTTGCGCATGCCTTGGACGGTTTGGAGAGGGTGAAGCGAGAGACCGAGAAAGAAAAGCTCCAGGCCTCCAGGATGAAGGAAGAGGCCCGGCTGGAACGTGAGAGATTGAAGAAAATACTGGAGACGATCAGAGACAGAAGGCTGGAAATCTACGCCAAGGCTGAGGAGAAGATGAGAAAGGCCGTCCAGAAGGTGGAAGAGGCGTTGAAGGAATGGGCGGTTCGTCGAAAAGAAGAGAAGATTCCTGCCTCGCTTCAGCGCAAAGAAATTCAGGAGATCCGAGATCGATTTCTTCCCTCCGTCGGAAAAAAAGGACGTTCTGCAAAACCGGCTGGCTTGAAGGTGGGGGAACGTGTTAGAATTGGAAGCCTCCGAAGCACCGGGATTCTAACGGATGTAAAAGAGTTGCACAGCCGAGTCGAAGTGTTGACGGACAAGGCTAAAGTAAAGGCCCCCCTCTCTGAAATCGCTCAGGCACTGGATGAGGACGATGAAAAGGGACGGGGGATTCCTAAAGGTCCGCTCCTCTTAAAAGGGGCTGTCGAGGAACCTTCCTCCCAACTCAATGTCATTGGCTTGACGGTTGAAGATGCCCTCCCCAAAGTGGATAAGTTTATCGACCAGGCCCTCCTTCATGGGCTGGAAAGGGTCGAGATTATTCATGGGGTAGGTTCCGGCAGGTTGCGGGATGGCATCGGTCGATACTTGAATGGACATCGGGCTGTAAAAAGTTTATCTTCGGGGGAAACAACAAAGGGGGGGCGCGGTGTGACCATCGTCGAATTGATATGACCCTCCGCAGAAAAGGGAGGGTTTCAACCGCTTCCTTCATCAGAAGAAACTGAAACGATTCATGATATCATCCCGGCCGAAAGGGCAGGGCTTTTTTACGGGGTGGACCGTTTAGCCATGGGGTTCTTATCCGAAGAAAAGGTTTCGGAAATTCGAGACCGGTCCAGCATTCTGGAGGTTGTCTCGGATTATGTGACCCTGAAAAAGACGGGAAAGAACTATAAAGGGCTCTGTCCCTTTCATGTCGAGAAAACCCCTTCCTTCATGGTCAACGAGGAAAAACAGATTTTCCACTGCTTCGGTTGCGGGGAAGGAGGCGATGCCTTCACTTTCTTGATGAAGGCAGGGCATTTTTCTTTTCCCCAGGCCGTGGAAGAGCTGGCCAAACGGTACGGAGTGAAACTTCCTTCCCGTGAACCTTCTCCCGTCCAAAAGAAGGAGATGGCCCAACAAGACGCCTTTTTCCAGATTAACCAGATCGCCTCAGACTATTTTCATGATCTTCTCACCCAGCGCCGAGAGGGTGAGGAGGGTAGAAAGTACATCGCTCAAAGGGGAATCAACCGCGAAATCATCGTTGAACACCGGCTGGGATATTCCGCCGACCGCTGGAATGGCCTGGTCCAGCATCTCCAGGAGAAGAAGGTCTCCCTCGAACTGGCATCGAAACTGGGTTTGATCTTTCCGAGGAACAAAGTCGGGGCCTCGGCTGTGCGGGAAGGCCGGAGACTTGAGACTTCGAGTTGGTATGATGCTTTTCGAGGAAGGGTCGTCTTCCCCATTTTTGACCTTCATCAGCGGATCGTCGGGTTCGGGGGAAGGGTGATTCGGGAAGGACACCCCAAGTATCTTAATTCTCCAGAGTCGAGTATCTATCATAAGGGGGAGATTCTCTACGGCCTCCCGGTGGCCAAGCGCTATGCCGCAGAGAGGGATCGTGTGATCATTACCGAGGGCTATTTCGATCTTTTAACCCTCCACCAGTACGGACTCAAGCATAGCGTGGCCACTCTCGGGACGGCGTTGACTCCACAGCATGTTCGAACCCTCAAACGATACACAAAGAACTTGACGACCGTCTTTGATGCGGACCCGGCGGGGGTCCAAGCGACCCTTCGCTCCCTTCCTCTCTTTTTGCAAGAAGAGGTCGATGGAACGACCGTCGTCCTCCCCGAAGGAGAAGACCCGGATGAATTTCTAAGAAAAGGGAATCTGACGGACTTCGAGAAAAGGGTGGCCCAGGGTCTTCCCTTGATCGATTTCTTTTTTGAACGGCTGATGAAGGCCCATGACGTGAAATCCGTCGACGGCAAGGTTAGAATAGCGAAGGAAGGCGTGGCCCTTCTCGGCAAAATTCCAGACAAAGTTCGAAGGGATTTC
>Ga0335084_10008577_pt1 | contig 10191 bp, 8 predicted proteins | sample Lox_Sample_44_FD_206721 | JGI IMG/M metagenome (GOLD analysis project Ga0335084, IMG submission 206721) | Soil microbial communities from Loxahatchee National Wildlife Refuge, Florida, United States - Lox_Sample_4.4 | ecosystem: Environmental > Terrestrial > Soil > Wetlands | place: USA: Florida... | reverse complement strand
CGTGCGCCACTCCCACCGCGGGATGATCGCGTTCATAGGCCGTCTGCGGGCAGGGTCCCACTTGCCATCCGGGTCGTCAACTCCGAGGCGGCGGATCCCCCATCGGGCACGCCAGCAGATTGCCCGTCGTGCCGCCTGCCGTCGAAGGTATCATGCGCTCCAGCGCTAGCCAGGCCAACGCTGTCAGGCCAGCGTGTCAACTAAACGTGTTCAAGGAGGTACGGCCATGTCGACCGCCGCGCAGACCGAGGCCAGGGCGCTTCGGAGCCGCCTGAGCCACCCCATCATCGACGCCGACGGGCACTGGGCGGAGTTCCATCCGCTCATGCGCCAGGAGTTTCGCCGCATCGGGGGCGACACGGCGGTCGAGGCGCTGGACATGGCGAGCGCGCGCATTCCGAGATCGCTCAACATGTCGCTGGCCGAGCGGCGACACCGGAAGATCGGCCAGGAGGCCTTCTGGTTCCTGCCCACGAAGAACACGCTCGACCGGGCCACCGCCATGATGCCGCGCCTGCTCTACGAGCGGCTCGACGACCTCGGCCTCGACTTCTGCGTGGTCTACCCGACCGCCGGCCTCGGCTACTACCGTCTCCCGTCCGACAAGCATCGCCGCGCGCTCTGCCGCGCGTACAACGTGTACACGGCCGAGCAGTTCCGGCCCTACAGCGATCGCATCATCCCGGCCGCCATCGTGCCCATGTACTCGCCGGAGGAGGCCATCGAGGAGCTGGAGTTCGCGAGCCGGCAGCTCGGCCTCCGGGTGGTGATGCTGGGCAGCCTCATCCGCCGGCCGATCCCCGCCCTCGTGGCGGAGCACCCGGACGCGTCGAGGTTCGTCGAGTGGTACGACTCCATCGGCATCGACAGCGACTACGACTACGATCCCGTGTGGGCCAAGCTCCGCGAGCTCCGGATCGCGCCGAGCTTCCACAACGGCGCACGCTCCATCCTGCTGCGGAACTCGCCGTCGAACTTCTGCTACAACCACATCGGGCACTTCGCGTCGGCCTCCGAGGCCACGGCCAAGTCGCTCTTCTTCGGCGGCGTCACGCGCCGCTTCCCGGAGCTGAACTTCGGCTTCCTGGAGGGCGGGGTGGGCTGGGCCTGCTCGCTCTATGCCGACCTGATCGGGCACTGGGAGAAGCGCAAGCTCGACGCGCTGGAGAACACCAATCCCGCCCGGCTGGATCAGCGGGGGATCCTGGCGCTGGCGGAGAAGTACGCGCCCCCGGCGATGCGCGAGGCCATACGGCGCGGCGAGGGGCTCGACGACAACGGCAACGGCACCGGCGGCGTCGAGGACCTCGACGATTACTCGCGGTGCCAGATCACCCGCAAGCAGGACTTCCAGGACCTGTACGTCCGCCGGTACTACTTCGGCTGCGAGGCCGACGACCCGATCAACGCGTGGGCGTTCAACCGCAAGGCCAACCCGATGGGCGTCAAGCTGAACGCGTTCTTCAGCTCGGACATCGGCCACTTCGACGTCCCCGACATGACCGAGGTGGTGCCGGAGGCGTACGAGCTGGTCGAGCACGGGCTGCTCGACGACGACGACTTCCGGGACTTCACCTTCGCGAACGCCGTGCGCTTCTGGGGCGAGGTGAACCCCGACTTCTTCAAGGGCACGGTGGTGGAGAAGCAGGCGGCGGAGGTGCTCGCGGCGCCGCGGTAGGGCCGCGCAAGAGATCGGAGCGTGTCCGCTCGTGGCACGATAGTGCACACGCATCAGCTCTCCTTCTCGCGCTCACTTCCCACGAAGTGTTTGACACGGTCTCTGAATGGTGGGTATACGTCTGCTCGGGGCGGGGGGCGCGTAAACCGATCGGCGCAACCACGCGCCGGGAAAAGGAGTGGATGATGACGAATCGCTGGATGATGAGAATGATGTCCACGCTGGTCGTCGTGTGTGTGGGTGTGCTGATCGTGGCGGCGTCTCCGGGCACTGGCTACAGCCAGTTCCAGCCCGGCCAGAAGCGCAATGTCGGGGACGGCCAGAAGCTCAAGCTCAAGGGGGTCATTCTCACGCGCGATGGCGAGACGTTCATCCTGCGGGACAGGACGCAAACCGATACGGTGGTGCTGCTGGCGGACAACACGAAGATACGGACCGAGCGGAAGGGGCTCTTTCGTGGGCGCAAGCCGGCGGATGTGACCGTGCTCGTGCCCGGCCTCATCGTGGAGGTCAATGGCAAGGGGGCCGGGGGCCGTCTGGTCGCAGAACAAGTCGAGTTCTCCGAGGAAGACCTCAAGGCGGCGATCATGGCATACGCTCAGACGGCCCCCGTGCGGCAACAGGCCTCGGAAACCAGCAAGGAGCTCGCCAAGACTCAGGGGGAGCTGTCAGCAGCCAAGAAAGAGCTCGCGGAGACGAACAAGCAGCTGGCCGCGACCAGCCAGGAAGTCGTGGACACCAACAAGCGCATCAATGAGCTCGATCAGTATGAGCTCGTGAAGGTCGTGACGCTGCCCTTCGACGTCAATAGCGCCAAGCTCACGGGTGCCGCCAAGGCGCAACTCGACGAGCTCGCCTCGAAGGCGCCCACCGCCAAGAACTACCTGGTGGAAATCCAGGGGTATGCCGACCCCACGGGAGATTTCGACAAGAATCTCAAGCTCAGCCAGGACCGCGCGGAGGCCGTGGTGCAGTACTTGACGGTGAAGCACCAGGTCCCGCTCCGACGCATCATGGTCCCGATGGGCTATGGGGAGACGAAGCTGCTGGATACGTCGACAGAGGCGTCGGGTCTTGCGAAGAACCGGCGCGTGGAAGTCCGGGTCATGGTGAACAAGGGGCTCAATCAGTAGTAGCTGGTGCAGAGTGTCGTGAGTCGCGCCCTCGGCGGCCCGTACGATTGGCGGGCTCGCCGAGGGTCGGAATGGTTCGATTGCGGCCTGGTCCGTGCCTGGCGGGTCAGCGCGCCAGGCGCCGGTTCCTCTCGAGGCGGGCGAAGCGGACGTAGGCCGCCACGCTCCAGAAATTGACGATCACGGCGACGACGTTCCATACGATCACGGGGCGGGAGAGGATCAGCAGGCCGTAGTAGACCCAGAGAATCTGGAAGGTGCCCATGATGCCCGCCATCGTGGGGTTCATGCCCTGGCTCGACCGCCGCCTGAACATCCGGATCAGGTCGGGCAGGGCCGCGAAGGTGGTTCCGAAGCCCGCAACAAAGCCGAGGACCTCGGACCGCGAGAAGCTGGGGAAGAGCAGGCTCTCGGGGTCCTTGGGGGTCAGGCCCTCGCAGCCGCTCAGCAGGAGCGCGGCCATCAGGACTCCCGCCACGAGCCAGGCGCGACAATCGATCCGCATCAGCGCTTCCTTTCTGCTCGCGCGGCGAGCATCCGTCTACCTCATGGAACTGGCCGTCAATCTGGCGTATCGTATGGCCGGTGTCAGGCCTCTCGGATGCGAGACGAGTGTCTCGCGTATTTTTCGAAGAGCAAGTCGATGTGTCGTGACTCCGTGGCGTGACTGCGCGCGCGAGGAAGGACGGTGGCGATGAAAGCAAAGTCACAGAGGGCCGGACGGGCACGGTATGTACCGGATCTGAAGCCCGGCAAGTACAGTGACGGCCTGCCCCTGGACGAGGTGAAATACCTGGAATGCAAGCTCATCCTGAAGCCCAATCACTTCACGTCTCGAGACAGCCTCTTCGATTTTGCCAAGATCCTGCGCCGGCCGGCGAAGGAGAGCGGGGTCGACTTCGAGACGGAGGGTTTCATCGACGAGCCGCTCAAGATCCGGGAGGTGCTCTTCCTCGACACGCCCGACTTCGAGCTCTACAACAACGCCTTCATCCTGCGGAGGCGGATTCCCTACAAGGACGGCTTCCCGACAGGGGATCCGGAGGTGGTCTTCAAGTACCGCCACCCGGACCTGCAGAAGGCCGCCGAGATGGACGTGCGCCCGAAGATCAAGGGCGACTACCGGATCAAGTTCAAGGCGGAGGCGCTGCCGCTCAGGGACGGGCTCGGTGGGGTGCGCATGCTGTTTTCCCACAACGTGGAGTTCGGGATGAGCTCCCTGAGCGAAGGGGACCGCGCCTCGATGGATGCGATCGTCCATGTGCTTCCGGCGCTGCAGTCCATCCGGCGCCGGCGGAACGAGAAGATCGAGCTGGTGAGCGGGACGATCGTGGAAGAGGTGCTGCAGGACATCGGGGTGCTCGACTTCGGGAAGGGCATCACGGCCGGCGCCAACGTCGCGCTGTGGCGCAACCGGGGCGATCACAACCCCCTCATCGGGGAGTTCGCGTTCGAGATCAAGTTCAAGCGGCGGGAGGAGCTGAACGACAAGGCCATGAAGCGGGCCGAGGCGTTCTTCCTCGCGCTCCAGCAGGCCGCGAAGGATTGGATCGCGCTCGGGGCCACCAAGACGGGCGTGGTGTACCGCCTGAAGGGCAATCCGCCTCATGCGCACGAGTGAGCGGTCCGGCTCCCTCCTGATGTGGGGTACGAACGGGTGAGGTGGCCAGAGCAGCCGTGAAGATCTCGACGTGGGAGATCGGCGGGAAGGAGGGCGTTCGGGAAGTTGCGTCGGGGGACTTGGCCCTCGCTCCCAGCTCCGAGGGCAGGCCACTGTGGTCGGAGCTGGTTGACGCATCGGGCCCGGAGCTCGCTCAGGCGGCGATGGCCCTCGCGCTGGATCCGGATCAGCGCGAGAAGCTCCTCGACGATGCCCGATCCAATCGCATTTCGGTCGTGAACGGCACGCTGCTCCTGGAGTTCCCGCGCGCGGTCGACCTCGATCGGGATCCGCACCCGTATGTATCCTGTGTCGCGCGCCGGGAGCGTCTCGTCACGGTGCTCCGCGGCGATCGCCGGGCTGATCGCCATGGATTCATCGAGCGCATCCGCCACTATCTGTCGGAGAACAAGGCCGGCATCGAGTTTGTCTTCACGCAAGTGCTCAGCGACCTCATCGACGAGACGATGGAGGTGGCCGCACACAGCCGCGCCCGGACCGCCGACCTCACAACCCGTGTGCTGCACGTGCCCCTCGACGTATCACTCGAGGAGATACAGTCGGTGATGGGGGAGGTCCAGCACCTTGCCCTCATTGGCGAAGATCAGCTGTTTTCGCTCGATGCCCTCGTGGCCGCACTCGGGGCGACGGGGAACTTTCCCCGCGCGGTCGCGGAGCTGTCCCAGCTCCGCCTCCAGCTATCCCACATCCTCGCGTTGACCGACCGCCTCGCGGGAGGCCTCCGCTCCCTGCATTCCTATGCCTCCAGCGCCCGCTCCGACGTCGATTCGGCTCATCTGCGCACGCTGACGGTCGTGTCGGCGATCTTCCTGCCGCTCAATCTGATCGCCGGCATCTACGGCATGAACTTCGTGCACGACGCCCAGCACCCGTGGAACATGCCGGAGCTCGCCTGGCGGTATGGTTACCTGGGAACGCTGGGCCTCATGGCGTGCCTCGCGGGAACCCTCCTCGTGGGCTTTCGCCGGCGTGGGTGGCTGGGAAAGCCGCGCGAGGAACAGTCGGCTCGTCCAGGGGGAGCTCGCCCGGACAGCCCCTGAGAGGCGGCCGCTACTGCGCCGTGCCGGTGAGCTCCGCGAAGGGCATGTCCCGTTGGGACCGCCCGGCCCTCTCGAGCTCGCGGTCGATGCCGTGAGGGCTCCCGGATCCCTGGATGATATTCTCCAGAGGGTTCTGGCGACGATCTGCCCGGGGCCATCTGGGAGGCCGACGTGTTGCGGCTCTTGACGCGTGCCTGATATCCAACGACGGTACACGGTCCTCTTCTACTCCCTCCTGTTCACGCTGGCGGCTGGACCGGTGTCGGCCGCCCTGGGACTTGGCGGCGGGCTGCTCGAGCTCTTCCTGGCCGCCAATCTGGTGATGGCCGTGATTCCTCTCGCCACGGGGAGGCCCCGGGACCTGCTCATTGGCGGTCTGGCCGTTCTCGTGGCGGCGAGGCTCGCCACCGGCTGGCTCAATCACCCGGCTCTGTCGATGATCGCTCTGGGAGCATGGACGATCGTTGCACTCGTCGCCGCCGCCAGTGCCCTGCGCTTCGCCATGCGGAGCCGGACGGTTGATGCGGAGCATCTGTACGCGGCCCTCAGCGCGTATCTGCTGGCGGGAATCTTCCTGGGCCTCTTCTACTGGGTGATAGAGCAGCTGCAGCCGTCCACGTTCGTCATGGCGACCGGCGAATTTTCCCGCACCGACGCCATGTATTTCAGCTTCGTGACTTTGGCCACGCTGGGCTATGGCGATATCGTCCCGCGTGGCGACCTCGCGCGCGGGCTGGCCATCGTCGAAGGGATAAGCGGGCAGCTGTTCCTGGCCGTGCTGGTGGCGCGGCTGGTGAGCCTGTACGTGCGGGACAGGGACGGCACCCGGTGAGACGGACCCGGGGGGCCGGCGCTCTTCTCGTCATCGCGCTGGCCCTCGCACCCACCGGCAGCGCCCACGGCCAGGCGCTCGAGCCGCGCTCCTACACGAATACTCCGGTCGGGATCAATTTCCTGCTCCTCGGGTACGGGCACACGCAGGGTGACGTCGGCTTCGACGCCTCGGTGCCGATCACGGATGCCAGAGTGCGCGTCGATGCCGGCCTTGCCGCCTACGTGCGGTCTCTGGACGTGTTCGGGCTGTCCGGCAAGGTCATGGCCGCGCTCCCGTTCGCCGAGGCTTCGGGCAGCGCGAAGCTGAAGGGACAGGGGCGCGACCGTGATGTGTTCGGGCTCGCGGACCCACTCCTGCGCTTCTCCGTCAACTTCTTCGGCGCGCCCGCGCTCTCCCTCCCGGAGTTCGCGAGCTATCGACAGGACCTCATCGTCGGGGCGAGCCTCCAGGTGACGGTTCCGCTCGGCCAGTACGATTCCAGCAAGCTCCTGAACATCGGGACCAACCGCTGGTCCATCAAGCCGGAGCTGGGCGTGTCCAAGGCCTGGGGCCCGCTGACCCTGGAGCTGATCCCCGGTGTCCAGCTCTTCACCGCCAACAACGACTTCCTCAACGGGAAGACCCTCGAGGAGGATCCCATCTATTCGTTGCAGGGACACCTCATCTACCAGTTCTCCGAGGCCTTCTGGATGGCGTTCGACAGCGTCTACTATGTCGGCGGGCGAACGAGCGTCAATGGCGTGGAGGGGCAGGAGCCGGAGAACGTGCGGGTGGGGCTGACGGCGGCGCTGTCGCTGAACCGGTACCAGTCGATCAAGTTCATCGGCCACACCGGCGTCTACAATCGCACCGACAATAGCTTCTGGGCCTTGGGGATCGCCTGGCAACTCCGGTGGGGCGGAGGACTGTAGACCGGGGTCACCGACATCCGATTGACACGCGAGCGAAAATCGCTGGTAAGGAGCGCATGATCGAATGCGCGTGGCGGCCATGTCGGTGATCCCGGGTGTCTGATCGAATGGGGAGGACGCTACGATGAGCGAGGAGATGGCGGCGACCGACGAGAGCAGGCCGAGCGCGCCGGGTGAGGGAAAGCTCCTCGCGCAGTACGGATGCGGCCCGATCCAGTTCACGGGGACCGACGATGCGCTCTACGAGCGGCATCTCGCGTTCGACAATGTCGTCGAGCCCGGAGCGGCAACCCCGCGCGACCGCTACGAGGCGGCCGCCGGGGCGGTGCGCGACGTCCTGTCCCAGCGGTGGGTGTGCACCGAGCGGACGTACCAGCACCAGAATCCCAAGCGCGTCTACTACCTGTCCATGGAGTTTCTCATCGGACGCTCGCTCGCCAACAACGTGACCAATCTCATGATTGGTCCCGCGGTGACGCGGCTGGCCCAGGACGAGAAGCTCGACTGGGTCGGCCTGCTCGAGCAGGAGCCCGACGCCGGTCTCGGCAACGGCGGGCTCGGCCGGCTCGCGGCCTGCTTCATCGAATCGATGGCGACGAAGGAGCTCCCGGCCATGGGCTACGGGCTCCGGTACGAGTACGGCATCTTCAGGCAGACCATCGAGGATGGCTGGCAGCACGAGCAGCCGGACAACTGGCTGCGGCGGCCCGATCCGTGGGAGATCGCCCGCCTGCACGATCGGGTCGAGGTGAAGCTGGGCTGCTCCTTCGAGGTGAAGGGCGGATCACTGCAAACGGTGGTAGGCCGACCATCAAGTCTCTACGGCCTCCCCTACGATCGGCCCGTGGTGGGCTACGGCGGCCGGACCATCAACACCCTCCGGCTCTGGGCCGCCACGGTGCCCGACGCCTTCGACTTCCAGGCGTTCAGCGCCGGGGAGTTCGTGAGCGCGCTGGCCGAAGAGCTCGCCGCCGAGTCCCTGACCAGGGTCCTCTATCCCGATGACTCCACCCGGGTGGGGCAGGGGTTGCGCTTCGTGCAGGAATACTTCCTCGTCGCGTGCTCCCTCGCCGACCTGGTCCGGCGTTTCCGGCTCACCAATGCCGACTGGAGTGCGCTGCCGGAGAAGGTCGCCATCCAGCTCAACGACACGCACCCGAGCCTGGCCGTCCCCGAGCTGATGCGCATCCTGCTCGACGAGGCCGGCCTCGGCTGGGATCAGGCCTGGGATCTCACCCGGCGAACCCTCGCCTACACGAACCACACGCTCTTGCCGGAGGCGCTCGAGAAGTGGCCGCTCCAGTGGTTCGAGCATCTGGTGCCGCGCCTCCTCGAGATCATCTTCGAGATCAACCGCCGCTTCCTCGACGATGTGCGGGTCCGCTTCCCCGGGGATGCAGGCAAGGTCGAGCGCGCGAGCCTCGTGGAGGAGCGTCCGCACCGTCGAATCCGGATGGCCAATCTCGCCATCGTCGGCTCGCACAGCACGAATGGCGTGGCCGCCATCCACTCCGGCCTGCTCCGCTCGGTCACGGTCAAGGACCTCGCCGACATGTTCCCGGAGCGCTTCAACAACAAGACCAACGGCGTGACCCCGCGGCGCTGGCTCCTGGTTGCCAACCCCGCTCTCGCGGCCTGCATCACGGGGGCCATTGGCGAGGGCTGGATCACGGACCTCGCCGAGCTCTCCCGGCTCCGCCCGCTCGCGGACGACCGCGGCTTTCGGGAGAACGTCCGGCGAGCGAAGCGCGAGGCCAAGGCGCGATTCGCCCAGTGGCTCAAGGCGACGTCGGGCGTGGTCGTGGATCCGGACTCGATCTTCGACAGCCAGGTCAAGCGCATCCACGAATACAAGCGCCAGCTCCTGAACGCGCTGCGGGTGGTGATCCTCTACGATCGGCTTCGGCAGGATCCGGGGATCGAGATGGCGCCGCGCACCTTTTTCTTCGCCGGCAAGGCGGCGCCCGCCTATCACCTGGCCAAGGTCATCATCAAGTTCCTCAACAACCTGGCCGGCACGATCGATGGCGACCCGGCGGCACGCGGGCGCCTCAAGGTCGTCTTCCTGCCCGAGTACTCCGTCTCGCTGGCCGAGCGGCTGATTCCCGCCACCGACGTGAGCAACCAGATCTCGACGGCAGGCTACGAGGCCAGCGGCACCAGCAACATGAAGTTCATGATGAACGGAGCCCTGACGATCGGCACGCGAGACGGGGCGACCATAGAGATGGCCGAGGCCGCCGGCGAGGAGAACTTCTTCCTGTTCGGGCTGACGGCCCCGCAGGTGGCCGACAGCCGTGCATGGTACAGTCCGCACTGGCACTACGAGCATGAGCCGGAGACCCGTGCGGCGCTCGACCTCATCTTCTCGAACTGCTTCAGCCGGTACGAGCCGGGCGTCTTCGAGCCGCTGCGGGAGACGCTTTTGACGGGGGGCGACCACTACATGCATCTGGCCGATCTCAGAGCCTACCTCGAGGCGGATCACCGCCTGCTCCGGCTGTACGGCGATCCGGAGAGGTGGGCCCGCACGGCGATACTGAACGTGGCCAGCTCGGGCAGATTCTCCAGCGATCGCACCATCGCGGAGTACGCCGCCGAGATCTGGGATGCCAAGCCGTGTCCGGTGCCGTAGCGGAGAGACGGCGATGAACGACAAGACGACGGACAGCGTGGTGATCTCTCCGCTGGCCGGCAAGCCTGCCCCGCACGATTTGCTCGTGGACGTCGCCCGGCTGGAGCGGGAGTACTACGGTCGAAAGCCCGACCCCGGCGATCCGAATCAGCTCGTGCACTTCGGCACCAGCGGCCACCGCGGCTCGCCCCTGGCCGGGTCGTTCAACGAGGCGCACGTGGCGGCCACGACCCAGGCCATCTGCGACTACCGTCGCGCTCAGAAGGTGGACGGTCCCC
>Ga0335084_10008576_pt1 | contig 10192 bp, 5 predicted proteins | sample Lox_Sample_44_FD_206721 | JGI IMG/M metagenome (GOLD analysis project Ga0335084, IMG submission 206721) | Soil microbial communities from Loxahatchee National Wildlife Refuge, Florida, United States - Lox_Sample_4.4 | ecosystem: Environmental > Terrestrial > Soil > Wetlands | place: USA: Florida... | reverse complement strand
TGACCAAACCCGACTATGCGCCGTGGATCAAAAAGCTTGAGAAGGCCAAGACGATGCAGAAGTTGTCTCGGTCCGCCCTCGAATCCCTGGCGATCATTGCCTACAAGCAGCCCCTGGTCCGTTCGGAAATCGAGCAGATTCGTGGTGTGGAAACGTCGGGTGTTCTCCGCACACTCCTTGAGCGAAAACTGGTCCGCATTGTCGGCCGCAAGGAAGTGCCTGGTCGACCGATTATGTACGGCACGACCAAGTTTTTTCTTGAGCATTTCGGCCTGCAGGATCTCTCCCAACTGCCGCCCCTACGTGAGTTTAAGGAGCTCGGTGATGCCGAGCAGGCGTTCTTGCCGATGGAGGAAGAGACGGGACACATGGACCGTCCCATGCTGGGTGAAGAGTCAGAATCCTCTGACATAACTCTCGCTTTGGACAGCCCTTTGCTGACAGAGCCGGTCGAACAGGCTTGACCCGGCTAAACCTACCAGCTGGGAAAGTCTACTCTGGCGCTCCTGATCGAAGCCCCACTCTCGGGCACCTTGGTTTCCGTTCGTGGGGTGCCTCAAATTATGGGACCCCGTTGACTCTCTTTCCAGTGCTTTGTTAGACTCCTCAATCCGATTCTAAGTCATTGAAACTCGCTCAGTTCTTGGCACTGAGCGGTCTTAGCAACACGAGGCACCACCAATGGTCAAAGCATGGTTGTTTGATGAAATGTTTCGGTTCGAACGGTCCGTCTTGCGGGCTGACACTGTACAGGATGAATGGGGAGGCGGCGATTCGATTGCCGAGGCGGAAGAACTTCCCCCACCGCCGGAGAATCTGAAGGCGAAGCCTGGTAACGGTCGCATCACGCTCACCTGGGACGCTGTTCCGGATGCGATGTACTACAACGTCTATTTCCAAACGACCAAAGGAGTCCAGATTAAGTTTTCCGAGCTCACGCGGCCGATCGCCGGCGAAGAGGACTTCAAGGCGACCATTGGTGTGAAGAAAGAGAAGGCGACCTGCATTGAAGGCCCCAGTTCGCCCTTCATCCATGACGACCTGGCGAACGGGACCTGCTACCACTATGTCGTTACGGTTGTGACGGCGAAAGGGGAAAGTCCGGAATCGCAGGAAGCGATGGCGATTCCTGCGCCCTATCTCCTCGCGATGTGTATCGGTCGGGAAGGAGTGGATGACGGAGAATTCAGCTCACCCACGGGAATCACTCTAGACAAAGACGGCAATATTTACGTTGCCGATACGGACAACCATTCCATCCAGAAATTCGATAAGTCGGGGAAGTTCCTCGCTCGCTGGGGCGCGGAGCCGTCGTCTCAAGAAGGATCCTTTTACTACCCGCGCGGTCTCGCGATCGGATCGGACGATGTGCTGTATGTGGCCGACAGCGGCAACAATCGGGTGCAGCGGTTTGATCTCGACGGCAACGTCATGCAGGCCTGGGGAAAATTCGGCATGGCCTGGCGCGGGGCCGATATGGGCAGATTCGATGTACCCTGGGGGCTGACGACCGACCAAGAGGGTAACCTCTATGTGTCGGATACGAGCAATGCTCGCATCCAGAAGTTCAAGGCGGATGGGACGCCATTGCTGAAGTGGGGACGTGACGGAAGCTTTGACGGCGCGTTCTTTTTCCCCCGCGGTGTCGCCGTTGATTTTGTCGGCAATATCTACGTCGCGGATGAAGGCAACAACCGCATTCAGAAGTTCGATGCGCGCGGCAGTTTTCTGGCGAAATGGGGACGCGAGGGGAGCGGTCCCGGGCAATTCAAGTCGCCGTGGGGCGTGTTCTGTGATGCGTTGGGCAACGTCTATGTGGTCGATACCGGAAATCACCGCATTCAGAAATTCGACGGCAATGGAACATTTCTCTGTTCATGGGGAAATCGTGGCAGGACAGAAGGCCAATTGAATTTCCCATACGGCGTGGCCGTGGACAAAGAAGGATGCGTCTACGTGGTCGACAGCGGCAACAACCGCGTCCTCAAGTATGTGCCGACGGAAGAGGAGTTGAACCGCGGAAAAGACGAGGCGCCCACGTCACAGGCTGTCAGTACGACTCCGCCGCCGCACAGCGTGGCGGTCAAGGCCGGGGATACGGAAACGTTTCTGAGCTGGATGGAGGTGCCCGGAGCTGTTTCATACAATCTGTACTTCGGCACGTCGCAGGGCATTACGAAGCAGACGGCGACTAGAATCGAAGGAGTGACCAATCCCTATACGCATACAGGACTCACGAACGATACGGCCTATTTCTATGCCGTGTCAGCGGTGTTCCAGGATGAAACCGAGAGCGCATTGTCGAGTGAAGTCACGGCAACACCTGTCCTGATCGATATCACCGCGCCGCAGAATCCAAATGCCGTCATCAATCACTTCGCCTTCATGACGAATTCACCCGAAGTCGTCGTCACCATTTCCGCGACCGACGTCGACACCGGGGTCGTTGCCTACTTCGTCTCTGAATCGCCGATGACGCCGATGGCGGGAACGCCGGGATGGGTCGATGTGACGCCGGCCCACAAGTTCGGGGCGACGATCCCCTTCATTCTGTCGCCGGGAGACGGACAGAAAGTCATTTATGTGTGGTTCAAAGACGTGGGGGGTAACGTCTCCACGCCCGCCAGCGCGACCATTCTGGTCAATACGTCAGGCTATGTCTGCGTCGCCAAGTGGGGGCGTCCGGGCCGTGGAGCCTCGTTGCTGCACGGTGGCGAGTTCATAGCTCCCATGTACGGCCTCTGTGTGGACCAGCAGGGTTCCCTCTTCGTCGTGGATAACGGGAACAATCGTGTTCAGAAGTTCGACAACGCCGGGAACTTCATTATTCTCTGGGGCAACTTCGGTTCGGCGAATTCGAATTTCCACAATCCCAGCGGAGTGGCTTGCGACGGCAAGGGCGACGTATGGGTCGTGGACACGAACAATCACCGGGTGCAGAAGTTCGACGGCAAACTGGGCGGTTACCTCATGAAATTCGGATCGCGGGGGAACGGCGAAGGCCAGTTCAATTCGCCCTGGGGCATTGCGATCGATCGGGTGCGTGGCTACGTCTACGTCGTTGATAGCGCCAACTTCCGCGTCCAAAAGTTCGACATGACTGGCGAATTCATTATGTCGTGGGGGAGCTTCGGGAGCGGCGACGGGCAGTTTTATTTCCCGCGCGGCATCGCGGTGGACCAATCGGACGGGTCAGTCTACGTGGTGGATATGGGAAATCATCGCATCCAGAAGTTTGATACCAGCACGAACGTCTTGCCGCAGCTGCTGACCAAGTGGGGCGGCAGTTCCGAACCGGGCCATGCGAGCAGCGTCCTGGCGCAGGAAGCGGGACAGCTTCGTTCTCCATGGGGTATCGCGGTCGACGGAGCCGGGGATGTGTATGTGACCGATACCGGGAACCATCGGGTTGAAAAATTCGATAAAGAAGGGAACTTCATCACGCAGTGGGGTGGGTTCGGGAACGGAGACGGGCACTTCAATTTCCCCTACGGGATTGCCGTCGATGCCAAGGGGAATGTGTTTGTGGTCGACAGCGGCAACACCCGCGTGCAGCAGTTCATGCCGGCTGAAGAAGGCGGCGAACGGCTTGAAGAAGAGGCGGAGGCGGCGGCGGAAATTGAAAAGGCGCAAGGAGTGTCAAAGACATAAGTCACTCATCCGGAGGCGATGAAGGGGCGCTATGTTGGAGCAAGAACCGCGTACTGGATTGACCTTCGATGACGTCGTTCTGGTGCCTGCGAAGTCGCAGGTGCTCCCGAGCGAAGTCATTACGCACACTCGCCTCAGCCGTCGGATCCAGATCAACATTCCTATCGTCAGTTCCGCCATGGATACCGTGACGGAATCGCGGTTGGCGATTGCGATGGCCCGCGAAGGCGGAATGGGGATTATTCATCGCGTCTTGTCACCGGCTGATCAAGCTGCGGAAGTGGACAAGGTGAAAAAGTCCGAGAGCGGCATGATTCTGGACCCCGTCACGATTTCTCCGGAGCAAACGATTCGGGACGCGCACCAGTTGATGGCGAAGTATCGCATCTCCGGCATTCCCGTGACGAAGAACAAAAAACTCGTTGGCATTCTGACGAACCGCGATCTGCGGTTCGAAAGCCGCATGGAATTAAAGGTGTCTCAGGTGATGAAGCGGGACAAGCTGGTGACCGCTCCGGAAGGCACCAGTCTGGAAAAGGCCCGCGAGATTCTGCACGAGCATCGCATCGAAAAACTACCTGTCGTGAACAAGCACTTCGAGCTCAAAGGCTTGATCACGATCAAGGATATCGAAAAGCGCATCAAATATCCCACGGCCTGTAAGGATGGACATGGACGGCTTCGCGTCGGCGCGGCGGTCGGGGTCGGGCCGGAGACGGAAGATCGCGTGGCACAACTCAAGAAAGCCGGCGTGGACCTTGTGGTTGTCGATACCGCCCACGGCCATGCCCAAGCGGTGCTGGACACGGTGAAGATGATCAAGAAGCTCTATTCGGATCTGGAACTGGTTGCCGGAAACATTGCAACGGCCGAAGCGGCGAAGGACCTGCTCAAGGCAGGGGTCGATGCGGTCAAAGTCGGTGTCGGACCCGGCTCGATCTGCACCACCCGCATCGTGTCAGGGGCGGGCATGCCACAGCTGACCGCCATCGCGGATTGTGCCAAAGCCTTGGAAGGAAGCGGTGTCCCGATCATCGCCGACGGCGGCATCAAGTTTTCTGGGGACATCACCAAGGCCCTCGCGGCAGGCGCGTCCTCGGTGATGCTCGGCGGCTTGCTGGCCGGGACGGAAGAGTCACCGGGCGAGACCGTGCTATATCAGGCCCGAACGTACAAGGTCTATCGCGGCATGGGATCGATCGGTGCGATGGAGCGTGGGGGCGGAGATCGTTACGGACAGATCGGGCGTCAAGCGCAGAAGCTGGTGCCGGAAGGGATTGAGGGGCGTGTGCCCTTCAAAGGGCCAGTGTCGGCCGTGATTTACCAACTTGTCGGCGGTGTGAAATCCGGTATGGGCTACTGCGGGTGCAAAACAATTCCGGAACTGCAGCAAAAGGCCACGTTCATCCGCCAGACGGTCGCCGGCCTCCGCGAAAGTCATGTCCATGACGTGATCATTACGAAAGAGGCCCCGAACTATCGGATGGATTGGGAATGAATTGCCGTGAGGGGTTAGGCGTCAGGCGTTAGGCGATCAACGCTTAATTCCGACCGAGTATCCTCCACTCACCTCACGATTTACGCTTCACGCCTTACGCCTGACGAGCTTCCATGGAACTCTGGCACGATCGTATCCTGGTCCTGGATTTCGGCTCGCAATACACCCAGCTCATCGCGCGTCGGATCCGTGAGGCGCACGTCTATTCCCAGATCATGCCCTGCACCGTTCCGCTGGCGACAGTCCTGGCCTATCGTCCGAAGGGCATTGTGCTGTCCGGCGGGCCGTCGAGTGTCTATGACAGGAAAGCGCCGTCAGTCGCCAAAGAGCTGTTCGCGCAAGGTATCCCAATTCTGGGCATCTGCTACGGGATGCAATTGGTCACGCATCTTTCCGGCGGGGAGGTCGCTAAAGCGTCGCATCGGGAATACGGACGGGCTGAGCTCACGATCGATGATCGATCCGATCTCTTCAAAGGCGTCGGCGAGGGCGGCTCGACCATTGTCTGGATGTCGCACGGTGACCGGATCGAGCGCATGCCGCCGGGGTTTCGCTCGATCGCGCATACGGGGAATTCTCCGATTGCGGCTATGCGACGGCACGACGGGAAGGGCCGAATCTATTGCCTGCAGTTTCATCCCGAGGTGGCGCACACGCCGGAAGGCGCTACGGTTCTGCGAAATTTCGTGTACGACATCTGTGGCTGCCAGCCGTCATGGACGATGCGGTCCTATGTCGATACCGCCGTGGAGCAGATCCGCAAACAGGTTGGGAAGGATCAGGTCATTTGCGCGTTGAGCGGCGGCGTGGACTCCTCCGTTGCGGCGGTATTGACGCATCGTGCCATCGGCGACCAGCTCACCTGTGTGTTCGTCGATAACGGGGTGCTGCGAGCGGGGGAGCGCGATCAGGTGCAAAAGACATTTGCCGCGAACTTTAAATTAAATCTCCGGATCCTCGATCGAACAAACGAGTTCCTTGCCGGTTTGAAGAATGTGATCGATCCGGAGCGGAAGCGGAAGATCATCGGCCGGCATTTCATCAAGAACTTTGAAGCGGAATCGAAGAAATTGAAGGGGATCAAATATCTGGTCCAAGGGACACTCTATCCGGACGTGATTGAGAGTGTCAGTTTTAAGGGGCCATCCGCGACGATCAAAACGCATCATAATGTCGGCGGCTTGCCGGCGCGGATGAAACTGAAATTGATCGAACCGCTACGCGAGCTGTTCAAGGATGAAGTGCGTGTCCTTGGGAAGGAACTGGGGATTCCCGACGACGTCATCTGGCGTCAGCCCTTCCCCGGTCCTGGCCTGGCGATTCGCATCCTCGGCTCCGTTACGAAGGAGCGGCTCACGATCCTTCGTGAGGCGGAAGCGATCGTGGATCAAGAAATTCGAGCGGCAGGATTGTATCGCGACATCTGGCAGGCGTTTGCCGTGTTGCTGCCGATTCGTACGGTCGGCGTGATGGGCGACCAGCGGACCTATGAAAACGTTGTCGCCATTCGCGCGGTGACCAGCCTCGACGGCATGACCGCAGACTGGGCTAAGATTCCGAACGAGACTCTAGGCAAGATGTCGAACCGAATCATCAACGAAGTGAAGGGTGTGAATCGGGTTGTCTACGACATCAGTTCCAAACCCCCGTCCACCATTGAATGGGAATAGCAGGACATCCGATGGAAATCCGACTGCAAAAACTGATTGCCGGAACGGGATTGGCCTCCCGCCGCAAGGCGGAAATCTTGATCAGTGCAGGACGGGTCACGGTTAACGGCAGAGTCGTGACCGAGCTCGGGACGAAGGTTGATCCAAACCGCGACCACGTGAAAGTAGATGGTAAACACCTCAGCTCGGCGCAACCCTACGTCTATCTGATGTTGAACAAGCCGAAGCATGTGATGTCGACGTTGGATGATCCGGGGGGGCGGCCAACCGTGAAAGATTATCTCCGGGGCGTGAGTGTTCGGGTATTTCCCGTCGGTCGGTTGGACTTTGACAGCGAAGGGCTCATGCTGCTCACGAATAACGGTGATTTGGCGCAGGCTCTCCTACATCCCCGGTATCACGTGCCGAAGACCTATCTCATTAAGGTCAAGGGCGTGCTCACAGATGAAGAGATTCGAACGCTGGAACGTGGCGTGAATCTCGACGATGGCATGACCAGCCCGGCTCACGTGAAGAAGGTGAAGAAGGTCGAGCAAAACTCCTGGCTGGAATTGACGATCCGAGAAGGGCGCAAACATCAAGTGAAGCGCATGTTGGATGCGGTGGGGCATCCGGTCTTACGGCTCATGCGAGTGAAAATGGGGCCGCTGGTGTTGGGAGATTTGGAACCGGGAGAATTTCGGTTTTTAGAGGATCGTGAAGCGAACGCCCTGCGTGAGCTTGTCGAGCAACGGCAGCAATCGGTGCAAGAGGGAAGATCCCCTGGAGAGGCCAAAAAGCCTGCGCGGCGGGCGGGATGGGCACGTCGGAAGAAGGTGAACGTGGCATGAAGATTCGAACGCATCGGTGTGGAGAGCTGAATAAGGCGCATGTTGGTCAAACCGTAGTTCTCAATGGATGGGTCCAGCGCCGCCGTGATCATGGAATGGTTATGTTCATCGACCTCCGCGACCGTACGGGCATCACGCAGGTTGTGTTCAATGCGGAGCGGAACGCCTCTGTCCATCAAGCGGCCCATGCGCTGAGAAGCGAATGCGTCGTGTCCATTACCGGGCAAGTCATGGCGCGGCCGGCAGAGTCGAGAAATCCGAATCTTCCGACCGGAGATATCGAAGTCTTTGTGGATGCTGTTGAGGTGTTGAACGAGGCCAAGACCCCGCCCTTCGTGATCGAGGATGATGCCGACGTCACGGAAGCCGTTCGTCTCAAGTACCGGTACCTTGATTTGCGCCGCCCCAAGATGCAGCGTCTCCTCGCGCTGCGGCATGATGTGACGCAGGCGGTTCACAGGTTCTTGAATCGGGAAGGGTTTCTCGAGGTCGAAACTCCGATTCTCACCAAAAGCACACCGGAAGGTGCGCGGGACTATCTGGTGCCCAGCCGCGTCAATCCCGGGATGTTCTTCGCGCTCCCGCAGTCGCCGCAGCTTTTCAAGCAAGTCCTGATGGTGAGCGGAGTTGATCGGTATTACCAGATCGCCCGTTGTTTCAGGGACGAGGATCTGCGGAATGATCGCCAGCCGGAGTTCACGCAAATTGATCTTGAGATGTCGTTTGTCGATCGCGATCGAGTGATGAATGTCATGGAACAGATGATCGTCACGGTCTTCCGCGAAGCCGGTGGCGTCCAGCTGCCGACGCCGTTCCCGCGCATAACCTATGCCGAGGCGATGGGGCGGTACGGCTCGGATAAGCCGGATCTGCGGTTTGACATGCCACTTCACGATGTGACGGCTTTTGGCGCTGCCAGTGAGTTCAAGGTGTTTCGAGAAGCTGCCACGAAGGGCAAAATCATCAAGGCGATGATTGTGAAAGGCGGCGGGACCATCGCGAGGAGTCGAATCGATGCGCTGGGGGAAACCGCGAGGAGTTTCGGGGCAAAGGGGTTGGCGTGGCTCAAGATCACGACAGACGGCCAACTCGATTCGGTCATTGCAAAGTTTCTAGATGCCAAAGCGTTCTTCGCCGCTCTGCCGGAGGCCAAACCAGGCGACCTCGTCCTGTTCGGTGCGGACAAACCGGCTATCGTGCATGATGTCTTAGGTCGGATCAGACTGTTGCTCGGTGAGGAACTGAACCTGATCGACAAGACAGCTTGGAAACCTATCTGGGTGACAGAATTTCCTCTGTTGGACTATTCAGAGGAAGAGAAGCGCTACGTGTTCATGCACAATCCCTTTGCCGCGCCGATGGACGAGGACCTCGCGCTTCTTGATGCAGAACCCTTGAAGGCTCGCGCCAAGGCCTACGACATGGTCCTGAACGGCAACGAAGTCGGCGGAGGGAGCATCCGGAATCACCGGAGCGAGATCCAGCTCAAGATTCTCGACTTGCTCGGAATCAGCAAAGATCAGGCACAGGCGAAATTCGGTTTTCTTCTCGAGGCCCTCGACTATGGCGCGCCGCCGCACGGGGGCATCGCCTTTGGCCTTGACCGCCTCATCATGCTGCTCGGCGGAGCCGATTCCATTCGTGACGTGATCGCGTTCCCAAAGACTCAGAAAGCGCAATGTCCGCTTACCGACGCGCCGTCCTCTGTGGGTCCTGATCAGCTCAAAGAACTTCGAATCAAGCTCGATCTGGTGGAGTAAACGGGCCGCACGTACACATCATGGCTGGCAATACCTTCGGGCGACTCTTCACGGTGACGTCTTTCGGTGAAAGCCACGGGCCTGCGATCGGCTGTGTAGTGGATGGGTGCCCGCCGGGGATGATGCTGTCGGCGGACGACATTCAGAAAGATCTCGATCGGCGAAAGCCGGGCACGTCGCGACATGTGACGCAGCGGCAGGAGTCCGATGCGGTCGAAATTCTCTCGGGTGTGTTCGAAGGGACAACGACCGGGACGCCCATTGCTCTGCTCATTCGGAACGAAGATGCGCGCGGCCGCGACTACGGCAATCTCGTCGACACGTTCCGTCCCGGGCACGCGGACTATACCTATTGGCAGAAATACGGCATCCGCGACCATCGGGGCGGGGGACGGGCCTCCGCCCGTGAAACGGCGGTACGTGTCGCGGCCGCGGCCATCGCGAGAAAATGGCTTTCGGAGAAGCACGGCGTCGTCATTCGCGGGTATCTGAGTCGGCTTGGACCGATCGCGATTCCATTCAAGACCTGGAGCGCCGTGAGTACCAACCCGTTTTTTGCCGCCGATCCCGACATCATTCCAAAACTTGAAGCCTTCATGGATGATTTGCGCAAGTCCGGTGACTCTGTCGGCGCGGCGATCACAACTATTGCAGAAAATGTGCCGGTCGGCCTCGGCAGTCCGGTCTATGCGAAATTGGACGCAGATCTCGCGGCGGCGATGATGAGCATCAATGCCGTGAAAGGTGTGGAAATCGGCTCAGGCTTTGCCTCCGTGACCCAAT
>Ga0335084_10008573_pt1 | contig 10194 bp, 11 predicted proteins | sample Lox_Sample_44_FD_206721 | JGI IMG/M metagenome (GOLD analysis project Ga0335084, IMG submission 206721) | Soil microbial communities from Loxahatchee National Wildlife Refuge, Florida, United States - Lox_Sample_4.4 | ecosystem: Environmental > Terrestrial > Soil > Wetlands | place: USA... | reverse complement strand
GTCCGGCCAGGAAGGCCCGCAGCCGCCGCACCTCGTCCCCGTCGCGCCAGGGCCAGTAGCCCTGCCCCGCAGCCGGCTCGAACAGCGGAGTGACTCCGCGCTCGCGCGCCCGCTCGGACAGGCCACCTGCATGACCCGCTGGCGTGGCCGGAAACGCGACATCGACCTCGTGCCCGCGCGCGCGCAGTCCGGCCACCGCGTGCAGCATGGGCTCGGCGGGCCCGGTCCACTTCCAGTCACTCGTGAGCTGGAGGATCTTCATCTCTTGGCCGCGCGCTCGAGCTCCCACAGCTTCGCGTACTTCATGAACACGTAGTACGCGGTCGCGGCGCAGACGATGAACCCCGGCAGCCCGTTGCGGTAGCCCTGGCGCAGCACGTAGCCCTTGAAGAAGCGCCCCGGCGGCCGCAGCAAGAGGTCACTCACCCGGAAGCGCACGCCGGACTCTTGCATCGAGCGCGCCATGCGCGCCGAGAAGCGGTCGGTGGTCTGGATGTGCTCCGAGAGATTGCGGTAGTTCCAGTGCCACAGCCGCCCGCGCAGCTTCTCCACAGGGCCGTCGAGCTCCACGCGGTCGTGCGGATCCATGCCGGCCCAGTGACCGCGAGAGCGCCGGAACACGCGCAGCTGCCAGTCGGGATACCACTCGCCGTGGTCGTGCCACACGCCGAGATAGTAGGTGATCCGGTCGAGCTCGAAGCCCGCGGGCGCGTTCGGGCGCACGATCGCCGCGAGCACCGCCTCGCGCAGCTCGGGCGAGAGCGCCTCGTCGGCGTCGAGGCAAACCACCCAGTCGTGACTCGCGCGCTCGAGCGCGAAGTTCTTCTGCTTCACGTAGCCCAGGAACGGCTGCTCGATCACGCGCTCGGTGAAGCGCCGGGCCACCTCGCGCGTCCCGTCGCTCGAGCCCGAGTCGACCACCACCAGCTCGTCGCAGAACGAGAGCGACTCGAGGCAGCGGCCGATCCGGTCCGCCTCGTTCATGCAGATCACGACCCCCGAGATCGGGGGCCGGCCGGCCGGCGAGTCACTCACCGCGCACCCGCTCGACCGTGACCACCCCGCGGATCTTCGCGATCTGGCGCAGCACGCCGTCGAGATGCTTGCGGTTCTTGACCGAGAGCTCGAACACCTGGATCGCGCGCCCGTCGGGCTCGGTGTAGATCTGCGCGCTGTCGATGTTCACGCCCTCGGCGCTGATCTTGTTGGTCACCGCGGCCAGCAAGCCCTGCCGGTCCTCGGACACCACGCGCACCTTCACGTTCACGGGCGGCGCGCCCGCCACGTCTTCCCACGTGACCGGCACGCGCCGGTCGGGGTCGAGGTGGAAGATCTTCGAGCAGTCACTTGCGTGCACGGTGACCCCGCGCCCGCGCGTGATGAAGCCCTCGACCGACTCGCCGGGCACCGGCGAGCAACACTTGGCGAAGCGCACGAGCACGTTGTCCATGCCCGACACGCGCACCTGACCGGGTCCGCCCCGGCCCACCGACAGCACGCGCCGCAAGAGCGACGGCTTCGGCTCGGGCTCGTCCTCGCCCACGCCGGCGATCTTGCGCGCCACCGCGCGCGCGTCGTGCTTGCCGTAGGCCACGGCCTGCAGCAGGCCGTCGAGGTCGCGCACGCCCAGCTCCTTGGCCACGTTCTTCAGCTCGCCCGCCTTCGCCAGCTTCTCGAACGACAGACCGCGCTTGTGCAGCTCGCGGTGCAAGAGGTCCCGGCCCAGCGCGCGCGAGCGCTCGACCTGCTCCGACTTCAAGAAGTGCCGGATGCGGCTGCGCGCGCGGCCGGTCACCACGATGTCGAGCCACTCCTGGCGCGGCCGCTGGTGCGGCGAAGTCACGATCTCGACCGTGTCGCCGTTGGTGAGCTTGTGACGCAGCGGCACGAGCTGGCCGTTGATCTTCGCGCCCGCGCAGTGATTCCCGACCTCGCTGTGCACCGCGTAGGCGAAGTCGATCGGCGTCGCGCCCGCGGATAGCGCCTGCACGTCGCCCTTGGGCGTGAACACGTAGACCTCGTCCGAGAACAGGTCGACGCGCACGGTCTCGAGAAACTCGTTGGGGTCCTTGAGCTGCTGCTGCCACTCGAGCAGCTGGCGCAGCCAGGCGAACTTCTGCTCGTCGCTGGGGCGCGTGGCGCCGTCGCCCTTGTACTTCCAGTGCGCGGCGATGCCGAGCTCGGCCACGCGGTGCATCTCCTGCGTCCGGATCTGCACCTCCATGCGCTCGCCGAACGGCCCGATCACGGTGGTGTGGATCGACTGATAGCCGTTGGGCTTGGTCATCGCGATGTAGTCTTTGAAGCGGCCCTGGACCGGCTTCCACAGCCCGTGCACGATGCCGAGCGTCTCGTAACAGGTGGTGGTCGTGCCGTCGACGATCACGCGGAACGCGATCAGGTCGTAGATCTGGTCGATCGACACGTTCTGCTGCGACATCTTCTTGTAGAGGCTGTAGGCCTCCTTGAGCCGCCCGGTGACTTCGCAGTGCAGGCCGCGCGCGGAGAGCTCGGCCTGGAGCCGCGTGCGCACGTCGTCGATGTAGCGCTCGCGCTCCTTCTTGGTGCCGGCGATGCGCTCCTCGATCGAGCGGTAGACCTCGGGGTGCAGCATGCGGAACGCGCGGTCCTCGAGCTCCTCCTTCATCCAGTAGATGCCGAGCCGGTGCGCGAGCGGCGCGTAGATGTCGAGCGTCTCGCGCGCGATCCGCTGCCGTGACTCCTCCTTCATGAAGTCGAGCGTGCGGATGTTGTGCAGCCGGTCGGCCAGCTTGATCAGGATGATGCGGATGTCCTTCGACATCGCGATCAGCATCTTGCGGAAGTTCTCGGCCTGGGCCTCTTCGCGGCTCTGGAACTCGATCTTCGACAGCTTCGTGAGTCCCGCGACCAGGTCGCCGACCTCGTCGCCGAACTGGTTGCGGATGTCGCGGTCGGTCGCCAGCGTGTCTTCGACCGTGTCGTGCAGCAGGCCCGCCGCCACCGTCACCGGGTCCATGCGCATGTTCGCCAGGATCTCGGCCACGGCCAGCGGGTGCGTCAGGTAGGGCTCGCCCGAGAGCCGCATCTGCCCCTGGTGCACCTTGGCCGAGTACACGTAGGCGCGCTCGAGCAGCGAGACGTCGGCGTCGGGGGCGTTGCCCTGGACCTGCTCGACGATCTCGTTGATGCGCGCCATCTAGCCGCGCTCCTTGCGCGCCTCGCGGACGATCTCGAGGAACTCGTCGACCGCCGCGTCGATCGACTCGTTCACGATCCGGTGGTGACACTGATCTGCGTAGGCCAGCTCTTCGCGCGCGCGCTCGAGCCGCGCGCGCATGACGTCGTCGGTCTCGGTGCTGCGCCCGCGCAGCCGCTCCTCGAGGATCTCGAACGAGGGGGGCTCGATGAAGATGCGCACGGCCTCGGGCAGGCGCTTGCGCAGCTGCTGCGCGCCCTGGATCTCGACCTCGAGGATCAGATCGTAGCCCTCGGCCGTGGGCCGAGCGACCGCTGCGCGGCTGGTGCCGTACAGGTTGCCCTGGTACTCGGCGTGCTCGAGAAACGCGTCGGCGGCGATCAGCTCCTGGAACTCGGCGCGGTCGACGAAGAAGTAGTCCACGCCGTCCTTCTCGCCGGCGCGCGGCCTGCGCGTGGTGTGCGAGATCGAGAAGGCCACGCCTCTGTCGTTGGCGATCACCTGGCGCACGATCGTGCTCTTGCCCACGCCCGAGGGGCCGGAGACCACGAACGGGATGCCGCGGCGACTCACTGGGCCTCCTCGTCGTCGGCCGCCCCCGTGAGCCGCGCCGCGATCGTCTCCGGCTGCACGGCCGACAGCACCACGTGGTCGGAGTCGGTGATGATCACCGAGCGCGTCTTCCGGCCCTGGGTCGCGTCGACCAGCTTGCCACGCGGGCCGGCCTCTTCGCGCAGGCGCCGGATCGGCGCAGCCGACGAGCCCACGACCGCCACGACGCGGTCCGCGACGATCACGTTGCCATAGCCGATGTTCAACAGCTTCACTCGACGTTCAGGACCTGCTCGCGCAGCCTCTCCTGCTCGGTCTTGAGCGCGACCACCGCGCGCGAGAGCTCGGTGTCGGCCGACTTGGAGCCGATCGTGTTCGTCTCGCGCCCCATCTCCTGCAGCACGAACTCGAGCTTGCGCCCGACCGCACCGGGCGCGTCGAGCGTCTCGCGGAACTGATCCAGGTGACTGCGCAGGCGCACCGTCTCCTCGGTCACGTCCATGCGGTCGATCTGCAGCACGATCTCCTGCTCGAGCCGGCCCGGGTCGAGCTCGATGGCCGGGGCCAGGGCCGAGAGCCGCTTCTCGAGCCGCTCGCGCATGCCGCCACGCACCACCTCTACGCGCGCTTCGACCGCGCGCAACTGCGCCTCGATCGCGTCGAGCCGCCCGCGCAGCTCGCGCTCCAGCGCCTCGCCCTCGCGCGCGCGCATCTCGGCGGCGGCGGCGCAGGCGCGGTCGATGGTGGCCAGCATGCCCGCGGCCAGTGACTCCGCCTCGAGCTCGGGCTCGCGCAGGCGAGACACTCCAGGAAGCGCCAGCAGCGCCGCGACCTCGAGCTCCTCGGGCTTCGAGAGGCCCTGCGCCAGCTCCTTGGCCGCGCGCGCGTAGGCGCGCGCCGCTTCGAGGTCGATCTCGAGCCGGGGCGCGAACGCGCCTTCGCGCGGCAGGCGCACGCTGATCTCGATCTGCCCGCGCTCGAAGTGGCGGCCCGCGAGCGTGCGCACCTCGCTCTCGAGCGCCGCCAGCTCGCGCGGCAGGCGCGCGCGCACCTCGAGGTGGCGCGAGTTCACGCCCCGCACCTCGGCGGAGATGCCGTCCTGGCTCTCCGCGCGCCCGAAGCCCGTCATCGAACGCCGCGGCAATCTGGCCTCCTACGCATGCTCGTTCTGGATCGGCGCCGAGTCACGCGGCCGCGAGCCCCGAGGTCGCCGGCTCGCCGGCGCCGTGCCAGGCGAGGATCTTGCGGTACTCGGCCGCCCGCCGCCCGCCGAACACGCTGCCGACCAGGATCTTCGCCATCACGATCGCGCGCAGCGCCGCGTACACCGCGGGCGAGCGGTTCTTGCGGAAGAAGATGTACCGGCTGCGGTAGTACTCGATGCGCGTGCGCAGCGGCAGCTTCTTCTTCGTGGACTCTCCGTACAGGTGGATCACGTACGCGTCCGGCAGGTGAAACACCCGCCAGCCGGCCGCGCGCATGCGGTGACACCAGTCGGTCTCTTCCAGGAAGAAGAAGTAGTCCTCGTCGATCAGCCCGACCTGCTGGATCACCTCGCGGCGCGCGAACAGGCACGCGCCCAGCACCGCCTCGACCTCGACCGGCGCGTCGTAGTGCACGTTCTTGCTGGGCCAGCGGCGCGGGAAGACACGGCGCAGGAACGACTGACCGACGATCTCGGACACCAGCGTCGGCGAGTTGTGGATGCAGTTCTGCTTGGTGCGGTCGGGGTTGAGCAGCTGCGGGCCGACCGCGCCCACCTCGGGGTGCTCGTCGAGGAAGCGCACGCAGGCCTCGAGCCCGCCCGGCAGCACGATCGTGTCGCTGTTCAACAGCACGGCGTGCCGGCCGCGCATGACTTCGAGCCCGCGGTTGTTGCCCGCGCCGAAGCCGATGTTCTTGGGCAGCGCCAGCACGCGTGTCTCGGGGAACTGGCGCACCACCGACTCGACGGTGGCGTCGACCGAGCCGTTGTCGACCACGATCACCTCGTAGGTGATGCCGAGCTTGGCCTCGCGGATCGAGGCGAGACAGTCGAGCACCAGGTCGCGCACGTTCCAGGCCACGATCACGATCGAGAGGTCCACCTCGCCGGTCACGGCGCGAGCTCCAGCTCGACCGAGCCCTGCCAGTCGCGCTGCGAGAGCGCGGCGCGCGCCTCGGCCAGCACGCGCTGCGGCAGGAGCCGGGTCATGCAGCGGTGGTCGATCGGACAGACCTTCAGCTGACACGGCGAGCACTCGACCGGCTCGCGCAGCAGCTTGGTGCGCTTCAAGTTCAAGTTGGTGTAGCCGATCGCGGTCGGACCCATGAGCACGATCGTGGGCACCTCGAAAGCCGCGGCGATGTGTCTCGCGCCGGCATCGTTGCACACCAGGAGCTGCGCGCGCGCGAGCAGCGACTTCAGCACCGAGAGCGAGAGTGAGTCGCCGCCCAGCAGCGCGAGCGGCACGCCGGCCTGGCGCAGGATCTCGTCGGCCAGCGCGCTCTCGCCCGGGCCGTGCACGAGCGCCACGTCGGCACCCTCGCCGCGCAGGCTGCGCGCGAGCTCGGCCACGTACTCGAGCGGCCACAGCTTCGACGGCCCGAAGCCCGCACCGGGCGCGAGACACACGAGCGGCCGCCCGCCGCCCAGGCCGGCCGCGGCGAAGCGCGAGTCAGCTTCGCGCTCGGCCTCCGGCTCGAGAAACAGCTCGAGCTGCGTGCCGAGGTCGGGCGCGCCCAGCCGGCGCGCCAGCTCGAGGTAGTAGCGCTCCATGGCCTGCGGGGCGAAGCGGCCGTTCTCGCGCGGCGCGGGCACGGCAAGGGTGAGCAGGAGCCCGCGCGCGCGGCGCGCGTAGCCGACGCGTGTCTGTGCACGAGTCAGAAAGGCGAGGAGCGCCCCCGCGAACGAGTTGGGCAGCACGAGCACGGTGTCCGTGCCGCGCAGGCCGCGCGCCACGCGCGCCCGCTCGCGCAGCCGTGCGAGCGCGCCGCGCCGCCGGTAGATCTCGTGGGCCACGATCCGGTCCACGTTGGGCGAGCCGCGCAGCACGCCCACCAGCGTGTCGCGCACGACGGCCGTGATCTCGGCCTCGGGGCGGCCGCGGCGCAGCGCGCGCAGAGCGGGCGTCGCCATCACCACGTCGCCCAGGTGATTCGGCAGCACGACCGCAATTTTCTCTTTCGCTACGGCCACTTAGTCGCCAAGCCCCGGTCGGTTCCCCCGCCTCCTAGATACCCTGCCGGCGGCGCTAGAGCAACGCGAGAGCGGCCTCGAGCACGCCCTCGGGCTCGACCGCGCGCATGCAGGCGCGCGCGGGGCAGCCCTCGCGGCAGGGGTTGCAGCCCACGTCGTGGCGCACGATGCGGTGCGGGACGCCCTGGCTGGGGGCGTTCTCGACCGGGTCGGTGGGCCCGAAGATGGCCACCACGGGCGTTCCCGCCAGAGCCGCCAGGTGCATGGGGCCCGAGTCGCAGCCGATGAACAGCCGCGCGCGCGTCAAAAGCGCCAGCAGCTCGGCCAGTGACTCGGTCGGGGGCGCGAGCGCCGCTGCGCCCTCCGCTGCCGCCACCACCGCGCGCGCCGCCTCGCGCTCCCCCGCGACCGGGCCGAACGCCACGAGTGTCTCGATGCCGGCGCGCGCGCGCAGCCCGCGCGCCACCGCGGCGAAGCGCTCGGCCTCCCAGCGCTTGTAAGTGGTCTTGGGGCTCGTGCCCGGGTGGATCAGCGCGAAGCGGCGCGGCAGGTCGAGCTTCTCGGCCAGCGCCGGGTCGAGCGCCAGCACGTTCGGCCGCGCCGGAACCTCGCCGCCCAGGAAGCGCACCAGGGCCGCGTTGCGCTCGAAGCGCGAGACGTGTCTTTGCGCGGGTGCGCGCTGGGTCGCGAACCAGTGACTCCACTCCTTGGCGGTCGGCGCCGCGTAGCCGACCCGCACGGGGATGCCGGCGGCCCAGGCCAGGAAGCCGCTGCGGAACACGCCGTGGAAGTCGATCGACAGGTCGTAGCGGCGCTCGCGCAGCTCGCGCGCGAGCTCGCGCAAGCTGGTCAGGGCCAGCCACGGGTGGCGGGCGCGCAGCTTGCGCCGCGGCACGACCACCTGCTCCGACAGACCCGGAAGCGCGATCAGGCCCGCGGCGGCGCGATCCTCCACCAGCCAGTCGATGCGCGCCTCGGGATAGAGCGCGCGCACGCCGGCAAACGCCCAGCGCGTGCGCACCACGTCGCCGAGCGCGCCGAGGCGAATCACGAGGATGCGCTCCGCCGGGATGGGCCCTAGCATGGTTTGCGATGGTCGCTCCGCTCCTCCTGTGGCGCTACATGTTCCGCGACATCCTGCTGCACGCCCTGCTGGGTCTGTTCGCGATCATCCTCTTGCTCGTGGTCAGCAACCTCCTGCGCTTCATGGAGGAGCTGGCGGCCGCCGGGGTGGGCCTCGAGGGCCTGGGGCAGCTGGTGATGGTGATCCTGCCCGCCTACGCCTCGTACGCCCTGCCCTCGGCGCTGCTGTTCGGGGTGCTCCTGTCACTCGGCCGCATGTCGGCCGACGGCGAGATCGTGGCCATGCGCGCCAGCGGCCTGAGCGTGGCGCGGCTGTTGCCGCCGGCGCTCGCGCTGGGCGTGATCGCCGCGCTGGCCGCCACCTACATGCTGTTCGAGGTGCAGCCCAAGGCGGCCATGAAGATGCGCGTGTTGCTGCGCCAGCTGGCCGGATCGATCCAGGTGATCGAGCCCGGGAAGTTCATGGAGTTCGGCGACAAGCTGATGTTCGTGCACTCACTGGGCGGGGCGAGCTGTCCGCTCGAGGGCGTCTTGATCGGCAGCGCCAGCGAGGAGGAAGGCGGCCGCAGCTTCTACGCGGCCGCGCGCTGCGGCACGCTGGACAGTGACCCCGACGCACGCTCGCTCGCGTTCCTCATGCACGACGGCTCGATCCACTTCCGCGACCCCGACCCGAGTCACTACCGGCGCATCCGCTTCCACACCATGCGCACCGCGGTCGACGTGTCGCAGTACACCGACCCCAAGCCCGGCACGGGTCAGCTCACGTTCCAGGAGCTGATCGCCGCCTGGCGGCTGCCCAAGAACGATCCGGAGCACAAGCGGCTCGACGGGCGCTACGGCACGGGGCTTTCGGTGCAGATCAACCGCCGGCTGGCGTTCCCGGCCGCGTCGATCTTGCTCGCGCTGATCGCCGTGCCGCTCGGCATCCGGCCCATGCGCTCGGGCCGCTCCGCGGGCGCGCTCACCGCGATCGTGGTGATGGCGCTGTACTGGATCACGTTCTCGCTGGGCGACATGGCCTCCACCAAGGGCGTGGTGCCGGCCTGGTTCGGCTTGTGGCTGCCCAACACGCTCGCGCTCGCGATCGGCATCTATCTCATGCGGCGGCTCGGCCGGAGCGACGACTGATGCGCGGGCCCGTGCGGCACGTGCCCGCCGGCTACGTGGTGCACCGCGTCGCCGACGCCTATCTCGTGTTCGACGCCGAGCTCGCGTCCGAGCTCGTGGCGCTGCGGCTGGCCGACCCCGAGGCGCGCAAGCGCCTGTTCGCGCGCGCGCCGCGCCGCGGCCGCGGGGTGGTGCCGAGCGTGTCACTGCGGCGCGACACGCACGTGGTGCTGCGCCGCTACCAGCACGGCGGGCTGCTCGGCGGACTCACCGGGTCACTCTATCTGGGGCCGGCGCGCGCGCTCGAGGAGCTGCACGTGACCGCGCGCGCCGAGTCCATGGGCGCGCCCGTGCCGCACGTGCTGTGTCTGGCGCTGTGGCCGGCGGCCGGGCCGTTCTGGTCGGCGCTGATCGGCACGCGCGAGGAGCGGGGCGCGCGCGACCTGCTCGACGCCCTGTTGAGCGCCCCCTCCGCCGAGGCGCAGCGCACGCTCCTGCGCGAGGTGGGCGAGGCCGTGCGGCGGCTCCACGACGCGGGCGTCGACCACCGCGACCTGCAGCTCCACAACGTGCTGGTGGTCGAGGACGCGGGCCGGCGGCGCATCGTGGTGGTCGACCTCGACCGCGCCGTGTACCACCCGCGCGGGGGGCTGCCGCCGCGCCTGCGCGCGCGGAACCTGGGCCGACTGACGCGCTCGGCCGTGAAAGCGGGATTGTTCCGCGGCCCGATCGGCCGCCGCGAGCTGGCGGCGTTCATCGGGGCCTACACGGGCCGCGACCGCAAGCTGCGCGCCGCCCTGCGCGGCTGGATGCGCCGCGAGCAGTGGAAGCTCGCGCTGCACCGTTTGGGTTACCGGCTGTCGGGCGAGCGCAGCGCGGCTAGAGCGGCCGCGCCTCTTCGACGAGCATGACCGGGATCCCGTCCTCGACGGGATAGGACAGCCGGCACTTCGGACAGTCGAGTGACTGCTCGGCGCCGTCGGCCGCGCGCTTCACGTCCAGGTCGGCCTTGCACTTCGGGCAGACCAGGATCTCGAGCAGCTCGGGGTCGATGCGCGCGCTCATGCGTGACCCTGTCCGCGCATCAGCTCGG
>Ga0335084_10008569_pt1 | contig 10196 bp, 7 predicted proteins | sample Lox_Sample_44_FD_206721 | JGI IMG/M metagenome (GOLD analysis project Ga0335084, IMG submission 206721) | Soil microbial communities from Loxahatchee National Wildlife Refuge, Florida, United States - Lox_Sample_4.4 | ecosystem: Environmental > Terrestrial > Soil > Wetlands | place: USA: Florida... | reverse complement strand
CGGCGAGGCGGATCGTCTCGGCCGCGGCGGAGGGCGCGTCGCCGAATCCCTTCTCGAGATCGGCCGAGACCGGCAGGTCGGTGGCCTCCACGATCGCGCGGCAATGGGCGAGCGCCTCCTCGCGGGTGACCTTGCCGTCGCGGCGCCCGAGGGTGCCGGCGGAGGCGCCGCTCGAGGTGGCGAGCGCGGGGAAGCCGAGCGCGGCCAGGATGCGCGCCGAGCCGGCGTCCCACGGGTTGGGAATCACGAAGGCGCCCGGCGCCTCGTGCAGGGCGCGGAAGCGCGCGGCCTTCTCGTTCTGGCTCGTCGTCATGGCGGGTCTCCTTGGGCCTTCACTCTACCGTGAGGTGCTCGTGGAGGAACGCGGTCACGCGGATGATCGCGTCGGCGCGGGCCGCGGGATCGTAGGCGATCGTGGCTCCGCCGCCCGGCTTGTTCCCATTCTCGACGCCGGGCAGGTACTGGCGGCCGGCGGAGGGATTGTCGAAGCTGTGATACGCATCCGGATAGACGTGGAGCAGGAGTGGGGCGGAGCGCGAGCCTGGATCCGCGACCAGCGCCTGACACGTCGCGGCCTCCGTCCAGTCGTCCCGGCCGCCGATCAGGATCAGGAGGGGGGCGTAGAAGCGCGTGGTCCGATCGAATCGGCACTCCGGGTAGACCGCGACCGCGGCCCGAAATCCCTCCGCGGGCCGCTCGCGGGCGGCGTCCATGACCTGCAGCACCGTGAAGCCGCCGTTCGACCAGCCGGCCACCCCGATGCGGCGGCCATCGATGAAGGCCTGGGTCCGCAGCCAGCGCAGCGCGGCGTAGGCGTCGAGCACGCGCTCGCGCCGGGTCACCCGGCGGAAGTCGGTGCAGATCTCGGAGTGGCCGCGCGGCCGGAAGCTGTCGACGATCAAGGCCGCGTAGCCCATCTTCTGGAACTCGCCGGCCCAGCCGAACTCGGTCCGGACGATGCCGGAGCAGCCGTGCAGCAGCACCATGGCCGGAAACGGCCCCGGGCCGTCAGGCCGGTACAGCAGCCCGGTCAGCTCGACCGGCGGAGTGGTAGGGCTCTCGAAGATCACCTGTTCGGCGGCCGACGACGACGCGAGCACGACGAGGAGCGTCACCGCGAGAGCCCACCCCGTTCGCCGACTCATGCGCGCGCGGGAGGGCGCCGGTCCGCCCACGGCTGAGCGCGCTCCAGCTGGGCACCGAGCCGGAGGAGGGTAGCCTCGTCCCCGAAGCCGCCCACGAACTGTACGCCCAGCGGGAGGCCCGCGCGCGACCAAGCCAGCGGCACCGACATCGCGGGGTTGCCGCAGGAATTCCACAGCGACGTGAACGCGATCGTGCCGAGCACGGCCTGGCTGTAGGCGACCTCGTCGGTCGTCATCATGTCGATGATCCCGAGCGGATGCGGCGGGCGGCACATGGTCGGGGTGAGCAGCACGTCGAACCGCTTGAAGAACGGCGCGACCACGCGGCCGGTGCGGTGCATGATGCCGATGGCGCGCGCATAGTCCGCCGCGCGCGCGGTGTGGCCGTCCATCGCGCGGATCCAGGTGATGTGCTCCACGTCGCCCTCGCTGAGCGTGCGGCCCAGGGCGGCGGCGCGCGCCTCGAGGGCCGCGCGCAGGTTGGCCCCGATCACCACGAGGGTGGCCGCGCCGAGGGCGGCCGCGTCCACGACCGGGCTCGCCTCCTCGACGTGGTGCCCCAGGCTCTCGCACAGACGGCCGGCAGCGCGGGCCGCCTCCGCGCACTCCGCATCGACGGCCTGGCCATTCCATGGGGTAGTGGTGACAGCGATACGCAGGCGGCCGGGATCGTGGCCGACCTCGTCGAGAAACGGTCGCGCGGGCGGCGGCGCCCAGTAGGGATCGCCCAGGTCGGGCCCGGAGGTGGCGTCGAGCAACGCGGCGCTGTCGCGCACCGTGCGCGTGACCGCGTGTCCGACCGAGGCGCCTCCCCAGCCCTCGCCCTGATCGGGCCCCAGCGGATTCCGGGCGCGGGTCGGCTTGAGGCCGAAGAGCCCGCAGGCCGAAGCGGGGATGCGGATCGAGCCGCCGCCGTCGGTGGCGTGCGCCATCGGCGCCATGCCCGCAGCCACCGCCGCCGCCGAGCCACCGCTCGAGCCGCCCGCGCTGTGCGCGAGGCTCCACGGGTTGCGGGTCGGGCCGAACAGGCGCGGCTCGGTCGAGCTGGCGAGTCCCAGCTCCGGCGTGTTGGTTTTGCCGAAGATCACGAGCCCGGCCCGCTTGAGGCGCGCGGTGATCTCGCTGTCGTGATCGACCACGAAGTCCTTGAACAGTGCGCCGCCGTAGCTCGTGACCGCACCCCGGTAGTGTGCGCCCAGATCCTTCAGCAGGTACGGCACTCCGGTGAACGGCCCCGCGGGCAGCCCCGCCGCGATGGCCGCGCGCGCCTGGTCGTAGAGCCGGCACACCACCGCGTTGATCTCGTGGTTGCGGGCCTCGACCGCGGCCACCGCGGCCTCGAGCACCTGGTCCGGACTCACCTCGCGACGGCGCACCAGCTCGGCCAGGCCCAGCCCGTCGTAGCGGGCGAACTCGTCAGGTCTCATCGGTCACTCTCCGAGCTGGGGATCGAGCGCGTCACGCAGCCCGTCGCCCAGCAGATTGAAGGCCAGGACCACCACGAAGATCGCCAGGCTCGGAAACGTCGAGACGTGCGGGTACTGGGCGATCAGCCCGCGGCCCTCCGCGGCCATCGCACCCCACTCGGCCATGGGCGGGCGCGCGCCCAGACCGAGGAAGCTCAGGATCGCGGCGGCGAGGATGGCCCCGGCCATGGCCAGGGTGGAGACCACGATCAGGGGCGCGGCCGCGTTCGGCAGGATGTGCCGGGCGATGATGCGGGCGCTGGTGGCCCCGAGCGCGCGGGCCGCCTCCACGTAGTCGCGCTCACGGATCGAGAGGGTGGAGCTGCGGGTGAGCCGGGTGAAGCCGGGCACCGCGCCGATGCCGACCGCGATCATCGCGTTGAAGATGCCGGGACCCAGGGCGGCCACGATGGCGATGGCGAGCAGGATCTGCGGGAACGAGAGCAGCACGTCCATGACCGCGGTGATCGGATAGTCGAGACGCCGTGAGAAGCCCGCGATCAGGCCCAGGGTCGCCCCGACCCCGAGCCCGATGCCGACCGCGATGACCCCGACCGAGAGCGACACCCGTGTCCCGTACACGATACGGCTCAGGATATCGCGCCCGAACTGGTCCGTGCCGAGCCAGTGGAGCGCACCGGGCCCCTGCAGCCGCTCCCGCATCGCGACCCGCAGCGGATCGTAGGGCGCGAGCGCGGGCGCCAACGCGGCGATCAGGACCAGCAGGGCGAGGCAGGCGGCCCCCGCCACCGAGGTGCGGTCGCGCCACAGCCGGCGCCAGGCGTCGGCGCGCGCCGGGCCCGGAGGCGCGGCTTCTGAACGCTCGGGCGACGCGCTCACGTGTACTTGATGCGCGGGTCCAGCACCGCGTAGAGACAGTCCACCAGCAGGTTGATCGTGACGAACGTCAGCGCGGTGACAAGGATCGTCCCCTGCACCACCGGGAAGTCGCGCGTGAGGATCGCGGTGACCGCGAGCCGGCCAAGGCCCGGCCAGCTGAAGATCGTCTCGGTCACGACCGCGCCGCCGAGCAGGCCCGCGAACTGCAGCCCGATCACCGTCACCACCGGGAGCATCGCATTCTTGAGCGCGTGCTTGGCGACCACGAGCCGCTCGGCGAGGCCCTTGGCGCGCGCGGTCCGCACGTAGTCCTGCTGGAGGGCCTCCAGGATGCTCGAGCGGGTGAGCCGGGCGAGGGCCGGCACCTGGATGCCGCCGAGGGTGAGCGCGGGCAGCATGAGGTGCTGGAGTCCGGCGGTGGACCAGAGGGGGCCGCCGCGGCCGGAGATCGGAAACCACCCGAGCTTGACCGCGAAGAGCCAGATCGCCATGAGCCCGATCCAGAAGATGGGCAGCGAGAGCCCGAGCAGGGCGGTGACCATCGAGAGCTTGTCGAAGATCGAGCGGCGCTTGACCGCGGCCACCACCCCGATCGGAATACCGACCAGCAAGGACCAGATCCGGGCCGCGATCACCAGCTCGAGCGTGTTGAGGAAGGCGCCCCAGACCTCGTCGCTCACCTGGCGGCGCGTGAGGATCGAGCGGCCAAGGTCGCCCCGCACCGCGTGTGAGAGATAGCGCCCGTACTGCACCATCACCGGCTGGTCGAGACCGAGCTGGGCGCGGATGTTCGCGACCACGTCGGCGGGCGCGGTGGGCCCCGCGATGATGGTGGCGGGATCCCCGGGCACCAGGTGCAGGATCAGGAAGACGAGCAGCGACGTGCCCAGCACCGTGGGCACGGTCAGGAGCAAGCGCCTGACGACGTAAACGCTGACTACGGCGCGACCGAGACGTCGAGCAGCTTGTGGTAGCCGACGTCGTAGACCGCGTGCGGGCGCAGATCCGTGACCCGGACGCTCATGACCATCGCCCGTCCCGGATGCCAGAGCGGCACCCACACCGCGCTCTCGATGACCTTCTTCTGGACCTCCGCGTAGACCTCCTGGAGCCGCTTCTTGTCCGGGTTCGTGCGGCCTTCCTCGAGGAGCGCGTCCACCTTCGGGTCCGCGAAGCCGAACCGGTTCGGGGTCGGACGGTTCTTCGAGTGGAAGTAGAACATCAGGATCTCGTCCGGGTTGGAGTGGGGATTCCCCATCGCCATGACGGTGTGCTCGCCCGCGGCGAGCCGTCCCCAGATCGCGGCCTCCTCCAGGAGCACCTGCTCGACGTCGATGCCGACCTCGCGGCACTGCGCCTGGATGAGGGTCAGGGTGTCGGGATAGCCGTAGCCCGCGATGGCGTGGATCGGCAGTACCAGGCGCTTGCCGTCCTTCACCCGGATGCCGTCCGGGCCCGGCTTCCATCCCGCCTCGTCCAGCAGGGCCCGGGCCTTGGCCGGGCTGTACTCGTAGGCGGCCTTGCCCACGTCCTTCCACGCGCCGGCCACGATGGGCGAGACCGGTCCCTGGGCGGGCGTGCCCAGGCCGTAGAAGATCTCGTTGACGATGTCATCCTTCTTGATCGCGTGGTTCAGCGCCTTGCGCACCCGGATGTCCTGGGCGATCTCCTTGTTCATGTTGAAGCCCAGGTACACCACGTAGCCGACCTTGTAGTCGATCACGCGGAGCTTCGGGTCCTTCCTCAGACGCGGCAGCTCGGAGAACGCGATCCACCGGCTCACGTTAATCCCACCGCCCTGCTCCAGCTCGAAGAGCCGGGTCGCGTCCTCGGGAATGACGCGCCAGACCACACGCTCGACCTTGGCGGGGCCCTTGTTCTTGAACATCGGCGGTCCCCACCGGTACTCGGGGTTCCGCTCGAGCACGAACCGGTCGCGCAGCACCCACTCCTTGAGCTTGAACGGGCCGGTGCCGTCGACGGCGAGGGTGCCGTAGTTGGCCCCGTGCTTCTTGATCGCCTCCGGGTTCACGATGGACGCGAAGCCAGAGGCCAGATTGAACAGGAGGTAATTCGAGCGGTCCTTCACCCGGATCACCACCGTGAAGTCGTCGGGCGCGGTGACCTCCTCGACCTCCGCGATACGGTTCCGGGTGGGCGATGCGGTCTTGGGATCCCGCCACCGGTCGAGCGAGTACTTGACGTCCTGGGCGGTGAGAGGCTTGCCACTGTGGAACTTCACCCCGCGCTTCAGCACGAACGTGTAGGTCTTGCCGTCCGGCGAGACGCGCCACGACTCGGCCAGGCCGGGCGTGATCGTCTCCATGTTGAAGTCGAGGTTCACCAGCGTGTCGTACAGGTTGTACAACCGCTCGACCGCGAGAACCGCGGTGGTCTTGTGCGGATCGACCGAGTCGGTGTCGTTCCCCTGCCCGATGATCAGCGTGTTCGCCTGGGCCTGGCCTCGCGCGGCCAGCGCCGCCCCGATCAGGGTGAGGAGGGTCGCGAGCACGAGCGTGCGGCCCCATGCGATGCCGAGCGTGATCCGTGATGACATGACCATCTCCTCTCAGGCTCCTCGCGGGCGAGTCGAGCGCGTACGTAGCGGCGGCCGGCGGCAGCTCTCGGGTATTCTAGACCGAAACGACCGGCTTCGCCCGGCCCCGCTCCTTCGTCCCCGTGTCGGTGTCCGCAATTCTGGACATTGTGGCGCCGGCCCGGCCCGCCTTAGCATGCGGCCCGTGATCAAGACGGGACGGATCGAGTTCTACGATCGTCCGACCGCCTGGGGCCTGATCGTGGGCGACGACCAGGAGCTGTACGTCGTCCGCGGGCGCGACGGCCGCGGGGCGATCCCTCGGGTGGGTGAGCGGGTCTCGTTCGAGCCGCAGACGATGTCCGACGGCAAGCGCGCGACAGAGGTACGGCTGGTGACTCGTGGGCTCACGCCGGTCGGGCGCGGGCCGGCGGCGGGAGGGCTCAGGCTCCTCCGATGATCTCCGGGACCACCGCGAAGCCGCGGGAGCGGATGGCCTGGTCGACCTGGATCTGCCGGCGGCGGTCGGCCTGCCGGCGTTCGGACGTCGTCGCCTCCTCACGCTCCCGCCGCTGGCCGTGCCGTCGGTCGAGGATCACGGTGACCGGCTCGCCCGCGTACTCGCGCTTGAGATAGTCGTAGAGCTGGATATTGTGGCGGGCCACCACGAAGAGGTGCCCCAGGTGCAGGAGCTCCTCGGCCGCGCGCGAGAGCCAGAAGCGCATGTCCATCTCCCGCAGGAGACCGAGCGCGGTGGCGAGGTGATCCTCGGCGCGATCCCGGTGGCCCGCCACCCGCAGAACCCGGCCGAGCCCCAGGTGCGCGCGGGCCTGCAGCGGGCGCATCTCGAGCTCCTCGGCCAGGGCCAGGGCTTGGGCGAAGTAGCCTTCCGCCTCGCCCACCGCGGGCGGCTCGGCGAGGCCAGCCAGCTCGCCCATCAGCCGGAGCGCCCAGGCCTGGTGCCCGCGCTCCTTGTGGCGCAGCGACAGGTCGAGCGCGCGCTGCGCCACCGCGCGGGCACGATCGGGCTGCCGCGCGGCGGCCAGGCCCTCGCCGAGATGGGCGGTCCAGAGGCCGAGGCAGGCGCGCACCCCGAGCTCCTCGGTGAGCGAGACGCCGTCCTCCAGCAGGCGAAGCCCTTCGTCGACGCGGCCCAGCAGCACCAGGGTCAGACCGAGCAGCGACGACGGGATCGGCCGCCAGACGTCGAGACTCTTCTCGCGGCACGCGTCGAGGCTCCGCTGGAGCGCGGGCAGCGCGCGCTCGAGCTGGCCGCGGCGCAGCCACGCGAGCCCGGCCATGGTGCGCGCGATGGTCTGGGTGTAGGCGTGGCCGCTCGCCTCGCCCGCGCGCTGGGCGCGGTCGAGCGACATCGCGGCCGCGTCGAACTCGCCGAGCTCGGCGAGCGTGAAGGCGAGCCAGCCGCTCGAGGTGACGTACGAGACACCGGTCTGGCCGCCCGGGGCGTCGCCCTGGACCAGCTCGAGGGCTTCCACTGTCTCGCGCAGGATCGAGTGGGCGCGGCGATAGAGCCCCTGGGCGTGGCAGGAGTAGCCGAGGTAGCTGCGGGCCAGCGCCTGCAGTCCCGCGTCACCCGCCGCGTCACCGATGCGCAGGCAGCGCTCGCCGTACTCGATGGCGAGATCGGGCTCACCCTTCAGGTAGTGATAGTTGATCAGGTAGGTGTAGACACGCGCCAGCCGCTGCTCGTCGCCGAGCTTCTCGGCCATCGCCTCGGCTTCCTGCGAGAGCGTCAGCGCCCGCTCGAGCTGGCCCGACTGCAGCAGGGGCGAGCGCAGGTCGAGGCGCAGATCGATGGCCAGCTCGGTGGCGATCCGGCCTTCCGGGAGCCGGGTGAGCGCGTTCATCGCCTGCTCGAAGAAGATCACCGCCTCCCGGTTGGAGGAGCGGGCGGCCGCCTTGGTGCCGGCCTGGCGCAGATACGACACCGCCTTCGCCCACACCTCGCCCCGCACCGCGTGATGCGCGAGCCGCTCGAAGTGCTCGGGCAGCCGGTCGGCGTAGAGCTGCTCCATCGCCTGCACCACGCGGCCGTGCAGCGCCCGCCGGCGATCCTGCAGCAGGCTCGAGTACGCCACCTCGTGGGTGAGCGCATGGCGGAAGGTGTACTCCACGCTCGGGAACAGGCTGATCTCGTACAGGAACTCGCCGGACTGGAGCTGGGCGAGATTGCGGCGCACCAACTCTTCGGACAGATCGGCGATCTCCTGCAGTGGGGCCAGCGGCACGTCCTTGCCGATGACCGCGGCGGCCTGCAGCAGGCGCTTGGCCTCGATGGGCAGCCGATCGATGCGCGCGGCCAGCACCGCCTGGACGGTGGCCGGCATCTGCACCTTCTGGACTTCCCGGGTGAGGCGGTAGCGGCCTCTCGTACCGGCCAGCACCTTGGTCTCGGCGAGAGTGTGCACGCTCTCCTCGAGGAAGAACGGGTTGCCCTCGGTGCGCTCGATCAGGAGCTGCTTGAGCGGGTCGAGGCCCGGATCGTCGCCGACAAGCGCGCTCAGCAGCTCCTCCGAGCTCTGCGGCGGCAGCGGGTCCATGCGGAACTGGGTGTAGTAGCTCTTGCGGGCCCAGCCGTGCTGGTACTCCGGCCGGTAGCTCACGAGGACGAGCGCACGGGCCAGCGGCAGGCTGTCCACGAGGCTGTCGAGGAACGCCTGACTCTCGGAGTCGAGCCAGTGGAGGTTCTCGAACACCGCGAGCACCGGCTGCACCTGGCCTTCTCTCAGGATGAGGCGCTTGACCGCGTCGACCATCCGCTGACGGCGCTGCGGCAGGTCCGGCGTCTCCCACTCCGCGTCGTCGACCGGCACATCGAGGAGCTGCAGGAACGCGGGCAGCGTGGGGCGCAGGCTCTCGTCCAGGGTCAGGAGCTTGCCGGTGACCTTCTCGCGAACCCGCCTCGGATCGTCCCCCTCCTCGAGCTGGAAGTACGACCGCAACAGCTCCTTGACCGTCAGGTAGGAGGTGCTCTTGCCGTAGGACGTCGCCTCGGCCTCCATTATCAGCCAGCCGTGGGCGCGGTGGGAGTGGGTGAACTCCCAGAAGAGCCGTGACTTCCCCACCCCGGGCTCGCCCGACACCGCCACGATCTGCCCGTGCCCGGCCGCCGCCCGCGCCATCGCCTGGTGCAGGATGTCGACCTCGGACTCGCGCCCGACGAAGGGGGTGAGCCCGCGCGCCGCGCTCGCCTCGAGCCGGGAGTGCACCTTCTCGGTGCGCAGCAGCTCGAAGATCTCGACGGGCTCCGGCATGCCCTTGACCGGCACCGGCCCGAGCGGCTTGACCTCGATGTAGCCCTCGGCCAGGCGGAGCGTCTCCCGCGAGACCAGCGTGCTGCCGGGACGCGCGAGCTGCTCCATGCGCGCGGCCAGGTGCGTGGTCTGGCCGATGGCCGAGTAGTCCATGTGCAGGTCGCTGTCGATGGCGCGCACCACGACCTCACCGGAGTTCAGCCCGACCCGGATCTGCACGTCCACCCCGCGGCCACGCCGCAGCTCCTCGGCGTACCAGCCCACCGTCTGCTGCATGCGGAGCGCGGCGTGGCAGGCGCGCACCGCGTGGTCCTCGTGGGCCAGCGGGGCGCCGAAGAGGGCCATGATCCCGTCGCCCATCACCTGGTTGACCGTGCCCTCGTAGCGGTGCACCGCTTCCATCATGCGCTCGAGCACGGGATCGAGGAGCCGACGCGCTTCCTCGGGATCCTGATCGGCGAGCAGCTCCATCGAGCCCTTGAGATCGGCGAAGAGCACGGTGACCTGCTTGCGCTCGCCCTCGAGCGCCTGCCGCGAGGTGAGGATCTTCTCCGCGAGATGCTTCGGGGTATAGCCCTGCGGGGGGGCGGCGGGGCGCTCCACCGGCGCCGGGTTGACCGGCGAGCCGCAGGAGCCGCAGAATTTCTTGTCGGGGAGGAGCTCGGCGCCGCAGCTCGGACAGGTCGTCACGAGGCGGCCGCCGCAGTCCTCACAGAACCGGACGCCCTCTCGGTTCTGGGACTGGCAGCGGGGACACTTCACCTCGGCCCTCCTCGGGCGGACGCCAAACAGGTGTCCTGAAAGAGTAACCTCTTGGGGCACTTGCGGTCAAGGGGACCCTGCCGGCCCCCGATGACTCAGCGCGGCTCCTCTGGTCCCAGCCGATAGCGCCGTACCTCGGCCTGGACGTCGCGGACAAGGTCGCCTTCGAGCT
>Ga0335084_10008568_pt1 | contig 10197 bp, 7 predicted proteins | sample Lox_Sample_44_FD_206721 | JGI IMG/M metagenome (GOLD analysis project Ga0335084, IMG submission 206721) | Soil microbial communities from Loxahatchee National Wildlife Refuge, Florida, United States - Lox_Sample_4.4 | ecosystem: Environmental > Terrestrial > Soil > Wetlands | place: USA: Florida... | reverse complement strand
CCATGGGAATTACCCTTGGCGCAATAATGGTCATTGGAATGGTGGTCTTCCTATGATGCTCATCCTGTTGATTACCATCCCCCTAGTGGGTGGGGTGATGGCCTGGCTTTTGGGCAGACGTGACCAGCGATGGCCCCGCTGGGTTTCTCTTGTTGCACTCCTGATTGATATGGTATTAGCCCTTGCACTCTGGGGCAGATATTTTGACTGGGTCAACCTCCCGGGAAATGGCGAATGGCTTACTGAGGTGAATATTGAATGGGTTCCGCAGCTCGGCATCAGCGTTCATCTTGGCATGGACGGGCTTAGCCTTCTCCTGGCTCTCCTTACCGCGTTTCTTGGAATCATGTCAGTTGCCGCATCCTGGACAGAGATACAGGAGCGTGTGGGGTTCTTTCACTTTAATCTCATGTGGAGCCTTGCAGGCATCATGGGGGTCTTCCTTTCCCTTGATCTCTTCCTGTTTTATTTCTTCTGGGAGCTCATGCTCGTGCCCATGTACTTTCTCATCGCACTTTGGGGGCACGAGCGCAGGGTCTATGCAGCGGTAAAATTTTTCATATTCACGCAGCTCAGCGGACTGCTCATGCTCGCGGCCATTCTGGGGCTCTATTTCATCCATGGTCAGAATACAGGGGTGTATACCTTTGATTACTCACAATTGCTCGCCACATCCATGAGTTCCACAAAGGGACAGCTGTTCATGCTCGGATTTCTCATCGCCTTTGTGGTGAAGCTCCCCGCAATCCCCTTCCATACCTGGCTTCCTGATGCCCATACCGAGGCCCCCACTGCGGGGAGCGTCATCCTCGCAGGGCTCCTTCTTAAGACCGGTGCATACGGAATGCTCCGCTTTGCGCTCCCTCTCTTCCCCCGGGCGGCCATTGACCTCGCACCCGTGGCCATGGTGTTCGGTGCCATCGGCATCATCTATGGCGCGGTGCTTGCCTTTGCGCAGACTGACCTCAAGCGGCTCGTGGCATATACCAGTATCAGCCATATGGGCTTTGTCCTCCTCGGTATTTTTGCGGGCAATGAGCTGGCGCTCCAGGGAGTGGTGATCCAGATTCTCTGCCACGGGATCAGCACAGGAGCCCTTTTCATCTTAGTAGGAGCGCTCCAGGAGCGTATCCAGAGCAGGGACATGCTCCGCATGGGAGGGCTCTGGGCCGTTATGCCCCGCATGGGCGGAGCAGGACTTTTCTTTGGACTTGCCTCCCTCGGCCTGCCCGGCCTCGGGAATTTTGTGGGAGAGTTCCTGGTGTTGCTGGGCGCATACCAGGTGAGCATCACCCTGACCGCCATTGCCGCAACAGGTCTAGTGATCTCCACTATTTATGCGCTGTGGATGATTCAGCGTACCTTCTTTGGCGGGAGGGCAGATGAAAGAAGAGTCCCTGACCTCACGATAAGGGAAATGGCAGTGATGGGCGTGATGGTGGCATCCCTTGTCTGGATAGGTATATACCCCCAGCCAATAATGGATACCGCCAGCCGCTCTCTGGAAACACTCCGGAAAAATGTTCAGATTACGAAGGCGGATGAAAAAATGAGTAAGCCCATATCCTCAGAGGTGGATCATGTCAGCCATTGACCTCATCTGCATGCTGCCCCTTATTCTCATTGCGGCTGCGCCGGTGGTTATCATGCTCCTTCTGGGGTGGTACCGGAATCACCTTCTCACCTTTTCCCTTACTCTTGCAGGGATCCTTCTCGCCTTTCTTGCCCTCTATGGGATATCCCCGATGATACCGCGCCGGATTACCGGACTCCTCATCCTCGACGGATTCGCGGTCTTTTTTATAGGATTGATCCTTGCCTCAGGTTTTGTCGTGACCTTCCTATCCTATGACTATCTGAAGGGCCGAAAGGAGCATCCTGAGGAATTTTATATCCTTCTGCTCCTTGCCACTCTTGGTTCATCGGTGATCGTGGCTTCTCAGCACTTTGCCTCTTTTTTCATAGGCCTTGAGGTTCTGAGTGTTTCACTCTATGCCCTTATCGCCTATACGCGGAATGAACTGAGCATCGAGGCAGGAGTGAAGTATCTGGTCCTTGCAGCGGCTTCTGCTGCCTTTCTGCTTTTCGGGATCGCCTTGATCTATCTCGAAACCGGGACCATGGAATTCTCACAAATCGGAGCAAGGATTGCCTCCACAGAAATGAACAGCAGAGTGCTTCTCGCAGGCACCGCAATGATGATCACAGGAATTGGCTTTAAGCTCGCGGTAGTCCCTTTTCATATGTGGACTCCTGATGTGTACGAAGGTGCACCTGCTCCTGTCACCGCCTTTGTTGCCACAGTTTCCAAGGGCGCCGTGTTCGCTCTCCTCATGCGCTACTCCCTCCAGATGGATATCCGGATTGACAGTCCCCTTTTCCTTGTTTTTGCCACTCTCTCGGTCCTTTCCATGTTTGGTGGCAATCTCCTCGCCCTTTTCCAGGGCAAGGTAAAGCGTATCCTCGCATACTCCTCCATCGCGCATATGGGGTATCTCCTGGTTGCCTTTCTTTCGAGCGGACAGATGCGGGTACCCGCAGTAATGTACTATCTGACCGCTTACTTTGTGACCACCCTTGGGGCATTTGGGGTGGTTACGCTGCTGTCGAATAAAGAGAGGGACATGGATTCCCTGGAAGAATATAGAGGTCTCTTCTGGCGCAGGCCGTGGGTTGCAGGGGCGTTTTCTGCAACGCTCTTTTCCCTTGCAGGTATCCCGCTTACTGCGGGGTTCATCGGAAAATTTTATCTCGTTGCTGCCGGCGCGGAAGCGTCTCTGTGGCTATTGGTCCTTATCCTTGTCCTCAACAGCGCCATCGGGCTCTTTTATTACCTGAGGGTCATTGTGATCATGTCCGCACGTTCATCCGGAGAGGGAATACCTGCCATGCACCTTCCTCTGACAGGAAGTCTGGCCCTTGTCGTCCTCGCAGTGCTGCTCATCTGGCTAGGCGTCTTTCCCCGGCCGGTCATTGATATCATCCATTCAATGGCAGGGAGTATCTAGCAACCAAGCCGCGCCTGCAAGCGCATAGCACAAGTCGGGTGCAAGCGATTGTTGGGCCGCTTTGCATTCAGGATTCGCATTGAATCACGAATTCAGCTCTCCGCTATTCCGACTTACCCCAGGTACTCCTGAATCAACGCCACAGCTTGACCTGCGCCGTCCTCCGTATGAATTTTCTCACCCAGCGTAGCAGCGCACGGCTACGTGGATTGGTCGGCCACCGCAATTCGGATGGCAGCAGCTAATTTCTCTGCGGTCAGTTTGTTGTAGACGCTCACACGTGGCCGCGCATGGCGTCGCCAATCCTTACGACTGCTCTTGAGATTGCCCATGTCAGCAATTGCCAGAGATCCTTCTTCCCCTGAATGCGCTGCAGATATCTTGGAAAACTGACCAATTTTCGAACCCAGTTTGTCTCACCTGTCACTTCCAGTTCAAATAAATGACGATACCAATAGCCTGGAAGATGACCTAGTAAAGTTGGTCCCGCCGTGACTGAGCTGTACCATTTGCTTTCAACGTCCGACACTCGTACTTTATTCATTTCTGTTAACACGTGAGATGGTATGGCAGCGCCGAAAGAATCGCGTAGATAGGTGAGCGCATGGTGAAGTGGCAAGATCAAACGGCGCTGTTCTGCTTGGGAAATGAGACGCGACCACTCGACTTCCGAATGTGACTCATTTAGAATCATCATCGCGTCGGCAACCCATCGCAGCGGCGGTAAGGGATTCCACTCCGCGCCGTGAACACAGATATGGAGCAATTGATCTGCATGATTCAACGCGTGCGTTGGAACGTTTGCCACCTGAACAGGAATTGCGCCAGCCCAAAAATCGTCATCAGAATTCGGATAAAGGCACCACTGGAGGACGTGCCAGTGTAAGTCAAATTGACGCTGATGAGCATTCTCAAACCCCCATGAATGCCGGACATCCAGAACCGTGTCAGTCAGTTTTCCCGACGAATATAGGATTGGATTCCAGCCTGCCTGCGTAAGCACGTCTATTGCCGTTCCGCGTTTGCCGGTCGGCACCAGCACGTCAAAATCGCTCATCGGGCGCAGTCCATGATCCTGGTAATACAACAGGATCAGCGCCGCGCCTTTCAGAATCATCGTCTCAATCCCCGCCGCATGAAACAGACGCAGCACCTGAGCCATGGTGCGGAACAGCATTTGGTTCTTGTACCACTCCCGGCGGTAAATGCCCCTTAGTGTACCCATCGACGGGTCATCCGCTCCGAGCGTGCGGAGGTTGCGGTACAGCAGAGGCAGCAAGCGATAAGATCCCATATCTAATTCTTGTTCAAGATTGACCTGCGCTTTACAATCCTGCCAAGCCTGAAGGGCTGGCTCACCTTGCAACAGTGCGGCGCGCAACAGTAACTCTTGCTCGCGCGTGGGGAACATGCTGCCTCCCGTTTGACTATTCATAAGGCACCGGGGGTTCTGCGAGCGCTGCTGGAGAGCGACTCGCCATCAATCGTCCTTCGGATAATATGCAAAGTTGATCGGCCTGGCGCGCCAGTGCCATATCGTGACTGATGATCAGTGTTGTCGGCGCGCTGTCGCGTTGCATTACATTCTCGATTAATTGCTGCGCAGCAGTTTCATCGAGGTGGTTGGTTGGCTCATCGAGGATCAGAAGTTTCGGCTGCCGCAGCAACACGCGTGCCAGGGCAATCCGCTGACGCTGTCCACCGGACAGCCGCACACCGCGTTCGCCGATGAGCGTTTCGTATCCTTGCGGCAACTGTTGGATGACCACATGCGCCGATGCCATTTCGGCCGCCGCGACGACCTGCTCACGTGATACATCCGGCATGCCATAAGTGATATTTTCCCAGGCCGTTCCATCGAATAGCAATGGGTCTTGGGGCAAGACACCGATTTGTCGCCGCAGATAGCGCATATCGAGTTCGTCATACGGGTGCCCGTCGGCATACAGGCAGCCTTGTTGCGGGCGATACAGCCCCAGCAGCAGGTTGACGAGAGTTGTCTTGCCCGAGCCGTTGGGACCGACGAGCGCGGTGAATGTGTGCGGCGCAAGAGTCAGATTGACGGCGCATAACGTGGGGGCTTGATCAGCATAGCCAAACGTCACGCCGCTCAAGGTAACTGCCCCGTGCATAGAATAGCGGTGTGTGCCCGAGTATGGCTCGGGCTGAGCATGGGCAATCAGTTGTTGTAATGTTTCGAGCGCATGATATCCATCGACCAGCGCAGGTGCAGCTCCTAGCGCATCTTGTACGTAGCGCCGCAAAGCGAGCAGAATAACGTTGAAAGCAAGTAGACTACCCAACGTGGTTTGTCCTGCAGCAAATTGACTCCCACCAATAACAAGAAGAAGACCGACAATAGTCAGCAGTATTGCATTCTGGGCGGCCTGCTGCAATGCCTGATGGCGGGACAATGCTTCTGTTTCAGTTCTGAGCGCATCAATGTGGATCTTTTGACGCGCGGTCTCTTGAGATTCGGCGGTTTGCACTCGTGTAAGTGTGAACAATTGCAGGAGGGTGAGCGTATCGCGGCTGTATGCCTTGAATGCTTTCATGCGTCTGTCAATTTGCTCTCTCAGTGGCCGCAGTGAATAACGGTTGAACAACAGCAACATCGGGGCTGCAACCAACAAGATCAAGGCCAGCGAGGGATTAAGCATGATCAGCACTGCGCCGATACCGATACCTGCGATGATTGCGGGAAACACTTGCCCCAGCATCACTTCAAACATTTTCTGTACACGTTCGGAATCTAAAACTAAACTGGCGTGCAGTGCCCCGCTGTTTGAACGCGCATAGTACGCATATGCGCGCGTGTACAACAGGCCCAGCAGTTCAACGCGCATATTGCGCGCGGCCTTGTTGGAAATTCGCGCGCCCAGCATGCGGGAGAAAAAGAGACCCGCGCCGCTTGCCAAGCCGAGTGCGACCATCATTGCGGCGCGTCCCGCAACTTGATCCCCATGGGCATTAAAAGCCTGAACGCCTTGAAAGACCTGGGCGATGAGCAAAACACTAACGAGTTGCCCGGTTGCCAGCCCGACCACCCCTGCGAGGGTCAATGGATTGAGGCGCAGCCAGCGCAAGCCCAAACGCCAGAGAGTCGGGTTCATCACGTCTTCAACCAATGTGACAGGTCTCGCCCGATCAAATTTTGCAGTTTGGGAATGTCCTCGCGATACTCGTCGGTCAGTTGGCGGCGGAGTTGCGGCTGTTGCTTGAGATAATAATATAGAACAGCTCTTCCTGGCTTTAATTCGCCGATGATCGGAAAATTAGGTGGCGTCATTTTTTACCATTCATATTGAAGCGAGATCAACGCGCTCTACGACAAAGGAAACGCCACCCCAACTAATGTCCCGATACCTCTGCCAGTTCCATTTCTTATTGCCGCCCAAGACATCTGCAAAAGCATTCCTTTCCCCGGAAATATGTTCGGCTGACCAACAGAAATAATCGTCAAAGGCAACAATCATGCCGTGTTTCAATCGCGGCGCCAGGAATTCGAGTACCGTTTTTGTACTGGAGTACATGTCACAGTCAATGTACGCGAGGGCAATATTTGTCGGAGCGGTATCATCGCGCATTTTTGTGAGAGTCTCCCCATAGAATCCTTGAACGACTGAGTAATCGTTCTTTGAAATACCGTGGGAACGGCAAATTCCATGGAATTCTTCGACCCCCATAGCCGCAGCGCCTTTCTTCCAAACCGGGTGATTATCCAGTGGACTTGCATATTCAGGAAGTCCCTGGAAAGAATCAAAAGTCCACATATGTCGTTTAATTTTCCGTTGACGAATTTGGTCAAACGCAAGACGAAATGTCATGCCGCTCCAGCTGCCAAATTCTGCGTAATCCCCATCAATGCCATTAAAATCCAGCGCCTTGAAGGCACTCCAGAAGAATTCCCGTTTGAAATTCCAGTTGGCTTTTAGGTCATTTTCATCCGCTGGATTTTTGTATTTGTAATGCCTTATCATCCGCAATACCGGAGGCGGCAGGAGTCTCTTCCCTAAAGCTTTAAGTTGCTTGTTCATGAAGCATCCTCCATATTTGGAAATTTAGGACGACTGACATCAGCCATCCCCTCATCAGATCTGTTCATTCTTCGGCGATTCAGCGCGGCTCTTAGGACACTTATGCGCGCGATCACGGCATCGTCCCTTTTTTGAATTCCCGTGTTGGCGTCATGAATGCGCCGCTTGGCGAGAATATTCGGTAATAGTGTCATCTTGAGCTCCTGCTCCTGAGCCCGACTGAACCAATCAATGAACTGACCGAAGAGCCACTCAGGCTGGAAATAGCCAACGCGATGAAACGCATCTGAGCGGATCACCATAGTATCCGCGTGATAGCCAACCATGATTTCCTCGATGTAATGAGCGTGAATTCGTTTCTGATGTTCTATATCAGGGCTGTAGAACTGTTGAATGTGACCAAAGACGGCTTCCAAATCGGGCTGGGCTGCAAATGCCGCCATCTGCGAGAATAGTTTTCCATTTACCCAAAGATCGTCGGCATCCAAAAACGCCAAAAAGGCTCCGTGTGCCGAGTCTACGCCGCGATTGCGCGCCGGGCCACAGCCGCTGTTCGGCTGGTAAATATATTGCACCGATTCGAAATGCTGCGCCACTTTTGCAGTGTCGTCTGTCGAGCCATCATCCACGACGATGATCTCGCTGGGGTGATAGGTCTGCGCCAACACGCTTTCGATGGCTTCACCCAGATAACGTGCGCCGTTATAGACCGGGATGATGACGCTAACCAATTGCGTATCGAGCGGGTTCATACCTTCATCCTTTGTTCTAGTTTTCGATACAACCCATCGTACGCATCCGCGAAACGCTCCCATGCAAATATCTCATTTATGCGCTGACGCGCCGCGTTGCCAAACTGAATGGTAGCCGCGGGGTGTTCAAGCAGGAAGACAATTGCATCGGCTAACGCCACAACGTCATCCTTTTCGACAAGCAAGCCCGTCTGCTGATCAATCACGATCTCCGGAAGTCCGCCGCTGCGCGTTGCCACAACCGGGCGCGCCATTTGGGCTGCTTGAAGCGCGACCAAACCAAACGGCTCGTCATACCGGGAAGGCACCACCAGCATGGATACCGAATTGATCAATTCAGGCACGCACTCTGGCTCGACCCAACCAAGGAAATCAATCGATTTGGTTAATCCTAACTTAGCGGCCTGTTGCTCTAGCGCAGATCTTGCCTGACCATCACCGGCGATCACCAACCGGGCATTGGGAAAACGGTTGACCAGCAAAGCGAACGCATTGATCGCAACGTCGACCCCTTTCTCAGGCACCAGACGTGCGAGACATAAAATTCTCGGTCTGTTGGTTGGCAGCGGCGATGGTTCGAGATTAGGTAACTCTAAGCTGTTGTAAATAACTGACGAACGGGATGCGATCTCAGGAACCATGGAGCGTGCATCATGTAATATCGCATGCGAAACCGCATTGACCCAATCAGCAGATAAGAGTAAGCGTCCCAGCAACGTGTTCTTATCAGAAGTGAATCTAAATGGAGAATGAATTGAAAACAATACTGGAGCAACTGCTACACTGGCAGTGCGTTCATGAAAATAAAGGCTGCCTGCCCAACCATTCAAATGCACCAAGTCTGGCTGGATGTGGTTTTTGAGTCTTGCCAAGCGATGCTGAATAGCACGTATTTCTCCTAAATTGCGCCTTTGTAACGCTCCTTCGAAGAGAAAGCGATAAATATGCATGCCATTATGTATTTCTTGTTCAGGCAAATTCTGTGAGCCACGTGACGTAACCACAAAGAACTCGTGTCCACGCTTTTGCAGGGCATTGATCAATTGAGTGCTAAAGATTTCAACGCCGCCGATATAGGGCCAAAGCTGTTCAGCCGAGTACAAAATTCGCATGGGTCAATAGTCCTTAAGTAGCTTTGAAATTTCTTGAGGAATTTTCTCAAGGTCATTCCCTAGTTCGAGCAGGTAGCAAGGCACTCGCCTGACAAAATCGGCGATCGTATCGAACTCAGACGAACCTGTGCCCGACAACTGAAACAACGTACTCGGTGCCAAGGCGCGTAATGCAGCGCTCGGCGATAATGGCAATAGGCGCGTTTCGTCACGGTTTGTAATTCGTGGCGTGAGAACCGCCCGAACTGGAAAGCTGTTTAACAGCTTGTTGGGATACGATTGCTGGAGAAAGACAATCGCCTTTTCGACGCCAAGATTTTCGAAATTGCTGATTGCAGACATCAAATGCGGGAATTTTTTCATTTGGCTGGTTTCTAGCTTGCCCGAGTTATAAAGACTGTAGACACGAAAGGAAGGGTCAGTCGCCAAAAGACAATAATCATCGCCGGCGTACATCAGATCAGAATTGACGCATGCTATTGCCACCGTAGATTTTCCAGAACCGCCTTTACCTGCGAGAATCACGCCGCCATTAAAAGTGCCCACAGCACCCGCATGAAGATATTGATATCCACGGGTGCGTGCCCACCAGGACAATATCGTGAGCAAGGGGGAACTGCGTTGGTAATGCGCTTCCCGCGAAGCATCAAGTGTACAGTAAAACGCCAAATCCCGTTGGGCATCGAAAAGGCAAAGAACATTTACTCCAAGGTAATATGCAGTGCGGATGTAACTATTGGTGTATCCGCGTATTTCTCCTCGTACATCGTAGGCATCGAGTGACCACGGGGGACGAGGAAGCGCGGTGCCGGTTGAAGCCCTATCCCACAGGCAGACCGTCAGCGCAGGGGATACAGCCGGGCGTGCGGCTAAATGCTCAAGAGCAGGAGTAACGCACGGAATGAGCGTGTGGCCAGCAAACCGTAAGCAAACGGTATGAGCGCCAATTGCATAATGCTTTTCAATCGCGCCACCAACAGTTTGCTCGGCACGTTGATAAGCCTCGTATACGCTTTCAAAAAAGGCAGCCGGGTCTGACTCAGTCATAATTCGTTCTTCCGATGTGGTGACAACGGCTCACTTCCTTCTGATTACTGACCGCAATACTCGTTTGACGCGTCCGCATCACTGGCGCACGATTGCAGAATAGTTTCGCTGGACGGTAACCTCTGCCTCTTTGCACAGCGGGCGCAATGAGGCAAGGTTTGTAATGTCCGCAGGGACAAATGGGAAACCGCGCGTATCAGCAGGAGGTTGGAGATCGGTCAATATCCAATCGTAACGATCG